>Ga0209380_10000900_pt1 | contig 20883 bp, 18 predicted proteins | sample HubBroMetageWFT6_FD_188347 | JGI IMG/M metagenome (GOLD analysis project Ga0209380, IMG submission 188347) | Warmed and freeze-thawed soil microbial communities from the Hubbard Brook experimental Forest, New Hampshire - Hubbard Brook CCASE Soil... | ecosystem: Environmental > Terrestrial >...
CGCCGGGATCGATTCGGCCCGCCCCTCGCCGGAGGCCGTCACGGTCGTGACCAGCGCCGAGGCAGTGATCATCGGACCCTCGAATCCACTGCTCAGCGTCGATCCCATCCTCGCGGTCCTCGGCGACGCCCTCGACCGTGGTCGGGTGACGGTGGTCTCGCCGGTGGTGGGGGGTCGCTCGCTCAAGGGACCGACCGTGGAGATGCTTCGCCAGATGGGCGAGGAGGCGACCGCCCTCGGCGTGGCACGCCACTACGCCGGGGTCGCAGCCGCCATCGTGATCGACCGCACCGACACGGCGATGCTCGAGCCCATCCGGGCCCTCGGGATGCGCGCGATCATCGACGACACCGTCATGGAGGGCACGGACGGCGAGCGGCGCCTGGCAGCATCGCTGCTCCACACCCTAGAGTCGGCCGATGGCTCATGACGCCGCCCTCGAGTTCCTGCGCAGGAACCCGCGGGTCGTGCTCGCAACCTACCGTCGTGACGGCCAGGCGCAGCTCTCGCCGGTGCTGGCGGCCGTCGACGCCGCGGATCGAGTCGTCATCAGCACCCGCGAGGGCGCGGTGAAGACGCGCAACCTCCGGCACCGTCCGCGCGCCGCGGTGTGCGCGCTGAGCGAACGATTCTTCGGCACCTGGTTCAGCATGGAAGGCGATGTCGACATCGTCAGCCTTCCCGACGCGATGGAGCCGCTTGTCGACTACTACCGACGTGTGAGCGGAGAGCATCCCGACTGGCAGGAATATCGCGAAGCCATGACCCGCGATCAGCGAGTGCTCCTGCGCATCACCGTCGATCGCAGCGGACCGACAGTACAGGGCTAGGGGCGGCGCGGACCCTCACCCACGTCCCGCGGTGAGACCGCGGAGGCGTGGGAGCACGTCGGCGGCGTACATCTGAAGAAAGCGGCGCTGATCCGCGCCGGGCGCGTGAAAGATGAGATGGGTGAAGCCAAGGTCGAGGTACGGACGGATCCGTTCCACATGCTCATCTGGATCTGACGACACGATCCACCGACTCGCTGCTCTGTCGGTGGACAGGGCGTCGGCCAGGTGCTCCATCTCGACCGCATCCTCGATGCCGGTCTTTTCCTCGGGCGACAGAGCTAGCGCAGCCCAGTTGCGCGTGTCCTCTCGAGCCCTGTCGCGATCGCTGTCGAACGAGACCTTCATCTCGACGGTCAGCTCCACCTCGGCCGGGTCTCGGTCCGCCGCCCGAGCGCCCTCGGCCATCGCCGGAAGCAGCGTCTCGGAGTACAGCTCCATGCCCTTGCCGCTGGTGCAGATGAGTCCGTCGGCAACACGGCCCGCGAGCCGTGCGGCTGACGCCCCCGCGGCAGCGATGTAGATCGGGATGGGCGTGTCGGGACGGTCGTAGATGGTCGCCTTCCGGGTCCGGTAGTAGGTGCCCTCGAACGTGACGCGATCGCTCGTCCACAGCGTCTGGATGAGCGCGACGGCTTCCTTGAGCCTCGCGAACCGTTCCTTCGTGTCCGGCCAGTCGGTGTCGAGGGGCGCTTCGTTCATCGATTCGCCGGTCCCCACCCCAAGCCAGATCCGACCGGGGAACATGACGCCGAGGGTGCCCATCGCCTGGGCCACGATCGCGGGGTGATATCGGAAGGTGGGAGTGAGGACGCTGGTGCCGAGCGCGATTCGGCTGGTCGCCTGGCCGGCCGCGCCCAGCCACGCCAGCGAGAACGGGGCGTGCCCACGGGTGTGCCGCCAGGGTTGAAAGTGATCGCTGATGGCGGCGGTGTCGAAGCCGCACTGCTCCGCCACAACCGTGAAAGCGAGCAGGTCCAGAGGACCGAACTGCTCCGCCGAGACCTTGTAACCGAATCGGATATGACCAGACACCGCGCCCATTCTCCCATCGGGGCGGATCCGGTCAGGCAGCGTGCCGCGGGGCGCCGATCTCACGCGCCGCCGGCGTCCCGGTGCGCGGCTTCAAAGCGGTCGCGAGGGAGTCGCGACCACGATCCGCCATTCGTCGCGCGGATTCGATCTTCGCGATCAACGCCTCCGATGCGAAGGGCTTGCCCAGGTATTCGCACTCGAGGTCGTACGCACGATTGAGCACCTCGGCGCTGTCGAGCAATCCGGTCATGACCACCATCGGCATGCGCGCGTGCATGCTGCTCGCGCGCACGTTGCTGATCAGGTCCCAGCCATCGCCGTCGGGCATGCCGATGTCGACCACCATCACATCGGTGCTGTGCGACAGCTCCGCCACCGCCTCTCTGATGGTCGGCACGAGCACCGTGCGCAGGCCGTGCCGCTCGAGGATCCGGCACGCGGTCACGCCGACGGCGTGATCGTCGTCGACGACCAGCACGCGTCCCGTTGACCCACGGTGCACCGCCGGCGTGCCCACCGCATCAACAGGAAACACGGCGCGCCCTCCATCCGCCGCCTGCGCCGATGCCAGCGACCTCTCGATCCCTGCCGCATCCATCGGCCTGGCATAGTGGAAGCCCTGGGCGAAGCTGCACCCCGAGTCACGCAGATGCTCCGCCTGGTCGGCGCGCTCAACGCCCTCGATGATCGACTTCAGCTGCAGCGCGCTGACCATGTTCACGACCGCCGCCAGAAGCGCGCTCGCAACATGCCCGTCAGGGACGTGGTCCACCAGCGACTTGTCGATCTTCACGACCGCCACCGGGAGGCGGCGCAACCTCGCGAGCGATGACGCCCCGACCCCGAAATCGTCGATCGCCATCTCGACGCCGAGTGCCCTGAGCCGGCTGAGAATCCGGATCGCGCTGTCCATGTCGTCCATGACCGCCGTCTCGGTCACCTCGAGGATGAGACGTCGCGGTTCGATGCCCGATGCGCGCAGCGCTTCCTCGACGATTGCCACGAGGTCGTCCGAGTAGAGCTGGCGCGGTGACAGGTTGACGCTCATGGTGATGTCCGCGGCGTCGCCGTAGTCACGCTGCCAGCTCGCGAGTTGCTGGCAGGCCTCATTGAGAACGCGCGCTCCGATGGGAATGATCAGCCCGGTCTGCTCCGCGATCGGGATGAAGACGTCCGGCGGTATCACGTCTCCGTCGGGGTGCTTCCAGCGCGCCAGTGCCTCAACCGACACCATCCGTCCATTGGCGACGTCGACAATCGGTTGATAGTGCACGAGCAGGTCGCCGGTGAGCCACGCTGTCCGCAGCCCGTTCTCGACGCGCACCCGTTCGGCGATCGCCGTGTGCATGAACGGCTTGTAGGCCGCGAACCCATTGCCGCCCGCTGCTTTGGCGGTGTACATGGCAAGGTCCCCATTGCGCAGCAGCTCGTCGGCGGTCTCGCCGACGACACCGGTGACGATACCGATGCTGGCGGCGACGCCGACGCTGGTTGTTTTCAACTTCACCGGGAGTTCGAGCGCGGCAAGCACACGGCGAGCCAGGACGGGAACCTGATCGCCGTGACAGGCGGTCAGCACTACGGCGAACTCGTCGCCGCCGAGGCGGGCGACGATGTCGCCACTGCGGACACTGTCGACGATGCGCTGAGCGACTTGCACCAGCACCTGATCCCCGGTGCTGTGCCCATACGTGTCGTTGACCGCCTTGAAACCGTCGAGGTCGAGCATCATCAATGTCACCGAATGTCCCGCCGTCCCGAGCGATGCAAGTTCATGTTCGAGACGTCGCCACACGAGCGTGCGATTGGGCAGTCCCGTGAGCGAATCGTGCGACGCCTGGTGGGCAAGTGCATGGCCGAGTCCGAGGTTCATGTACAAGGCGAGATACATGCGGGTCAGGGTCAAGCCGACCAGGGCGAGCATGACCCACAGCAACACGTCAGTGATCCCGCGCCGATCCGAGTGCAGGACCACCGCGACGACAGACGTCACCGCCACCGGAACGATGGGCACCCAGAGCCCCGTCCTGGTCGTTGTTGCATGAATCACCCTCGCCTCAGCCTGCCGGCGAAAGCACAGGATGTAGAGCGCGGCGATACCGAGACAGAGGAGCCCCGCGATCCAGCCGTTCGCGAACACCGAATCGGGCGCATTGACACCGGCGCCGATCTGGTGAGTCAGTTCGACGTCTGCCGTGCCGATGCCGAGAATCGCGGCGCCGATCAGGAGGCCCACTGGGCGTGTCTTCGGTCCAACTCGCTTCACCACCGTGGCGACAAGCGTGAGGATGACCACGTCGGCAACCGGCTGCGCCAGGCTCACGATGTTCACGACGACTGCATTCGGGCCGTCGAACAGGCGGAAATAGCCGGTCGCCAGACCGACCATGAGCAGCCCGCCACCCATCAGCAGGCCGTCACAGACTGCGACGATGTTCGCGAGTCGTGATGACACGATTCGGACGAAGACCAGGGCGCCGACCAATCCCAAGGGAAGTTGCGCGAGAAAGGCGACGTTCGACAACGACAGGAGTGCCGCCCCGTGGTGGGCCGCAAGCGCGTTCGAGTCCCACACGGCCGTGAGCAGTCCATACCCCGACCAGCAGAGCATCGTCGCTCGCCGCCGTCCGCGTGACCTGATCGCCGCCAGCAGCGCGATACCGGCGGCGAACAACCCTGCGACGACCTCTGCAATGTTGTGGATCTCGTCTTCGAAGGCGTTGCCACCGATGCCGAGGAGCGAGGCACCGACGAAGACGACGATGAGAACGAGCACTGCGGCCGTCACCGCTGTGAAGGTTCGACGAGGGGTCACGTCGAGCCTAGATCCGTCGAGTCTGCAACCGTGCGCTACGGATGGTCACGGTCAGAGTCTCCTTTGATCGGCGCGACCGGCTCGCCCGATCTGATGGGGCGAGGTGCCCTCGGCGGCGGCGATCAGCGTCCGATGGATCGTCGGAAACCCCAATCTGCAGTAGCCCTATTCCTGCGTCTGTTCGACAGCGTACATACTGGTAGCGGTCATCGACGCCCGTTCAACACTGTCACAAGCGTCACCCAGCCGTCCGTCTGAGCCATTTGCATCAGCACCCGCCAATTCGTGTCCTTCGCGTGTCGGGCGCTTCGCAATCGGTTGATAGACTGCGACATATGGCGAAATGGGTCGTGTTGCACCTGAGCACCGATGAGTCGTCGACATACATCAACGTGGATGCTGTGACCCAGGTGCGACAGGTCGCCTCGGGGTCGACGCGCATCTCCTTTTCCGACGGCACCGACGTCTCGGTGCGCGAAGATGCGCCGATCGTCATCGCCGCCTTCCGCCGCGACTCCATCTAGACGCCGCACGCGCCACTGAGACGACGGAAGCCGCGTCAGCCACGGCTGCGTTCGGCCGGGTCCACCGATGCGCCTGCGCGGTGTGGCAGCATGGATCCGCTCATGCTTGAGGCCGGACTGCTCGAACATCTGCGCGCAGCGGTTGGCGACGACGGGCTCATCACCGCTCCCGCGGCCATGCAGACCTATGCATGCGACGGGCTCACAGGGCGACGGGTGTCCCCTGCGGCCGTCGTCTTGCCCGTGTCAACCGAGCAGGTCGCACAGGCGGTGCGCGCGTGCGCCGAGGCGAATGTGCCGTTTGTCGCGCGGGGCGCGGGCACCGGGCTCTCCGGCGGCGCGCTCCCCGTCGCCGACGGGGTCGTCATCGGTCTCAGCCGCATGCGAGCGATCCTCGATATCGACCTCGAGAATCTCCAGGTGACCGTCCAGCCCGGGGTGACCAATCTCGAGGTGAGCAAGGCCGTACGCCCGCTGGGGTACTTCTACGCACCGGATCCCTCGTCGCAGCAGGTCTGCACCATCGGCGGGAATGTCGCGGAGAATTCCGGCGGGGCGCACTGCCTGAAGTACGGGTTCACAACCCATCACGTCGTCGCTGCGACGTTCGTCACCGCACATGGCCAGGTCGCACACCTCGGTGGATCGGTGCGTGATGCCTCGGGCTACGACCTGCTCGGCGTCGTGATCGGCAGCGAAGGAACCCTCGGCATCGTGACCGAGGTCACGCTCCGGATCGTGCGCGTCCCGGAGTCGACCGAGACGGTGCTCGCGGCGTTCTCCACCATGGGTGATGCCGGCGAGGCCGTCTCGCGCATCATCGCCGCGGGGATCACGCCCGCAGCGATCGAGATGATGGATCGTCTGGCGATCCAGGCGTGCGAGGAGATCGTCCACGCGGGCTATCCGGATTGCGGGGCGGCGCTGATCGTCGAGCTCGACGGGCCCGCCGTCGAGGCCGGCGAGTTCCTTCGCCAGGTCCTCGACATCTGCACGGCGAGCGGCGCCACCGAGACACGGGTGGCCGCCGGCGAGGCGGAACGCGCCCTCATCTGGAAGGCGCGCAAGGCCGCCTTCGCCTCCATGGGACGGATCAGCCCGAGCTATTACGTCCAGGACGGGGTCATCCCGCGCACCCGGCTCCGCGACGTACTCGAGTCGATCACTGCGCTCTCGTCGGGCTACGGGCTGCGCGTTGCCAACGTGTTCCATGCCGGAGACGGCAACCTGCACCCGCTCGTGCTCTACGACAACTCCGAGCCCGGAGAGGGAGCGCGCGCGCTGGAACTTGCCGGCCTGATCCTCCAGTCCTGCATCGCCGCCGGCGGCTCGATCACCGGTGAGCACGGCGTCGGCTCCGACAAGGCCTGCTACATGCCCAAGATGTTCAGCCCGGGCTCCATCGCGGTGATGGGGCGGGTCCGCGACGCCTTCGACTCGAGCGACCTCTGCAATCCCGGCAAGGCACTCCCGACTCCTCGGCTCTGTGGCGAGGTCCCCGGGATGTACCGTCCGCACGCGATCGAGATGGCCGGGCTGGCGGAGCGTTTGTGACGGTTTCCATGGCGCAGGAGCTGCGTCTCTTCGCGGAGCTGGTCGGCGCGGAGCATGTCCGGACCGCCGACGCCGGCGACCGCGTCGGTGGCGTCGTTCCCAGCCTGGTCGTCGCGCCGGCCGATGAGCTCGAGGTGGCTTCCGTGCTCTCGGCCGCCGGCGCGCGTGGACTCGCGGTCGTCGCCCGCGGTGGCGGCACCAAGATGGACTGGGGGGCGCTGCCGGAGCGGTGCGATGTCGTGCTCTCGACCGAACGAATCGAGGGGATCGTCGACCACGAGCCCGCGGATCTCGTCTGCGTGGTCCGCGCGGGAACTACGCTCGACAGCCTCCAGGAGCGCCTGGCCGCAGCTCGGGGCTTCCGACAGCGCCTCATGCTCGACCCACCCCAGGGCGCCGGAGCGACCATCGGGGGCGTGGTCGCGACCGCGGCCAGCGGGCCTTTGCGCACGCGTTTCGGCACGCCCCGGGACCTGGTGATCGGCGCCGGCTTCGTCCTCTCCGACGGAACCGTGGGGCGCAGCGGTGGCAAGGTCGTGAAGAACGTCGCCGGGTTCGATGTCGCCAAGCTGCTGGTGGGATCGCTGGGAACGCTCGCGGTGATAACCGAGGTGGCGTTCCGCCTCCACCCGCTGCCGGCGGCGTCGCGTACCGTCGTCCTCCAGTCGCGGTGGGCGACCGAGCTCAGCGAATTCGCGACCCGGGTCGGACGGCTCCAGGTGACGCCGAGCGTCGTCGACCTGCACTGGCCCCAGGGCGTCGTGCTGGCGCGTTTCGACAGCTCGGAGCTCGGCGCAACCAGTCAGGCCGAGCGTGTCGTCCGCGAGCTGGGTGGACGGATTCTCGCCGATGATGAGGTGTCGGCTTTGACGGCCGCGGTTGCGGGGTCGCCGTGGAGCGGCTCGGGCCTCGTGGCCGCGGTTGCGCTGCTGCCCTCGCGCCTCGGTGAGTTTCTGTCGTCACTGTCCGCCACGTGCGACGCGCTGGCGTTGCGTCCCCTGCTCGGGACCGGCGAGGTGCGGTTCGCCCCGGAGGCGCTGACGGCCGTGACCACCGCGGTGCGCGCAGCGGGTGGCCGCCTCATGGTCAGGCGCGGCGCAGCGACCGGCCCGGGGGACGTCGATGATGAGGCGGCGCTGGATCTGATGCGCTCGGTGAAGCGGCAGCTGGACCCCACGCGGACGCTGAGCCCGGGCCGCCAGGTCGGTGGCATCTGACGTGACACCGAAGTGAGCTCCGGCCCGCCCCGAGTCCTGGGCCACACCCGCCCGGACGCGGTCGCGACCGCGTTCGACGATCGCCATCCTCCGGATCCGGCGCTGATCGCCGACTGCGTCCACTGCGGATTCTGCCTTCCCGCGTGCCCGACCTATCTCCTCTGGGGTGAGGAGATGGATTCCCCTCGGGGTCGGATCCTGCTGATGGATCTCGCCGCCCGCGGCGAGGTGGGCATGGATCGGGAGGTGGTGCGTCATTGGGACGCATGCCTGGGCTGCATGGCGTGCGTTGATGCCTGCCCATCCGGCGTGCAGTACAACCGCCTCGTCGAGCAGGTCCGCCCGCAGATCGAGCGGCACTTCACACGCCCCTGGCGCGTGCGCGCGACGCGTGCCGCTTTGTTCGCCGTGCTTCCCCATCCACGCCGCATGCGCATCCTGGCATCCGCCGTTGCACTCACGCAGGCTCTCGGACTCCGCAGGGCGCTGCGGACCAAGCCGATGCAGCGCCTCGTCCCCAAAACCGTGCGGCGCCTCGACGACATGGCGCCATCCCTGCGCCTCGCCGACGTCAGGTCGAACAACCCGCGCCGTCTCAGACCACGGGGACGACGGGTCCTGCGCGTCGCGATGCTCACCGGGTGCGTGCAGGACGCGTTCTTCAGGCACGTGAATGGCGCGACCGCGCGTGTGCTCGCCGCCCACGGTTGCGAAGTCCTGGTTCCTCCGCTGCAGAGCTGCTGCGGTGCGCTCGAGATCCATGCGGGGCGCGAGCAGCCCGCGTTGAGGCGGATGCGCAATCTCATCGCCCAGATGGAGACCCTCGACGTCGACCACATCGTCGTCAACAGCGCGGGTTGCGGATCCGCGATGAAGGAATACGGCGCGTTCCTCGCTGATGATCCCTTCTGGGCGTCGCGAGCCGCAGCGTTTTCGGCCAGGGTCCGCGACGTCATGGAGGTCATTGCGGAGCTCGACGTGCAGCTGCCCTTGCGCCTCCACTCGCTGCGGGTGCGGGTCGCATATCACGACGCCTGCCACCTCGCGCACGCGCAGGGCGTGCGCCTCCAACCGCGCGTTGTACTCGGGCGTATCCCGGATCTGCAGCTCGCCGATCTCAAGGAATCCGACGTGTGCTGTGGCAGCGCCGGCATCTACAACCTCGTCGCCCCGCAGGCCGCTGACGACCTCGGCGATCGCAAGGCCGCCAACGTCGCCGCGAGTGGCGCGGAGCTGCTCACCGCCGGCAATGGTGGCTGCCTGCTCCAGATTCAGGCGGCGCTGCGCCGCGCCGGTCACGAGCTGCCGGTGGTGCACCCGGTGGAGCTGCTGGATGCCTCCATTCGCGGCCTGCCCGCAGCCCAGCTACAGGCAAACCAACGCATCGAGTAGGTGATGAGCCGGCTGCCCGATAGCGGGCCGGGCTCGCTCGCGGCGAATGATGTTCGCCGCGCCCGCGTGGTCGTGGTCGGCGCTGGTGCGATCGGCCTTGCGGTCGCTTTGCAACTCCGCCGAGCTGGGGTCGACGGCGTCGTGGTCGTGGATCGCCACGCGTCGGTGGGGATGGGATCGACCAGCCGGGCCAACGGCGGGGTCAGAGCGCAGTTCACCACCGCCGTGAATATCGCCTTTTCGCAGTTCACGATCGAGAAGCTCCGCCAGCTCCACGAGACGGCGAGCGCCCAGGTGGGCTTCCGCGCGGTCGGGTACCTGTTCCTGACCGGGACTGACGCGGGCGAGATCGCGCTCCGGCGGAGCTGGGAGCTGCAACGCTCACTCGGCGTCGATGTGCGATGGCTGTCAGCCCGCGAGGTCATCGACATCGCACCGTGCGTGAAGGTTGACGGGCTGGCGGCGGCAACATTCTGCGCCGATGACGGCGTCATCGACCCGCACGGAGTTGCGAGTGCGCTGTGGATAGCGTGCCGGCGTCTCGAGGCCACGTTTCTGCTCGACACGGAGGTGCTCGAGGTGGCCGCGGGGTCGCCGGCGCTGGTGCGCACCTCGTCGGGCGACATAGAGACGGAGTTCGTCGTCAACGCTGCCGGGCCGTTCGCGCGTGAACTTGCGGCAACAGCCGGCGTCGACCTTCCGGTCATTACGCGCCGGAGGAATCTCGCGTGCACCGAGGCCGTTTCCGGGATTCCCGCCACGATCCCCATGTGCGTCGACAATGACACCGGTGTGCTCATCCGCCGCGAGGGTGCCGGCATTCTCATCGGCTTCTCCGACCCGGCCGATCCGCCCAGCATGGACACGACGTTCGACCCGGCCTTCCTTGATGCCGTTGCCGCGCGCATCGGCAACCGTTTCCCGTTTCTCGAGGATGTCCCGATCAGCCATCGGAAATGCTGGGCCGGTCTCTATCCGGAGACGCCCGACCACCATGCCGTCATCGACGCCGTCCCGGCTGCCCCATGGTTCATTCAATGTGTGGGATTCGGCGGACACGGCATCATGCATTCGTTTGCGGCGGGACAGGCCGTGACCGAGTTGATCACCGACGGACGCTGCACGAGCTTTGACATCCGTCCGCTGCGTCTCTCACGTTTTGCCGAGCCTGGGGCAACCATCGAGACAGCGGTGCTCTAGTCCGTGCAGAGCGCCACCGGGTGCCGAATCACCGCTGGCCTGCTACGCCGCCGCGAGGATCCCCGCGATCTCTCCCGCCGGGTCGGCGATCAGCGTCCGGAGCGCATCGCGCTGGTCGTCGCTCAACGTTCGCAGCGGCCGCCTGACCGCGTCCTCGATCGCCACGCCGCGGCACTGAAGGATGAACTTCAGCGCAGAGTGGAACGGGAACGGCTCGATCGTTGCTCGCACACGCGCGGCTCGAGCGCTCGCCTCCGGCGTGCCGGATTCGACCGCGTCGATGGTTAGTTCAGGGAGCGCGCCGGCGAGCCCCGAGACCGATCCGGCGGCTCCGAGCGCCATGCCCTGAGCGATCAGCCCCTCGGCGCCGATGAACACATCGAGTCCGGGAAGCAGATAGGGCTTGACGCTCTCGAACGGCGAGTCCGAGACCTTGAGCCCGGCAAGGTTAGGCGCGCTGGATCGCAATCGCTCGACCACGTCGATGGGAACTGCATAGCCGCTTCGAGGAGCGAACTCGTACACATAGAACGGCAGCGGCGCGCAGGCGTGCGCGGCCGCGTCGAGGTGCAGCCAGATCGCCTCCGCATCGAGCGCGAAATACGGCGGCGGGATCACCGCGACCCCCGCCGCTCCATGGCTCGCCGCATGCTCGGCGAGAGCGACCGTGTCATGGGTCGTCTGCGCACCGCAGTGCACCACGACAGCGAGCCGGTGGTGAGCCGACGTCACGAACTCATCGGCCGCGAACCGCCGCTCGTCGACGGAGAAGAGGACTCCCTCTCCAGTGGTGCCGAGCGCGAGGAAACCGTCGAGACCGGCCCGCGCGTAGAAGTCCACCACGGCGCGGATCCCATCGGCGTCGATGGAACCGTCAACGCCGAGCGGCGTGACTGCGGCTGCAAGCGTGCCGTGAACCCGGCCTCGCGACTCCATGACTCAGCCGAGTGTAGCCGGACGTCTGGACAGCGATGCGATGTCGTAGCGATCGCGCGCGCCGGTTCGGCGCAGGAGCAGATCGGCAACCAGTCCCGTCCACCCGGTTTGATGCGACGCGCCGAGCCCCTGACCGGTCTCCGCGTGGAAATATTCATGGAATGGAATGGCGTCGGCGAGGTCAGGGCGCGTGTAGAGCTTGATTCCCGCCACGACAGGGCGCACGCCGCCGGCGCCGGCAAGGAAGATCGACGCAAGCCGAGCGGCGATGTTGTCGGCGATCTCACCGAGGTCCGCCTGCCGCCCGGATCCACGTGGATACTCGACCGTCCACGCATCACCGAGGAAACGGTGGTAGACACGCAGCGCCTCGATGATCAGGTGGTTGACCGGAAACCAGACGGGTCCCCGCCAGTTCGAGTTGCCGCCGTAGAGACGCGAGGTCGACTCCGCGGGCTCGTAGTCAAGTCGCGCGACCGCACCGCCCAGGTCGACCTCGAGTGGATGCTCGGCGTGATATCGCGACAGCGCTCGCAGGCCGTGGTCGCTGAGGAATTCCGCCTCGTCGAGCGCGTACTCGAGGATGCGTCTCAACCGGTCGGAGTCAACGATCGCGAGCAGGCGGCTCTCACGTTGCGTGTCCTCGAGGTCGAGCGAGACCGCGGCGGCGTAGCGCGGCTTGAGCTTGATGAAAAGGCGAAGGCGCGCAGCGAAATCGGGAAGGCGGCGCAGCGTTTCCTCACCGAGTGTGGTCGCGGCGCAGAGTGGGATCAGCCCGACGATCGAGCGTGCCTCGATCGGTACCCGGGTGCCGTCGGCGAGATGCCAGCTGTCGTAGTAGAAGCCCGCGGCCTGGTCCCATAGTCCCTGCTCGTTCATGGCGGTTGCGATTGTTGCGAAGTGCTCGAAGAACTTGGTCGCGACATCCTCGTAGGTGCGATCGAAGGTCGCGAGGATCAGGGCCATCTCCAGGAGGTTGAGCGAGTACATCGCCATCCACGCCGTGCCGTCGGATTGCTCGAGGTGGCCGCCGGTGGGAAGCAGCGCCGAGCGATTGAAGGGACCGATGTTGTCGAGGCCTAGGAACCCGCCCTCGAAGATGTTGTTGCCCTCGGCGTCCTCGCGATTGACCCACCAGGTGAAATTGATGAGCAGCTTGTGAAAGACGCGGGCCAGGAACTGGTAGTCGGACGCACCGTCGATCTCGAAGACCCGCAGCGCGGCCCAGGCGTGCACCGGCGGGTTGACGTCGTCGAACGACCATTCGTACGCGGGGAGCTGACCGTTGGCGTGCATGTACCACTCGCGGCAGAGCAGGATGAGCTGGTCCTTCGCGAACTCGGGATCGACATGCGCGAGCGCGACGCACTGAAAGCCCAGGTCCCAGGCGGCGAACCAGGGGTACTCCCACTTGTCGGGCATGGAGAGGACGTCCGCCGTGTCGACATGGCGCCATTCCGCGTTGCGTCCCGTGAGGCGTTCCGGCGGTGGTGCGGGCTCGGCCGGATCGCCGTCCAGCCATCGGGTCACGTTGTAGTGATAGAACTGCTTGCCCCAGAGCATGCCACTGAGCGCCTGACGCACAACCAACTGCTCGTCGGCGGTGAGCCCGGCCGACATGAGGCTCGAGTAGAAACTGTCGGCTTCGCCGTGACGGAGCTCGAGCGCCGCCTGTGCGCCGGAGGCAGCGTCGGTCTCGCGGCGGCCGAACCGGAGCTTGATCACCGCGCTCTTTCCGGGATCGATCGAGAACATGTAGTGGAGCGCCGCCTTGGTTCCCACCCGCGCAGGATTGACGGTGTTCGCCGCGCCGATCACATGGTCGTTGATGGCGTCCTTGGGAAAGCTGCTCCGTGAAGCTGATCCCCACAGACGGCTCGCGTTGGACTCGTTGTCGCACACCAGCGTCGTGTAGTCGCCGTCGCCGGTCAGGAACATCCGGCCCACCACCGTGTGGTCGGCGACGAGGCGTCGGTTCACGACGCGCAGCACCGGCACCGTGTCGGTGATGCCCCAGGCCCAGGTGTTGCGGAACCAGAGCGTCGGGAGGACGTGGAGGGTCTGCGTGGCGGCGCCGCTGTTGCGCGCACGCAGCTCGATCACCAGATCCTCCGGTGTCTCCTTGGCGTAATCGACGGTGATGTCCCAGAAACCGCCGTCGAGCACGCCCGTATCAGCAAGCTCGTACTCGGGGTCGAGCTGACTGCGGCGCGCGTTCTCGGCGACCAGGTCGTCGTAGGGGAACGCGACCTGGGGATAGAGGTAGCGCCAGCGCATCCATGAGTGTGTCGGAGTCGAGTCGACGTACCACCAGTATTCCTTGGCGTCCTCGCCGTGATTTCCCTGCGGGCCGGTGAGACCGAAGATCCGCTCCTTGAGGATCGGGTCGGCGCCGTTCCAGAACGAGAACGCGAGGCACAGCAATTGGTGGTCGTCACAGATCCCGCCGAGACCCTCCTCGCTCCAGCGAAAGGCACGCGATCGGGCCTCATCGTGGGATACGTAGTTCCACGCGTCCCCGTTCGCGCTGTAGTCCTCGCGTACGGTCCCCCAGGCGCGCTCGCTGAGATACGGTCCCCAGCGCCGCCATCCGGCTGGATCATCACGAAGGCGCGCGCGCTCGGCGTCGTCGCTGCTCACGGGTGAGAGGCCGCGGTTGCGCTCAGACCCTAGCCCTGGACAGCCCGATCCGCGATCGACAGTGCGCCATCGATGACCTCGAATCCATGCGCGAGGTCCTCCTCGCTGATGCAGAGCGGTGGATTGGTGTGGATGGAGTTGTTCGAAACCATCGTGTACACCCCGTGTTCGCGGAGATACCTGCCGACCGCGGTCATCTCTGCGCTGGTGGCATTGAAGTTGGTCATCGGCGTGTACGGGTCATGGCTGCGCACCAGATCAAGGATGCCGAACAGCCCGAGGTTGCGGTACGCACCGACGCTGGGATGCTTCGCGGCCAGCCGCTCGTGATGCGCGCGCATCACCGAGTCCATCGCGGCGGCGCGCTCGACGAGGTGGTCCTCCTCGTACACCCTTAAGGTTGCCAGCGACGCGGCGAGTGAGATGGGGTGGCTGGAGTAAGTGAGGCCTCCGTAGAACATCATCGAGTCGAACTTCTCGGCGATGTGGCGGCGCATGGCGACGCCGCCGAGCGGAAGGTACGAGGACGTCAGGCCTTTCGCCATGGTCATCAGGTCCGGGACGGTGTTCCAGTGCTCGATGGCGAACCACCGGCCGGTGCGGCCAAAGCCGGCCATCACCTCGTCGGCCACCATGAGGATGCCGTGGCGATCGCACAGCTCGCGAACGCCCTGAATGTACCCGTCCGGGGGAATGAGGATGCCGTTGGTTCCGACGATGGTCTCGAGGAACACCGCCGCAATCGTGTGCGGTCCCTCGTACATGATCACGTCCTCGAGCCCGCGGAGGCTCTCCTCGACCGGACGCGGCGCCGGCTCTCCCCAGCGATGCGTGTCCGGGTACCTGACCACGCCGACGAGGCCCGGTTCCGTTGCCCATCGGCGCGGATCGCCGGTGAGCGTCATCGCTCCCATCGTGGCTCCGTGATACGCGCGGTAGCGAGCGAGGATCTTGTACCGGCCGGTGTACTGGCGAGCGATCTTGATCGCGTTCTCGATCGCCTCGGCGCCGCCGAGCGTGAAGAAGACCTTGTCGAGGTCGCCGGGCAGGAGCCCGGTCAGCTTCTCGCCAAGGCGCGCGCGAATCTCCGTGACGAACGCGGGCTGGACGAACTGCAGCCTGTTGGCCTGCTCGACGATGGCGTCGACGACCCGCCGATCGCCGTGACCGATGTTCACGGACATCAGCTGACTGTTGAAGTCGAGGATGCGGTTGCCTTCGGGGGTGAACAGCCAGACGCCCTCGGCATGATCGACCGCGATGGGGTCGACCGCGCCCTGCACCGACCACGAGAAGAACGTGTGCTCCTTCGATAACCGCGCGATCTCTTCGCTGGTCATCCGGCTCTGCGCGACTTGAACGGTCATGGTGTCCTGGGCTCCTCCACTATGCCAATCGCCATGGCAGAGTATGACGGTGCGACCAGCGGGGACTTCGACGTGGACGCCGGCGCGACTCGGCGCCTGCGGGGTGCGGGCATGACGCTGCTGGTCGGGGTCGTCGAGGGCGAGCCGCCGAGTCGCGAGCTTCTCGAGCTGCGTCCGGATGTCCGTTACGCATTCATCGATCCGTCGACCCCGCCGCCGGGTGAGGCCGCCGACGCCGAGGCACTGCTGGTGTGGAACGTCCGCAGCGGCTACCTTCGCGACCACTGGAGCAACTTCACCCGTCTCCGATGGATTCACGTGGGCACCGCAGGCGTGGAGCGCGTGCTCTTCCCCGAGCTGGTCGCGAGCGATGTCGTGCTCACCAACTCGCGGTACATCTTTGACGAGGCCCTTGCCGAGTACACGATCGGGCTGATGCTCGCGCTCAGCAAGGACCTGTACACGACCTTCCAGCACCAGGTCGAGCATCGATGGGTGCAGCGCGAGACTGAGACGCTGTCAGGAAAGACCGTCGTGATGGTCGGGGTCGGACCGATCGCACGCCGGACCGCACAGATCGCGCGAGCACTCGGGATGTCGGTGCGCGGTATCGGCCGGACGGCGCGCGGCGGCGACCCCGACTTCGGCGACATCGCCGCACCCGAGGGGATGCGCGCTTCCTTCGAGGACGCGGACTACGTGGTGATGGTGCTCCCGAGCACGCCGCAGACCGCCGGGATGGTCGACGCAGCCGCCATTGGCTCACTCAGGCCCACGGCCCGCCTCATCAACGTCGGCCGGGGATCGACGCTCGACCAGGACGCCCTCTGCGAGGCGCTGCACGAGGGGCGCCTTGGCGGGGCAGCCCTCGACGTGATGAGCCCGGAGCCGCTCCCGGCAGACTCGCCACTCTGGGATGTGCCCAACCTGATCATCTCGCCACACATGTCAGGTGACCACACCGGCTGGCAACGCGACATCGTCGACCTGTTCATTCGCAATCTCGAGCGGTTCCAGCGCGGCGAAGCGCTCCTCAACGTGGTCGACAAGCGTCTCGGCTATGCCCCGGCGGAACATGCGTGACTGTTCGACGTCGAGGGTCCGGGGACGTGATTTCGGTATGGTTGAGCAGCCATGGAGAGCCCTGAAAACAGTGCGGCCCACGAGTTCGTCACGGTCACCGACATCGAGCCGGTGGCCTTGATGGAGGGGCTGCGCGCTCGTCCGGTCAGCGGGGAGCGCATCACCCTCGCGGTCGTCGAGCTCGATCCCGGCATCGCCATGCCGGAGCACCGTCACCCGAGCGAGCAGGTCGGGGTGGTCGTGCGCGGAGAGTTCACATTCACGATCGGCGGCGAGTCCCGGTTGCGCAAGACCGGGGATATGTGGGTCATCCCTGCGGGCGTGCCCCATTCCGTCGATCGAGCCGGCGATGGGGGGTGCACGCTGGTGGAGAGCTTCTCGCCACCTCGAGACGACTGGGCCGAGAAGCCTCGAACACAGCCATCACCCGATCGCTGGCCGCCGCCCTGATCCCGGTCTGAATCAGCCCCCGTTCGGATCTTCGGCTGCGAACTGGAGGACGTGCATATCCTCCAGCATCCTGTCCGCAAGCCTGAGAAATCGCCGCGTCCGCCACGCCTGATCCGGCTCTGCTGTGGTCAACACCGGAACCGCCGCCTCCTTGATGACCAGCAGCAGTGCCTCGAGCTCCCCCATCAAACCCAGGATGCGCGTCCACGCGTCTTCCTGTTCGTTCATCGCCCTATCCCCTTCCGCCATGCCGACCGGCACGCCAGGACATCATCGCACACTCAGTGGTGCGTTTGGAGTGTTTGATCATGATGCTCGGGGTGGGAAGTGCCCCGAGACTAGAGTGGGAAGGGTCAACGTCAGAGAACTGGGAGATGCAATGAAAATCAGCGCTCGCAACAAACTGCCCGGCCGTGTTGAGCAGATCACCCGCGGCGCCGCCACGGCGAATGTTCAAGTTTCGGTGGCGGGGATGTCCATGACCGCCGCCATCACCGTCGACGCGGTCGACGAGCTCGGTATCGATGTCGGTAGCGATGTGATCGTGATCGTCAAGGCGTCCGATGTGATGCTGGCCGTCGACGAGTAGCGTTGGGCTCGGCGCCACGAGCGCAGCTTCAGCGGCTAGAGATTGCCACGCGCCGCCTGCTCGAGCTCGATGGACTCGAACAGCGCCTTGAAGTTCCCCTTGCCGAAGCCCTTGCACCCCTTGCGCTGGATGACCTCGAAGAACAGGGTCGGACGGTCACCGACCGGACGCGTGAAGATCTGCAGCAGGTAGCCGTCGTCATCGCGGTCGATGAGGATGTTGAGCGAGCGCAGCCGATCGAGGTCTTCGTCGATGCCGGCCGCGCGGTCACCGAGCGCGTCGTAATAGGCACCGGGGGCGGTGAGGAACTCGACGCCGCGGTCGCGCATCTCCTGCACGGTGCCGACCACATCGTCGGTATGCATTGCGATGTGCTGGATACCGCTGCCCCGGTAATAGTCGAGGTATTCCTGGATCTGCGACTTCTTCAGCCCGACGTACGGCTCGTTGATCGGCATCGTGATCTGCGTTCGCGGGTCCCGTGCGACCTTCGAGCGCAGCGAGCTGTACTGGGTGGCGATGTCCTTTTCGTCGAATTCCTGGAACACCGCGAATCCGAACACTTCGGAGTAGAACGAGATCCAGTCGTCCATCTTGCCGACGTCGACGTTGCCGACGGTGTGATCGATGAAACGCAGGCCGACACCACCGCCGCTGCGGTCGTCCTGGCGATACCCCGGCCAGAAGACACCCGAGTACTCGTTGCGCTCGACAAAGGTGTGGATGGTGTCACCGAAGGTCGCGATCGACGCCGAGGTCACCACCCCGTGCTCGTCCTCGGCTCTGCTCGGCTCGGCCACGCCGCGCGCCCCGCGGGAGGTGGCCGCCTCGTACGCCGCGGTTGCATCCTCGACCCGGAGAGCGATGCTGCGGACGCCCTCACCGTGAAGGCGCAGGTGCTCGGCGATGTCGCCTTCAGGTTGCAGGGGCGCGGTGAGCACCAGGCGCACCTTGCCCTGCTGGAGAACGTAGCTGGCTCGGTCGCGAACGCCGGTCTCAGGACCTGCGTACGCGATGACGTCGAATCCGAAAGCCTTGCGGTAGTGGTATGCGGCCTGCCGCGCGTTGCCGACCCACAACTCGACGTGGTCGGTGCCCTCGAGCACGGGAACGGCACTCTCGGCGACCTGGACCATGTGGTTCTATTGTAGGTATATGAGATCGAACGGCCCGATCGAGCATCGCCCGTCCGGGAGTCGTTCCCCCGGAGGTGATGTGGCGGGTGAGGTCGCGGACCCCCGCGAGGCGGAATTCCAGGCGCTGATCGACGCCGATCAGCGGATCGAACCCCGCGACTGGATGCCCGACGCCTACCGGAAGACGCTCATCCGCCAGATCGCGCAGCACGCCCATTCCGAGATCATCGGCATGCAGCCCGAGGGCAACTGGATCACCCGGGCACCGTCGCTGCGGCGCAAGGCGATCCTCATGGCCAAGGTGCAGGATGAGGCGGGTCACGGCCTCTACCTGTACTGCGCCGCGGAGACGCTCGGAGTCGATCGCTCCGAGCTCATCGACCTCCTCCACCAGGGCCGCCAGAAGTACTCGAGCATCTTCAACTACCCGACGCTCACCTTCGCCGACGTCGGCGCGATCGGCTGGCTCGTGGATGGCGCGGCGATCACCAACCAGATCCCGCTCTGCCGCTGCTCGTTCGGCCCCTATGCGAGAGCGATGGTGCGCGTCTGCAAGGAGGAGTCGTTTCACCAGCGGCAGGGATTCGAGTTGCTCTACGCGCTCTCACACGGAACCCGCGAGCAGCATGAGATGGCCCAGGATGCGGTGAACCGCTGGTGGTGGCCGTCCCTCGAGATGCTCGGGCCTCCCGATACCGAGTCGACGCACAGCGTCCAATCGATGGCGTGGGGCATCAAACGCTTCTCCAATGACGAGCTGCGTCAGCGCTTCGTCGACATGGTCGCGCCCCAGGCCGTCGTCCTCGACCTCGTCCCCCCGGACCCGGCGCTGCGCTGGAATGAGGAGCGCGGGCACTACGACTTCGGACCATGCGATTTCGAGGAGCTGCGTCGCGTGGTCGGCGGCGACGGGCCCTGCAACCGGCAGCGCGCCGCCCATCACCTGAAGGCGCACGAAGATGGCGCGTGGGTGCGTGCGGCCGCCGCCGTGTACGCGGCCAAGCGCGCGTCGACCACTGCAGCCGCATGACCGAGGAGACGGCTGCGCCCCTGTGGGAGGTCTTCATCAGGAGCAAACGAGGGCTGTCGCACAACCACGTCGGCAGTCTGCACGCGCCTGATGCCGAGATGGCGCTGCGCAATGCGCGTGACGTCTACACCCGGCGGATGGAGGGCGTGAGCATCTGGGTTGTCCCCTCAGCGGTGATCACCGCGTCATCGCCCGAGGAGAAGGACTCGTTCTTCGATCCCGCTGCCGACAAGCCTTACCGCCATCCAACGTTCTACTCGATACCGAAGGAAGTGCAGCAGCTGTGACCCCGGTGGTCGCCGCCGCGGCGGCCGTCTTCACGCTGCGCATCGCTGACGATTGCCTCGTGCTCTCACACCGGCTCGCGCAGTGGTCGTCGTGGGCGCCGACACTCGAGGACGACGTTGCGCTGACCAACATCGCGCTCGACCTGCTCGGCCAGGCGCGGGCCATGTACGCGCGGACCGCCGAGCTCGACGGCACGAGCGCGGGCGTCCTAGTCGAGGTGAACTGCGAGACCGACTTCGTGGCCAAGAACGAGCAGTTCCAGGAGCTCGCGGCCAAGATCGCGCAGGCGGCCCTGGCGAACAAGGTCGCCGACCGGCTCGCGCTGCTGTCGACCGTGACGACCGACGGCAAGTCCGTCGAGCTGCTCATCGAGGAGGCCAGCTCCTCGATCAAGGAGAAGATCGAGCTCGGCCGGTACGCCCGCCTCGACGGCGGCTACGTGACCACCTACCTGCACCGCTCCGACCGGGACCTGCCTCCCACGCTCGGCGTGCTCGTCCAGCTCGACGCGGCCAACGAGGCGGTCGCCAAGGACCTGGCGCAGCAGATCGCGGCGACCCCGGCCCAGTACGTCACCCGTGACGAGGTGCCGGCCGACGTGGTCGAGAAGGAGCGCCGGATCGCCGAGGAGATCACCCGCGAGGAGGGCAAGCCCGAGCAGGCGATCCCGAAGATCGTCGACGGCCGGGTCAACGCCTTCTTCAAGGACATCGTGCTCACCGAGCAGGCGAGCGTGAAGGACCCGAAGCAGTCGATCAAGTCGGTCCTCGCGGCCGGCCAGGTGAACGTGCTGGCGT
>Ga0209380_10000901_pt1 | contig 20867 bp, 19 predicted proteins | sample HubBroMetageWFT6_FD_188347 | JGI IMG/M metagenome (GOLD analysis project Ga0209380, IMG submission 188347) | Warmed and freeze-thawed soil microbial communities from the Hubbard Brook experimental Forest, New Hampshire - Hubbard Brook CCASE Soil... | ecosystem: Environmental > Terrestrial >...
TGGGGTTTACGACATCGTACTGGCAGAAGGAACGGTGGTCACGTCGAGCCGCAGATACGCTCACAAGTTACGGGCGCTGCTGGAATCCTAGTCTTGGCAACTGGGATGTAAATTGGCGCGTCGGCGTTTTGAGCGAAGAGCAGACTCCCCAAGTTATTGTTTTCTCGGGAAGGGTGTCAGAAGAAGAAGAGCAAAAAGACCGGCTTTTGTGCGCCCAAGCCAGGCGTTCGCCTTCGAGACCCGTTGAGCTATCATTCAGTCGTTCTCCCGGTTGTATTGCGGAGAACCTGCGAGTTGCTTCCGTGCGGGCAGCAAGGAGGAAACTCGTGAAGCTTTTCAGGAAACCAAACTCCAGGTTCTACTGGCACGACTTCACGGTGCGAGGCCATCGCCACCGTCGGTCAACTCAAGAAACAAAGTTAGCAAGGGCGGCTAAGGCAGCAAGCGTGAAATTGGGCTCAGTGATCGAAGGCACCGATCCATTTCCAAGCAAGCCTAGTGTCCTTTCTGACTTTGCTTAGCGATTTGACACCTGGGTTGAGGATGGCAGGTTGGAGGAGAAAACCAAGAAGTTCTATCGCAATGGCTGGCGCCTACTCAAAGCGACACCCGTTGCGGGTTTGCGATTCAACCAAATCACGGGAGATTTCGCTGAGCAATTGAAATTTCCAGGCTCGGCCGCGAATGCCAATTGCGCTTTGAGGACGTTGCGACGAATGCTGCACAAAGCAGAGGAGTGGAAGGTGATCGGCCACGCTCCGAAAATCAAAATGATGAGAGAGCACGGTCGACATCTTCGTCTTGACGATGAAGCGGAAAAAAACTGACGATGGGACGCTTGGCTTGCAACTGGCGCCCAAGAACTCGTGACCTTTTCCGTGACATCGTCATCTTGATGCGCGACACGGGAATGAGGAACGAAAGAGAACTCTTCCGGATGCGTATCGAGAATCTGGACTGGCAAAACCGCGTAATCTTTGTCCCAGACAGCAAGACCGCAGAAGGGCGACGACTGGTTCCGATGAGCGGGCGAGTCTTCGAAATTCTGCGGACTAGGTGCGATGAAAGACAGGAGGGTTGGGTATTTCCATCGAAGCGCTCCGCATCTGGGCATCTGAGGTCAATTTGCAATCTCTTCCGAAAAGCGCGCAACAAAGCAGGTCTTCCGAAAGAGCTGGTTCCTTACTGTGCGCGACATGACTACGGCACGCGATTTCTGATGCGAACCGGCAACCTTGCTGCCGTAATGAGAACGATGGGGCACCGCGACGTAAAGACTGCGATGCACTATCAGCACCCGGAATTGGAAATCGTGCGCGCGGCGCTCGATTACCGTCCGCCAAACTCTGAAGCAGTGGTGTAGCAAATAGGATTACGACAGCTTTTGCGACACACCAGGAAACCACAATCTCGGCAAGTCATTGAATGCTTGGCGAATCGGAGAACATGGAATCTCTTAGCCGGATAATCGGCCGTAGGTCGAGAGGTCGCCTTTTGCTATCGCGACTTCTCTGATCCGGCACACTTCTGGCACGCAACAAGCAGGTCGACGTAAGCATATCGACAAGCAAGACAGCTCGGGTTCGTCGGCGAGGGCCTTGGCCGACACAACCCGTCGCAGGTTCTGCCTGTCCAACGTCTAGATTGAGCAGTGAGAGGCAAAGAAGCGCCGAGACTGCCGGGATTCGCTGTTTTCGTCCTCCCTTGGTGCTAAATGTGCAGGAAGGCCCGATGGTCACATTTACTTTCATCGATGCAAGGATAACTGCTTTCGTCGTTGCAGACTGGCGTCACGTTCGGCGCCTCCTGCATATCCTCGCTTCGCTGCTTTGCTCGGTTGGGCCGACAATTCGCCGCCAAGAACAAGCCTAATCCCATTAGGACGTCAAATGGGGATGTGACCCAGGCAACTTCCGTCCAAGTTCTCAGCTTAATCTCCACCATAGGTTTGAAGATCGAGAGGCAGTGGCTTGGCACGGTTCTGGATTGCTTTTTTGATGGCCATACCCGACCCGCGGGTGAAATCGTTCAGATCCTCGAAAAGAGGGGTCAGAAGCGGAAGGCCGAGCACTCGATCAAGGCCAGCGCCGGGCGACAGATACGATCATCTTTGGGATTGAACGTGGAGCTGGCGATCAATGATTTAGCGTCCCAATCTACTTTGCCTGCCGCACGATCGACTATACATCTGCCCTGGGCCACATCGCTCACGGCGCGCGATTCATTGCTGAGGTTTCAGGTTGCCGCCCTGGCGACGGAACGCTTCGACCCGAGCGTCTCGTAAACGATGCGAGTAGCAGGAGTCCGCGACGTGCACGATTCTCTTCCTTTGGTTAGAATGGCGTGCGCACGAAAGGAGTACTATGGCAAAGAAAAAGATCGATCCGTTGAACAAGAAGGCGTATGGCGCGGTCTCCGCCGCGCTCACAGTCTCCGATATTCCAGCCGCGGTCAGCTTTTACCAGAGGGCGTTTGGCTTCGCCAAGCGTGGCATCATGAACGGTCCGGATGCCAAGCCGATTCATGCCGAACTGACCTTGCGCGGCGCGACCCTCATGCTCGGCCCCGAAAACCCCGCGATGGGAAGGCGCACCGCCAAGAGCGTCGGCGCCTCGCCATCCAGTCTCTACATCTATGTCGAAAACGTCGACAAGGTAATCGATAAGGCGACCAAGCTCGGAGCGACCAGCCAGGGGCCCGTCGTGGACATGTTCTGGGGCGACCGTTGCGGCACCATCGTGGACCCGGACGGTTACAGCTGGATGGTGGGTACGCACAAGGCTGAGCCAACTGCGAAAGAGATGAAGAAGGGAATGCTGGAGATGATGAAGACGATGACGCAGAAGCCGGCGAGCCCAACCGCGGCGGACTGATGCCTCTTCAATCGAAAAGCGGAGGGGCCACGCCCCTTCCTCGTCTCGAAACTTGCTCAGACCGACGCCCACAAGCCGATAACGTTGGTGTAGACCAAGATCCATTCGTTCTCGCAGTTTTACGGCGATCTCGGTCAGTTCTTCGTAGGAGGATGGGCGAGAACCCGTGGTATGGCTCCGGGTGAGGATCTTGAACTCGCTCGTCTTCTGTTTGAGCACCACCGTGCGTGCGATCCGTGATTCTTTGCGCGACGCCGACCAAAGCTTTTCGGCGAGCCGGCAGATCATCGGTTCCGTTTCTGACAGCCGTACATCGGGCTCGAAAGTATCCTCAACAGAAATCTATTGCGTAGGCCGGTCCGGGATGACGGCACGCTCATCGACACCACAGGCGAGTTCGTACAGGGGTATGGATATACTTGGCTAGCCCAAAAACGAGGGGAAGTGTTTACGGCTATAGGACTGCGGGCTTCTCGTACCAACGAGCACTAATTAGGATTAGCATGGGGAACTGACCAGATTGGTCAACACGTGAGCGTTTGGACACACCGTTGCTCTCGCGCCGGGGCAGTCCCGATAGGGATCTAGCGTTTATCAGTATTTGTCCCGGGCTGTCTCCGGATTATTTCAGAGCTTCCTCCTGGACTCAGCCCGAAGTCGGCCCATTCCCATTTGCCACAACCCGACTTGTGGCTCGAAACAATTTCCGATCAGCAAGTGATGTAATCGCAATCGGTGGCACGTTCCACGCATCCTCGAACTCACCTGTGCTGTCTCAATGCTGACTCGGCGAAGGCGACTGAGCAAGCTCTCTAATCACGCGAGGGCTTCGAGCGGTAGGTAAAAGTGAATCCGGCATAGGATTGGTTTCGCACACCTACGATCCGCTCCATTGGTACTGCCTCCGTTCCCAGCTGGAGAGTCTCTAGAGTCTGCCCGGTGTAACCGCTGGCGAGCAGGAAATGGACTCCCGCTTCATACGAATTACTGTGGAAGCTGCGGGTCAACGAGCCACGAATCTCTCGTACGGGGATCGCCGTAAATCCGTCTCCCAGGGGCTTGCGCCCAACATATTCGAATTCGCCGGATGCCCGCAATCGTCCAGGCAGACGGAAGGTCGAACCGGAAACATCCCAGATCAGCCTGGGCGCTTCCGGGACGTCCAGGCCGGTGAGCCGGTCAGTCGCTTGCGCGCGAGCAAACGTGGCTTGGAGCCAGCCGAAAGAAAAATGCCGCTGGGCGGAGAGGGTTAGGGCTCGCACCAGGGACGGGCCAATGTTCATCTGTAAGCCGGTATCAGGATCGATTTTGGCCAGCTCTTGCGAATTGGCGGTCCGGCTCAGGGTCAATCGAAACTCTGTACCCGCCACGGATTCAGACGCCAACAATTGAAAAGCTCGGGAAGTTGCAATCGGGGTTCCACGACTCGTTCCGTCTCCAATTCGCGGATCGTTGGTGTGAAAGGCTTCGCCGTAGCTCAAAGACACGGCCGGAATCTCAGTCTGGCCCGGCAGGCGAAAGGATACTGTGGCTCGTGGAGATGTCTGCGAAGAGTGAGCTTGGTAGGAATTCGCGAGCGTGACCCGATCGAGATTGCTGAAGAGAATCTCATCCTTCCGAACGCCAAGGTTATAGCTGAACCATCGGGAGAGAGGCCCGTGCACAGACGCGTAGGGAGCGATGTCACCGATGCTGAAATTATTCAGGGTCACAGGGTGGAAAATTCCATTAGTGCCGGCTCTGGCCAGCTCCGCATTGCGCGGCGCATCCTGTCGAAGATCCAGGCCCGTACTGAATGACATGACGCTGTTGATGTTTTGCTCAAGCGAAGCATTTCCACCGCGAACAGTCCGAGATTCCGATTGCCGGATCAGACCGTCCCCGAAATCTGATTTGAGTTCCAGACTGTAGGTGCGGAAGAATCCCGAGAGCTGCAACCGACGTTTGTCCGAAATCTGCCACGTGTCACTCGCCACGAACAATCCGGTATGGGTTCGGTCGGCCTGCCGCGGATCAATCGTATCGCCAGGAACCTGAATGTTGATGGGAACGAGACCAGGGATGCGGGAGTAGCCATAATATCCAGCCCCGAAAATGGTGATTTGGTGGCGCCCAAATGCAAACGACCTCTCTCCGTTGAGCTTGTACTGCTTGCGGTTTTCTGGAAGCGCCAGAAATCCGTTTCCTCCCGCGATTTCTATCCCGAACCATGCTCCGGTCAGCGTATTCTCCGGACTCCATCCAGTCACGAAATCATAGTCGCGGGCATCGCCGCTGAACTGTGCGAACGGCTCCAGGCGTGGGCGGAGGTCATACGCGACAGCCAGGTTCACTGCGTTGTTGCCATGCCGGACGTCGAAGGCGCCGGCGTCGGTTTCCACATTGCCGATGGAGGCCGGAATCAGCAGGTTCGGATCGGCATAACCGTTGCCGTGCGCGTTCGCGGGCAGATTGTTTTGGAACAGAAAGTCACCCACCCGAATGTACTGCGCGATCGGTTCGCCATGGTCTCCAGCAACGCCTGGAGCGAAGTACTGCGGAGCTTTAACTCCGCCCGAGGCTGTTTCTGAAGGAAAGCCCGGCACGGAGACAGGAGCGCCGGGACGGCCGGCGTTCGGCAGCAACTCATCCGCGCTGTAGATGCGGGAAGAAGCATCTGGCTCATCCAAATTGGCCACAACGGTCACCGTTGACGTTGTGCCCAGCTGAATTGTCAGTTCGGTATCGGAAGTTATGGCTACGGGCAAAGGTAAACTTTCATACCCTTGCGCCTGCACCTGTAAATTATGGTTACCGGGTGCCAAAACCATACCGAATGCGCCATTCCCGTCAGTGATTGTACTGGTTTGTTTCTCACCCAGCGTGGCGCCGGCGATGCCGGCTCCGGCCCCATTCATCACGTGTCCTGTCAAAAGAAAACCAGCGACAGCTCCGCTTCTTAAGTGGGGGCCGGTTTCAGATGGTCGGGCGGCTGAGTCAGTGGCAAGAGTCCAGGGGCTCAGCAAGCAAACCATTGCGATGATGGAGCAGTATCTGCGCATGGCCGCCTACTGCCGTGCCGCTGTTGGGGAAAGGCGAGCGAGAAGGGCTCGCGCCTGTTCCGATTCGGCACTGTTTAATAATACCGCTTGCTGCAGGTACTTATGCGCGGCAGCCCTATCGACAGTTTTGAGTGCAATCTCGCTCGCATGCCGGACGAGCTTGGCATCGCGGATGCCGACTGCCAGTGCTGCTTCGATTTGCTTGCTTGCTTCCTGATCTCGTCCGTTCACATGAAGCGCCCAGGCGTAAGAATCCAGAGTGTAGACGTCGCGCCGTCGCGCGAATTCTCTGCTCGCGACTTCCAGCGCCTTTACTGGTTCGTGCGCGTAGTCGGCATAATAAAAAATCAGCTCACGATTCGAGTTGTCGCCGCGATTGGTCTCGAGGAGCGACTTTCGCTCGAATTCGGCAAAAGCTTTTTTCGCATCGTCATTTCGCTCAGCAAGCTGCAGCGCTTCGGCAAGGTCATACAGATTCTCCGCATGCGGAGCTGCCTGATAGCGCTGTTCGAGCAAGTGAATCGCCTCGTCGTATCGCTTTTGCTGGATCCTTACTTTCGCCAGATTACCCAGCGCATAGTGATACCCCGGAAAGAGGCTGACAGCCTGTTGGAGGTGCTTCTCGGCCTGAGCCGTGTTTCCCCTGGCGAGTTCCAGATGCGCCATCTGAGTGACGATCCAAGCTGCGTCTTCTACTTCGCTTGGCGGCGTCGATTGCAATGCCATGTTCATCAAGTCGAGCGCGCCCTCAATGTCGCCGAACAATTCGCGCAGATACGCTGCCCGCGTCAGTCCCGGCAAGTTCCCTGGCCGCAAATCCAGCATCCACTGCGCGGCGGTTTCTGCCTCTTTGTAGTTGCCCAGCTCTACGTTTGCGTCGGTGAGGAAGCCATAAACCATGACGTCGTCAGGCATCTTCTTGTTGAGCGTCTTGGCCTCTTCCAGGGCTGCGACGAACTCGTGTTTTCCCAGCAGTAGCCAGACGTGCGTCCTTGCTCCATCGAAGTTTTCCGGAGCGATGGCGAATGATTTCTGCAATGCTTCTTCGGCCTGGGCGTAGTACTTCACGTCAGAAGTCTCGCGAGCGCGGCGTGACAGCGCCAGCGCCAGCGCGTTGTAAGCTTCGAAATTCTGCTGGTTCTTTTCGATCATGCGGTTGGCTTGCGCGATGCTTCGCTCAGCGGGAGAAAGATTGGTATCCGCAGATGGGTTTTCCGCAAACGCTGCGAATGCAGCCATGACGATCAACAGGAGAGCAGCCATTGTTTTCATAAATTCCTCTTTCGTATTCAGAACATCTTCGGGAAAGAATTCTTGGACTTAGCGATCATGGCCGCCAGCGGAAGCCAGCGGCCACGAGCAATCGAGTTACTTCACAGGGCAAATGCCGTTGGGTTGACCGGTACAGCCTTTCTGCCCGGGGCCGGTGTGGTGGCTGTCGCGGCCACTATGCGCGGGAAGAACGTATGGGAAAGTCGTTCCATACCCAAGTTCATTGGTGTTGACTCCGTCGCCGATCCTCGCGCCGTACTTCGCAGGATCAACGAGAATTCCAGCCACAGCGCGCGAGGCGATATCGACAACATCGTCGATTGGCCGCCGTCCTTGCGGAAATCCTGCCAAGTCGCCGGCCAGGAAGCCGAGACGCTTTTGGCTACCTACCGGAGTGGGAGGAATACCGGTGTTCAGCCGCAGCAGGTCTGCAACCGGACCGGCGTCCTTGGGACCGCATCCCGGACAGATCGGAGCCATGTACTGAGCAAGAATGAGCAAGTCAGTGCGCGGCGCCGAAGGAATTGGAATGTTCAGGATGGATGAGTAGAGATGAGCCAAAAGCGGATCGAGGAAAAAGTTAGCAAATTGGCCGTCGTTCGCCGGATCGTCCACACTGAAACGATCTTTGAAACCAGTTCCAATAATCAGCTCGTTGATCAGTGAGTTTCCCTCACGGTTCACCTGACGCCACGGTCCTTCGGTGTGAATGGCATCGCCGGTATCGTCCACCTTTCTAGCCGCACGACGAATGGTGATGCGCTGGCGATAAGTGGCTCCGTATGTTCCAATGACTGCGTTCTTGTCAGTCGCGGGATGACCCTTGCCGTCCACCGTGAGCATCGTGATCGGCACTTCCAGGACAATTGAGTTGACGTTGAAGCCGGCTACGGCGTCCGGAGCATAGTTGTGGGTATCGTCACCATCGACCGCAGGCGTGAGGATTCCGCCAACGCCCATCCGGAAGTTGAAAGAATCGAAAGCGGCCCCAAGATCGATGTAGAAAGGATCGTCGACGGTTCCGGCGAACACTCTCACATCGTTGTCTAGGTCATAAATACCCTGCTTGAATAGTTCGTTGTACTTGGGCATGGTGAGCGGTCCGACATTGGAGGGCACGGCAAACAGCGTGTGACCGTTGCACAGATCGGTGGCAACGCCGTTCTTGATCATGGTCACCGTGTACGTCTGTCGCAAACTCAAGCCTTCCGAACCGGGGCCATCCAGGGCGGTGATCTGCGGAAATCCTCCGATGCCGCCAACGAAACCCGTAAATACTCCCGGCTGGCGGACCTGAGTATTGAATCGGAATTGGAAGGTGATGTCCTCAATTCCGTCATGGTTATTGTCGACCTTCATTTCGTAAAGAACATTGGGATCGAAGGGAAAGTAGTTGGGACCATTCGAGGGCTCGAGAAAGCCGTCCACGTTGAGAATCATGGTGACGCGGTCGGGATGATCATAGCTGACAAAGGCGTACCAGTCAGTTACGTCCGCGCTGTGGTCGAGTGCGGAGATGGGCGCCTCGCGATGACTGGACGCAAACAGGCTGGTTGGCACCAGCACGAGCAGCGCCATCGTGAAGGCCACGATAACTTTCAGTTGCTTCATGGAAGTTTCCTCTCTGGGAGTTAGTTTGGTGGACATCACCATCGCAAGACTTGAACCCTGCGACGTGGCGCCACGCCGCAGAGGTTACGATTGGATCCGTCTACGAACTCAAGTACGCTGCCATCCTGGCTTCGGATTTGATAATTGCTACATTTTCACGATTTATTCATCCACAGTAATTTTCTCGGTTGCAGTAAATCCGATTGCCGGTCGGGCTCGTATTTATCGAACCAACACGCTGCCTTTCTAATCGAAGCTGTTGGAGAATGGTGAAGTCAGCGCAAATGGAAATGCAGCAGTACTGAAATCAACTAAGCGCGGAACTGCGTATGTCTCATGAGGCGCTTCAATCCAAAGGAGAGATCATGCAGAAGAAAATTGCAGTTCTGGTGCTGCGCATCTAGAGTGTTCGACGTCCCTTCGTGGAAAGCCGAGCATGAGTTCGCCTCGGCGTCAGATGTGTACACGCCGGCATTTTCTGCGGATAATCGGCGCCTCGCCCTTTGCTTTGTTACTCAGACTCAGATCTGGGACGTGGCGGATTCAAGGACTCTGGCCGATATATCGCCGCCGTTTGGTGGGTCGATGTCGCTCTCCCTCTCAGGAGATAGCAGATGGGTTGCCACTGCTGACAACGACGGCTACGTGCGCGGGTATGACGCGAACAACGGAAAATTACGAAGCACGGTGGAAGGATTTCTGCTTGAACCCTTTGCGGTGGCATTTTCTCAAGACGGCAAATCTGTAGTCGCCGGTGGCGCTGATAAAACCGTCTCCATTGTCGATCCTGGGACTGGCAAGATCCTGCGCACTCTTCCCAGGCAGCCAGGACTGATCAGGTCGCTCGATGTCTCTGCAGACGGGAAGCAAGTCGCGGTCCTGTACGGATATGTCGAACACTTCCTGACCATCGATCACCTTATGTTATGGGATATGGACAAGGGAATCATTCTCGCCGATTTCAGGAAGCCGGGGATCACCATACTGGGAGGAACCTTTGTCGGCGATCGTTACCAGTTCGCCGCCGTGTCCAACAGGCAACTGAGTTTTTGGTCCCTACTGTAGTTTGTCTGGGGTTCCACGAGTATCCAGAAAGCAGCGTTGGCACCCGGCATCTGTACTGGTTCCGCAGAAAAAACTGGGTCGCCGTCATGAGGCTGTCGCCGTCGCTCATCCGATTCGCTAATATCACCTTCCAGAGCCGTTCGACCTCCGCCCCAATCGTTCCAGGACGAAGGTGGACACAAACTGGAGCTGTCAACTGCACGAAGAGGAAATGTTGTCAGAATTGCGGAAGGTAATAACGTCAAAACAAAACCGGAGGATTTGTCGGTAGGAAACAGTACACCAATTCATAACAATTTAAGTCCAATAGGTCAGCGATTTTCTTTGGTGTGCTGCTTCACCACGTTGTCTAGAAAATGTTGGTAATCGTAAACAACTTCATCAAAATACCCTCTCTCGACAAGCACTTCGCTTCCTGATGGAAACCCTTTCGTCAGTTTGTAGGCACTGCTCTTGCCTGCCTTTTTCCAGAGTCCCCAAACAAAAGTACCATCACCCGTCGCCGTCGCCAGTAGTTCGTAACCATTCCAGAGTTGCTTCATTAGGAAACCCCTACCCCTCCCCAAGGCTTGGCCACCATGGGGATTTGAATATTTTGAAGGGCGATCCTTGCGACGTAGCAGTTTTCGTGCGCAGGCAGGCCGTGTTCGTCTATCTTGCAAGTTTCCAGCGGAACGACACGGCCACGTATCCAGCAGAAATTTCGGAGAGGGGTAGCGGTCCCCATGGTGGCCTCCACGTCTTGAGGCCAACAATTTTAAGCCTACCGCCCAGAACTAATCAAGGATGTTAGCAACCAAACTACCCGCCCAAATGGGGTCGCCAGCGGGGCGGTCGAATCCCGGTACGTCCGCGTCGCCGACGACAAGAGTGGTCAGCATGCGACCCGCCGCCATCCGCATGCGCACGACCTCAGCATGCGGCGACTGCAATTGCGCGTTAAGCCCGGCGAGGGCGGCTTCAACCGTGTGCCGGTGCGCGAAGCCGCGCATCCGAACGTCGCGATAGCCAGACCAGAGAGTCTCACGCTGACTTCACTAATCCCGCATGAACGACCACGATAAGCATAAGTATCGGTGCTCGCAACCGACGTAATTTCCGTAGATAATCGTTATTTGGCACAGCTAGAGAACTTTCGCCTGAAGGTTTTTCGTTCCGTCGCCGAGCGTCTGAGCTTTCGCAAGGCAGCCGAACACCTTTTCCTCACGCAGCCAGCCGTAACTCTCCAAATCAAAGCACTCGAAGACGATCTTGGTGTGCGCCTTTTCGATCGAGCCGCCAACCGGGTCTCCTTAACTCCAAAAGGCTTGGTCCTGCTGCGGTACGCCAAGAAAATAGCGTCGCTGGCCTCCAAAGCCGAGCAAGAGCTTGGCCCGGAGGACGGCACCTCCTCTGGCGAGCTTTCAATCGGGGTTTCGACAACCATCGCGCAGTACGTTCTCCCCCGGCTTATCGGGGCCTTTCTCGCCGAGCACCCGCGTGTGCAACTTTCCTTGCATAGCGGCAATACGGAACAAATTGTGGAGTTTCTGCTCAATAGCAAGGTTGCGCTCGGCCTAATCGAGGGGCCGGCACGCAATCGTGGCATCCAGGCCGACGCGTTCATGCAGGACGAGTTGGTCCTGATCACGCCGCCGGAGTTCGAGGTCAATCACTTCTCGTCTCAGCAACTCCTGGCTTCAAATCTGCTCATGCGAGAACAGGGTTCCGGTTCGCGCCGCGTCGTCGAAACTGCCCTTGAAAAGGCCAGCCTCAAACTCAAGTTGTTCAAGAGTGTAATGAATCTCGATTCCACCGAAGCTATCAAATCGGCCGTAGAGGCTGGACTCGGAATCGGATTCGTTTCACGCTGGGCCATCTCCAAGGAGCTCGAATTGGGAGCACTGAAGGTGGTGGAAGTCAGAGGTCTCAGGATCACGCGCGACTTTTCCCTCATTTCCTGCACCGGACCAGAGCCCCAAGGGCCGCCCAGCGCGTTCCGCACTTTCGCACTTGCGAGGGGGCGACTCCTCTCCAGTGCACCGCGAAACCCTCGCCGTGCAGGCGGTTCCAGCCGATAAGTCCAGCTAATGGCCCATTGAAATTGCTGCTTGGACCGCCAGCACGGGCTGGTGTCACACTTGTTGCTGTGAACAAGACGCTCTTCTTCCTGGGAATTATTCTGTCAGCCAGCGGTCTAATCTCGCCGCCTTGGGCATTGCTTGGCGGCCTGGTTTACGGTCTCGCCCTCGTACACCCGCTCCACGTCGAGAGCAAACAGCTCTCGCGATTCCTTCTGCAGGCGTCGGTTGTCGCTCTCGGCTTCGGCATGAATCTCCATGAAGTTGTGCGTGTGGGGCGCTCCGGTTTTGTTTACACGGCTCTCAGCATCACAACCGTAATGGTCGTGGGCATAGGCCTCGGCTACCTCATCCACGTTGGCAAGAAATCGTCCTTCCTCATTTGCGCCGGAACGGCTATTTGCGGGGGAAGTGCCATCGCCGCGGTCGGCCCCATAGCCGAAGCGAACGAAGAAGAGATGGCCGTCTCATTGGGAGCCGTGTTCATCCTCAATTCCGTCGCCCTCTTTCTGTTCCCGGTTGTTGGCCTCGCCCTTCACATGACCCAGACGCAGTTCGGCCTCTGGTCGGCGTTAGCCATTCACGACACCAGTTCGGTGGTGGGCGCCACTGCCAAATATGGCGCCACCGCCCTGGCGGTCGGCACCACTGTCAAGCTCGTGCGCGCCCTCTGGATTGTCCCCCTTTCTCTCCTAACCGCAGCCATTCTGAAAAGTAAAGCACGCATCCAGTGGCCCTGGTTCATCCTGCTCTTCTGCCTAGCTGCGCTTCTCACTACACTGATGCCGGTTTTCCATCCAGCTTTCGCAGTGTTCAGCCATCTTGGCAAAATCGGCTTGACGGTGACTCTGTTCCTGATTGGAACCGGACTGAGCAAAGAAACTGTCAAAAAGGTTGGTCTTCGCCCGCTGCTGCAGGGCCTCACGCTGTGGATCATCGTGGGCTCCGGCTCGTTGCTGCTCATCCTATTAAATTGGATTCATATTTAGCCGGTTGGCATATTTTCCCGGCAACAATCCTGCGAACTGTCCCCATTTTCGTTGCTTCTGACTCTACTGACGGAAGCCGTAGTGGGCCTTTTCTTCTGACCACGCTTGCAATTCGGTTCTGGATCTTCGAAATGTCCGGAACGTTGCAGACGGATGCGGGATTTCGCCAACTTTAGACTCGACAACACTGCGCCACATTGTGTGTTTCCAATAATTTAGCTGGGGGTGCATTGGCTGGTCGATTGCTGCGCGATTGTCAAGTATGTTGATACAGTTACCCGTATAGTGGCCAAAGGACGCTCCTGCACAGAGTCCGTTGATTTGGCGTTCGCAGTCCTGGGATTCTTGAATTGGAGGGCGGAAGGTTTCCGGTAGGAAGGACCGTTTATTGTTTGGCGCCGTAAGAGATCGTGATCGCGGCTCCAACTCGAGTTCTTCATTTTGCGTAAGACCTAATCGGCGTGCGGCCGGCTTTTCCTGAGTCGGTCCCTGGCTATTGCTGATCAACACCATCAGATGCTTTGTGCAAAGGCAGTTGCTCCTCCCTTACGCAGCTGGCGTTACATTGCGGTCACGTCGCTGGATTTCAAAAAGCGCCTGCGGATCGCGTGAAGAGACCCGCCCGGCTGCGATCCAGGCAAAACGGGCGATCAAAGCGCCGGCAACGAAGCACGATGCAGCAGCATAGCGAAGTCCAGGGGTGTGGCCCCAGAAACCCCTGAGTAATAAAGACGTGGGTCCGGCCAAAACCGACCCAGCACGAGTCAGCCAACCAACAGCGCCCTCGCGCAGTGGCCGGTCAACGTATCGGCCGCGAGCCTCGATGAAGATCGCGAGTACTATCTCAAAGGTGCTCGCTACAATTCCGATGGACTGAGTAACGGGAACAAGGAATCCAAAAAATTCCAGTATGGCCGCCGCCGAGCCCATAGCTCCAGTAAGAAAAATCGCCGGCACGAGCTTGCGATTTTCAGACCAGACTGGAATTGCGGTCACACCTAAGAGGACGGACGTATAACTGGCCAGTATCAGTCCGCTCAGCGCTGCAAAGACTTCCGCCACCCACTCGAGCAGAAGCAAGAACTCGTTGCCATATCCCGCCAGGATTATTTCGTGACAAACAAATGCCAGGCCTACTGCCGATGAAAATCCCGATAACGTCCACGCACCTACCGACATTACGGAACGCAGCTTGAAGACCCGTAACATGTTTAGGAACCTGGCGGGACGCCCCAAATCAGCGATTAGTAGGGGCGCCGAGAGCAGCGCGCCTGCGAATCCGACCCATAACTCCGTGCGTTCCAGTCCCGCATTGCCAACGACATGGGCCACCAAAGCAATTAAGGTGGAAACACCCGCGACTCCACCCACAAAAAAGTAAAGGGGAACTTGCCATGTCCAGGTTGGGGGCTTCAATACGGGATTTCCGTGATAACTGCTCTCCAAAGCCGGTTTTGGAAAAGGGCTGCTGCTCGGAACGATCCCGTTATCTTGCACTATCCCAGTACGCGCTGCTTGTTCCCTGATCGCGTCCAGCCGGTCTTCGCTGATTTGCTTTTGGGCAGACATATTCACCGACTTCTTCGGATCTACGCGCGTGGTTCCTTGCTCGCGGCTACAGTACGAAAGCCAGACAAACAACTAGCACTACGACGAGCGCCGAAATCAGTGCTGCGGTCCACGCTGATTTCAAATGTATGGTCGGTACTTCGGGAGCAGGGGGAAAATTGTAGGCCTCCGGCTCGCCGAGAATCACAAACATCGCGTGAGTGCCCCCAACACTCGTATCTTTGGGGTCATAGATTCGCGCATCGCTGTACCCGCGCCGCTGTAGTTCTTCCACCCGCGCGAGCCCGTGCTCACGCATTTCGTCAAGCTCCCCGAAGCGGATGGACCGTGTGGGACAGGCCTTCGCGCACGCAGGCATTAGACCCTCTCGTTGGCGGTCGTAACAGAAGGTGCACTTGAAAGCGGTTCCCACCTCGTGATTTTTGTCCACTACTCCGAAGGGGCACGAAACCACGCAATAGCCGCAGCCGTTGCAGACGTCTGGCTGCACAAATACCGACCCGACCTCGGTGCGAACGATCGCGCCCGTGGGACACGCTTCCAGACAGCCTGCGTTCCCACAGTGTTTACAAACGTCGGAGAGAAACAGCCAGCGAAACGGATCCTCCGTTCCAGTGATCTGCGGTCCCAGAGCTGCGGGCTGCTCCAGGAACATTACGTGCCTCCAGGTGGAGTGGCCGAGGCTGTCGGTGTTGTCGTATGACTTACCGGTAAAGTTGAAGCCGTCAGCAGGAATGTGGTTCCATTCTTTGCAAGCGACCTCACAGGCTTTGCATCCAATGCACACGGTTGCGTCTGTCAAAAACGCGCTCACTGCCATGGCTTCCCCCGGATCTGCGCCTGCATCTGTTCCAGCGCTTGTTTGCCTTGCGCGCGGCGTCCCGCCACAACGTTGCAGAGTAGTCCCTTGCTCTCCATGATGCGGACATTCGGCTCTTCTGAGATGGGGAGCAGGTCGTTGGCTGAGTCGCCCTTGACCAAACCTCGGTATCCCCAGTGGTAGGGCAAACCGACTTGGTGAACCGTCTTGCCATCGACAACCAACGGCTGGATGCGGGAGGTTACGAGCGCGCGCGCCTCAATAATGCCGCGCATACCAATGATGGTCACCCACCCGCCGTTCTCGATTCCTCGCTCGGCCGCGAGTTCGGGTGATATCTCACAGAAGAACTCCGGCTGAAGCTCTGCCAAATGAGGAAGCGTCCGCGACATGGCTCCTGAGGTGTGGTGCTCGGTCAGCCGGTATGTCGTGAAGACGTAGGGGAACCGCTCGTCGGGCGAATTCGCGTACTGGTTATCAGGTCGCTCTTTCGACATGGCCCGCGGATTGGTCTGCTGTTTCGGATAAAGCGGATTCCGCACCGGCGACTCCCACGGCTCGTAGTGCGCCGGCAACGGACCGTCTACCAAACCAACCGGCACCCAAATCCAGCCGAGCCCGTCGGGGTGCAGGATGAAGGGACGATCTCCCGCAAGTGCAGCATCGCCTTCAGCTCCTGCTGGCGGCTGATAGTCGGGCGGTTTCGTCGCATTGAAGTCGGGAACGTCCAGCCCCGTCCACTTCTTTTGCGCTTCGTCCCACCAAATCAGCTTCTTGCGCTCGCTCCACGGCCTGCCATCGGGTCGTGCTGATGCACGGTTATAAAGGACGCGGCGATCCGCAGGCCAAGCAAAAGCCCAACCATGGCCGTAAAAATCGCGCGAATTGCGGCGGTTGGCGACATTGTCGTCGGCAGCAGGAAATATTCCGGAATAGATCCAGCAACCGCAGGCGGTTGAGCCATCCGCCTTCAGCTCTGTGAAGCCTTTGACCAAATTGTGATCCGAAACCGTGTAGCCGTTGATTTCCTGCAAAATTTCCTCGACGCTCGGCTCCTGAATTTCGCCCAGAAGCGTGTAGTCCCAAGCCAGCGCGTTCAAACCGGCGTTGCGGGGCTTCGGATCAAGCTTCGCCTTCTCTTTCAAGCGGCGTCCCAGGTGATACATGAACCAAACTTCGCCACGAGCGTCTCCCGGCGGATCGACAGCTTTTTGGTGCCACTGAACCAGCCGCTGAGTGTTAGTGAAGCAACCATCTTTTTCCGCATGTCCGGCGGCCGGCAGGAAGAAAACCTCCGTGCCGATTTCTTCCGTGCGCAGTTCACCACGCTCGATTTCCGGAGAGTCATACCAGAACGTCGCGGTCTCCAATTCTACGAGATCCCGCACCACAAGCCATTTCAGCTTAGCCATCGCCTTTCGCTCGAGCCGGGAATGCGGCGCGGCGTTAGCCGGATTCTGTCCCATGACGAACAGCCCTTCCATCTTGCCGTCCATCATGTCCAGAAAGTAGCCCTGGTGAGAATGGTCCCCCGTAATTCGGGGCAACCACTCAAAACCCCAGTCGTTGTCTTTCCTTGCCGCTTCTCCGTAGTACGCTTTGAGCAAACTCACGATGTACTTATCGGTATTCCACCACCAGCCGGTCTTGTCGCGATGCTTGTCAAGGTAGGCCGAGAGGTCACGCGCGTCGAAGCCGTACTTCGGCATGGGCAAATAACCCGGCAGAATGTCGAAGAGGGTCGGGATATCGGTTGAGCCCTGAATGGAAGCGTGGCCGCGCAACGCCATGATTCCACCTCCCGGACGCCCGATATTGCCGAGCAAGAGTTGCAGTATCGCTGCCGTGCGTATGACCTGCACTCCGTTCGAGTGCTGCGTCCAGCCCACGGCGTAGCAGATGCTGCCAGTTTTCTCCGGGCCCGATGCAGAACAAAATGTCTCCGCGATCTTCAGGAATAAGTCTCGCGGGACGCCGCAGGTGCGCTCTACCATCTCTGGCGTATAACGAGCGAAATGCCGCTTCAGTATCTGGTACACACATCGCGGATGTTGCAGCGTCTCGTCACGCTCAACCGAACTAACATCAGGAGCGGTTGTTCGTCCCGAATCTTTTGCGTGGCCGCCATGCGCGGGATTTTGCGGGGATGCTTCTTCCTTTGCGCAGTTGTCGTAGGTCCAGGTTCGGGTGTCATAAACTCTTCGTTCGGGATCCCACCCGGAAAACAGCCCGTCCAAATCCTCGGTGTCCTTGAAATCTTCCCCAATGATCACCGACGCATTCGTGTAGTTCACGACGTACTCGCGGAAGTCCTTGTCATTCTGCAGAACGTAATTGACCAGGCCTCCCAGGAACAAAACATCCGATCCGGCACGGAGAGGTGCCCAGATGTCGGAGACGGCGGAAGTGCGGCTAAAGCGCGGATCAACGTGAATGACTTTTGTTCCACGCTCTTTCGCTTCCATCACCCACTGAAAGCCGACCGGGTGATTCTCGGCCATGTTCGAACCCATAATAAGAATAACGTCAGCATTCATCAGGTCGGGCAACGTCGTCGTCGCGCCGCCGCGCCCAAACGTTGTGCCCAGACCGGGCACGGTGGAGCTATGTCATATACGGGCCTGATTGCTGATGCAAACCATGCCCAGTCCGGCTGCGAACAGCTTCTTGATCAGGTAGTTTTCTTCATTATCGAGAGTAGCGCCGCCGAGATGCGCTATGGCCTTCGTATGCATCACGTTTTCGCCGTTTTCCGTTTCCACAAACGTGCGCTCGCGCGATTCCCAGATTCGCTCCGCAATCATGTCCATTGCGGTTTCGAGATCCAGTTCTTCCCACTTGGTCGAGTATGGCCTGCGATACTTGATGCGCGTTTCGCGGCCGGCATGCGTGAGCAATTCGAAACTGTCCGAACCTTTCGGGCACAGACGTCCGCGCGAAATCGGCGAGTGCGGGTCGCCTTCAATCGAAACCAGCTTCCCGTCTTTGTGATAAATCAACTGGCCGCAGCCTACGGCACAATAGGGACATACCGAGCGCGCAGCTTGAGCCCCATGGTGCTTCGGAGCAAGATTGCGGGTGCGATCGCTCATGGCCTCAACGCCGGTCCCGTCGCTGTGCGTCAAGATTTGCCGCACGACCGGCCACCCAGTCACAAAATCCTTGATCTTCATAGTTCGTCCAATATATTTCCGACCAGTGCGTGCGTAGAGTGCAACCGTACTGCCAATGTGATGCTGTCGTACCGGACCACAGACAGCCGCCCGCTAAGAAGCAGGCGCGGCCATCACATCCCACAGCGAGGACGAGTAAAGGAGCCAATGCTTGCAGGTCAGAAACTTGTTTGCCACTTGATCGGCGCCTACCGTGAGTAGACTTGCAGAGAGTTCGCCAAGAATTGAGCGTGACGTATCTCGCGGGATTTCCGTCACGCATTGTGACGGCTGGCCGACGCACGCCTGTCCAAATGACGACGCGGCACAGTCGCCCGGTCTCCTGTAAAAGCCGGCGCCGCCCCGATTACTCGTATCGTCCCATCATTCTCCGACTGGCACGACTCTTGCATGCTAGACCAATTTCAATACGCAAATAGCAAGGGACGGCACATAAAAGGGACGGGCAAGTGACGACGAATCGCTGGGTAATCGCAGTGGCTGGTGTTTTCATACAGATGGTGCTGGGTGCCGTTTATGCCTGGAGCGTATTTCGAACTCCACTAACGAAGCAATTCGGGTGGAGCGTTTCTGAAGTCACTCTGACCTTTACCATCAGCATCTTTGTGCTCGGCATTGCGGCGTTCTTCGGCGGGCTCTGGCTGAACAAGAAAGGGCCACGCGTGGTTGCAGTCACAGGAGGCTTGCTCTATGGCCTCGGCGTATTTCTCGCCAGCTTTTCTGCCGGCAATCTGTGGTGGCTGTACTTGACCTACGGCGTGATTGGCGGGATGGGCTTAGGCTTCGCCTACATTGTGCCTGTCGCTGTCCTGGTCAAATGGTTCCCGGATCGCCGGGGACTGCTCACCGGAGTTGCGGTAGGCGGATTCGGCGCAGGAGCGCTGGTCACCGCACCGGTGGCGACATATCTGATCCAGCACTACGGAGTGTTACACACCTTCGCTTATTTAGGGATCGCTTATCTGATTGTCACAGTAGCAGGCGGATTCTATATGAGAAATCCTCCCGAAGGCTGGCATCCGGAGGGCCAAGCATCGAAAGCTGCGAAGGGCTCGCAACCTGTATCTCGCGTGTATAGCTTGGGAGAGGCGCTTCGAACCTGGCAATGGTGGGCGCTGTGGCTGACGCTCTTCCTTAATACTTCTGCCGGCATATCGATAATTTCGCAAGAGGCTCCGATGTTTCAAGAACTGGCGGCTGTAAGCGTAGCCACCGCAGCCGGCATGGTTGGTCTCGCCAGTATCGGGAACGCGTTTGGACGGGTCTTTTGGGCATGGTTATCGGATTCGATCACGCGCCGAGTCACTTTCATCGTCATGTTCCTGTTGCAAGTCGCCCTCTTCTGGATTCTTCCCAACATCGCTACGGCTGCGGCACTGACGCTGGTGAGTTTCGTTGTCTTAATGTGCTATGGCGGCGGGTTCGGTACCATGCCCGCCTTCACCGCCGACTACTTCGGATCCAAGAACGTCGGCCCCATCTACGGGCTGATGTTGACTGCGTGGGGCTTTGCCAGCGCATTTGGCCCACTGCTCATCGCGCATATGAGGCAAGCCAGCGGCAGCTATCATACTGCTCTCCACGTGATTGCTGCGATCATGCTGGTGTCTATCGTGATTCCGCTTATCCTCGCGCCGCCTGGTAGAGCCATGTCCCGAGAGCCATTGCGTCAAGTTAAGCAAGGGGATCGCACACACGCCTAGAATTGGGCGGCACCATATGTGGCGGCTGAATGACGCCATGTCCTTATGAAGACGCGGCATGATCGCCGGTCCTCCGCTAAAATCCGCGCCGCCACAATCAATCTTTAATTCTCAAACCGTTCGCTGACTGGCACGACTCTTGCATGCAGCGGAAAGTGCCCTCTCTAAGGCGCAGATGTAGGCATCACATCTCCCAGCGGAACCAGCAAAAACTTCAACGTTTTCGGGTCAGCAACTTGTTTGCCAAGTAGCATTACGGAGATTTTCGCCAAAAATTGAGCGTCACCGATCAACCCAATGGGGTTCTGGTCGGGTTTGATTTTCGAGGTCGCGCGCCGGGGCATAACAAGGCTTAGCAAAGAAACACAGCCAGCAGCCATACCTCACGGCCGCAGCCCGTATTCGATAGCGAGTATTCTGTGTTTCTCGATACACTGAATGCTGTAAGACCGCACCACACCTATCTCCATGAACACGGATCCATTCCAATATTTCTCGGCCATGATCAAATCAACAAACGATTCGGTCCCAACTCGCACTCCACACTGTGAAACCGTAAGAGCAGTCTTAAGAACAGTCTAATGATGTCCCTTGTTGAAAAACGGCGTGGCCGTTAAATAATCGGGCGGCGCGTCGAGGATGTCTCATGGCATCAAGAGCGCACTTTCATAAGGTGGCACGGCGCCGAACG
>Ga0209380_10000902_pt1 | contig 20854 bp, 17 predicted proteins | sample HubBroMetageWFT6_FD_188347 | JGI IMG/M metagenome (GOLD analysis project Ga0209380, IMG submission 188347) | Warmed and freeze-thawed soil microbial communities from the Hubbard Brook experimental Forest, New Hampshire - Hubbard Brook CCASE Soil... | ecosystem: Environmental > Terrestrial >...
GCTTCTTACCGCGGTATTGACGAGCGCCATGGCGCTCGGGAGTGGCATTTCCTTGCTGGCGCAGGACCAGTCGCCGGAGCAGTCGATGGACAAGCCCTCAGCGGGTGTGACCGCTCAGGTGGATCAAGGACCGCCACCAGAGCAGACTGCGCCGCAATACAATGCGCCGGACCCGGGGGTGCCTCAGAATGTTGCGCCTCAGGATGTCGCGCCTCCACCGCCGCAAGATCAAGATACGTACCAGGGCCAGATGCAGGCGCCTCCGCCTCCCATGGGACCGGATCAACGGCAGTACACATCATTGCCGACGGAGCAGTTGAATAAGCTGGTAGCTCCGATTGCGTTATATCCCGATGCGCTCGTGGCGCAGATACTAGCCGCGTCAGAGTATCCAACGCAGATTGTAGAGGCGGACCGGATGGCGCGGGACAACCCGGGCCTGAAGGGACGCGATCTGGCCGAGGAAGTGGACCGGCAGGATTGGGATCCCAGCGTGAAGTCTCTGGTGGAGTTTCCCACAGTGCTGGCGAACCTGGACAGGGATTTGTCGTGGACCTCTGAACTGGGCGAAGCCTATCAGAACCAGCGGGATGACGTGATGCAGGCGATCCAGTACATGCGTCACAAGGCTTACGACGCGGGCAATCTGCGGACTACGCCTCAAGAGCGCGTGTACGAGCAGGGGCCGAATGTAGACATCCAGCCGGCCGATCCGAATGTGGTGTATGTGCCGACTTACAACCCGGCGTATGTGTACGGATATCCCGTAGGCCTCTGGCCTGGGTTCTATCCGTGGTGGGGAGTTGGATTTGGCGGCCCGTACATTTCCTTCGGCTTTGGCTTTCCGATCGCGCCGTTCTTCGGCTTTGGCTGGGGATGGCATGGATGGGGTATCGGCTGGGGCTTCCACGGTGGAGTCTTCTTCGGCGGCCACCCTTGGGCCTACCGTGGCGGAGCGTTCTATAACCATGCCGCGTTTGTGCACGGAAATTATCGAGGATTCTCTTCCGCGCGCGGCGCATACGGAGCGCGCGGGTTTGCGGGTCGCGGGTATGGCTCAGCCGCAGGTCGCGGATATGCGGGAACATCTCGAGGCTACGCGGGAGCGTCCCGCGGCTTCGCCGGCAGCAATCGCGGAGCAGCCGTTAACCGGGGCGCTGAAGGTAACCGGGCCTACGCCGGCAACCGGGGATTCTCCGGCGGCACGCGGGCTGGTGGATTCAGCGGCAGCCGCGGCGGTGAGTCGCGCGGCTTCTCTTCACATGGAAGCTCCGGCGGTTCGCACGGTGGCGGACACGTTAGCGGCGGACATGCCAGCGGTGGACACAGCGGCGGTGGTGGTCACAGTGGCGGCGGACACGGCGGCAGGCACTAAGCGCTCCGTGTAGTCGTCACCGTTCCAGCCCCGATCGAAAGCCCTGCTCTCACGAGCGGGGCTTTCTAGTTTGGACGATCTGAATGGCGACCGCTCTCAAACGCGGTAATACTAGAAAAGAGCTAGAGATGCTCGTCGAGCGCTCATGTATTATTCCGACTCGCATAAAGCGAAGAGAGCAAGAAAGATCGACGAATGAGCGGCGAGTCCCTTCTCGGAAGTGTCGAAGCCGGCATAGCGGTGACGCATTGCACCGACAGCTCTCCCGGCCCGAGTGAATTCGATCTCGGCTACTACGGCTGGCGCGTAGTATTGGCGGCGTGTCTCGGTGTGATGGCGGGATTCGGTTCGCTCTTTGTTTATACGTTTTCCGTTTTTGTGAAGCCGCTGGCGGCAGAATTCGGCTGGAGCCGTGAGGCCATCTCAAGCGGCTTCGCCATCGCCGCCGTCACTTTGGGCTTCGTTTCTCCATTGCTTGGCCGGTGGATCGATCGCTTCGGCCCGCGCCGCGTCATTCTTGTCTGTATGACGATATTCGGGTGCGCCATCGCCTCGTTATCGTTGTTGCACTCCGGATTGTGGCAGTTTTACATGACTTGTTTTGTGCTGGGCTTCGTTGGGAATGGCGCGGCTCATTTGGCCTATTCGCGATCGATTTCCACCTGGTTTCAGCGGCGTTTGGGGACGGCATTGGCCTTCGTGATGGTTGGAGCGGGCTTGGGCGCCATGATTTTACCCGTCGTCGGTCAATCCATCATCAGCCGGTTTGGCTGGCGGACAGCATACGCGTCTCTCGGCGGCCTTGCGTTGTTACTCGGCTTGCCCCTAAGCTGGCGCTACATCCGCGAGCGCGGAGCTGTCGGAAACCAGTCCGCTCCGGTTGCCCACGCTGGAATGACGTGGCAGCAAGGCTTGCGTGCTTCTGCCTTCTGGATTATCACCGCCATCCTTTTCGTGAGTTCAATCAGCATGAATGGAGCGATCACTCACCTATCGGCGTTGCTAACCGATCGAGGGCTCACCGCCGGAAATGCGGCGCTATGCGCATCCATACTCGGCGGATCAAGTGTGCTTGGCAGGATTGCCGTGGGATGGCTGCTGGATCGATTTTTTGGGCCACGCGTTGCGCTTTTAATAAACCTCATAACCGCGCTGGGCATGTTTCTTCTCGCTCGCGCGACTAGTTTTCCCGCGGGCTGTTTTGCCGCTGTGCTTATTGGTGTGGGCGCCGGAGGGGAAGCCGCCATTACACCTTACCTGCTCACGCGTTATTTCGGGCTGCGCGCTTTTTCCACTCTTTACGGTCTGACCTGGACGTTTTATGCCGCTGCTGGAGCCATCGGTCCCGTGATACTGGGGCGTGCTTTCGATGCGACTGGTTCCTACACTTCGTTGCTGACTCTACTCGCCATCGCGCTGGGAGTCGCGGCCGCGGCGAATCTTCTGCTTCCCCGCTATGCAGATTCTTTCGTCGCTGAGTAAACATGGTTGAACCGAAACCCAGAAACACGATCGGCACTCAAGGTGTCAATTTTCCGGTTCCGAGGTAATCCTGAGAAGGGACGCCGAACGCATCAGCAACGCGGTTGAAAAATGCGAACATTGCGGTGATGTAGACAGCTTCTGCAATCTGGTCTTCTTTCCACCCTGCGTCTCGAAGTTTCTGAACGTCCTCGGCGGTCGAGCGATAGGCAGCGTCGGTGATCAGCTTGACGTAATCCAGCAAGGCGCGCTCCGGCGGAGTGAGGCCCGCTTCGTCAAGCTTGCCTTCCACGATGGCTTGTACGCATTGATCAGGTGCTCCCTGAACACGCAGGAAGTAAGCATGGCTGTCCAGTCAATACGGGCAACGATTCAAATAGGAGACATAGCTCGCGATTAATTCCTTGTAGCGTCGGGACAGATGCCCTTCCGAGAAGTGGACTGTGTTTCCGAATTCAATCACGCGACGCAGAAAGTCAGGCCGAGATCCAAAACACTTGATGATGCCCGGGACTTGCTGTCTCCCCGACCCAGCCCGCCAAAAGTCGTAAGCCGCGGCCGTTTCTCCGGTGGCTTCAGCATCTTCAATGATCCTGATTTTTGTGACCGGTTTCTTAGCCCGAGCATCGTACGCGCTCTCCGAAATCTGTGTGCCGTCCTTTTCGTTGTTCTCCATCACTCTACCCTTTCCATTTCATGCTGCCGGGTTACGAACTGCAGTGATCTCACTCAATGATCTCACCCAGCGATCGTCATCCAATGATCGTCAAGCCCGGGCACGCGCAGGACCGTCCGAACCAGCCCTACTCGATGAGTCCTTGAATCGCCGGCAAAACTGATGGGCAGCCCAGGCGCTGCAGCGAAACAGGCCGATCACAGAATTGAAGAGAAACGTGGAAACGGCGCCTCGCGGTCTGAAACGGCTGTAAACCAGATTCATCGTCCACGCCGGGCTCGTATAGACAGTTCCCGCCCGTTGTACCCCAATGTGATTTCTGACGCTTGGCTCGTACACGATTCTCTCGATTCCGCTGTTGAAGAATTTCGCGAGTTGCAGGATTCGGCTGCTGTACAAAACTCTGGACAGAGCGGGCACTTCGCCACGCTTGCGAAATTTTAAGATCAGCGATGCCGCTTCCTCCGCATGCCTCAACGCGGCCGTAACTCCATTCGCCGTGATGGGATCGACCATCGACCCGGCTTCGCCGGCGATCAGCCAGTTCGGCCCGGCCACTCCAACATGCACCCGGCATTGAAAGGAGGTTACGTTCATCGGGCCGATTGGTTCGGCCGTCAACATTGGCTCAAAATGCGGATGCTTCTTCAATTGCTCCTGGAAAATCTCATCGACGGAGAGTCCCCGCTCCCGTTTAACTTTAGTCGCTGCTCCGGTGGTCACATATCCCACGCTTACAGTGTCGGGGTTGATCGGAATTTCCCAGACCCAATCCAAATACTCCAACGGCTCCGGATCCATGTACAGCGTGGTTCCTTCGACGGCTTGCCCCACTGTGAAGTACGTCCACAAAGCGACCTTTGGCGGTCCAAACTCGATTGCACGCAGCTTAAATTCGCGAGCCAGAACGGGCGCTGCGAATCCTGAAGAATCGATGAACCACCTGGCGGCGAAGATCGAGCCGCCAACGGTTTTGACGGAAAGGATCTTGCTTCCCTCCCGCTCCACACCGGCAACTCTATCGCGGATCAATTTGACGCCCTCTGCGTTTGCCAGATTCGACAACTCTTCGTCCAGTCGCAACCGATCCACGTGAAGCGTGCGGAGTTCAACATGGAAAGGCGCGCGGGCCAGCCAGTCGGAAGGAACGTACTGGGCGCAGCAACCGTCGCGCAACTGCACAGTCACGTGGCGCTTCCAGGTCGCCATCTTCCTGCTGACCAACTGCTCCATCGGCAATCCGAGCGACTTCAGCAGGTCGGGAGCGGACCAGTCCAGCGATTCTCCAACTGCCTGCCGAACGGCCTCCTCCGGTTCAATGCAAATGACGCTCAGGCCGGATCTCGCAAGCTGAAGCGACGCTGCCTTCCCGGCCAAGCCTCCGCCGATAACAATGACATCGGGGCTGCTGGTGGGCGGTTGAGAGGCCATTCATTCAGTCCGATAGCGTGAGTCGATTACTGTCGCGGGATACGACTCGCCCTAGTCAGGGAGGTCCAGCGCGTCTTGCCGCCTCTAAATCTAAGCCTTCAGCCGCCGTCTTCCGTCGAGCGCTCCAAGAATCTGCTCCATCTGCCACAGGTGCCGCCGCTGGTGCGCGGCAAGCATCCGGAAAGCTCCGTAAGCGTTGTAGGTTACGTGCGCGCACACCGGACATTGGACCTCTACTCTGTCGATGGCAAGTCCGGTTGCACACCCTATGGCTTCCGAGAGCCGGAGTTGTGAGTCCTCAAAGGCCGACCAGGCGCTTTCAAAATCAGTTTGCTGCGGCACCAGTTGGGGGAGAACTTTGTACCGAAGACGATAAGGCGGTTCTAGATTACGAATCAACAACAAAGCGATCGTCCCTGTCCGGAGCGGGCGGTTCGTAGTGAGTTTAGGAGCGGTCGCAACCGCTTTCGATATCGCCGGCAGAAACGCGTGGGTAGTCCGTGCGAGATGGTCCAGGCACTCCGAGACAGACCAGGATTTTATCTCCAACTTCCTCGTGAGGTCGTCCGCTGAGCGGTCGAGCACAAGCCTTTTGGCTTGGAGAGTTGACCGCTGAATCTGTTCCAGAAGGCTGGCAAATTGGAAGGGAGATGTTCCGCGCCGACTGGCGGCGATTGCGGAAGGGAGAAGCTTTGGCCTCGGTAGAATTTCGTTTGACGATCCTTCCAGTAGTGTCATGCGCCCGCTCTCGCGTTGCCGGACTCGGCTTCAGTAACCAAGAATCCCTGCCCAAGAACAAAGACGATCAAAATTTCGCCTTCAGACGTTAACCATGAATGACTTAGAGGGCAATAGTACAAAAAAACTAGATGCCGCAGTGGGTACCGGGACACCAATCCAAATCGCAGAATTCCACTCTGCACCCACTTAAGAATCGGTCATAAGTCGGAAGCCGCTCCACGCCGTTAGCAGGGCGCCGACGAGTTCTCTCCTGGAAATGATTAAGCGCAAATCGCTCGAAGCGCTCCGGGAATCTCTGTTAATTAATTTCTCTCGGCGATCGAAGCAAGTACTGCTTTCAGATTATTGACCCCGCTGCGAAGCGTCCCTATATTCGCCGCACTTCAATCTGTGCGCGAATTCTCGTGCGTGTGCTCTAAAGCGCCGGCGAGAAAGCTGTTTTGCGAAATCACTCTTGAATCTCGAGGACGACCGGGGGAAAGTATGCGTAGCGCAAAGACGCTGACGTTGTTCCTGATGGCCCTGCTTACTAGTTTGAATGTTGCCGGACAGCAAATCACAGGGAGCATTCGCGGAACTGTTCTGGATCCGAGCGGCGCGATTGTACAAGCCGCTACTGTTACTGCAAAGCAGATCGAAACCGGATTGACACGGGTTGTCATCACAGATCGTCAGGGAGAGTATGTGCTGGTCGAACTCCCGATCGGGCATTACCAGCTGGAGATTCAGGCACAAGGCTTCCAAACGTACATGCAGCAAGGGATCTCGCTGGACGTCAACGAGACCGCGACGGTCGGCATTCACCTCAAGCTCGGGGCGGAGACGCAGCGGGTTGAAGTAAGCGCGAATGCGGCTTTGGTCCAGAACACAGTCAGCAGTCTTGGGGAAACCGTGATGGAGCAGGAAATCCTCGACCTCCCGCTGGACGGCCGCAATTTTTCTCAGCTGGGGCTGCTTCAGCCCGGCGTCGTGCCGCTGACTCCTGGCCTTCTGGAAGCAGGCGGTCCAGCGCGACAGAACCAGGCCTATGCCGTGGATGGCCAGCGGCCTGAATCGAACAATTTCATGATCGACGGCGCCGACAATGAAAGTTCGGTGGACGGCGGATTTGTGCTCAAGCCACCAATCGATGCGATCGCGGAGTTCAAAATTCTGAGCCACAACGCGAACGCGGAGTTCGGACGCAACACCGGCTCGACGACCAACATCGTTACCCGGTCAGGGACCAATTCGTTTCATGGAGCCGCTTGGGAATTTCTCCGCAACGACGCGATGGACTCGTCCGATTACTTCACACAGAGCGTGCAGCCTTTGAAGCAAAACCAGTTCGGCGCCACATTCGGCGGCCCGATTATTAAGGATAAGACCTTTTTCTTCGGATACTACGAAGGCTTCCGCAACCGGCAAGGTGAGACCGTGCCCGCAACCGTGCCATCTGCGAATGAGACCCAAGGCAACTTTGCGCAGCTGTGCACCTCCATTCCCGGAGATTCCATTAACCAGACCAGCGGTCTCTGTGTGAACTCGCAAGGGCAACCCGACCCCAATGGGCAGCTGACGTTTTTTGGAACATCGGTGCCGTTCAATCAGATGACGCTTTTCACACCCATTGATCCCATTGCGACGAATCTCTTGCCATTTTTTCCCATGCCAAATCTTGGAGAAAACGGATTCACTGCCACGCAGACTCTAAGCGAGAACAACGACCAATTCGGCTTGCGCGTGGATCATTATCTTTCGCGCGCGGACACGTTGAATTTCCGTTACATGTTCAGCGCCGGACCGACGACAGATCCACTTTCGCCGATTGGAGCGAATGTCCCGGGCTTTCCCGTGGGTGAGGACGATCGCGCGCAGAATTTTGTCGCGCAGGAAACGCACATCTTTTCGCCCAACACTATCGGCGTGGCCCGCTTTTCGTATCTGCGCAATAAGTTCCTGCTTGACCAGCACTTGAATCACGAGTCCCCCGCGGACTTGGGCTTCCAGTATGCCCCCACGCTGGACTCCGCAATCGGCCCTCCGTTTATCCAGGTCGGGGGATATGCCTCGGTGGGCGATCCCATCACGGGACCACGCAACACGTTTCAGAATACTTTTGATCTCTCCGGCTCCTTGAGCTGGATCCACGGCCGCCACGAATTCAAATTTGGCGGAGGCTACCGGCGCGACCAGATCAATGCCCTGCAGGGCATCGCCACCAACGGCTTTTTTGTGTTCGAGGGCATTCCCTCAAATGAGGACTTCATCTACAACGACGGGTTTGCCAACTTTCTTTCCGGCAATCCGGTGGTCTTTCTACAGGGCGGAGGTAACTTTGCCCGTGAAATCCGCGACCGAGCACTGGACGCTTACGGCCAGGATACTTACAAGGTCAATTCTCGCCTCACGTTGAACCTGGGACTTCGCTACGAACTGCCCTTCCCTTCCACCGAGAGGCACAACGAGGTAAATCTCTTTGTTCCCGGAGCACAGTCCCAAGTGGTTCCCAACGCACCGGCGGGACTTCTGTATCCCGGTGATCCGGGCGTGCCCGCGGGTTTGATTCCAACGCAGAAAACCGCCTTCGCTCCGCGCTTCGGCCTTGCCTGGGATCCGCGTGGCGACTCCAAAACGGTGGTCAGCGTGGCCTACGGAATTTTCTACGAGCCGTACTACACCGGCGAGGGCGGTCCGCTGCAGGATCCGGTCAGCGCGCCTCCCTACCTGAAGACTCAGGAAATACAGTTTCCCGTGAACTCATTCGCCTACCCGTTCTATACGCCCGATCCGTTCAGTCAGGCTTTCCCCGAACCGATGACGCTGCTCGTAGTCGCTCGCAACCTGCATCTGCCCTATGCGCAGGATTGGAATCTGAATATTCAGCGGTCTTTCGGCGAAGACTGGTTATTTCAGGTCGGGTACGTGGGCACCACCGGGGTGAGGCTGCCGCGATTCATTGAAGGTAATCCACCTGTATTCGTTCCGGGTATGAGTAATTCAGCCGCCTTCTGTGCGCCGCAAAGCCCCCCGTGTCTGAATTCCACCGAAAACAATGTGAACAACCGTCGTCTCTATTCCGGATGTACCCTGGCGGACCCTCCGACTAGTTGCATTTACAGTTCGGTCGGCGAAATCGCGAGCGTCGCGAACTCCAGCTATAACGCCCTGGAAACCAGTCTGCGAAAACGCTTCAGCCACGGTTTGTCGTTCCTTGCGTCCTACACGTGGTCGCATACCATCGATGATGTTTCTTCCTTCAACATCACCGGCTCTGCTTCGCAACCCGTCGCCGGAGAAAATGATCTGGCGCAAGACCCATTCAATCTGGCGGCCGAACGCGGCCGGTCGATGTTCGATTCCCGCAATCGTTTCGTCCTGAGTTATCAGTGGGTGCTGCCGTTCCTGCAACACTCCAGCAGTTGGTATGGACACGTTCTCGGCAACTGGCAGTTAAACGGAATTGTGACTGCCATGAGCGGCGGGCCGTTCACCGTATTCGACTCGAACGACGTTTCGCTGCAAGGCCAGGCGCCGGAGATCACAGGATTTTCCGCGAACCGTCCGAATGTGATTGGGAACCCAAACTCTGGTCCGCGCACCCCTCAGGAATGGTTCAATGTAAGTGCCTTTCAGAAACTCGAGCCGGATCCTCTCGGCCAGTTCGAGGTTTTCGGAGACGAAGGCCGGAACGCAGTGCAGGGTCCGGGATACGTGGACTGGGACGCCTCGGCCTTCAAGAACATTCGGCTGACAGAATCGAAAGAACTTCAATTCCGCGGCGAGTTGTTCAATGTACTGAACCACGTCAATTTCCGCTTGCCGGTCAGCGACATCGAATCGCCGACGTTCGGTCAAATTCAGCAGGATGTCGGTCCGCGCGTGATTCAGGTGGCGCTCAAATTCCTTTTCTGACCCTGAAACTGAATCCATTCTCTCGAAACTCCTTAACCAGCTGGCCGGGTTGCGCGTACGATGTCAGCGGGAGCGCTGCCGCTGCTCGCTACTTGCTGGCCCGAGACAGCAGCTGTGGAGACGGGCACTGCTATAGCAGCAAAGATGAGCGGCGCCAAATAGAAACAGAATCCGTATTTGTCTCATCAGAGTTAACCCGTCAAATTGGCTCGTATTCTGGAAATCGTACGTTTGGTCAAAAACCACCGGACGTCTCACCGCCGCGAGTCCGGTGGCACCAAGTTGTTGGCGCGATAGTAAACGACAAGCTGGCCGTAGTGCTCGGCGCTGTGCTCGATGGCGAAGGTCCAGATGGCGGAGTTGTGGGCCAACCGGTTTCCAAAGAATTTCGATGTTTTGTTGACGGGGTGATCGGCAATTCGGGACAACACCATTCGCAGGCAGCTCCGGATCACTTTCGTCAGTTTGCAAGGCGCTGCTCAAGCGCGCGACTAGCCAGCGCTGGAACTCTGGCTGCTTGGTAACAGCTAATCGCATTGCTGAGTTGTTGCCTCGGAACCTTAAAATCGATTCGGGATTACTCACGGCGGTTGCGCATGCCCATGACTCGAGAACTCGCGCGAACAGTAAGACGGATAACCGCTCCTACTCGGTAAGAAAACCTTCCATGCCGATCCACAGCTGCGCCAGGAGTTGCAGATTCTTCTTATAAGTGCGAGTGACTGTGAATTCCCTTCCTCCCCGTACCCGGAGCACATACTCGCCTGTGGAGAACGGATGAATCTCTTCAACCATTGCCGCGTTCACCAGCACAGATCGATGAATTCGCACAAAGCCATGCAGATTGAGCTTTACCTCGATGGTCGAGATAGACTCTCGCAGCATATGCGAACTTGAAGTATGCAATAACAAGACATGCTTTCCTTTGGCTTCCACCGCGATAACATCCGCCGCATCGATGAAGAGAATTCTCCTCTTGGCTTTGATTGCAATCCGCGCGGAATTCCCCATCGCAAGCGTGCGTTTCTGGGGTAAAGCTTTGCTGAGGCCTGTTGATAGCCCTTCCGCGGGTTGCCGGAAGCCGGCGGTGAGAGGCTCGCGAATGCACTCGTCCGAGGGCTCGATCGCCTCGTCAACCTCCTTTTTGCCAAAAATTGCAATCGCATGCTCACGGTTAGCCCTGGCGGAAACGACAAGGCGCTTTGGCAGCGGTGGTTCTTCAGACACGGCCTTTACGACTTCACGAATATGCAGATCGCCGTTATCCAAGAGACCTCCATAGTTTGTTACTGCTCTTGTCCGCGAAGTCCATCGTGACCTGTGCGGGCCGTCAATCGTCGTCTACTTCCAGTTCATTCCGCTCCCTCGCTGCGGCCTATTTCACGTCGCCTCCATCACTTGCTCCCGCGCTTCGTTGTATGTCCCGAACTCCTTTGCCACTACCTTCAGCGTGGGATAGAACTGCACAAACGTGTGTCCGACGGCAGCATGAGCGTCGTGGCACGCCCAGCAGTCGTTGCCCTTGGGCGTGGCCTCGGCCGTTTTGCCGCCGGCAAGTAACCAGAACAAGGATCGAACACAGCACGTTTTTCATAGATCACCATGCGGCTTGCGATTTTCAAGATAGAGAACACCCTTGTTGCCGCCAATCCGGATACTTGAGGATCGAATCGAGACGTTCATCTTCCAACTTCATTTCATTCTCTCGCATTTACGCTGTGTCCCTACTTCATCCTGACTGCGTCCGCCGTTCCATCCGACCACCAGCCCGCGGGAACCATGAATACGTCGATTGGTTCCGGAGCACCATCGAACTGTGGATTCAGCATGACGGGAGAGTTGGACAGATCTGCACCCCAAACGGCGCCGTTCATGAGCGGAGTGTAAAACATCAGGTGAGCTATCCAGTTGTGGTGGCCGTCATCCGTAAGGTACTGTTCCTTCGACATCATGTAGGACATGGCTCCGGGCTCCAGGGGAGGCAGTTCTTGCTTTATGAATGTCTTGATGCCGTCGATGATCTGAGCTTTGGATTGACCGGCCAATACCATCTCCGTTCTTTTGTACGTCATCGGCAGGATGGAGCGGGCAGCCGGCGGATTGAAGCAGATTGGACCTCGAATTTTAGGATTCCAAAAATTAACGGCAAATTCCCCATCAAATGGGCCCATCCACCCTCGCTCCACGACGCACACGAAACCATTCTTGCCTTTGACTGCGGTTTCGTAGCCATGCCGTCCAAGGACGAGGACCTCGGCATCGCGTGAGATGGCCTCCGGCGCGGCACTCCGCGCCATGGCAATCTCGGCGTTGCGATCGGCGATTAAATATTGATCAAGCGGAGCCATGCCCGGATACGGGGCTTGGGATTGTGCTTGCATTCGCGAACTCGCACCCAGCGCGACAACAAGCACGGAGCTTGCTAATCCGATTATCTTGAATGTCCTTCGCCTCATCAGTTCCCCCTCGGTTCGGATTTGGGGACGATCCGGCTACTATGATGCGGCCATTCCACTCGCATGTTGCATCGATCATACCAACGAGTATGTATGTTATGGGAACAGGTGCAACAAACGCTGGAAGACTTCACGGGCTCGACAAAAAGGACGGCTATCCGCGGCCTGCCGCTCGCGTCCGGACCCGTGCCGGGCGCAGCGATTCGATCTGGCCGCTGACTCTTCTTTGGCCTGATGCCATCATCCGAGGATCCTGCGAATTCTTTCCTAAAGCGACATACCCCTCCCACGCTGCCATCAGGAACGTAGCCGTTTCGTTGGCGTTTATATCACTCCGCACTACCCCGCGTTTCTGTCCTTCGCGCAGTGCCTCCGCCATGGCGTCGTGCCAGTGCTTATACACTTTTGCCGTCCGTCTGCGGAATCCCTCATCAAGACCTGACATCTCCTGAGACAAGTTAAGCAAGGGGCAGCCACGCTCAACGTCCGCCCTTTTCAGCGATTCGGACCGAACAATGCGGACCAGAACGTCGATGGGGTTCTTGGCGTTCCGTAAAGGCTGCACCCACTTCTGGTGAAGATTACTTGCGATGATTTCATCCACCACCGCATAGCCGAGGGCCTCCTTATTGTCAAAGTGGTAGTACAGCGCGCCCTTGGTGACGCCCGCTGCTGCCAGGATGGCATCGAGGTCAGCGCTCCGATAGCCAGAGCGGTATATCTCCTGAAAGGCAGCCTGCAACAGCAGTTCTCGTGTGCGCTGCGGATCCCGCAAGGTCGCCGGCCTGCGTCGCGATCGTTTCCTAGCAACTAACATACCAACCAGTATGCATCTTAGAATCAACACAGTCAAACTTGGAATCTCCGGAAATCTGGACTTTTTAAAATTCATCTCCGGTTTGAGGTAGCCCTACAAGCCGCAGTCACGGTCTTACAGACACGCGACCCCACGCGCAGGCCAAACGCCGTAAGGCGGTTCAGTTGGCATCCGGCATTTCATAACTTCAAGATTCGATCATTGACGTAACCGACTGAAAACTCGATGACTCCGGCGTGGGTCGCGAATTGCAAACAGTCAACGCAGTGGAAGTAGTTAGCGGCTCATCTGGTTTTCTCGGTCAGTCGCAACGCTCAAGCTCTTGGTCGGAGGAGACAATGTACATCCGCAGCCTGAAGTTGGCTTTGGTTCTGCTTTTGGTGATTTGTGTGGGCAGCTCTCTGCCCGCGTGGGCGCAGTCAACCTCAACGGGCACCGTCGCCGGCTCCGTGACTGATCCGACGGGCGCGGTGGTGGCAGGCGCGACAGTTACGCTCACCGACATCGCGACTAATACTGCACGCATCACGACCAGCAACGCCTCCGGGCGGTACATATATGTGGACGTGAACCCGGGCATCTACAGCGTTGCAGTCAGCAAAGCGGGATTTGCAACCACCATGAGCGAGAACCAGGAGGTGAAAGTCGGGGCCAGCCTCACGCTCAATTTGTCGCTGCAGGTGGGCGGGACGAATGTGGTGGTGGAGGTGACCACCGCTGGCACCGAACTGCAGTCCATGAATGCGACCGTCGGCAATACCATTACGAGTCTCACCTTGGACAATCTGCCGAGCCTGGGCCGCGACGTCAGTTCGTTCGTCGAGTTGCAGCCGGGTGTGGGTCCCGATGGCAGCGTCGCGGGCGCCGTGCTCGATCAGAGCTACTTCTCGCTGGATGGCGGCAACAACAGCAGCGACATGGACGGCAGCCAGAATGTTTATTTCAGCAGTATGGCCGGCGACCCAACCGGGGGTGTGGCAACGCAAAACAACCTGGGAGCAGGAGTGGGCGGGCCCACGGGCGTGTTGCCCACGCCGCAGGACAGCGTCGAGGAGTTCAAGGTAAACACGGCGGGGCAGACCGCCGATTTCAACAGTTCCGCGGGCGCCGAAGTGAAGGTGGTCACCAAGCGCGGAACCAACGCCTGGCACGGCACGGCATACGAATATTACAAGGACAACAACTGGTCGTCTCAAAGTTGGGAGAATGACTACGAAAACCTTCTCCAGCCCGGTTCCGCTCCCCTGCCCAGCTTCCATTACAGCCGCTTTGGCGGGGCGGTCGGCGGGCCGCTGATCTCGAAAAAGATTCTGGGGGGCAAGACCTATTTCTTTGCCAATTACGAGGGTTTCCGTTTCCCCAACTCCGAGACAATTTTTAGAAACGTTCCCTCGCCGGCTCTGATAGCGGGAAACATAACCGATCCCATAACTGGAGTCGTTACCTCGTTGGCAAGCGTCGACCCACGTGGAATCGGCATCAATCCCCTGGTTCAGCAGATCTGGAAGACTTACGAACCCCAGTCGAATAGCAGCTGCCAGCAGAACCTCTGCGACGGGGCCAACGAACTGGGCTTCACGGCCAACGTTGCCCTGCCCACCAGCAGCAACTTCGCCGTGGGGCGCGTGGACCACGATTTTGGGGCCAAGTGGCACTTCATGTCGAGCTATCGTTGGAACAAGCTGATCACCAACAACGATAATCAGATCGATATTGGTGGTTTCTTCCCCGGGGACACGTTGGGTGTCCCGTCTTCCATATCCAAGGGTCCGCTGCAGTCACATATTTTGGTAGCGGGGCTAACCACCAACATCAGCACGAACACTACCAACGATCTTCACTATAGTTTCCTGCGTAACTGGTGGGCTTACGCCCGGCAGGGAGACACCCCGCAGACCGCCGCGCTGGGCGGAGCCCTGGAAATCTTTAGCGGCCAAACCGCCGGCGAAGACCAGGACTTGGGGCCCTACAACGTGAACACGCAGAACACCCGCAACCGAATCTGGGATGGCCACGATCAGATGGTTCGCGACGACATTTCCATGTTGAAAGGCAACCACCTGTTCCAGTTTGGAGGTACCTATCAGCACAACTGGGACTACCATCAACGCACCGATAATGGCGGCGGCATCAACTACCAACCAGTCTATGAGTTGGGCAACGGGGACCAAGGATCGGAACTCGCGTCCAATGTATCGATTTGCAATGATCCCAATATCCCAAATTGCCCCTCCCTTACGGCGGCGGCGCTGGGCATCGTTTCAATCGCCCAAACCGTCTACACCCGGAGCGGCCCAAATCTGACCTTGAATCCTCCTCTGACTCCGGCATTCGACAAGAGCACTATTCCTTATTACAACGTGTATTTCAGCGACACCTGGCACTTGAAGCCGACCTTCACCCTGACTTACGGCTTGGGCTGGACGCTGGAGATGCCACCGGTGGAAGCGAATGGCAAGCAGGTTGAGTTGGTCGATCAGTCAGATCAGCCGATCTCGGCTGAATCCTACCTGGCGAGTCGCAAGCGCGCTGCGCTGCAAGGGCAAGTCTACAATCCCGAGATAGGTTTCGCTTTGGTGGGCAATACCGAGAACGGGCTCAAATATCCGTACAACCCATTTTACGGCTCGTTCAGTCCTCGCATCGCCGCGGCCTGGAACCCACACTTCGACAGCGATTCCCTGGCCGGCAAGATGTTCGGCCATGAAGATACGGTCATCCGCGGCGGCTATGGCCGCGTATTCGGGCGCTTGAACGGCGTGGATCTGGTGCTGGTGCCCCTGCTGGGCACGGGCCTGATGCAGCCGGTGCAGTGCGTCGGCAGTGGCTTCAGTAACGGGACCTGCGGCGCGTCAGAGCACACAACCACGCCGGCAACAGCTTTCCGCATTGGCGTGGATGGCCTGACTGCCCCACTGCAGCAGCCCAGTGCGACGCTTCCCCAGCCGGATTTCCCCGGCTACAATGCCGTTTCGGCGGCCACCGCCGAGTCTCTGGATCCGAATTTCCGGCCCAACCAGGTGGACTCGTTCGACTTAACTATTCAACGCCAGTTGACCCGCAGGGTCACATTGGAAATAGGCTACATCGGGCGCAGAATCACTCACGAGTACCTACCCATCAACCTGAACGCCGTTCCTACCATGATGACCCTTGGCGGACAGACCTTTGCCCAGGCGTATAAGAATGTGGTGTTGCAATACTGCGGCGGAGTAAGCGGACTCGCGGGCGGGGGCTGCTCCGGTGCGAGTACAACCGCGCCGACCTCGGTGACGCCACAGCCGTTCTTTGAGGCCGCGCTCGCCGGCACGGGCTACTGCACTGGGTTCACCAGTTGCACGCAGGCCGTGGTCTTCAACGAGGGCAACATATACGGGCCGGGCTGCCCCGGACCCACTTGCGCTCCGGTTAATCCGAACGCGACTACAAATCTTACCAACGCTCAAGTGTGGACTCTGTGGAGCGATTTGGACAGCGGCGGGTTCAACTTCCCACACAGCATGATGAACACAACGACCGGGCCCTTTGGACCGCAGATGACCTCAGGCACTGCCGTAAACGCCAGCGTAGGCTTTGGAAACTATAACGCTGGTTTCGCCTCCGTTAAGATGGCGGACTGGAGGGGATTGACGATGCAGTCGAACTTCACCTGGTCTAAGGCTCTGGGCACGGCGGCGCTGGTTCAGGCCGACAGTGAATTCACTCCGGACGATCCCTTCAACCCCTATACGATGTATGGCCCACAGCTCTTTAACCGCAAGTTCGTCTACAACACGTTCTTTGTGTACCAGCCGCCCTTCTATAAGGGGCAAAATGGACTCATGGGACGGACGCTCGGCGGATGGACGTTCTCTTCTATCTTCACTGCGGGCAGCGGCTCTCCTATCCAGCTGTTCACCACGACCGGGGGCGGTCAGGAATACGGTGCCGGGGATAACGTAAACTTCTTTGGCGAAGAAAATGCCGTGCCGCTTGGGCATGTCGAATACGGTCACGCCTACTACAACCGGCCCTCTGGCGGGTTGCCGGTTAATTTCTTCGCGCAAGGAACGTCCGCAATTAACAACTACCGTAATCCGATTCTTGGCTTAGATAACCGGGACGGCGGCACGGGTATTATCAGTGGCCTGCGATACTGGAATATGGACTTCAGCATCAAGAAGAACTTCCGGCTGACGGAGGGCATCAGCCTGGAATTCCAAGGCGTGTTCGCTAACGCTTTGAACCACAATCAGTGGCAGGATCCGCTTGCCAACGCCGAGGCGGCTCTCTTCGAAGGCCCGTCCAGTTTCGGCACTCTGGGTAACGGCTCGGCGCAGGAGCAACCCGGCGGCGACCGGCAGATCGAGCTGGGCGCTCGCGTTCGCTTCTAACCTAGAGAAATTCGAGGCGCCACCCCGGTTGGCGCCTCGAACTAAACCAATCCGCAGCGCCGTTATCAAGAGTCAGGGCTGGCGGATGCGCCAAGCGCAACGTCAATTCAAGCCAGCACATGGACCGGATGCTATTTGGGAACTTCTCGATCTCTTGACGAAGAAAACCGCTGTCGCGTCCTGTTCCACTCCTCGGTTGAGAACAGGCGCGGCCCCACCTCGATGAGGCGTGGCGTCATATTGAAGATAGCCACTCGGGTCCAGGGCCTGCCGTCCCGCATCCGAAGCCCCTTTTCATTTAGGTCACTGACGATGCTGGAGTAGGGGAAGTCTTGGACCAGCAACTCCATCATCAGCATAAGCGTCCGATCCTCGACGGGATCGACCTCCAAGCGCTGGCAATCGTCCGAGATGCGCAGTCCGTAGGGAATGGCCTCACTGAACGCGCCTTGCGTCGGGCCTTCCGACTCGGGCAGCTCACGCCGCCATTCGATCGATACCAATTGCCATCCCGCCGCCATGCGCTGCCGAATGACTTCGGAACTAAACGGCCCGGAAATCACATCGCGAATCCGTTCAAAATTTGCCATGATAAGCTTCCCGTGATTCGTTCTTCTAGATAAAATGACACGCAATTGACCTGCCAGGAGCCTAGCCCGCCGCGAACCTCTTAAGTCGCCCCCGGCGTTGGAGATAGTCGCAGGCCCTGCGGTCGAGCTCAAACCGTCTGCCGTCCATTTGTGTAAATCACTGTTCGCTTCTGGACGCCCTGCACCACTGCTTGAACGGACTCACTCCAAGGTTCCGCTTTCCATTCGCCTGTCTGGCGATGAAAACAAACATGTCCAAGCGGTGAAGGTTTCGGTGTGACTGGCAAGGCTGTGTAACCGTATTCCTCCGAACGTACATGAACTTCGAGAACTCCAATCACCCTACATTGGTAACCGCAGGGCCTTTTGAACCAGGGTTATGATGATGAGAGTTTTCTTAGGCAGGTAACTCAATGGGAGATAGACCGGAAATCCCGGCTGAAACCCAGATACACGTTCGCGTGTGGGGTATGGACGCGGACGCTCGCCCCTTCTCTCAGAACGCTGTTGCCCGCAACATCAGCGCCGAAGATGCACAAATATTGGGCATCAACCATCCCCTGAAGACCGGCGACATCATCGGTATAAAGCACGGCGAGAAAAAAGCCCGCTTCAAAGTGGTGTGGGTAACCGACGCCGGAACGCTACGAAAGATTGAAGCCGGTGTGCAGATTGTGGAAGGCCAGCAGAGCCCATGGCAGGAAATTGCCAAGCCGAAAGAGCTCACGTTTGCACCAGGGAAAATCACGAGGAGATTTGTCCGGCACAAAATCCAGTTTCCGATCCAGATCGGTTTGGCAGACACCCAGCGCGCGCGCATGAGTACGAACGCGACGGACATTGGCGGCCGCGGCTGTTATGTCGAGACCCTGCTTCCGCTGCCACTCGGCACGCAAGGTACCATTACGTTGTGGATGGACGAGGAGAAGGTGCAGACTGCTGCGGTGGTCAGGGCGAGTGATCCTGGGGTCGGGATGGGCATCGAGTTTACCACGCTGGACGCTGATGTTCAGGAACGGTTGCAGCAGTTTCTCGACAAGATGGATACACCATCCGAGGACGATCCTGCTAGTGCAACGATCAGGGCGTCCAATTCTCCCTATCATTTACCAAATCAATTCGCAAAGAACGAAACCCACGATCAAGTCGACAAGGGCTGGGGTCGTGTCTTAAATGACGATGCTTAAGACAGCATCAGGGCTGGAGTCCGCAACGTTATTTCATCCGGATCGCGAACTGGCTGAGCTCGCTGCATTGCGGAGTCAATCGCATTCGCCACGGCAAAACCGGCATCCTTCTACAAAGAGGTTTCCAGTCCCCTCAGCAGTTGCCGTGCGTAGATATAATAGAAAAAAGTCGTTCGAAAAATGGAACAAGAAAAGGGCCCCACACACGAGGCTAAGTCTGGGGATATCAAGTTGTGCTAGACTGCCGCTGATGAGAATTTACGACAGGTTTGTATCCCCCGGTTACGAGCAGAAATTGCAGGAGACTCGTTACGAACGGCAAGCGGAAAGGAAACGAGTAGAGCGTCTGTGTGCGCTCCTCGCAAAGAAAGTGGACTCCGCCAAGACGAAGGCGCGGCCCGCCAGGGTTGCATAGGTCCTTGCGCTGATTTGACCTTCGCATTGCGGCCGCGCGGAGATGCACCAACGAAAATCCGGTAGTGCCTCAGTTTGAAATTGGTTTCCGCACTTCGCTGTGCCGCCACTTCTTAATATCGCCTTGCGCCAACAGGCGGCCATCGTGAATAAGGGCCTCAATGCGGTCAGCGACTAGATCGAGTCCGGCTTCACCCTTCGGCAGGTTCTCGCCCAATATCTCGCCAGTCATTACGATCACGCGCGCCACCTTTCGCCAAGACGTTGAAGTGACGGACAGAATAGCTTCGTCAATCTGTGAACTATTCAAGGAATTCATCATTTATGCCGCTCTTATGGAATTTCAAACTGAGGCATTACCGAAAATCCTGACACCGGCAGCCATCGTCTCGCGGCTGAGCGCGTGGATATTGCGAGCCCTCGCTTCGCCCTCGACGCATGGGTGGTAGTCGTCGGGAGTGGTGATGGGAATCTCCTGTTTCCCGAGTAAGGCGCGGAAGTCATGCCACAAAGAATGAACACGAATCTGTGAAAATCTCAATCTATTCACCACTTTAGCGGGGTCATCCTGCGGAGAATGTTTTTACTTTGGACTGGATGCTCAAGCGGGTAGCCATTGCACCAACTTCGACCCCGCGCTCAGCTCAGAGCGGGGTCACTGTCCTGCTTTTCTCCGGACCGCGCAGGCGCAGTCCGGTTTCACCTGGGGCACAAGGCGAAAGCAATGCGATCAGAAGCAAGGGATTCGGTCCTGACGAGTTTATTTGTCCACTGAATTCACTTGTCGTCGACGTGTCGTAGTTTTTCCCTCGGGTAAAGCCATCACGCACTCTCCAAACCGTATGGCATTCCGGAAGTCGAGCGCAAACGGGCTTCGGGGAGATTACTGCAGATAAGTCGGGTTCTCGGTACCGACCCGTTGCTGACGAACACTTTTTTTGCCATTGGCTCTCCTTGTCATGAGAAGTGAGAACCCACCCGCTCGAGGCTGATTAGAGCTTTGTGAGTTTCATCTGCTTTGCTAATTCGGCGTCGAGCACCCTCGCAGGAAGAAGTCTGGGCAGAGTCCAGTTCTTGAAACGTTGCGGAATGACCGCGTAGCGTGCCTTCGGTTTCGCGGTGCTGAGTGCGAGATGGACGGCTTCGCCCAGACGTTCAGGGGATAAGCCGTTGGTACGTGCTTCGGTGACGATGAATCTCTGGAAGTTCTGCACCGCCTCCCAATACTCAGTCCGTTTGAACTCACTCAGATCTTCTTTTTCGCCCTTGTCGTACATCGTCGTGTTCACGGTGCCCGGCTCAATAATTACGACGTCGATGCCAAATAACATCAGTTCTCGCCGCAGCGCGTCCGACATCCCTTCAAGACCAAATTTGGAAGCGCTATAGGCGCCGAGAAGCGGGATAGCAACTTTTGC
>Ga0209380_10000903_pt1 | contig 20809 bp, 11 predicted proteins | sample HubBroMetageWFT6_FD_188347 | JGI IMG/M metagenome (GOLD analysis project Ga0209380, IMG submission 188347) | Warmed and freeze-thawed soil microbial communities from the Hubbard Brook experimental Forest, New Hampshire - Hubbard Brook CCASE Soil... | ecosystem: Environmental > Terrestrial >...
CGCTGCGCGAGTACCCACATTCCGGTGCGCCGACGAGCGTCTGCCCCGGAAGTGATACGCGGCCTACCAACAAGTTGTTCCGTTAGATGAAGCGGAGGTCCAGGCGATTGCTCAAATGCAGGATGGTGAGGTCCAGTGCTGCCATTCGCAGCGCATCATTAGTGGCGCAATCATTCATAACGCAGTGCGGTCATTGGATCGACGCGCGCTGCTCGCCGTGCCGGTATGTAGCAGGCGATAACAACCACTATCATCAAAAGCAGGGACACAGCGACAAAGGTTAGCGGATCGCCCGCCCCTACTCCGTATAGCAGATGCGAGAAGCTCGAAAGCACGCGCGCGAGAATCAGTGCGGCTAGTGCGCCAATGGCGAGACCCGCGGCCGCCAGCCGAAGTCCCTTTGCAATCACCATTCGAAAAACGTTTCCGTTTTCGGCGCCGAGCGTCATGCGGATTCCAATCTCGTGCGTCCGCTGGGTCACCGAATAAGAAATCACGCCGTAGACTCCAATTGAAGCGAGCAGCAGCGCCAACGCGGCAAACGTGCCGAGCAAAATCATAGGAAACCTTTGCGGCGACATTGAGTCTGAGGCAATCTCGTTCAACATTCGCACATCGTATATGGTCTGGTCGCTTCCCCCGCCGTAGACCGCCGCTTTAATCGTGGGCATAACAGTCGCGAGCTCGAGCGGTGTCCGAACCACCAACGTTGTGCCCGGATAATTTACCAGTACCCACTTGTCAGGATCCTGATAAAGCGAAAGATACGCTTGAACTTGAGTGGACGTGCCGGGGTCCTGGAGATCCCAGTGTCTTACATGGCCAACGACGCCGACAATCCGGCAAGGGCCCACTGGTGAAAAGCCGGCCGATAGCGTCTGGAGCAATGGATCACTATCTGGAAAATACGTATGGGCGAAAGCGCTGTCGATAATCATGACGCACGGGGACTGAGTGGTGTCCTCCGGAGCAAAAAAACGACCCCGAAGCAGCGGTATCTTCATCGCTCGAAAGTAGTCCGGACCAGTGAGGTACATGACCAGTCGCGGGGCGCCCTGAAGCGAAGCAGGCTGCTGCGAACCAATCCAGAAAGGCATGGTCCAGCCTCCACCACTAAGCGGAACGGCGCTGGTGAAATCCGCGGCCAGCACGCCGGGAATTTTGCGAATGCGCTCGATCAACTGCTGATAGGCAACTCGAGTGCTTGAGGCCGTTTTCGTCAGCGAATGAGATACTCCGACTTTGAAGGTGATGACGTGTTGTGTGTCGAAACCAGGATCAACATTCCATAAGTGGCGGATCGTTTGGAACAACAGGCCGGCTCCCACCAGCAAAACCAGGGTCAGAGCCATTTGGACGATGACGAGACTGCTTTGAGCGCGATGATGCGTACTCGTCGAGCCGCGAGCACCCTCCTTCAGCGATGCTTGCAAATCGGCGGTCCAACTTTTCAGGGCTGGCGCAAGCCCAAATAGAATTCCAACAGCTATCGAAACAACTAACGTAAAAAGTAGGACGGTGCCATTCACACTTACGTTGTCGGTGCGCGGCAAGATTTCCGGCATAACCGCGAGCACTGATCGAAGTCCTGGCCTTGCAATCAACAGCCCCAACCCGGCACCAGCGAGCGAGAGGAGCATACTTTCCGTAAGCAGTTGTCGAATCAAGCGCGTGCGATTTGCTCCAAGTGCCGAGCGAATTGCAAACTCCCGCGAGCGCGCTGCTGAGCGCGAGAGCAGAAGATTGGCAACGTTCGCGCAGGCTATCAGCAGCACCAAACCCACCGCCCCCAACAACAACAGAAGTGTTCCGCCGACGTCCCCAACAATTTCCTGCTTGAGGGACTGGACGTAAATTCCCAGATCTTGATTGGCATCGGGATAAAGCAGGTCCAGTCGATTCTGGATCGTATTCATCTCTGCTTGACCTTGCGATACGGTTACCCCAGGCTTCAGGCGCGCGACGCAAAAGATGCCGTCATGACCTGCGCGATCGTTAAGGATCAGAGGATCGCTGCGACCGAGCGGCGTGTAAACATCGGCGGCGTCTTCGAGACGAAAGCCCGGCGCTGTGACTCCGACGATGGTGTAGTCCACTCCATCCAGGGTTACGGACTTGCCGAGGACGTGAGGACTGCCGTCGAATCGATTTCTCCACAAACGATTGCTGATGACGACGACAGGGATTCCGCCGCGGCTGTCTTCTTCAGGTGAAAATTCGCGTCCGAGCGATAGCTTCGTGCCCAGAGTGCTGAAGAAGCCCGAGGAGATTTCCTTGCCATCAAGGTGTTCAGGCGTGCCAGCACCTGTGAGATCAACTCCTTGCTCCCGAAGGGCCGCTATCTGCTGGAATGATTGAGCACTGTGTTGCCAATCCATGAAGTTCGGGTATGAAACGAACACGCGCGGGAAGCGCGGATTGTTTTCCCATAACATCACCAGGCGATCCGGCTGGAAATAAGGCAGCGGAGCTAAAATAACGCCTTCGACGACGCTGAATATTGCGGAGTTCGCACCTATACCGAGAGCGAGGGTAAGAATCGCGATCGCCGCGAAACCGGGATTCTTGCGAAACATGCGGAGCGCGTAACGCAGGTCTGCGAGAAGCGTTTCGAGCCAGAAACCACTGCGCTGCTGGCGGCAATCTTCCTTCACGCCTTCCAGTGCGCCGAATTGAAGCATCGCTTGCCGGCGCGCTTCATCGGGTGCCATTCCCGCAGCAATATTGGCGGAGGTTTGCTGCGCAATGTGGAAGCGGAGCTCGTCGTTCGCCTCATGCTCCCATTTGTCGTTTCTTGACCAGCCTCGCCAGAGGTCCATGATCGTCGTTTATTCGTAACGCAGTGCGGTCATAGGATCGACGCGCATTGCGCGCAGCGCCGGTATGTAACAAGCGGCCAAGGCGACGGCCACCAGCAACGCTGCGATGCCGGCAAACGTCAACGGATCCGCGGGGCTTACTTCAAACAGCAAGCTGCGCATCAATCGCGTGAGCGCGAGTGCCGCTGCGATGCCCACCACGATTCCCGCCAGCGCTAATTTTGCGCCTTGCCCCATGACGAGCCGCAGGACTTGACTTGGCTGAGCGCCGAGCGACATGCGGATGCCGATTTCGTGTGTGCGCTGAATCACTGAATAGGAAATCACGCCGTAGATACCGACGGCGGCGAGAGTGAGTGCGAGCCCGCTGAACAGACCGAGCAACAGAGTTTGAAAGCGCGGCTGCTCGAGAGTGGCGTCCACGAGTTGCGGTATCGCCCCAATGTCTGTAACCGGCAAGTCCTTGTCGATGGCGTGGGCGTCACGCTGGATCGCCTCAGCCACCGCCGCGACGCTGAGATTGGTTCGGACAACAACGACCGTGCCCCAGAAAGGAGCCTGCGCGAATGGCACATACATCATCGCTGCGGGAGCCTGCCGCAGTTCAACATCGCGCACATTGCCCACTACGCCGATAATTTCGCGTGGCGCCTCGCCATTCGGAGGAAATCCGAAGATGAGCCGTTTGCCGATGGGATTCTGGTTCGGGAAATAGATGCGGGCCATGGCTTCGCTGATGATGGTGACGCGCGGAGTGGAGGCAACGTCTTCGCGGGTGAATTCACGGCCCTGCAACAAGGGAATCTCCATCACTCGAAAATACTCGGGGGACGCCGCAACGTAATTTGCCGTACGGGTTTGCGACGAAGGTGGCGCGGGCGATCCTTCAATCTCAAATCCGAGATTGACGAATGGGTGCACGAGCGGCAGAGGAAGCCCGATGGCCGAATCGCGCATTCCCGGCTCGGCTTGAATTCGCGCGAGCAGGTCGTCACCAAACGCGCTCCACTGCTGCGGCGTGGAATATTCGAACTGCGGCAGCGAGACCTCCGCCTTCACCAAATGCTGAGAGCTGAATCCCGGGCTCACCGCCGTCATCGCAATAAAGCTGCGCACCAGCAAGCCCGCGCCCACGAGCAAAACCATCGCAAGCGCGATTTCTGCCGCCGCCAGAATCGTTCGCGCGTTTTGGCGGCTGCCGCCCGCACCGGCGCGGCCGGAGCCCTCTCGAAGAGATTTCTGCACATCGGAACCAGCAGCAAAAAGCGCCGGCGCCAGTCCGAACACAAAACTTGCCGCCACCGAGAGCAAGAGCGCGAAAGCCAGCACCCATCCGTCCACGCGAATATTCTGCATCTTCGCCAAGTCCGAGGGCAGGAGCGAGCCCAGAACTCGCACGCCCCAGTAGGCGAGCGATGTTCCGCCGACGCCGCCGAGCAAACCGAGCGCCGCGCTTTCGGTGAGCAACTGGCGGACGATACGCCCGCGCCCGGCGCCGAGCGCGATGCGCACGGACATTTCTTTGGCGCGGGAGGTGGCGCGAGAGAGAAGAAGGTTGGCAATATTGGCGCACGCGATCAGGAGCACGAGCGCAACGGCCCCGAGCAGCAGGAGAAGCGCGGGCCGCTCGTCACTCACAATCGTACTCTGCAGCGGCGCCACGCGAATCGACCAGCCCGCGTTATCCTTCGGAAATTCCGCGGCGAGGCGGCGGCTGATCCCGTCCATTTCCGCCTGCGCTTGCGCGATGGAAACGCCGGGCTTCAATCGCCCGATCACGCTGAGCCAATGGCCGGAGCGCCTGGTCATCCAGCCTCCGAAAACCGGATCGTCGGGAGTGGGAACCCAGATGTCCTGGTTGCGGATGAGGATGGGCGAATGAAAACCGTTGCGCATGATTCCGATGACGGTGAAAGAACGTTTGTCGAGATTGATGGAGCTGCCGACGACATGCGGATCGGCGCTGAAGCGGCTGCGCCAGAGTTTTTCGCTGATGATCGCGACGGGCGCGGTGCCGGGCCGACCGTCTTCGGGAACGAAGGTGCGGCCCATGAGAGGAGCCACCTGCAGGACCTCGAAGAGCCCGGCTGTAACAACGGCTGTGTCCGCGACGAAAGGTTCGCCGCGGCCGGTGACGGTGAGATCGTGCTCCTGATTTCCGGCCAGTTCGGTGAACACGTTGTTCTGCGCGCGCACGTCCTCGAAATCCATATACGAAACGCCGGTAAAATTCACTCCTTCCTGCGGCTTGGCGTCGAACACGACGACGAGTTGATTGGGCGCGGGGTACGGCAATGGCTTGAGCAGTACGGCGTACACGACGCTGAATATCGCGGTGTTCGCGCCGATGCCGAGGGCGAGGGTGAGAATCGCGACGGCCGCGAAGCCGGGATTCTTGCGCATCACGCGGAGCGCGTATCGCGCATCGGCGATGAGCGTTTCGAGCCAGAAGCCGCTGCGCTGCTCGCGGCAATTTTCCTTCACGCCTTCCACTGCGCCGAACTGCAACGTTGCTTGGCGCCGCGCTTCCTCGAGCGACATTCCAGCGGCGATATTGGCGGCGGTCTGCTGCTCGACGTGGAAACGCAACTCTTCGTTCGCGTCCTGCTCCCATTTTTTACGCGAGAACCAACTCATGCCGGACTCCTCGATCGATCGTCATTCATAACGCAACGCCGTCATGGGATCGACCCGCATCGCGCGACGCGCAGGGATATAGCAGGCTCCGAGAGTCACCGCAGCGATCACGCCGGTGGCGAGCAGAAATGTGAGCGGGTCGGACCAGCGAACGCCAAAAAGGAGCGAGCGCATCAACTGCGCGATCGCGAGCGCAGCCGCCAACCCAAGCACCAAGCCGCCGAAGATCAACCTGCCGGCGTAGTCGAAAATGAGGCGGGCTACATCTTGCGGTTGCGCGCCGAGCGCCATGCGGACTCCGATTTCGTTGGTGCGTTGGGCGACCAAATAGGAGACGACCCCGTAGAGTCCCATCGCTGCGAGCAGGAGAGCCGCAATCGAAAAGGATGGCAGAATCAAAGCCGCCAAGCGGCGCGGTTCTTGCGATTCCTCAATGGCTTTTTGCATTGTCCCGACGTTGAACACCGGAATATTGCGGCTTAAGGCGTGGATCGCGTCTTGCATGTCGCGCGTGAGGGATTGCGGGGGAATTTTTGTTCGCGCGACGAAACTCATCGTGTTGTTCGGCAACTGGTTCATCAGAGCGTAGACGCGAGGCTGCGGCGCTTCGTCGAGGCCACCGGCGCGGACTGGGCCGGCGACGCCGATGATTTCGTAAGGCTTCTGCTTCGGATCGGAGAAATCCTGCGTGAAAAGTTTGATGGATTTGCCGACGGGATTTTCGTTAGGCCAATATCGCCGTGCGAGCTCACGGTCGATTACCACTGCACCCGATTCTCGCGAAGTGTCCTGCTCGAGAAACGAGCGGCCCTCGAGGATTTGAATTTTCATCACCGGCAGGTAGTTCGCGGAAACCACGGAGACGTAGGCAGCCTGTTCGACTCCTCGCTGCGCGGCGCGTCCCTCGATAGCGAGCCACACTTGATAGATTTGTGCAGTGAAAGGCACGGGAAACACAGCGGCTGCGGATGCGACACCGGGAATCTGTTCGATACGTTCGATTCCACGCTGCATGAATTGAGCCGCCTGCGCGGGATTCGGATATTCTGCAGACGGAAGCGTGACAGTGGCACTGACGAGGTTCGCAGAATCAAAACCAATGTCGGTTCGCAATAGCGCCACCATAGTGCGAGCGAGTAGGCCCGTGCCCACCAGGACGGCCATTGCCAGGCCGACTTCGCAGATCATCAGCGCGGTGTGCACCCGATGATGGCCGCCGTGAACCTGATGTGCGCTCGACCGAAGAACATCGTTGAGACTGGCTCGCATGGCGAATCTTCCAGGAGCAAGCCCCAGAGACAGCACCGTCACGACGGTGACTGCCAAAATAAAAACGAGCGCTCGACCGTCCACGTGCAGTGGCGCGGCGAGCGGAACGCTCTTCGGTAGTAACACCGCCGCGATACGAACCCCTGCCCAGGCCACGAGCGAGCCCAGCAGTCCGCCGGAAATTGCGAGCAACATTCCCTCAGTGAAAAGTTGCTGAACGATTCTCCCAGTGCTTGCGCCGAGCGCCAGACGGACCGAAAATTCGCGCTGCCTTGAGCTGGTTCGCACAAGCAACAGGTTTGCGAGATTTGAACACGTGATGAAAAACAGCAATCCAACCGCTGCGGCCAGTAGCAGAAGGACAGCGCGATTGTCACCCAACATTTGACGAGTCAGATCTTTCATTACAGGGCGAGACGTTGCGTCCATGGCCGGATAATCGCGAGCCAGTACGTCGCCGACGCGGTTCATTTCCGAGCGGGCCTGCTCAAACGTGATGCCGGGGTTCCTTCTTCCCACTGCGAAAAGAAGCCACGCGATATCGCGCCCCGTAAGATAGGGCTTCGGGACATTCTGCTCGAAAGGCGCCCATACAGCGGTGCGGGTGACGGCGCCGAATCCGCGCGGCATCACGCCCACGATCGTGAACGATTTGCCGTCGAGCTTAATTATTTTCCCGAGCACTCCGTAAGACCCGCCGAACCGCTCTTGCCAAAATTCGTAACTCAGGATGGCAACTTCCGGGCCGCCGACTTCGTTTTCGCCAGGTTGCAACGCGCGGCCCATCATCGGCGCAACCCCGATGAGATCAAAGTAGCCTGCCGTAACGTAGCGCCCCGAGATCGGCTCGGGAAATGTTTCTCCCGCAAATGACATACGCGCGTCGCGAAAGCCTGCCATCGAACTGAATGCTGTGTTCAGCCGTTTCCAATCCTGAAAATTCGGCCACGACACACCGGTGGATTCGCCGGTTGAGGTCTCTTCGGTGATCCAGACGAGTTGTTCGGGAGAGCGATAGGGGAGCGGGCGCAGAACCACCGCGTCGGCTAGGGTGAAGACCGCGGTGCTCGCACCGATGCCCAAAGCGAGAGTGAGGATTGTAATTGCGGCGAATCCGGGATTTTTGCGGAGCATGCGGGCGCCATAGCGAACATTGGCCGAGAGGGTTTCGAGCGTGTGCCCCGGTTTTTCTTCGCGGCAATCCTCTTTCACTCCCTCGGCGCCGCCGAATTGGAGCGCGGCTTGGCGTCTTGCTTCGTCGGGCGCCATTCCGGCGGAAATGTTTGCGGCCGTTTGCTTCTCAACGTGAAAACTGAGCTCGTCTCGCATGTTTCGTTCCCAATCTTTGCGCGGGAACCATCGCCGCCAGAAATTCATGGTCACTTCTCCAACCTGATCAGCTAAATTGCCGGCTCAACCGTTGAGCGGCGGACAGCCTTCATTGCGCTCATTCGTAGCGCAACGCCGTCATGGGATCGACCCGCATCGCGCGCCGCGCTGGGATGTAGCAGGCCAGCATCGCGACGCCGAGCAGCACGATGGGCACAGCGGCGAACGTGAGCGGATCGGTGGCGCTCACTCCGTAAAGCATGCCGGCCATTAGGCGCGACAACCCGAGCGCCGCTGCGATACCGATCGCGGCGCCAACGAGCACGAGTTTCATTCCTTCGCCCAGCACGAGTGTCAGCACGTCCTTGCGTTGCGCCCCGAGCGCCATGCGAATCCCGATCTCGTGCGTGCGCTCGCCGATCAAATACGAAATTACGCCGTAGATGCCGATGCTCGAAAGCAGCAGCGCGAGGGCGGCAAACGTGCCCAGCAGCACCATCGAGAATTTGCGATCGGAAATAGAATCGGAAATGATTTCGTCCATGGTCTGCTCGCCGTAGACCACCTGTTCGCTATTCATCTTGCGGCTCGTGTCGCGAATCGAGTCGATGATGCCCGGCGCCGATCCTGCGTAACGAACCACGGCGCTTGTGCCATTGGAAACGAGCACAGTGAAACCGTCCGACATCTGCATGGCCGGAAGATAAATCTGCGCCTGGAGATTTTGAGCATCGGAAGCCAGCCCCCACTGGTTCACATGGTCTACCACGCCGACGATCTCGGTAGTTCCGTCATCCATCTCCTCGTTTTCTTTCAAGCGAATGCGCTTGCCGATGGGATCGCCGCTGCCGAAATATTTTCTGGCGAGCGTATCGTCGATAACGGCGACTGACGGGGCGTGTTCGTTGTCTTGCGGAGTGAAGAAGCGGCCGCGACGCAGGCGAATTTGCATCACCTTCAGGTAATCGGGATCGACGACGTATTTCACGGCCCAGTTCATGTCGTTCTGGCTCGCGGGTTTTGGATGGCCGTCGAGCCAGAAGACGTCTTCATCGTCGCCTGACATGGGAAGCGCGGCCCACGTCATCGAGACGGCTTGCACGCCTGGCGTCGCGGCGATCCGGCGATCGAGTTCGCGCGAGAAGGCGCGCACGGTTTCGGCGTTGGAGTTCATCAGTGACGGCGGAGGCGAGAGATTGAACGTCAACACGTTCCGCGGATTGAACCCCGGGTCCTGACTCCAGAGCTGTGCTAGCGTGCGGACCATTAATCCAGCGCCCGCCAGCAGCACAAGAGCCAAAGCCATTTCCACCACGACGAAAATGCTTTGCGTGCGATGCCGCGTGCCGCTTCCGCCTCGCCCGCTCTCATTCAGGGTTACCTGCAATACCGGCTTCAGCGATTTCAGCGCCGGGACGAGACCGAAAACGATTCCGACTCCCACCGAAATCGCGGTCGTGAAAAGCAATACACGCGCGTCAAGGCCAACGCCAGAGGCGCGCGGCAGAGTGACAGGCAAATGTTGAAGCGCAACGCGTGTGGCCCATACGGCGAGCAGAAGTCCCAGGCCGCCTCCGACGATGCCCAGCAGGGTGCTTTCCGTCAGAAGCTGCCTAATCAGGCGGCCCTTGGCCGCGCCCAGCGCAGCGCGAATTGCAAACTCTCGCGCGCGCGAAGTAGAGCGTGCCAGTAGAAGATTCGCGACATTCGCGCATGCGATCAGCAGCACGAAGCAAACCGCGCCGAGCAAAAGCAATAGAAGCGGCCTTACTTCTCCGAGCATGTCCTGCTTGAGCGGACGCACGGCCGCGCCGATTCCTTTGTCAGTGTCGGGATAAGCGACAATCAAATTGCGCGTCACTTCGTCCATATCCGCGCGTGCCTGTTCGATGCTGACTCCGGGCCGGAGCCGGCCGATTCCGTGGATGCCGAGACCGGCGCCGCGATTGAGCAGGAAATTATTCTTCCACTGCCCGATGGGGACGTAGACTTCGCTGTTGCGAAAGCTGCGAGTGGAGAGATCGAAATCCGCGGGAATCACGCCGACGATCGTGAAACCACCGCCATCGAGAGTGATTGTGCGTCCCAGCACATCGGGCGATGATCCGAATTTCCGTTTCCAGAGACCGGCACTGATAAGCACGATGGGCGCCGCGCCCACTTCGTCTTCGCCGGGCACAAACATCCGCCCGAGCACCGGCTTTACGCCCAGCAACGAAAAATAATCAGAGGAGAGTAGTTCCGCTTGCAATTGCTCGGCTTCGCCCGATCCTGTGAGGCTGAAAGAGATCTGGCGCGAAATGGCCATCGCCGAAAATGTGTGATTGTTGCGCTGCCAGTCGCGAAAATTCAGATAAGAAATCGAGCCGGTGGCGAAATTTGGCTTGCTCTCGCTCAGAGAAACAAGTTCCTCGGGATGCGGAAATGGCAGCGGGTTCAACAGCACGCCATTCACCACCGAAAATATCGCCGTGTTCGCGCCAATTCCCAGGGCCAGCGTAAGAATCGCGACGATCGTGAATCCGGGCGAGCGCGCCATCATGCGCACGCCGTAGCGGACGTCACTCCAAAGCGTCTCAAGCCAGAAGCCGCTGCTCTGCTCGCGGCAATCTTCTTTCACGGCTTCGGCGCCGCCGAATTGCAGCATCGCCTGCCTCCGCGCTTCGTCGCGCGGTATTCCAGCTGCGATATTCGCGTCGGTCTGGCGTTCAATGTGATCGCGCAGTTCGTCGCTGATCTCTTGCTCCGAGCTACCGCGCCGGAACCACCGCTGCAAAAAACTCATAGCCTGCGCTCCGTTACACGCGCTGCAGAATCAGCGCCACCGCCGACGACAGCCGCTCCCAGTCCGCCAGTTCCTTCTCGAGTTGCGCGCGTCCCTTTTTCGTCAGCGAGTAGAATTTCGCGCGGCGATTGTTGTCGGACGCGCCCCACTCCGCTCGAATCAACCCTTTGCGTTCCAGCCGGTAGAGCGCCGGGTAGAGCGAGCCTTGCTGAATTTGCAGCATCTCGCGCGACACCTGCTGAATCCGTTGCGCGATTCCCCAGCCGTGCATGGCTTCAAGTGCAAGCGTTTTCAGGATCAGAAGATCGAGCGTGCCTTGCAGCACTTCGGTCGATGCGGTCATTCGGGCTCTCTCCTAGATAAACTAGAGGTCAAACTACAGGGAGTCTGCCACGCCTCCTGTAGAATAACAAGGGGAGACTTTTCGTCAGACGAGAGCGGACACGAAAGGTGAGCAGCCGCGTGCAGCCGGCGATTCGGCTTGGACTAAAGCGCCAATCGAGCCGGTACTAAAACCCGGGTACCCGAAATTTATCCCAGCCGAGCCATTGTTGGCCGCCGCTTTGGGCCGCAACAATGAGCTTGCGGGTTGGGGACTGCGCTGCGGGGACGACGGTTCCGAATGGAGCCGGGGCAAGTTACCCAGCCCGCCCAAGCCTCGCCTGCTGGCACACCCTGACCCTGTCAGCAGGCCGGGCTTTCTCGATTCGCCCGATTCGCCTGCCGATTGAATCGTTTGGAACTCAGCCTGCGTCCTAAGCAATGCGCCGTCTCGATTTCGCGCGCTAAAACCTTGGGAATCTTGGCTTAAGAGCAAGTAACGACGGGGAGCGGGCGCCTTGGGCGGACAGTTGGAAGAGAAACAGGACAGGCAAATCTGCATCCGACGTTCCATCAGACAGTATTTCATCGCGGCGCTTGTCTTGTGTCTGATTGCGCCCGGCGCAGCAAATGCCGAAGAATTAAAGCCGGAAACGATCGCCGCCTTTGATCGCTACGTGCAGCTCACCGAAGCGCAGATTGACTCCGAACTCGCGCGCCGCGAGCCGTTCCTATGGATCGAAAGCCTTCCCGAAAATCGCCGCGAAGCGGTCTATCAGGATCTGCGCGACGGCAAGGTGGTGATCGAGCGGCTCGAAACGCTCGATGACGGCAAAAAGATCAGCGTGCCCGGCGGGCTCATCCACCACTGGATTGGAACGATTTTCGTGCCCGGCGCCACTCTCGCCCAAGTGGTCGCGTTCGAGCAGGACTACGACAATCAGATGCAATATTTCCAGCCCGACGTGATGCGTTCGAAGATTTTGCAGCACAGCGGCAGCGATTTCGTGGTGGATCTTCGCTTCTACAAAAAGAAAATCATCACCACGGTGCTCGACACTACGCACCAAGTCCACTACCAGCCCGTGGATGCCACGCACGAATGGAGCCGCTCCCACACCACGCGTGTTCAGGAAGTGGAAGATGCAGGCGAGCCCCATGAAAGGCTCAAGCGCGAGGGACGCGACAACGGATTTTTGTGGCGAATGAACACCTACTGGCGGTTCGAAGAAAAGGACGGCGGAACTTACATCGAGAGCCAGTCGATTTCGCTCACGCGTGATATCCCCACCGGACTCGGATGGATGATCGGGCCCTATGTGAACAGCGTGCCGCGTGAATCGCTCACGTTCACGCTCGATCGGACACGATCGGCGATTCTGCAGCGAATCGGCTCGACCACCTCGCCCTAAAAATCCTGCAGCGGAACGCGAAATTAAAACGTCGTCGAAGCCAGGAACGCATCCGCCAATCCGTTCGTATCGCGCGCCACGAGATTGCTCGCGAACGAAAGAAAACTCACGGTGTGCGCGTCACCGCTGATCGAAGGCGCCAGGCTGCTGCCGTTCAAGGATGGCGCCAGTGTGCCGGAAGGCTGGCTCGCTACAACTGTAGAGGTGGTGCAGCTCGTAGTGATGTTGAGGCACATGTTTCTCACAAACACGTTCTCGATGCCGTTGGCCGTATTTGCGCCCAGGTTCGACGCAGCAGAAGCAAAGGCTATAAATTGCCCGGTCGAATCGAATGACGGCCGCTCAGCGAGTGCATTCGCGGGTGTCGTTCCGTCGCGCGTCGAAGCGAGGATCGTCGAAGGCGTGCAGGTCGTCGTGCTGACGTTGAAGCAGGTGTCGCGTACGTATACTTCCTGTGTTCCACCGGAAGTAAAGCCAAGATTTGTTCCGGCTGAAGTGAAAGAAATGAAGCGCCCGTTCGCGCCCGAGGTTGCGGTTTGCGTACTCGCGCCGTTCGCCGGCGTTACCCCATCGGGCGTAGATACGAGGTCGGTTTCTCCCGTGCACGTCGTGATCAGTGTCGCGCACGTGCGCGAAAACACTTCCGCCAGTCCGCTTGGGTTCGGAGCCGTCGCGCCCAGATTTCGCGCGGTGGATACAAATGCGATCACAGACGCCGCGGTTGAGATGGACGGCGCCGAGCTTGCTCCATTTCCAGGCGTGGTTCCATCTGGTGTGGAAACCAAAAATGTCGTAGGCGAACATGTGGTGCTGGGGACACCGCCGCACGTGCTCCGCACGAAGACCTGCGGAGTGACTCCGTCAAACGTCGCATTCGACACGAGATTCGTCGCCAGCGATACAAAGGCCACAAACTCCCCATCCGGACTGATTACAGGATTGAAACTGTCTCCATTACCGGCGCTCACACCGTCGGCTCCCATCGAGATGAGTATCGTTGCCGTCGTTGTGGACGTGGCCACCGGACGCCAGAATACTTGGCGAGTCTTGCCGTCAAGCGGCGCAGACGTCACCAGGTTCGACGCGGTAGATGTAAACGCTACGTTTCCGCCAGACAAAGAAATCGTCGGCTCCCAACTCGGGCCATTTGCCGTGTTGCCATTTGGATCCACGCTAATCAATGTGTTCGAGGGTGTGCACGAGGCGACGGTCACACACGTATTGCGGACGAATACGTCGCTCGACGCATTCGTATCGTTTGTCACCAAATTGTTTGAGATGGAGGCGAACGCAACCATCTCTCCATTCGTATTGGTAGACGGGCCAGACGTCATGGCATCTGGAGTTCCGTTCGCGCACGTCGAATTTGTGCCGCAAATTCCGTTCTCTGCTTGAGAACCGTCTGGAGCCAAGTCCAGTATGATTGGCAGTCCCTTCGTCGCTGTCGGGTTCACGGAGAACACCACAATATTAGAAGTTCCGCCACCCGGCGCCGCATTGAACACCTGGATTTGATTCACCCCGCCGGCAGCGATATCTCCTTGCGCCAGCTGCGTCGTCAGCGATGTGGAACTCACAAACGTCGTCGTTCGAGGTCCTCCGTTGATCTCGATCACAGAAGTGGCGTTGAAACCAGTGCCGGTTAAAGTGAGAAGCGGCGCCGTTGTTGCTGCCGCTGCCACACTGGTCGGTGCGACCGTCGTGATCACAGGAAATGGATTCACGATTGAATATGCAAAAACGTTGGACGTTCCGCCGTTTGGCGGCGCTGGCGGCGGCGCCGCAGGATTTGTGACCGCTATGGAAAGCGTGCCTGCCGTTGCCAGGTCCGCCGCCGTGATGCTCACCTGCAGGCTTGTGCTGTTTATGAAGAAGGTTGACCGGTTCGTGTTGTTCACGCTCACAACCGATTGTGGGGCGAAATTCGTGCCGGCGATAACCAATGTCACGCCCGGCGACCCGGCGAGCACTGTCGTCGGCGAGATGGACGTGATCGTGGGAACATTGCTCGGCGCAGGCGTAATCGTGAAAGTAAGAGAAGTGGCCGATGTGCCTCCGCCAGGGGTGGAAGTAAATACAGTCACCGTCGACGTACCCGGACTCGCAATCAGGCTTGCTGGAACCTGAGTGGTCATCTGGCTGGTGCTCAGGAAGGTCGTCACCAGCGCATTTCCATTCCACTCGACCAAGGAACCCGGCGAAAAACTCTTGCCCGTCACTGTAAGGGTAAACGCGGTACCGCCTGCCTGCGCTGTGGTGGGCGACATGGCCTTGAGCGACGGCTTCGGAAAGTTAATCTGCTGCTCGCAGGCAGGAAGCAGAACCACGGCAAGCAAAAGAGCCCAGAAGTTGAAACCCAATTTTCGCTGCAAACAATTCATCCCCAAGTCGCTCAGCCCTCTGTTTTGTCGTAAACGCAATCGTAGAGACTACTAAAGATGTCTGCTTGGGGCAATTGGGATGCTTGGGTCGTACTAAGGCTTTGCCTGTAGTTTCTCAGCTAGTCGACTGGATCGCCAAACAGGTGTGTGACATTCCTAAAATTCAAGAATCATTCCAAAAATCACAGCTTGTTACAAAAGAATGAAGAAGCAACAATAGTCCGCGTTCGCCTTCTTAACCCATTTACCTGATAGGTAATTGAAATCCCGTAAGTTAGCGCTTTCTAAGTTTCCCTCTGAGTCTTGGCGCTGAAATTGCGGGCGATTTTCCCAACGGGTGCGACGCGTCCCCAACGCGTCGCGATGGGTGTGTGCCTACGCGAAAAGAAAGACAAGCCATCGGCTGAAATGCTTTCCAGCTCCGCAGTTGCCCTGAACGGGAATTGCGTTCGGCGTTCCTGCGACCTCCAGCACGATGCTCCAGGCTTGTCACAAGAGTGAGGAGGAACTATGAGCCGTTCGAAGAGTCTGGGTGTCTTCGCTACAAGCCATTTCTTTTCTCTTCTGTTGATCGCATTGTCGTTTGCGCTTTGCCCTCTTGCGAGCGCGCAGTCTACGGCAGTTCTTAGAGGATCGGTGATTGATCCGAGCGGTGCGGCAGTCGTTCACGCAAAGGTTGTGGTCCGGAATCAAGCGACGGGAGCCGAGTGGAATAATGAATCGGATTCCGACGGACTTTTTGTCGTACCAGCGCTTCCACCGGGCACATATGCAATCACGGTGAGCGCTGAAGGTTTTCAGACCGCTATCGTCAGCAATCTGGTTCTCGACGTCAGCACAACGGTGACCCAGACGATTCAACTGCAGGTCGGAAAATTATCGCAGCAAGTGACGATCACGGCTGAATCGCCGGTAATCGATAACAGCACCGTAACGATCGGCCAGGTTGTCGACCAAAAGACCGTCCAGGAAATACCGTTGAACGGCCGCCACTTCCTCGACCTCGGTTTCTTGACGGCCGGATCGGTCACAGCGCCAGCCAATGGTTTTCTTTCGCAGCCAATTCGTGGCCAAGGTTCTTTCGCATTTAATACCGCCGGCCAGCGCGAAGACACCGTCAACATCATGGTCAATGGAATCAATCTGAATGATATGGTGCAAAACCAACTCGTATTCCAACCCTCCATCAACACGGTTGCCGAATTCAAAGTGGACAATTCTGTTCCCAGCGCTGAATACGGACGCAACGTGGGGGCTGTGGTGAATATCGCCACGCGCTCCGGCACGAATGATTTTCACGGCGAAGCCTTTGAATTTCTGCGCAATAGCGATCTCGACGCGCGAAACTTTTTCAATACCAAGGGAGTTCCGCAGTCAACCCTGAAGCGCAATAACTTCGGCGCTGCATTGGGCGGCCCAATCAAAAAAAATAGAGCGCACTTTTTCATCAGCTATGAAGGCCTGCGTCATCGGCAAGGCCTCACAGTCAATGCGCTCGTTCTGAACCAGGCCCAGTTGGACCAGGTCGCAGCCACCAGCGATGCCACCGTGAAGTCGCTTGTCCAGAATTTCATCCCTCCAGGCAATTTCACAGATTCGAAGGGCAACGCTTTCTTCCGCGGATCTAGCGTCGCGCCCGTGAATATCGATCAAGGGACTGCCGACGTCGATGTCCAGCTCACCAATAGCGATCGGCTTCATGGCTATTTCGCATTGCAGCAGGATTTGCGCCAGGAGCCTCTGTTCCCCACAGTAGGTGACACTCTTCCCACATGGGGCGATATTCGGCAATCGCGCCGCCAGATCGTCACGCTCTCGGAAGATCACATCTTCGGACCCAGTCTCACCAACACCTTCCGCGTAGGCTACAGCCGCATACACATCACTTTCACTCCCGCTCAGCTGTTGAATTCGGGGGACTTCGGAATTGATAGCGGCGTTACTTCGTCAATCGGCTTGGCCGAACTTAATATAGGTGGCACTGGTGCCCTCGATTTCGGAGGTCCTACAGGCGAACCGCAAGGCCGCGGAGATACCACGTTTGTCATCGGGGATAACTTGAGCTGGCTGAAAGGCCGCCACGCGCTGGTCTTCGGCATCGAGCTCCGGCGCTTCTACAACAACAACTTCTCGCAGGATCCCTCTCGGTTCGTGTTTAATAGCATCACCGATTTCATTAATGACGCGCCTGCGTCCTACACTTTGGGCGGATTTACCGCAAACAGAATTCTCTCGCCAACGTACGACTGGTTCGTGCAGGACAGCTTCAAATGGCGTTCGAACGTCACTCTGCAGCTGGGCTTGCGCTATTCGTGGTACTCCACTCCGACGGAAGCGGACAACAGGTTCGTCGTCTTCGATCCCGGCACCGACAGCCTCAATCAAATCGGCACACCGGGTTTCGGTCAGCCATTCCACACCAATAACCTGAATTTCCAGCCACGGCTCGGCATCGTCTGGGATCCGTTCAGCAACGGCAAGACGGTCGTCCGCGCAGGCTATGGCATTCTCACGGATGAACCGATTACCGGCATCGTTACAAACTTGAATGCCAACCCGCCTTTTGCGCAACCGCTCACGGCCACTCCGACCGCTGCGAATATGCTGTCGCTCATGAATGCTTCCACCGTGGCGGGATTTTCCGGTCTCGCACCCACAACCATCAATCGCCACTTCGACAATCCTTACGTGCAAGAGTGGAACCTTAATATCGAGCGCCAAATCACGCCATCGCTCGGTTTGACCGCTGCATACGTCGGGTCGGAAGGGACACACCTGCGAGTTGCCCGGAACCTCAATCAGTTTGAGCTAGAGAGTGGTGCCGACTGTGCGACCGTGAGTCCTTGCCTGGTGCGGCCTTTCCCAACGCTGTCAGCCGGCAGTCCGATCCGGCCAGGCGCGGGACTCGGCAATATCATCGACGCCGACAGCCCCGGTACTTCCAGCTACAACGCGTTGTGGCTCACGCTCAATAAGCGTTTCTCCCACGGCCTCCAATTCAACACTTCCTACACGTTCTCGAAGTCATTTGACGACGTGTCGCAGAACAACAACACCGTCCTTCTGCAGAATAGCCTCGACGTTCGCGATGCGCGCGGCCTGTCTGACTTCGATGCTCGGCATCGCTTCGTCCTCAGCGGCTTTTATCAGCTACCCTTCCATTCCAATCGCTTCGTGGAGGGTTGGCAGTTCGGGCTGATCAACGTACTGCAATCGGGCAATCCGCTATTCGTCGTCACCGGTATTACGCAGTTCACCGGTACCACGGGCAGCGGCGCTCTCCGTCCCGATCTATTGCAACCCGTGCACCCAACAGGCCATTCGGCACAGTGGTTCAGTAATAACGTCACCTGCGCCACGTACACTGGCTCACTCGCCGGCATTCTTCCTCCCCCAGCTCCTCAACCGGCGCTGCCCGACTGTGCCACCACGCCAAATGCTGCGTTCGCCGTCCCGTGCACGTTTAGCAACGTACAAAAGGCTACGGCAGCCACGAGCTTTGTGCTTCAACCTACTACATGTCATTTCGGCGATCTCCCGCGCAACGCGTTCACCGGCCCGCATTTCTTTAACACGGATTTCTCCATCCTGAAAAACACGAAGCTGACGGAGCGGTTCACCTTACAATTCCGCGCCGACTTCTTCGATATTTTCAACCAGGCGAATTTCGGGAATCCAGTATTGAACGTTCAGAGCGGCGCCTTCGGTGACATCACTTCAACCCGGTTTCCAACCGGCGATTCGGGCTCTTCGCGACAGTTGCAGTTCGCACTGAAGCTGCTGTTCTAGTCGAGTCTCAGTTGGCAGGTTGTCTTTACAAGAGGGCGGATCCCAAGAGATCCGCCCTTCTGTGATACGCCGAGTTCGTGCCCATCGACCGCGTAGCAGCCTTTAGCCGGTACCACACTCGTTGCTGTTTTTTTTCCCTAGCATCCGCAACCTCCCGCAGTTTAAGCTCCGCCCCTGCGGCACTGGGGCAATCACGGATAAGCGGCGAGCCGCCGGAGGATTCAAAATGTCACGTGCAAGTTGGTTTGCCGTTCTAATCTTCGCATCTGCATTCGCGCTTCCCACCCGCGCGCAAGAGAAGCCTCAGCCCCAAGCAGCTCCAGCGCCCGCGCCGCAAACCGCCGAACCTCCCGCTGCTAAGCCCGCGGACGTCGCTTCACCCGACGCGATCCTCGCGGCCGTCTACGACGTAATCTCCGGGCCCGCCGGCCCGCGCGATTGGGACCGCTTCAATTCCCTCTTCGCTCCCGGCGCCCGCCTGATTCCCATCGGCCCCCGAAAAGACAAGCCCGGCATCGGCATCGTCGTCATGGCCCCCAAGGATTACTCGGACCGCGCCGGAGCCTACTTCGACAAAAATGGTTTTGTCGAGCGCGAAGCCGCCCGCAAAACCGAGCGCTACGGCAACATCATGCAGGTCTTCAGCACCTACGAATCGCGCCATGACGCCAAAGACGAAAAGCCCTTCGCCCGCGGCATCAATAGCTTTCAGCTTTACAACGACGGCACGCGCTGGTGGGTCGTCACCATAATGTGGCAGGAAGAAACGCCGGATAATCCGCTACCAAAAGAATTCCTCACACCCGTAGCCAAGTAGCGCCCGTACGTAGGGGCGGCTCTAAGAGCCGCCCGCGCTGCCCACAGCAAAAGCCCGACCCATCAGGGAAATGACGTCTCCCTCGCAAGATTGCCTTGCGATGAATGCGCCGATACGTGAAGAATGGTGCCGCAAAACCACGGAGGCTTCCCATGTATCAGCCCAACCTGCTGAAAGGCCGCACAATTTTCATCACCGGAGGCGGCACCGGCCTGGGCCGCTCGATGGCTCTGCGCTTCGCCGAACTCGGCGCCAATATTTTTCTCACCGGCCGCCGCGAAGAGCCCCTGAAGCAAACCGCTGACGACATTCGTGCCAAAGGCGCTCAAGCCGCCTACGGCATCGCCGACGTTCGCGACTTCGCGGCCGTTGAAAGCGTTGTCGCCGCCGCCGAAGAAAAATTTGGCTCCGTCGACACACTCGTGAATAACGCCGCCGGCAATTTCATCGCTCGCAGCGAAAAACTCTCGCCCAACGCGTTCAACGCCGTCATCGGAATCGTCCTCACCGGCACATTCCACTGCACCCTCGTCCTCGGCCGCAAATGGATCGCCGCGAAAAAACCCGGCAACGTCCTCAACATCGTCACCACCTACGCTGCCACAAATGCCGGCTCCGGCTACGTGATGCCTTCGGCCTGCGCCAAGGCAGGCGTCCTCGCCATGACGCGCTCTCTCGCCGTCGAATGGGCCAAGCATCACATTCGACTCAACGCCATCGCCCCCGGCCCATTCCCCACCGAAGGCGCCTTCTCGCGCCTGATGCCCTCCAAGGAAATCGAAGAACGCGCGAAGAACAACCACCCGATGAAGCGTTTCGGCCGCCACGAAGAACTGGCCGACCTCGCCGTTTACCTCGTGAGCGATCACTCCGACTACGTCAACGGCGAATGCGTAGTAATCGATGGCGCCCTCTGGCTCCGCGGCGCAGGCGAATTCAACGACTTCGTCGACCTCCCAGACGCCGCCTGGGACATGCTCGAATCCGCCCGCAAGAAGTAGAAGGATTGGAGCGGGCCGAGCGTTCACACTCGGTCGAAGCGTGCCTACACCAAACCTGTCATCCTGAGCGGAGACTCGCGCGTATTTTCTTTCCCTCGCGAAGCGAGTCGCAGTCGAAGGATCTCTCTTCGGTTCTTGGTTGACCGGCGCGTAGAATATTTTTCGCTTGAGTATCAATCTGCAAAAATTTGGAAATGTGTTCGTAATTGTCGGCGGGTCGACTGGTAAAATTTCTTCCGTCACACACGT
>Ga0209380_10000904_pt1 | contig 20787 bp, 20 predicted proteins | sample HubBroMetageWFT6_FD_188347 | JGI IMG/M metagenome (GOLD analysis project Ga0209380, IMG submission 188347) | Warmed and freeze-thawed soil microbial communities from the Hubbard Brook experimental Forest, New Hampshire - Hubbard Brook CCASE Soil... | ecosystem: Environmental > Terrestrial >...
TCGACGCCATGCAGGCGCTGTCGACACGCAACGACGAGCCCGAGCGCGCATCTCGACCCTTCGACAAGGACCGCGACGGCTTCGTGATGGGCGAGGGCGCCGGAATGTTCGTGGTCGAGGAATGGGGGCATGCGATCGCCCGCGGGGCTCACATCTACGGTGAGGTTGCGGGCTACGGAGCCACCGCCGATGCCTTCCACATCACCCAGCCGGACGAGCAGGGCGATGGCGCGCGTCGCTGCATCCTGCGGTCGCTCAAACGGGCCGGCCGCGATCCCGACGAGGTCGACTACATCAACGCGCACGGAACGTCCACGCAGATGAACGATGCCGCCGAAACCCGTGCGGTCAAAGCCGCCTTCGGCCCCCAGGCAAGCACCATTCCCATGTCGTCGACCAAATCGATGCACGGGCACCTGCTCGGCGCCGCCGGTGCCGTCGAGGCGGTGATCACTGTTCTGGCCATTCGTGACCAATTCGTGCCACCCACGATCAACCTCGACGAACCCGACCCCGAGTGCGACCTCGACTACGTTCCCAACCACGGTCGTGACGCTCGCATCGACTTCGCGCTCAGCACCTCGTACGGGTTTGGTGGCCACAACGTCTGTCTGGCGCTGGCGCGCCCGGATGGAAGCTGAGCGGCTCACCCGCAGGGTCGGCGAAGGCCGGATCACGCTCCGGCGCGCTGACATCACCACCCTGGAGGTCGACGCGGTGGTCAACGCCGCCAACGCCTCGCTGGCCGGCGGAGGGGGTGTCGACGGGGCGATGCATCGCGCCGCCGGACCCGACCTCATGCGCGAGTTGCAGGAGCGTTATCGAGGTTGCCCCACCGGATCGGCGGTGGTCACCGGCGCGGGCCGCCTGCGAGCGCGCCACGTCATCCATGCGGTCGGTCCGCGGTGGCGCGACGGAGAGCACGACGAGCCCGCGCTCCTCGCATCCGCGTACCGGAGCGCGTTCGCGATGGCGGTCGAGCATGCCTGCGCCACGGTGGCTGCGCCGTCGATCAGCACCGGGATCTACGGTTTTCCGATCGAGCTCGCCGCGCCGATCGCCATCGGCGCGGCTGATCAGGCGCTCGCGCACCCCGGCACCACACTCCGAGAGATCACCTTCGCCCTTTTCTCCGATGCCGATCTCGAGGTCTTTGCGAGGGCCCTGTGACGCCCGCTTGACGGTGGCGTTGGGGGCGTGGCCATAGAGTGGGCAGCGCCTTGTCCGAACGTCCGCGGTGGTTCGCCGCCGCTCTCATCGTTATCGCCTCGATCGTCCTTGCTCATTACGCGCAGGTCTGGACTGTGGTGCCCGGTTCGCTGGCGACCACGAGCGACTTCGCCGGAACGTACGTCGCGTCGACGCTGATCGGCTCGGGTCACGCCGAGCAGATCTACGACCCGGCGTCGGAGCGCCGGACGCTGGTGAGGAGCGGAGCTCCGGCCAGCCACGACAACATCCCGTTCGAGAACCCGCCCGCGGCCGCGGTGGTCGCCCTGCCCTTTACGCTGCTCGGAGCCGGGTCGGCCTGGCGCGCCTGGTCGCTGCTCCAACTGGTGCTGATGGGGCTCTCGCTCCTGCTGGTCACTCGCGCGGCGCCGTGGCCGGCGTCGTTGCCAAGGTTGCCGCGGGTGGCAATCGTCCTGGTCGCTCTCGCCGGCTTCGGGACCGGCCTGCTCTTCGTGGAGGGCCAGTGGGACGGCGTTTCGGTTTTCGGCCTCGCCTCCGCGTACGCCCTCTGGCGGCGAGATCGGCCCTTGGCAGCAGGCTTCGCGCTCGGGTTCACGGCTGCCATCGCCAAGCCCCAGCTGGTGATCGGCATCGCGGCGTTCATGATCGGTCGGCGGGACTGGCGCGGCGTCGGCGGAGCTCTGGCCGGCGCGGCGGTGACCATGGCGATCGGGCTCGTGGGCGCAGGGCCTCGAGCGTTTGGCTCCTTCGTGGCCGCTATCGCCACGCCGAGCAACTCACCGACGGCGCAGATGCAGGGGGCCAGCGGGCTGTTCGGCTCGCTGCTCGGTCACGCCCCCGGGGTCTTCCTCCTGGCCGTCGGGGGCGGTATCGCCGCGGCCGCCGTCCCGGTATGGCTCGGGACGGTCGCTCATCGCCGGCCCGATCTCCTCGAGCCGTCGCTCTGTGGCGCCGTGGCGCTGTCGCTGTTCGCTTCGCCCCACCTGCTCGGCCACGACCTGACCCTGCTGGCGCCGGTCCTGGTCGCGGGCCTCGCCTGGCTGGCCGGCCGACCAGGCGAGCGGCTCTGGCCGGGCATGGCCACTCTCGCGGTGCTCGCGACCTGGGTGCTGCTGTCGGTCGCGACCCTCGGCGACCTCTCCCAGAACACCGTCGGCCTCCCGGGCAGAGCGACTCCGTGGGCGCTGCTGCTCACCGCCGCCACCTGGTGCGCCCTGGTCGCCCGCGCCGCCCGTACTCAACTCGCCGGACGCCGGGAGTTGCCGCGCTCGGCCGTGGCGTAGGAATCGGAGTTGATCGACGCTGTCATGGGTACGTTCACCTTGATGAAAGCTCTTGGGAGCACCATAAGAACGGCACCATGAACAGAGACGGCGTCCATCTCGCCCGTATCGCCGGGATCAGGATCTCGGCGGACTGGAGCGTCCTGCTGATCGGAGCGCTCCTGGCGTGGGGCGTGGCAGGAGGAGCGGTGCCGCTCCAGGTCCCCGGGACCCCGGTCTGGCTCGCCTGGATCGTCGGCGTCATCGCGGCGACGCTGCTGATCGTCTCGCTCGTGGCTCATGAGCTTGGGCATGCGCTGCTCGCGCGCCGGCGCGGCGTCACCGTCGAGGGGATCAAGCTCTGGCTCTTCGGGGGTGCTGCCCAGATGAGCGGTGACCTCATGACCGGCAGGACCGAGATGCTCGTCGCGGCGATCGGGCCGGCGATCACCTTCGTGCTCGCCGGAGCATTCTTCGGATCCTCGTGGCTGCTGGTGCAGATCGGCGCGCCCCCGCTGGTGATCGTGGTCACCGAGTGGCTTGCGGCCGTCAACCTGGCCCTGCTCCTCTTCAACCTCATCCCGGCGTTCCCGCTCGACGGCGGCCGGATCCTGCGAGGATTCCTCTGGACCCGGACGAAGAACCGGATGACCGCCACGGTGGCGGCAGCGCGGGCCGGCCGCTTCTTCTCAATGGCCGTCATCGGCCTCGGGGTCCTCGACCTCTTCTTCGTCAGTCCCATCGGCGGGCTCTGGCTGGTGCTCATCGGATGGTTCCTGGCCAGCGCCGCGCGGGGTGAGGCGACCGGCGAGCAGGCGCGTCACGCACTCGAGGGCGTCCTGGTCGGCGATGTCATGTCGAAGAACCCGGTGATTGTCCCGTCCTGGATCACGGTCGAGCTGCTTGTCGAGCAGTACGTCATGGGGCACGACTTCACCTCGTTTCCCACCCACAGCATCGACGGGCGCATCGACGGGCTGGTGACGATGCGCGGTATCAAGCTGGTGCCGCCGCAGCAGCGCAGCAACCGCCGCGCCATCGATATCGCCATCCCCGCAGACCGGGTGCCCATCGCCCGTCAGGACGAGCCGGTCACCGACCTGCTCAAGCGAATCGGGACGGCCTCCGACGGCCGGGCGATGGTCTACGACGGCGGGACGCTGGTCGGGATCGTGTCGCCGAGTGACATCGCCCGCCTGTTCCAGAGCGGCCCGGGCAGGGTCTCCGCGAGCGCCGCCGCCTAACTCGCCTCGTCGGCGACGCTCAGGATCAGCTTGCCGAAATTCTCCCCGCGAAAGAGGGTCAGCAGGGTCTCCGGGAAGCGATCAATGCCCTGGACCACGTGCTCGGCAGACTTCAGGCGTCCCTCGGCGATCCAGACGGCCAGCTCCATTCCGGCCTCGGAGTAGCGCTTGGCATAGTCGAATACCAGGAACCCCTCCATGCGTGCGCGATCGACGAGCAGGGCCATGTAGTTCGCCGGCCCCTGTGCCGGCCCATCGGTGTTGTACTGCGAGATCGAGCCGCAGATCACGATGCGGGCGTGGCGCGCCAGCCTGGTGAGGACCGTGTCGAGGATCACGCCGCCGACATTGTCGAAGTAGACGTCGACACGGTCAGGGCAGAGCTCGCGGAGCGCCACGCGGACATCCTCGTTCTTGTAGTCGATGGCGGCGTCGAAGCCCAGCTCGTCGACGATGAACCGGCACTTCTCGGCCCCGCCGGCGATCCCGACAACGCGACAGCCCTTGATCTTTGCGATCTGGCCGACGACCTGGCCCACCGCACCTGCGGCGGCGGAAACCACCACGGTCTCGCCGGCGACCGGCCGGCCGATGTCGAGCAGCCCGAAGTACGCGGTCATCCCCGGCATGCCCAGCACGCTGAGGTACTTGGTCAGCGGCGCCGCTGAGACCTCCACCGTCACGACGCCCCTGCCGTCACTGAGTGCGTAGTCCTGCACACCGAAGATTCCGCTGACGTGATCGCCCTCTTTGAAGTCGCCATGTCGGGATGCGACCACGCGGCCCACGCCGCCCGCACGCATCACCTCGCCGATCCCGACCGGTGGCACGTACGACCGCCGATCGTTCATCCAGCCGCGCATCGCCGGGTCGAGCGAGATGTGCAGGACTCGCACCAGGAACTGACCGTCGGCAGGGTCGGGAACCGGGTCTGTCTGGAAGGCCCAGTCGGCCGCAACCGGCAGTCCCCTGGGGCGGGCGGCCAGACGCCACTGGCGGTTGACGGCGACACCGGCTGAGTCGGATGTGGAACTCACCGCATCAGACTACGCGCGAGGGGCTGGTAGGCTCCGGCGAATGCTGAGCGCTGGGCTGATCCTCTTCCTGGCCGCGCTCCAGGGAGTCACCGAGCTCTTTCCCGTGTCCTCGCTCGGCCATGCGGTGGTGGTCCCGCCCCTCATCGGGCTCAACTTTCGGGAGACGAGTCCCGCCTTTGTCCCGGTGCTCGCGATTCTTCATCTCGGGACCGCCGCGGCCCTGCTCTTCCTCTACCGGCGCGACTGGGCGCGGATCATCGTCGGGTTCTTCAGGGCGGCGGTGCGGGGCCGGGTCAGCGATCCCGACGAGCGCCTGGCGATCATGCTGATCGTCGGCACCGTCCCGACCGGGATCATCGGCTTCCTCCTCCAGGACCCGTTGAAGTCGCTGTTCGGCGATCCCCGAGCCGCCTCGGTGTTCCTGATCGTCAACGGGGGAATCCTCTTCGCGGCGGAGATGTTCCGGCGTCGCGACGAGCGTCGCCGAGCCCAAGTCAGCGCGCAGGTGCTGGCCCACGAAGAGGACGATCCCGCGTACGAGCGCGTCGAGGGGCTCAGCCTGCGCACCACCGTGATCGTCGGCGTCTTCCAGGCGGGCGCGCTCCTGCCCGGTATCTCACGCTCGGGCATCACCATGGCGGCGGGGCTGGTGGCCGGACTCCGCCACGAGGAGGCAGCCCGGTTTTCATTCCTGCTCGCGACCCCGATCATCCTCGCTGCGGGATTGCTCGAGGTGCCCACGCTCGGGTCTGACGCGCCCACGCTGCTGGTGGCCATCGCCGCCGCAGTGGTTGCCGGGCTCGTCGCATACGCGAGCGCCCGCTTCCTCCTCCGCTACCTCCGCCTCGGACGTCTCGACCCCTTCGCGTATTACTGTGCCGCTCTCGGGGCCGCGGGCCTCGTCTTCATCCACTGAGGTCGTGAACTGATTTGCTGAAGCACGGGTCGTGCGTGCCACGGACCCACGACCGCACTCACCGGGGGATCTGTCATGCGGGGTAGCCGCCCACTAGCGCTCGCGCTGCTCGTTCTTGCCGTGATCTTCGCCCTCGCGGCGGTCTTCTACTTCACGACCAAGACGAGCTTCCTGGCCTCCGGACCCCCGGCAATCCACGTGAAGCACGCCATCGTGTTCACGGTGCTGACGCTGCTCGCGGTGGTCGCGGCGAACTTCGCGCGCCCAAAATCCATCCAGGCCTGAGCGAGGCCCCGCATTGACGCCCGACCGCGCGGCGGAGATCTATCGCCAGGAGTTCGCCGACACCCGTCGGGAGCGGTTGTTTCTGTCATCGGTGTCATTTTTCACGACGTTCGCCGCCACTCGGGCGATCACCCACGCGATCCGTGCCGGCGTGGGGCCGTTCCACAACCTCACGGTGGGGGGCCGTCACTTTCATCACCTCGTCCTCGGCATCGCCGGTCTTCTCGGCACGGGCTACCTCTGGCTGATCGAGGTCGACACCCGGACGGCAACGGGGACCGACGACGCGCTGGCGAAATTCACGTCAATCCTGTACGGCGGCTCATCGGCGCTCACCCTCGACGAGTTCGCGCTCTGGCTCGACCTCGAGGACGTGTACTGGACCAGACAGGGACGCGCAAGTGTCGACGCGGTGGTGCTGTTCGGCGGCCTGCTTTCGATCGGACTCTGGGGAGGTCCGTTCTTTCGGCGAGTCTTCCGCGAGCTGTCACACATCTGATCGCCGAGACGGCACGGCGTCAGCGCACGCTCACCACGAGTCGACGTAGCGACGTCGCGGCGCGTGCGGCAGCGGTTCCTCCGGATGGAGGAGGACCGCGGCCACCAGGGCTCGCGTCGCAGCGGGATCGACCACGTCGTCGACCTCGAAGTACGTTGCGGTGTTGAGCGCGGTGCCTCGTTCATACGCCTCGGCGACCATGGCGTCGAATCGGGTTTGGCGCGCGCCGGCGTCGTCGATCGCCTCGAGCTCCTTGCGGTAGGCCAGTTTCACGGCTCCCTCGAGGCCCATCCCACCGAACTCGCCGGTGGGCCACGCGACGGTCATCAGCGGTGCACGGAAACTCCCGCCTGCCATCGCTTGGGCGCCCAGCCCGTATCCCTTGCGCAGCACCACGGTCATGAACGGAACCGTGAGCGCAGCGCCGGCGAGGAAGAAGCGGCTCGCGTGGCGCACGAGTGCCGTCGTCTCCGCATCGGGACCGACCATGATCCCGGGGGTGTCGCACAGGAACAGCACCGGTAGCCTGAATGCTTCGCACAACTGGAGGAAGCGCGCCGCCTTGTCGGCGCAATCGCTGGTGATCGCACCCGCCAGATGCATCGGGTTGTTGGCGACGATGGCGACGGCGTGTCCGTCGATGCGTGCGAGGGTGGTCACCATGCCGCGTCCGAAACCTGGTCGCAGCTCGAGCGACGAATCCATGTCGGCGAGGGCCGCGATCGCCCGGTGCACGTCGTATGCGCGCCGCCGGTTCTCGGGGACGACGTCGCGCAAGGCTGCTTGATCAGGCACGTCCCAGCCGGCGACCGGACCCTGGAAGAAGGAGAGCGCATGCCGGGCTCGGCGAACGGCATCGGCCTCGTCGGTGGCGGCGATGTCGATGACGCCGTTGCGCACCTGCACGTCGAATGGACCCACCTGGTCGGCGTCCACAACGCCGAGCCCGCCGCCCTCGATCATCGCCGGGCCGCCCATGCCGATGCTCGCGTCGGGCGTCGCGATGATCAGGTCGGAGCATCCGAGGAGTGCAGCGTTGCCGGCGAAGCATCGACCTGAGGCGATCCCGATCCGCGGAACCACGCCGGAGAGCCGTGCCCAGAGCGCAAACGCCATGACATCGAGACCCGCCACCATCGCGTGGTCGGTGTCACCCGGTCTGCCGCCGCCGCCCTCGGCGAAGAGCACGACAGGCAGGCGGCGGCGTTCGATCACGTCGAAGAGGCGATCCTTCTTGCGATGCCCCATCACGCCCTGCGTCCCGGCGAGCACGGTGTAGTCGTACGAGAGCACGGCGCAGTGCGCGCGGTCCTCGCCGACCAACGCGGTGTTCACGCGCGCGGTCCCGCCGATGAGTCCGTCGGCCGGCGTTCGATGCATCAGGTCGTCGACGCTGCGCCGTCCACGCTGCGCAGCGATGGCCAGGCCTCCGTACTCGACGAAGCTGCCCTCGTCGCAGAGATCGCTGAGATTCTCGCGAGCGGTTCGGCGTCCCGCGGCGTGGCGCGCCTGGACAGTGTCGGTGCGACTCTCGTCCTGAATCAGGCTCCTGCGCCGGAGCGCTTCAGCCAGATCGGGACGGATCGAGTCACGCTCCTGCTCGGGCACCTGATGAGCTTAGGGGCGCCGGTCAGCCGTCGGCACTGTCGCCCGCGCACCGCATCGCCGATCAGCTCGCCGGCCACGCCCTGGCCAAACCTCAACGTCCCGCTCGCCTCGAGGGTCGCTCCTCGCTCGGAAGAAATCTGAAGAGCCGCACGTCCGGTTCGAACGCGCGAGGTGGAGAGGTCAGTCGATTGGCGCCCACACCAACGGTCGTATCCGGGATAGCGACGAAGTCGACCTCGGCGAAGCCTGCCTCCGTGAACCAGGCACGGATGGCCGGCGTCAGATCCGGCGCGAACGTTCCGCGGGTCCAGATCACGGTCGCTTCTGGTGCGCAGAGCGCCGAAAGGTTGGCCACCGTGCTGTGAACGTCGTCATCGGAGACGTTGCCGAAGATGCCACAGGCCAGCACGATGTCAGCAGGGACGAACCCGGTGAAAGCCGTCGTTCGGGACGCGTCACCGGTGACCACCTCGATGCCCTGCGACACCTCAGCGGCGTGCTCGCGCGCGCGCTGCGCAAGGTCCGGATCGAGCTCCACCAGCAGTCCGCGAACATCGTCGTGTCGGGGATGGCAGGGCAGTACGCCGAGCAGATCGCGCCCATCTCCGGCGCACATGCTGATCACGCTGATCGGACCCTGCGCGGAGGCGTCGAGCGCCGCGCGGATCATGCGCTGCACCACCGCGAGACGACGTGTCAACGCCGAACCAGGCGCGTAGCCGTCGTGCCATGCGACCCACTCGCTCACGAGCGGCATGCCCGATGCGACGGTGTCAAGCGTCACCCGAAGTTGTCGTCAAGCATCACCCGAAGCCGTGTCACGTATCGGCCGGAACTCGGTGTCCGGCGTCAATCGAAGTAGCACAACGAAGTTTTGGTGCCCGCTCAGGGATTCGAACCCTGGACCTTGGGATTAAGAGTCCCCTGCTCTACCAACTGAGCTAAACGGGCCAGGCGGCCGATTCTACCCGGGGGTCACCGCCCCACTGGACCCGCTCCGCCACCGACACGCCCCGCTCGACGCTCCCCGCTGAGCCACACCATCGATCGGTACTGCTGCGCGAGCCGCATCCGGACGGGCGGCGGCGACGGCACGATCGAATCCGTCATCGGCGTCGTCTTCTGCTCCTCGATGGCCAGGCGCAGGTCTGCAGTGCTCGTTCCCGGAAACACGGTCAGGACCCGCCCGAGGTCATGCGCGCCGAAATGGCTGTCCCCGGCACCGAGCGCCGCACCAAGCCGGTTCCGATGCTCTGCGTAGAACGCGTCGAGCAGCCGCCATGTCCTCGGGAGCACCGGCGCGGTGTGGCGAAGCTCGATCCCGTCGACCGAGCGGACCTCGAGCAGGCTCCGCGCCCTTGCCGGGGTTATCGATGCGAACCAGGTGGGCATGAAGGGGTGGGCGATCACCGCGAGTCCGCCGGCGTCATGGATCGCGTCAATGGTGTCCTCAACCGACATGTGCATACGAATCTGCTGATCCAGGAAGAGGCCGACGATGTGAATACCGGGCGGGAACGACGCGGTGACCTCCTGCCCCCGGACGACCCCGACACCGAGCGCCGCGCCGGCTTCGAGTGCGGGACCGAGCTCCGAGATGGTGTCGTGATCCGTGATGCAGAGCACGTCGAGCTCGATGGCAGCCGCAGCGCGAACCAGTTCCACGGCGCTGACCATTCCGTCGCTCGCGAGGGTGTGCGCGTGGACCTCCGCCACCCCGAGCCCCTCGGCGGCGCGCACGCGAGCATCGGACCGCTGCCGCATCGGGTCCAGTGTAGTGGGGCGCTGAGAGTGCGCTGAGAATTGCAATTTGAGATCATCTCGTGGCGGAGTTGTGGCGGGCCGACTCATATACTCGAGGCAATGAATGGTCCGACCCGCATCCTCGTTGTCGACGACGAGCAGAGCATCACCGACTTCATCGCGCTCGGCTTGCGCCATGAGGGTTTCGAAGTCCGCACCGCGCCCGACGGACACGTCGCATTGCGAGCCGTCGACGAGTTCAAGCCGCATCTCGTCGTTCTCGACCTCATGATGCCTCGCGTCGACGGCTGGCAGCTGTGTCGCGCCCTGGCGGGCGACCGATCGCGCGGGATCATCATTCTCAGCGCGCGTGACGAGACCGGTGACCGCATCCAGGGGCTGGAGCTCGGCGCCGACGACTACCTCGTCAAGCCATTCGATTTCGCCGAACTGCTCGCCCGGATTCGCGCTGTGCTTCGCCGTCGCAACCCCGATCTCACCCGTGTGATCCAGGTCGGCAACCTCAGCATCGACACGGCGACCCGTGAGGTACGTACCGGTGACCGCTGCGTGGACCTCTCGGTGCGCGAATACGATCTGCTGCTCTATCTCGCCAGCAATGCCGACCAGGTCCTTCCCCGCCAGCGCATTCTCGACGAGGTCTGGGGTTACAACTTCTTCGGCGACGAGAACAACATCGAGGTCTACATCCGCTATCTGCGCACCAAGCTCGGCGATACCACGCACGAACGGATTCAAACGGTGCGCGGCGTCGGCTACCGGCTGCGCAGCCGCGTCGATGGGAGCGACGCCGCGGCGCGGTAGACGTGCGTCGCCTCGGACACGCTCTCGCATCCTTGCGCTGGCGGCTGACCCTCACCTTCATCGCACTGCTCCTGCCATTGCTGGTGCTCCTCGCCGGGTATCAGTACCTCACGCTGCGAGCGAGCCTTATCAGCAATCGCGTCAGCGAGTTGCAGGCCGACTTCACCTCAGCGAAGCGATTGGTCGCCGCCAAGGAGAAGCAGCTGGGCGCCACCACGACGGCGACGCGACGGCTCTGCGCGACGCACCCGGCGCTCGTCGGAACCGCGGTGGCCAACGCCGTGTCGACGGTGACCGGGCAGACCGTTCAGGTGGTCGTCTACGACCACAGCCTCACCCAGGAGGCGGTCATGCCCCAGGGCGCGACCCCGCCAACCCTCGACGCGGCCGTGCTCCAGGGGGTGGTGGACCGAGGCACCCGCTCGAGTGCCCAGCAGGTCACCACCAGCGGCGGGGATCAGCTCGTCGTCGGATTCCCGGTCGTCGCCGGTTCCGGAGTGTGTGGCGTTGCCCAACTCTCGGTGTCGATGGACCCGATCACCGGGGTGCTGCACGACGAGATCCTGCTCATCACCGCCGGCGGTCTGGTGATCCTGGTGCTCGCGCTGGTGCTCGGCGTGCTGCTCACTGGGCGGACGCTCCGGCCCATGCGCCGCCTGACCGCTACCGCGGAGCAACTCGCGACCGGTGATCTCAGCGCGCGCAGCCTGCTCACCCCGAGCAACGACGAGGTTGGTCAGCTCGCGAGCAGCTTCGACCACATGGCCGACCGCATCCAGGAAGCCTTTACCGCGCAGCAGGATTCCGAAGCGCAGGTACGGCGGTTCATCGCCGATGCGTCGCACGAGCTGCGCACGCCCCTCACCGCGCTCAAGGGGTATATCGACGTGTTGCGCCGGGGTGCCGGCCGCGAGCCGGCCGCACTTGACGCAGCTCTGGAGGCGATGAGCAACGAGTCCGAGCGCATGCGTGTGCTGGTCCTCGATCTGCTGACCCTGGCGCGCCTCGACGCGCAGCGAGAGTCGCACCCGGAGGACTTCGACCTCAACGCCTCGGTGAACGGGCTGCTCGATGAGGGCGTCCCCGGAATGCCCGCGGTGGTGGAGCGCAGCCTTGCACCGTCTCCATTGTTGGTCCACGCCGACCCCAACGCGGTGAGCACCATCGTCCGCAACCTGCTCGTCAACGCGTGCAAGTACGCGCAGGGCGCGGCACAGCGCTGGAGCACCGGGCTCGAGGGCGGCTGGGCGAAGCTCGAGCTTCGCGACGAGGGGCCCGGCATTCCCGCGGTCGACCTGCCCCACGTGTTCGAGCGCTTCTACAGGGGCGAGAAGACGCGGGCGCGCGAGGAGGGTGGCAGCGGGCTCGGCCTCAGCATCGTCCAGGGGCTCGCGCGTGCCATGGGAGGCGACGCCGCGATCCGGAGCACCGAGGGAGCGGGCACGACGGTGACCGTATGGCTGCCGCTCGCGCCCGTGCCGCCTCCGCCCCCTACAGATTGAACGGCGACTGGAACGAGAGCCCGCTCAGCACCGTCAGCTGCCCGGTGGCCATGAGCAGGCCGAAGCCGAAGAGGATCACGCCGGCAAGGAGGCTGATCACCCGAAGGTGGCGGTTGACGCTCCGCAGCACCCCCTGGAGCCGGTCGGCAAGCGCGGCGACGAGCAGGAACGGGATCGCCAGCCCGAGGCAGTACAGGACCATGAATGGGAGCCCGCCGAAGTCGCGGTTCTGAGCCAGGGTGAGGATGGCCCCGAGTTGGGGTCCCAAGCAGGGCAGCCAGCCCGCGGCGAAGGTCAGTCCGAGCAGCAGGCCACCTGTGGCGCCATTCGAGGGGCGCAGGTGGAACCGCCGCTCGCGTTCCAGCCAGCCGAATCGCAGCACCCCCATGGTCTGGAGCGCGAGCACCATGATGATCGCGCCGGCGATGCGATTGACCAGGTCGAGGTTGCGCTGGAACACCGTGATCGCCAGCACCCCCTCGAGCAGGTAGTACTCGGCGATGAACACCACGCTGAAACCGATCACGAAGGCAATCCCCGTGGTCATCGCGGAACTCCTGGCGATGAGCGCCGCGGTCCCGCCCGGAGCCCCGGCGAGTGCCGGCTGACCGGCGCGCCCGCCCAGGTAGGCGGCGTAGGCGGGCATGAGCGGGAAGACGCAGGGCGAGAGGAAGGACACGAGCCCCGCGAGAAACGCGAGCGGAATTGACGGGCCCGCTGACACCCCAATCACCGCGCTAGCGTAGGTCGAGGAGTGCTAGGGCGGTCCTTCGACGTAGTAGCGCTGCCGCCACCGGATGAAGACGTACAGCGCCAGGAGCACGAAGAAGACCTCGTAGACCAGCGGGGTCGGCCAGTGAAAGGCGGCTTCCGCGAAGCGCTGGATGCCGCTGGCAACCGCCGGCGTCGGCGCCGGTCTCACCGCCTGGGGCACAGGTGTCGCGGTTGCGATCGGCGTCGGTACCGACGAGGGCACCGCGACCCCCGACGCTTCGGCGACCAGCGGCGGCGGTACCGGCGCCGTGGAATCGCTCTCGAGATACACCTGGCTCCCGCCTGTCGGTGGGTTCAGGGCCACCACGACCTCGGGTGGGGTGGTGTTGGCGATTGCGATCGCCTCGACGTTCCTGCTCGTGGTCGGAAGTCCCGTGTCGGCCTTGTGATACGTGAGCCCGCCGTCAGTGGATCGATAGAAGTCGCCGCCGGTGCTCCCGCCGGCGTCGGCGCCGGCATAGGCCAGGTTCGGATCAAGCGGTCCGAACTGGGCAACGGTGAGCGTCAGCGCCTGGGGCACCCCGGTTCCGGCGGTCCACGTGATCCCGCCGTCGCCGCTCCGGAAGATGCCTTGGGAGGTCGTGACGATCACGGGCCGCTTCGGCACGGCGGCGTCGATCTCGCCGGCAGTGATCGAGGAGACGATGGCACCGGCCGGCAACCCTGATTGCAGGACCTCCCAGGCGCCCCCGCCGGTACTGCCGAAGAGATACCCGGAGGCGAGCGTTCCGCTGCTCGCGCCATCCGCCCCCGCGATCACGCTGAACTGAGGATGGTTGGCCGCCACCGCCACCGCCGAGATCGAGTAGCGGTCGAGACCACCGTCGTGCCAGACGTGGCCGTTCGGACTGAGTGCCACCCCGGCGTTGGTGCCGGCGGCGATGCCGTCGAATCCGAACGCAAGCGCGCGAACGTCGAGGTTGCCGAGCCCGCTGGAAGCGTCGGCCCAGGTCGTGCCCGAGTCGGCGCTGGCGTACACGCCTTTGCCGTCGGTCCCCGCGAACGCCTCAGACGGGTTGCGCGCGTCGAAGCCGACGGTCCAGACGCGAAAGCCGGCGAGCGTCTGGGTCCAGGTGGCTCCGGTGTCGCGGGAGACGTAGATCCCCAGGTCGGTGCCCGCCAGGATCGTGCTCGGTCGAGAAGGCTCGATGGCAAGGCTCCAGATACGGGCAGACCCAAGGCCGGCGATGAGCCCGGTCGGAGAGAATCCGACCTGGGCAGCCGAAACCCGTGCGCTGAGCGTCGCCCAGCCGGCCAGCAGCGAGACGGCGAACAGGAGGGCGCCGAACGACCGCCTGCGCCGCCGTGCCGGCACGGCGGCGGACGGATAGAAGTGGGTTGGGTGAGTGCTCACTGCAGGGCGCTTGGGTAGGTCGAGTTGGGAGTGACGGCGCCGCGAGGTCTCGCGCCGCGATCCGGGGAGACGGCCACAGAATACCGCGCGCCCCGGGTTTCGCGGCCGCCTCGTCGCGGTATCTGCGATGCAGATGCCAACGACCTTCAAGGATTACTACGCGATCCTGGGCGTTCCCCGGACGGCCACCGAGAAGGAGATCCGGACCGCCTTTCGCAAGCTTGCCCGCAAGCATCACCCCGACGTCAACCAGGGCGACAAGTCGGCCGAGGATCGGTTCAAGGAGATCAACGAGGCCAACGAGGTGCTCGGCGATCCGGAGAAGCGCAAGAAGTACGACGAGCTCGGACCGCGCTGGCAGGAGTACGAACAGTGGGAGCGCGCCGGCAAGCCGGGGCCGAACCCCTTTGCGAGCAACAACGAGCACTTCGGGTATCGGACGGTCTCTCCTGACGAGCTCGAGGGCATGTTCGGCAGCAGTGCGCCGTTCAGCGACTTCTTCCAGCAGTTCTTCGGTGGTACCGGAGCGGAGGCGCCCGGCGCCTTCGGCAGCGGTCGCACTCGGCGCCGGGTCGCGCGCCGGGGCCAGGACGTCGAGGGCGATACCGAGATCAAGCTCGAGGACGCGTTCTCCGGGTCGACGCTCACCGTCGACCTCAGCTCAGCGGATGGTCCACGCCGGGTCGAGGTGAAGATCCCCGCCGGCATCCACGAGGGCGCCCGCATACGCGCCTCGGGCCAGGGGGGCCCGGGTCGAGGCGGCGGACCGCGAGGTGACCTCTTCATTCGCGTTCACATCCGACCGCATCCCGTGTTCACGCGTGCCGGTGACGATCTCAGCGTCCGGGTGGCGACGCCGCTGGCCGCCGCCCTTGCGGGCGGCACGGTTGGCGTCCCGACGCTCCGAGGTACGACCGCGCAGCTGTCGATTCCGCCCGGCACGCAGAATGGCGCGCGTCTGCGGCTCCGGGGGCTCGGTATGCCTCACCTCAAGGGCGAGGGCGCGGGTGACCTCCTCGCCACGGTCGACGTCCGGCTCCCGCATCCTGTGCCCGAGGAGCTGCTCGACTGGGCGGGGGCACAGAAGGCTCAACCAGCCTGAACCCTCGCGGCTAGGAAACCGTGAGCGGGTGCTCGCGCGTACTTCGCGAGATCGTGCAGACGTCGCCCGAGCAGGTCGACGCGATGACGTCGACGCTGAGAACGCCATGGCCAGGGCTCCCGAGGCGCACCTCGACGCTGGCGGGAAGCTCTTCCAGCGCCCAGGAGCGCGGCCCTGCTCCGAGCAGCGTTTGAGGGTCGGCGCTGACGCTGACGTGAACCGGTGGCCCCTGCTGGAGGTCGAGCTCAGCGCCTGCGAGGTCGACGTCGGCGGCGAGGACAAGGTTCGCGCCGACGAGCCCTGAGAGCGCGGTCCCGGGAATCTGGTCATCCTTGGTCGTGTCGCGGATCCGGACTTCGGCGACGGCCCCCGACTGGACGTCCACGGTGATCACCCGGTGGTGGTTCGTGTCCGCGACCACGAGGCGGCCGCCGGGAAGCGCGTCGAGGCCGCCCGGCTCATCTACCGGCTCGCTCAGGGGCAGCGTCCTGAGATCGCCGTCCTTCCATACACGGAGGAGCGAGTTGAAGGTGTCCGCAACGGCGATCGATCCATCCGGGAGCACGGCCACGCCGAGCGGGTGCTGGAGCCTGGCGGTGCCTCGGTCGCCGTCGGCGGTGCCCCAGTCGAACAGCCCCGAGCCCACCAGCGTTTCCACCCGGCCCCCGCGCAGGACGCGCAGAGCGGACACCTCCGAGTCGGCAAACGCGATGGCGTCGCCGCCGATCGACGTGAGCCCGCTGGGCTGCGCCAGGTGCGCCTGGAGCGCGGGGCCGTCGCGCAGTCCCTCAGCCCGGCTTCCGGCGAGCACCTCGAGCCCTCCGCCGTTCCCGGCGACAGCGACGATCCGGTGCAGGCCCGCCTCGGCGATCGTGATCCGTCCGTCCGTGAGCACGAGCGCGTCCCATGGGGAGCGAAGGCCCGAGGCGAGCACGCGGCGATCGCCGTCGGGCAGGGTTACAGCGACCAGTTCCCCCGCGACGGTGTCGCAGACCAGCAGGCGTCCGGCGTCGAAGCGCACCCCTTGGGGCTGGTGGAAGCCGCCGAACTCGTGCTGGACGCTCCCCGCGATATCGCAGACGAGCACTCGATCATGGCCGGTGTCGGCGATCGCGATTCTGTCCGCACCGTCGGAGGCGACCTTGCCGGGGAAGCGGAGCATGCTCTCGTTTCGGAGGGAAACCGGAGTGAAGGCCGGCCCCACGGCAAGATCACTGCGGCCATCAAGGAGTTGTGCGATCACGCCGGCGAGCGCGTGTCCGTTGCCCTCGCCGGAGGCCATCGCGACCACATAGCCGTCCGGGTCGATCACCACCAGCGTCGGCCAGGCGCGAACGCCGTACTGCTGCCACGTCTCCAGCTCCGGGTCGTCGAGCACCGGGTGGGCGATCCGATGGCGGGCGACGGCGCGTGCAACCGCGGCGTGGCCGGCCTCGTGCGGGAATTTCGGGGAGTGCACGCCGATAACCACCAGGCGGTCGCCGAAGCGCTCCTCGAGCACCCGAAGCTCCTCGACGACGCGAAGGCAGTTGATGCAGCAGAACGTCCAGAAGTCGAGGACAACCACGCGTCCGCGAAGGTCTCGCAACGCCAGCGGACGATCGACGTTGAGCCATCCCCCAGCACCCTGGAGCTCCGGTGCGCGGACGCGCCCAAGTGTGGTGGTCATGCTCCATCCATCATCGCGCGCCGCCGTCTCCAGTCGCGATGGCGGGGGGCGGCGATCTCAGGGCCCTTGATATAATCGCTGTAGAGGTGGGTTGGTGCACCGACCCAACGGCGCGGGGGACGCGCCGCTGGCCCGTCGACACGCTTTTGAAACTCTCCCTATCCCTTCCTGACCGGCAGGGGGTGGCCCTCCGCCCCCTGCCACCTTCCCGAGCTCAGGGCCTCGCCATCGAGCTCAGTCGAGCAGCGAGGTGCGAACCAGGGTGTGCTCCCGGTCGGGGCCGACCGAAACCACGTTGACGCCCGCGCCACACAGCTCGCCGACACGGTCGATGTAGGCGCGACATGCCTCCGGCAGGTCCTCATAGCGCCGGCAATCCCGTGTCGGGGACATCCAGCCGGGCCACTCCTCGTAGATCGGCTCGACGTGCTTGAGGTGCGAGATGTTGGCCATCGGATGATCCCAGAACTCGCCCTTGCTCATGTACCCGGTGCAGATCTTCAGCGTCTCGAACTCGTCGAGGACGTCGACCTTGGTCAGTACCATCGCATCGATGCCGTTGGTGGCGACCGCGTAGCGCGAGACGGCCGCGTCGAACCATCCGACCCGCCGGGCGCGCCCGGTGGTGGTGCCGTACTCGGCGCCGACCTCGCGAAGCTGATCGCCGAGCGTGTCGGTCAGCTCGGTGGGGAAGGGGCCGTATCCAACCCGCGTCGTGTATGCCTTGAACACACCGACGGTCCGGGTGATGCGCGATGGTGGGATGCCGCTGCCGGTGCAGGCGCCGCCCGCAGTTGGTGACGAAGATGTCACGTACGGATAGGTGCCGAGGTCGATGTCGAGCATCACGCCCTGAGCACCTTCGAGAAGGATGCGCTGGTTGGCGGTCAGAGCATCCTGGATGAGTGGGTAGATGTCGCGGATATACGGATCGATGCGCTCGGCGTAGCCGAGATACTCGTCGAGGATCTCCCGCTCGTTGAACGGTTCCGCGCCATACAACCGCGTCAGGGTCTCGTTCTTCAGACGGAGCACGAAGCGCAGCTTCTTCTCGAGAAACGCGGGCTTCTGCAGGTCGCCGATGCGAAACCCGATGCGCCGCACCTTGTCCTCATAGGCCGGCCCGATTCCGCGCCACGTCGTGCCGAGCCGATCGTCACCGCGCATCTCCTCGCCGAGCTGATCGAGCACCGGGTGATACGGCATCACCATGTGCGCCCGCTCGCTGACGACCAGGTTTTGCGCCGGGATGCCACCCGCCTGGAGCTCGTCGAGCTCGAGGAGAAACGCCTTCGGATCGACGACGACGCCATGACCGATGATGCAGGTGGTCTTGGGATAGAGGATCCCGCTGGGGATCAGGTGGAAGCGGTGCTCCTTGCCGCCGGTGACCACCGTGTGGCCTGCGTTGTTGCCGCCCTGCGAGCGGATGACCATGTCGACGGTGTCGGCGAGCAGGTCGATGACCTTGCCCTTGCCCTCATCGCCCCACTGGCCGCCGACCAGAACTGTGACGCTCATTCCGGCCTGAAGCCTACTGGACGGCTAGGCTTGCGGGGTGACGCTGTCGCCACGAGCAGTGGTGCCCCTCTACCGGATTGGGTTCGGGGCGCTCGTCCTGGTCGCGATCATCGTCCAGATGGTGTCCCTCGGGCAGTCCGGTGTCCTCGACCCGCTGCACTACCTCACGTTTTTCACCAACCTCAGCAACGAGATTGCGGCCATCGTCTTCCTCGTCGGTGCAGCCCGCTGGCTTTCGGATCGGTCGCATGCATTCGACCTGGTGCGCGGCGGCGCGGTGGTGTACATGACCATCACGGGAGTCGTCTTCGCGGTCCTGCTGAGCGGCGTCAATGTGGATGCGCAAATCCCGTGGGTCAACGACGTGGTCCACGAGCTCTTCCCCATCGTCGTGGTGGCCGACTGGCTCGTCGACCCGCCCGGCGAGCGCCTCACACTCAGGCAGGGAGCGCTGTGGCTGAGCTTCCCGGCTGCGTGGCTTGCCTACGAGATGATCCGTGGCGCCGTCTCCAACAAGTATCACTACCCGTTCCTGAGTCCCGCCCACGGCGGATATCAGTCGGTGGTCGTCTACTCGGTCGCGATCTTTGCGTTCGCGCTCGTGGTCTGTGCGGTGGTGGTGTGGCTCGCGAACGTACGGCGTCCGACCCCATCTGCCCTTCCGGTGCACTAGGAGCCGGCCCGACACCGTCGCCGCGACGGCGGCGAGTGCGCGCGCCGATCTCCCATCGCTGCTTGAGCGGACGGCGGCGCCGGTACGATGCCCGGACAATGCCAACGCCCGGCTCGCAGGCGGCCGACTGCATCTTCTGCGCGATCATCCGCGGCGACGCCCCAGCGACCTACGTGCACCGTGATGAGCTCGTTGTCGCGTTCATGGACATCCGGCCGGTCCAGCCCGGCCACCTGCTCGTCGTGCCCCGGGTCCACGCCAAGCTCGTCCCAGAACTGGACGGCCGAAACCTTGCGAGGCTCTGGTCGGTCGCGACCGACCTCAACCGGGCGTTGCGCGCAAGCCCGCTTCCAGTCGAGGCGGTGAGTGTTTACGTGGCGGACGGGGATGCCGCAGGCCAGGAGGTGGCGCACGTGCACATCCACCTCATCCCGCGCCGCGTCCACGACGGGTTCGGCTTTCGCTTCCCTCCCGGCTACGGCACCGAGCCCGGCCGGGCGGAGCTCGAGACGATCGCCGGCCGGATTCGACCTGGGCTGGTGCCACAGAGCGGCGCCGAACCACATGAGCCCTGACGCGGCCGTCGCGCACCTGCGGCGCTATCGCGCGGCGGCATGGTGGCCTGCCGCGTCGACACTCGTCATCGCCGAGCTGGGACTGGGTGCCGCACTCCTGGTGCCGATCACCTTCAGCGACCCGAATGGGGTCGATCCATACCTCGCCCGCCTCAGCGTCGCGTCGGTCCTGATCGCCCTGCCGTCGCTGCTGGTGCGGCGGCTCGAGCCCGCGCGCCCGGTTCTCCTCGCGCTCGCCGCAGTGGCGGCCACGTACACGCTGCTCTCCGCGGGCCCGCAGATCCTCTTCGACCTGCTTGGACCTCGCTCGGGCAGCTTCGACGCCCAGGTGTTCTGGTCTTCGGTCGCTCAGGCCGCGGGCACCCTGCTCATCGCGCTGGCGGCGTGGAAGCTGGTCGCCCCCGAATGGCGCCCGTCACTGCGCATGCGCCGCCTCGGGCTCGGCGGTCTTGCGGCCGGTGTGCTCGGGTCCGCCGTTCTCATCGGACTCGGGCTCGCGCTCCCCGCCGGCGTGCTCGGCCGGGTGGCACTGCAGCCGGTCGCCATCGGCCGCGACTTTCCCTTCCTGGGTCCGGCAAACGCGCTGCAGGCGTTCTCGCAGGAGGTGCAGTTCCGCGGCCTGCTGCTCGGAGCCCTGGAGCGCACCATGAGCCCAAGGTGGGCCAACGTCTGCCAGGCCGCGGTCTTCGGGCTCGCCCACCTGGCGATCAGCTACGGCGGACCCGAGGCCCCGTTTGTGCCGATCACGTTCCTGGTCGGCCTCGGGTTCGGCTGGCTGGTGCGGCGCACCAACTCGCTGTGGCCGGCGGTGATCATCCACGCCGTCGCCGACATCGCACTGCAATTCGGCATCGTCCAGGGGCTCTATGGGCTCTGATCGTCGGCACCGACGCGCTCGGATGCTGGGCACTGCGGCGGGCATGGTGCTGATAGGGCTCGTGGCCGGCAGCGCGCCCGCAGCGGCCGCACCCCCATGGTGGAGCCCGGTGGCGCTGCGCGGCGTCGCC
>Ga0209380_10000905_pt1 | contig 20769 bp, 17 predicted proteins | sample HubBroMetageWFT6_FD_188347 | JGI IMG/M metagenome (GOLD analysis project Ga0209380, IMG submission 188347) | Warmed and freeze-thawed soil microbial communities from the Hubbard Brook experimental Forest, New Hampshire - Hubbard Brook CCASE Soil... | ecosystem: Environmental > Terrestrial >...
TATCGGCTCATCCCTACGGTGGGCATGAAATGCTACGCGTGGCACCTCGATACGGTGGGTCTGTTTGCCGCGAATGTTGCCGATGTCGCTTACGCGGCAACGGCAATCACCGAGCGGCCGCTTCGCGTTGACGAAAAGGCGCCCGCGGCGCCGCGCATAGGCCTTCTGCGCACGCATCTATGGTCGAAGGCGAGTGCGGCAATGCATGCCGCGATCGATACCGCTGCTCGAGCCGCCGAGGCAAACGGCGCCACTGTAACGGATCTGGAAATGCCGGAGATTTTGCAGGAGGCTTATCGCGCGCAGTTCATCATTCAGGATTTCGAAGCGTTCCGCTCGCTCGCCTACGAATATGACAACCATCGCGATCAGATCGGGCCGCCCTTGCGCGAACAACTTGACCGGGCCGCGGCAATCACCGTGGAGAACTACGATGCGGCGCGCGGGACGGCTTCGCGTGCACGGCGGTCGCTTGGCGACTTCATGCGCGATGTTGACGTGATCTTGACCCCCTCAGCTCCCGGCGCCGCGCCGCATGGCCTCGGCTTTACCGGCGATCCGGCCTTCAATCGGCTATGGACTTTGATGGGCACACCCTGCGTCAACGTGCCTGGGCTAAGCGACGGCGAGTTGCCGCTGGGCGTGCAGATTGTCGGCGATTTCGGCTGCGATCGGGAAGTGCTTGAAGCGGCGCTCTTTGTCGAGCGCGCAATTGCGCGCAAGGACTAGGGTACGGAAAGACCTAGCGAGACGAGATAGCCCTTGTTGACGTGAACGTTGGCGAATTTCGCCGCTTCCAAATAAGCATTCAGAATTGTCTGAGCTTGTTCACGGGGAAGCGAAGTCGACGTCGCCGCACTCCCGGCACGCGCAATGAGGTTCCATTCGGCTGGTTCGCGAATCGACACGACGCTCGTTGGCGAAGCCAAATTCTTGTAGGGCCAAAAGCACCAGCCGATGCCGAACTTTTCGTTGAGTCGTCGAAATTTTTCATTCCATTCGTAGGAGCCCTCGCCGGTTTCGCCGATCAGCAAGGGGACGTTCCAGCGATTGCTGAAATCGAGATAGCTTTGCACTGCATCCCGGGTCGGGACTGCCCAAAACTTGTGATACGAATAGATCGCGTTGTCATCGAAAGGACGCGAAAACGCGGCGAAGCTCGTGCTCCATTGTGCGCCCGCCAGGATCACCGGGTGTCTCGAATCAACGCTCCGGATCGCTGCGACGATCTCGCGATATAGCGGCTCCAATCGCGGATTGAGATAAGCTTCGTCATTGTAAGGAGAGATCGGTTCGTTCAGAAGGTCGTAGCCGAGTATGGTGGGCTCGTCGCGATAGTGCAGGGCAAGCCGCCGCCACAGCTCGATAGTCAGCTCCCGGTAGCGCGGGACATAAAAAACTAGCGGGAACCCCGGTCCGTCGTCGTGGTTCACTCCGGTCTGCCCACCGGGAGCCGCATGCAGGTCGAGAATGACGTGCAGGCCAGCTTCCCGGCTCCATCCCACTAGTCGGTCGAGCAGCGACCAGCCCGGTCCCTCAAATTGATCCTCGCCGTGAGTACCGGGCTTGACGAAAAGCGCCCAATGCAGCGGCACGCGTACGGTGTTGAATCCGGCCGCCTTGATGAAGTCGATGTCATCCTTCGCCACGTAGACATCGCGGAACTGCGTCCAAAATCGAGCGGCGTCTTGCGGGCCGATCAGCCCTCGAATCACCGCGTCGATTTCCGAGGGAGCGCGCGCCCGGGTAAACTTAAACATATAGCCTTCCGGCACGAGCCAGTTGCCGAGGTTTGTTCCTTTGATGGTGAAGCGTTCACCGTCGCCGACGACGAGATGTTTCCCGTCGGTTCGAATGAAATCACCTAGTGTCGCGGCGTTGCCTTCGTTCGCCAGGAACAGCGCGAGCACGATTCCGAGCTGAACGCATCTCGCAAGCCACCAACCAAGTTGCGCGGTCATTTCGCTATATTGCCCCGCCGAAGGAGGTCCAATATTGGTGTCGGTCATGCCCTTAGTCCAGGCACTTATTTTTATTGCGGCCGCCGTCATTCTGGTCGCGGCAATTCAGTCGCGACGCTTGCACCCGTTCCTTGCGATCATTGTTGTCGCGACCGGGTTCGGCCTGGCGTGCGGACTTTCTGTCGGCCTTCTGGGTAAGACCTTCGGCGCCGGCTTTTCCCAGGCGCTCTATTCGCCCGGACTGGTCATCGTCGGCGCCGCCATGATTGTCAGCATTGCCGAGGCTACAAACCCGGCCGCTCGAACCTCAACTTCGCTTGCTTCTGGCCGGTGGTCGCGGCATCGCACATTAAGCGCGCTGGTCGGTTTGATTGCGGGCATCGGCGCTGCTCCGGCGACGGCGTTCGCTCTGCTCAGCCCATTGCTGCAGCGACTCGCCAATAACTCAAGCGCTCGTCCATCGACAATGATCGGGCCGGCGCTGGCACTCTCCGCAGGCCACGGGCTTGTCCTGTTTTCGCCGGTCCCGATCGCTGCGGCTTCGATCTTGGGTGCTCGCTGGGATCGCGTCGCTCTTTTCGGTCTGCCGATCGCGCTCGTGCTTGCTGCATTCGGTGTGGCTTGGGCTCGGTGGTTTTCGCCCTCCGGCGAGGCACCGCCGCCGGCAAAAGGTTTGCGCGCCAACGATCGCACCCAGAGTGCTTGGTCGACGACTGTTTTGCTTCTCGCCGTCGCGGTCCCGTTGCTCCTTCTGATGATTCAGTCCATCGGCGACATTCCCAGCGAACCGCTCGGCGGCGGCACGGATAGAGAAAGAATCCTCGGCCTGGGGCGGCCGCTTGTGCTGTTTTTAGTGGGTTTGGGCATCATGGTTGCCGGCCATTGGCGGCTCGGCGCAAAGCTTCTGGGCGATGCGACCTGGATCGACGGTGCGTTCGCCAAGGTTGCGGGCCTGCTTCTGACGGTGGCCGCCGCTGGCGGCTTGCAAAAGCTTTGCCAAGAAACCGGCATGGCGGAGCTGCTCGGCGAGCGGATTGCGGGTCTGCCAGGTGGCGTCCTAATTCCATTTTTGGTCGCGGCGGTGATCAAGACCTTGCAAGGGTCGTCACTCGTTGCCGCTATTGCCGCCGCCGGAATGATTCAACCTTCGCTGACCTCCCTGGGATTGGGTACGGAGAGCGGCAGGGCGCTGGCTACTCTGGCGATTGGCGCTGGCGCGATGACGGTCTCGCACGTCAACGATGATTATTTTTGGTTGGTCACCTGGAATGCCGGACTTGCACCGGCGCGAGGGCTCGTCGCGCTCAGTCTCGGAACGCTCGCGCAAGGGCTAGGTGCGCTGGCATTGTTGGCGATAATATCTTTCGTGGTGTAACCGCGCTGGCCGCGCGGATTAAGTTTACTCAGCGGCGCGGCGGACCGCCGCCAGCGGATCGTAATTGAGAATTGGCGCCAGCCATTTCTCGGCTTCGGCAAACGTCCAGCCTTTGCGCGCCGCGTAATTCTCCACTTGATCGCGCTCGATCTTGCCGACACCGAAATAATAGCTCTCGGGATGGCTGAAATAGGTTCCGCATATCGATGCGCCGGGCCACATGGCGAAGCTTTCCGTCAGCCGCACGCCAATCTCGCGCTCGCCGTCGAGCAACTGGAATAGGGTCGCCTTCTCGGTGTGGTCCGGTTGCGCCGGATAGCCGGGCGCGGGCCTGATGCCACGATACTTTTCGCCGATCAGTTCGTTAGTGCTTAGGACCTCATTCGGCGCGTAAGCCCAGAAGTCCTTGCGCACGCGCTGGTGCAGCCGCTCGGCAAGCGATTCCGCCAGCCGGTCGGCCAGCGCTTTGGCCATGATCGCGGAATAGTCATCGTTGGCGTGTTTGAACCGGTCGGCGACTGCTTCCTCGCCAATTCCGGCGGTCACGGCGAAGACTCCGATATAGTCCGCTAGCCCGCTCGCGCGCGGCGCGACGAAATCGGCGAGCGCAACGTTGGACTGGCCTTCGCGGCGCGGAAGTTGCTGACGGAGCGTGTGCAACGTCGCAACTGGTGCGGAACGCCGCTCATCGGCAAACAAGAGAATGTCATCGCCTTCGCTGTTGGCCGGCCAGAAGCCGATCACGGCGTGGGCCTGAAACCAGCGTTCGGCGATAATTTGCCGCAACATCTCTTGGGCGTCAGCGTAAAGCCCGCGCGCCGCCTCACCGACTTTGGGGTCATCGAGAATCGCCGGGAATTTGCCGGTGAGCTCCCAAACCGAGAAGAATGGCGTCCAATCGACGGTGTCAATGAGTTCGGAAATCGGCACTTCGCTGAGGCGTTGCGTGCCGGTGAAGTGCGGCGCGGGGGGACGGTAATCCCCCGACCAGTTCAGCTTCAAGGAATTGGCGCGCGCATCGGCAAGCGACAAGCGCCGTTTGTTATGCTCGCCGCGCGCATGCGCGGCGGCAATTCGGGCATACTCCGCCCGCACTTCGTTGACGGTGTGTGCGCGCGTCTCCGGCGAGAGCAGGGTGGAAACTACGCCCACGGCGCGGCTGGCATCGTTGACGTAGACTGTCTGCCCGCGCCGGTAATTCGGATGGATTTTTACCGCGGTGTGCACACGGCTGGTGGTAGCTCCGCCAATGAGCAGCGGGATCTCGAAACCCTGGCGCTCCATCTCGTTGGCGACGTGGCACATCTCGTCGAGTGAGGGGGTGATGAGGCCCGAAAGGCCGACGATATCGGCCTGCTCAGCGATCGCTGCCTCAAGTATCTTTTCAGCCGGCACCATCACGCCGAGATCGACCACGTCGTAATTGTTGCACGCAAGTACGACGCCGACGATGTTCTTGCCAATGTCGTGCACGTCGCCCTTGACGGTCGCGAGCACGATCTTGCCGTTGGAGGACACATGGCTGCGCCCGTCCTTGTCCTGCTCCATGTAGGGCAGGAGACAAGCGACGGCCTGCTTCATCACGCGGGCCGATTTGACCACTTGCGGCAAAAACATGCGCCCGGCTCCGAATAAATCGCCGACCACATTCATGCCGTCCATGAGCGGGCCTTCAATGACGGCAAGCGGGCGAGGCGCTTTCAGCCGCGCTTCTTCCACGTCGACGGGAATGAAATCGTTGATGCCATGCACCAGGGCATGGGTCAGCCGCCGCTCGACCGGCCACTCGCGCCAGGACAGATCGGCCTCTTTCTTTTCCTTGCCGTGACCGCGATGGCGCTCCGCCACCGCGAGCAATCGCTCGGCGGCGTCGCTGCGGCGGTTGAGGATTACGTCCTCGCAGGCGTCGCGCAATTCGGCATCGAGGTCGTCATACACCGTGATCTGACCGGCGTTAACGATGCCCATGTCCATGCCGGCGGCGATGGCATGGGTGAGAAACACCGAGTGCATGGCTTCGCGCACCGGCTCATTGCCGCGAAATGAAAAGGAGAGATTCGACACGCCTCCGGAGACGTGAGCGTGCGGCAGATTCTGCCGGATCCACGAAGCGGCATCAATGAAGGCCTTACCGTATCCGTCATGCTCCTCGATTCCGGTCGCCACCGCGAAAATGTTTGGATCGAAAATGATGTCCTGCGGCGGAAATCCGAGTCGGTTGACCAGGATGTCGTAGGCGCGCGCGGTGATCGCCGTTTTGCGCCCGAACGTATCCGCTTGGCCCTTCTCGTCGAACGCCATCACCACGACCGCGGCGCCGTAACGACGCACTAATTGCGCCTGCTTGACGAAAGCATCCTCGCCTTCCTTCAGCGAGATCGAGTTGACGACGGATTTGCCTTGAACGCATTTCAGACCGGCCTCGATGACCGAGAACTTCGACGAATCGATCATCACGGGCACGCGCGCGATATCGGGCTCCGCGGCGATGAGATTGAGAAACGTCGTCATCGCTTTTTCGGAATCGAGCAAGCCCTCGTCCATATTGACGTCGATGATCTGCGCGCCGTTCTCGACTTGATCGCGCGCTACCGCGAGCGCCGCAGCAAAGTCACCGCCGGTGATCAGTTTGCGAAAGCGCGCCGAGCCGGTCACGTTGGTGCGTTCGCCGACATTTACGAACGGAATTGTTGACGTGAGCGTAAACGGCTCCAACCCCGAGAGCCGCAACAGCGGCTCAGGACGCGGAATTCGGCGCGGCGGTTTGCCGGCGACGGCGGCCGCGATGGCGCGGATATGATCAGGAGTGGTGCCGCAGCACCCGCCGACAATGTTGACCAGTCCGGCGTCGGCGAACTCGCCGATTAAGTCCGCCATCATTTGCGGGCTTTCGTCGTAATGGCCGAACTCGTTTGGCAGGCCGGCATTGGGGTAGGCGCAAATGAGCGTATCGGCGACACGGCCCAGTTCAGCGATGTGCGGCCGCATCTGTCCGGCGCCGAGCGCGCAATTGAGCCCCACGGAAAGCGGAGCGGCGTGTGCCATCGAATTCCAGAATGCCTCGGGCGTCTGGCCGGAAAGAATACGTCCGGACCGATCGGTGATGGTGCCGGAAATCATCAGCGGGATGCTTGTCCCGCGCGCTTCCATCATTTCAAGGCAGGCGAAGATCGCGGCCTTGGCATTGAGCGTGTCAAAAATCGTCTCGATCAACAGCACGTCGGCGCCGCCGTCGATCAGACCGCGCACCTGCTCGGCATAAGCGACGCGAAGGTCGTCAAAGGTGACAGCACGAAAACCGGGATTCAAAACATCCGGAGATATTGACGCAGTGCGGTTGGTCGGGCCGACGGCGCCGGCCACAAAGCGTGGACGTCCATCTTCGCCCTGAGCAACGCGCGCGGCGGCGCGCGCCAGTCGCGCTCCCTCCAAGTTGAGCTCGTAAGCCAGCTCTGCCATGCCGTAATCGGCTTGGGCGATGCTGGTTGAGGAAAAGGTATTGGTCGAGACGATGTCGGCGCCGGCGCGAAAATAGGCCAGATGAATAGCGCGGACGGATTCGGGCCGGGTGAGGTTGAGGAGATCATTATTGCCGCGGACTTCGCGGTTCCAGGCGTCGAAGCGCGCACCGCGGTAGGCTCTCTCCTCGAGCCGAAGGTCCTGGATCATGGTGCCCATGGCGCCATCAAGAACCAGGATGCGCTCCTGGGCGATGCGGTGGAGCGTCGTCTCCGTCGTTGAACGCGTCACCATCACGTCTTCCTGTTCAAGCGGGCGCCGTCTCAGCGCGTAGTTGCGCACCCGGCCGTTCGCTCGGCCGCAATCCAAGCAGGTGGCAGATGGCGTAAGCCAGGTCGGCACGGTTCATGGTGTAGAAATGGAAATCGCACACATCCTGTTCGGCGAGGCGCATCACCTGCTCGGCGGCGACGGTCGCGGCGATCAGCTTGCGTGTTGCGGCGTCTTCGTCGAGACCTTCGAACCGCGCAGCGAGCCAATCCGGCACGGAAGCACCGGCCCGCGCGGCGAAATTCTTTGTTTGGATGAAATTCTGCACGGGCAATATGCCGGGGACGATCGGAATATCGATGCCGGCGGCACGCACTTTATCGAGATAGCGGAAGTAAAGGTCGTTCTCGAAGAAAAACTGCGTAATGGCGCGGCTCGCGCCGGCGTCGATTTTCGCTTTGAGCATGTCGATATCGGCCGCGACGGTCGGGCTGTCGGGGTGCTTCTCGCAATAAGCGGAGACCGACACTTCGACATCGGCGATGCGCTTAATGCCGCTAACGAGATCCGCGGCATTTTGGTAGCCGCCCGGGTGGGGTGAAAAGCGCTCGCCGATCCCGCCCGACGGGTCGCCGCGCAGCGCCACGATATGGCGCACGCCGGCCCCGGCATAAGCGTCAATGACTTCGTCAATCTCCGCGCGCGTTGCGCCCACGCAAGTCAGATGCGCGGCCGGAGTAAGCATGGTCTCGGCCAGAATCCGCTTCACCGTTGAATGTGTGCGCTCGCGCGTAGTCCCGCCGGCGCCGTAAGTGACCGAAACGAAGTGGGGTTGCAGTGGCGCCAGCCGTGCGATCGCCTGCCATAGCGTCTGTTCCATCTCGGCGGTTTTCGGCGGAAAAAACTCGAACGAGACGCGAATCGTCCGCTTGGTTTTTGCTTCGTGCGACATCAGGCGACCTCGCGTGCGCTTGGGACGGCAAGCAGGATGCGCGGATCGCGGGCGAGCCAGAGCGAGACCGCGACCTTGCCTTCGGGGCCGGGCGGCAGTGTTTGCTGGCGAACGACGTCAAGTCCGACGGCCTCAAGCCATTGCCTGACCGTCTCGGAGGCAAAGCCAAGCCGGCGATGCTCGTGTTCCTCGCGTAAAAATTCCAGATCGTGCGGTGCGAAATCAACGACCAGCAGGCGTCCTCCCGGCCGCAGAACCCGAGCGGCCTCGCGAATGGCGCGGGCGCTGTCGTCGAGAAAGTGCAGGACCTGATGGATGATGACGACGTCAAAAGAGTCCCGCGGCAGCGGAATGTCGTAGATGTCGCCCTGGCGAACGCTACAGTTTTTGACGCCGGCGCGATCGAGATGCGCGCGGGCGACCGCCAGCATCTCCAATGAGAGATCAAGGCCGATCCCGCGTTCGAGATCCTTGGCGAACAGTTCGAGCATCCGCCCGGTGCCGGTGCCAAGATCGAGGAGGGAGCGGATAGGCTTTTCGCCAAGCGCCGCCGTGATTGCTTCTTCGACCGCGGCGTCCGCGATATGTAGCTTGCGAATCCGGTCCCACTCGGCCGCGTGCCGTCGAAAATAGTTCTGCGCGGCAGCGGCGCGGGTCGCGCGTACGGCGGCCAGACGCTCGCGGTCGCGTGCCAGCACCGGATCGTTTGGATCGAGCTTATCAATGACGCCGCGAGCAATATCGGCCGCCGTACCGGTGTCGCCGAGGCGAAAGAAAGCCCAGGAGCCTTCGCGGTGACGTTGCACAAGTCCGGCTTCGACGAGAAGACGCAGATGGCGAGAAAGCCGGGGTTGTGATTGGCGTAGAATGGCGGTGAGATCGGAGACCGTAAGGTCGGCTTCGGCGATAAGCACGAGAAGCCGCAGGCGGGTGGCTTCGCCGGCGGCTTTCAGCGCGGCGGTCAGGCCGGGAAAACTATGCGGTTGGGCATCGTCCATGGCTAAAACCAAAGTCATTATGACATAAAGATATCCTTATGTGGGAAAATAGGCAAGTCATCGTGGGATAAATCCCACAGGTATTGATATTTCCTGCGATTTACGCCGGATCAGGAGCACGCGGCGGTCGCCCAGCGAGAATGACAATGAAGCGTCCAACCAAGGCGCGCCGTTCGCCGCCTGATCTGCGTGACGGCGAAATTGCCGTGGGCTTGCCGAGGGAGTTCGATGCGTCGCTGTTCTACATCGGCCGCATTCGAACGCCGTGGAAGCGACGGCAGGACTGTCCTAAAAATCCGCGTGAAACGGACGCTCCTTGCACGATCGTGCTCGACGCGCGCTGGGCGGATGGCCTCAGCGGTTTGGAAAGTGTGAGCCACCTCGTCGTGCTTTACTGGATGGACAAGGCGCGACGCGATCTCGTGCGGCAAATGCCGCGCCACTACGCGGAGAGCCGCGGCACCTTTGCTTTGCGCTCACCGGTGCGTCCCAATCCGATTGCGGTGTCGGTGGCCCGCCTGGTGGGCATCAAACAAAACAAACTTACCGTCGTCGGGTTGGACTGTCTCGACAACACGCCGCTCCTTGACCTGAAGCCGTATTTTGCCTCGACCGATTCGGTGCCGGAGGCGGAAGTCCGGTGGCATGCAAGCGAAAAAAAATAAGTTCAAAACAGTGGCGCAATCTGACCGACAGGTAATGCGCCTAGGTAAATCGTGCCGTCCACGAATCTCAGCGGCAGCGCGACACCAGGCCGGCCATCGATCGAAGTCGGCTGGCCCATCTTTTTGAGGGTTTCGATGGCGCCTGCGTTGGCGCTTTGGCGAATGACCCCGCCGAGCCCCGGCGCTAACCGATCGAGCAGATTGTCGGTGCCGGAGAGGCGGTCGACGCCTTGGGCGATAAGTCGATCTATTCCAAGCATGGGAATAATGCGCTCGATGCCGACCACGCCCACGCCCAGAATACCATCCAACTTGCCGTGATCGTTCAAAGTCAACGATCCGGTTCCGACGATGATAATGGCGTCGCCCTGGGCCATGCGGAGCTCTTTGATCTCGATACCGCCGCCCGACGCTTGCATCTCGCGGACTCTTTCAGGCCAAGACTTGGGACCCAAGTCTTCAAAGCCGCGGACAACCGCATCGAGATTGATGTCCGACGGCGCGGCGAGCAGAGAATGCAGCGCCGGCGCCACCGCACCGCCAATATGCAATGTCGCTTCTATAACAGGACGATGGCTCGGTTCTCCGCCAATGACGTGAGTGGCTGCCTCGATCCTATCGGCCTTGAAAAGTTCATCCGGCCCGGCCGACGCCATGACCCGATCGAGGTGAGGAGCATCGAACGAAAACGATGCACTTTCAGGATTCGGCGGGACGCCGCGGACCGTGATCTCGCCGCGGGTCCAATCGGCGGTAAAGCGCGGAGGTTGTCCCAGGTCCGCAAACGTCAACGGACCGACGACGTGGCCGACAACGCTTGTTGGTCGCCAGATCATTGCGCCGACAACCGCCGTTTTCGCAGCGACCGAAAATGCCGGTTGCGCGCTTTTTACATCCGCGGCAACGCCGTTACAGTGGACCGCAAGTTCGAAAGGAAATCCGCCCACGGATTGGGAGCCGCATGAGTAAACTCGGCCAGCCCCGGCTTCCCGCTGGTACCAGCCAGCGAGCGTCTGCTCGACGATCGCGGCCGCGTAATACCAGAGACAAGTCCAAATGACAGCGAGGGCGACGATGATTGCTCCGCCGGCAATCCAGCGTCCTCGGCTGCGTCCCGCGGTACGCCGCGGCAACGGCCGATCCGGCGTCCGCATCATGCTAAGTGGTGATTCTCCGGGCATCGGGTCTCTTTTGGCCGGTCAGGTGTGGCGTTTCCAGCAGTCTGTTGGCGTGTCAAAACGGCGGCAGAGTGGTGCGCGGTTGCCTTAACCCCTTAAATCCTCAGTGCTATGACTTCGGCAGCCGAGTCTGCAATCGGCAGACTCATCACCTCTCAGCACTAACCTGCCAAGGGCGAGATTTGGGCAAGCGTAAGGCCGCTAGCCCTGCGGAGGCTAAAGAGCGATGCTGAACCGGATCAGAGCGTCCTCGGCCGAAGACCTTTGGGTGTTCGGCTATGGCTCGCTCATGTGGCATCCCGGCTTCGAATTTCTCGAACGCATCCCAGCGCGTCTTATCGGCCTGCATCGAGCGCTCTGCGTCTATTCGTTCGTCCACCGCGGCACGCCCGAGCGCCCCGGTCTTGTGCTGGGGCTTGATCGCGGCGGAATGTGCCGGGGCATTGCCTTTCGGGTGGCCGCGGCGGCGCGAGAACAAACCGTCGCCTATTTGCGCGCGCGCGAGCAAGTCACCACCGTCTATCTGGAAACTTTGCGGCGCATCGAACTCGAGGACAAAGCTCGCCGGCAGGTGCAAGCGCTTTGCTTCATTGTCGATCGCAGTCACGTCCAGTACGCCGGACGACTCTCATTACATGAACGCGTCCATCTGGTACGGCAGGGTCATGGACGTTCCGGGGCCAATCGCGATTACGTCATCGAAACGGTACAGGCCCTGGAGGCGCTTGGTTACCGCGAGACCGATCTGCATCTTCTCGCCGCGCGGCTCTTGAGCACCCATCAGGGCGAGGCCATTCCTGTCGCCGATCACGACTGACCTTGCATTGTCTCGTTGCCCTCGGCGACGAGACGCGCCGTGGCTTCCTCGAGCACCTTCTGTAGATGCAATAGGAAATCGCGCCGCTCAAGGCCGGGCGGAATCGGTTCGAGCACCTCTACTAGGATCTTGCCGGGATAGCGTCGTAAGGAGCGCCGCGGCCAGTACAGTCCGGAATTCAGCGCCACCGGGACGCAGCTGAGGCCGGTCTCGGAATAGAGATGGGCTACACCGGGCAAATAACGTGGCTTGGCACCTGGCGGCCGCCGCGTACCTTCTGGGAAAACGACGACTTGTCGCGAGCGGGCAATCTCTTCGCGCGCCAACGCCGTCATGCGCGCTAGCGCGCTTGCCCGGGCGCCGCGGTCGATCGCAATCATGCGCGCTTTGGTGGCGAGCCAGCCGAACAGCGGTACCCACATTAATTCGCGCTTGAGCACGAAGGTTGGATCAGGAAGAAGCGCAAAGAGCGCGAAAGTTTCCCACAACGACTGGTGCTTGCAGGCGACGATGAAGGCGCCTTGCGGAAGCTTTTCGCGTCCGCGCCATTCTACGTCGGTGCCGCAGATAACCCGCAACAGGAATAGGCTGCTGCGGCTATACGCGCGCAGCACCCCAAGCAAGTACCTGTGAGGCAACACGATCGTCGGAAGCGCGACGATCATGCGCATGGTTATATTGACGTAAAACAGCGCATTGAAAACAATCGACCTGACAGTCAATGCAATGGGATGAGGCAAGGCGGCGCGCCCTTAACAATCAGTGGGTCTGATGTGCGTCGGAGAGGCGATTATCGCTGGACGTCGCCGCAATGGAATCAAAAGGCATTCGTACTTTGGCGAAAAGATATTTGAAATACTCGGACAAAACGAGCTTGGTCGTCGCGCCGTTTGACCACCACGGTTCGATGCGCAGACGGTCGGACACGACCGGATACGGGATGACTGCGACATTGGGAAGTTGGTGCGAGATCTCCGCCAACGCGCGGGGCATATGATAGGCGGAAGTGACGACAATAAGAGAGTGAAACCCGCGATCAATCGCCCAGCGGCGTGTCTCTACCGCGTTGCCCAGTGTGTTGATGGCTGAATAATCGAGATCGACGCAACAGGCGAGGATTTTGCCGTAATCGGCGAACTGATGCGCAATATCCGCCGTCGTGGTGCCGGGATTGACGCCGGTGATGAGCAGGCGCTTGCCGCGCCGTGCCGCGAGGAGTTCGAGGGCATCGGTAATCCGCGATGTGCCGCCAGTCAGCACCACGATGCCATCGGCGTTGCGGTCTAGCTCGACTTCTTCGGCCGGCAGCAGCCACAGAAAAACAAAGAATCCGAGCACGAACGCGACCACGCCGGCGATAGCTAGTCGTGCCGAATAGGCCCTGAAATGCCGTCTTCTGACGGCGGCCTTGAGATCAGGCATGGCCGCGCGCAGCTCCTGCGCCGAAGTTTCTTCCGTCAGTCAAAATGCGTCTTCCGCGGATGCCATCATAGCCGCTATGCGGGCGTAAGGTCATCAAGCGCGGCGTTGCGATGTTAATCAATGGTCTGCAAGGTCCGTCTCACAGTGCGGCGCGAGGCAAACGCCGTCACCAGGGCGATGAATACTATTTGCAGAACGATCGCCAAATAGCCGGTTACGCCAATCGTGAGATTGCCAAACAAGGCCGCGACTTGATCCCCTTCTGGCGTGCCCCAAAGCCAAGCATTTGTCGCTTCTACGAGCCCGAACAAAAGAATTGCGGCGCCGCCGCCAATGGCGCCTCCCTTAAACCCAAGCACGAGAAAGTGGCGCTGAAATTGGCCGGCAATGAAATTGTCGGTAGCGCCTACGTAATGCAATACTTCGATGATAGGGCGATTGGTCGCCATGGCGCCGCGCGTGGCGAAGGTGACCGAAAGCACGGTGACGACAAGTACCAGCGCAAAAATGGCGATGCAGACACCGACGGCTGTTTCAGCCATTGTGCGCATGCTCTCGATCCAGCGGCGATGATCGTCGAGGCTTGCTGTGCTGACTTGCGTGGCCAGCATTTGACGCAGCGCCGCAAAATTAGGCCGCGCCCCCGGCAAGAGTTTCACGACTATCAGGCGCGGCATCGGCAGATCGTCCAGAGCCAAACCTGACCCGAGCCAGGGCTCGACCAAACGTGCGGATTCCTCCTTCGTGTAGGGCTGCACGTCCGCAATACCAGGAGCGCCGCGAACGATCTCAGTCGCCTTGCGCAAATCGCCTTCAATGTCGTGTCCAGGCGCGGGCCGGACCTGAATGGTAACTTCGCGGCCGACTTCGGATTCCCAGTCGCCCGCGGCGCTCACAACCACCATCGCCGCGCCGGTCGTAAGCGAAGCGAGGAACGTCATGATGGCGACGACGGCGCCAAGCGAACGCCCGGCCAGCGAATTTCTCGGGACGATGGCCGCTACTGCCGGCAACGCGTCAGCCGGCGGGGCGGCCGCTTCCAGGTCGTCCCAAGGTTCCGCCATGCCTTCGATGGGCTCAGTCATAGACATGCAGGCGTCCGTCGTGGAGGACCAACCGGCGCGCGTCGTACTCGTCCATCAGCGCAATATCATGCGTGGCAATGACGACCGCGGTGCCTGATTTATTGAGTTCGATGAACAAACGCAGCAGTCGTTGTCCGAGATTGGGATCGACGTTTCCGGTCGGTTCGTCGGCGAGCAGAAGCTGCGGGCGTGCAATGACCGCCCTTGCTATGGCGGCCCGTTGTTTTTCACCTCCCGAGAGAACGGCCGGCAGCGCCGCCATTCGCTCGCCTAACCCGACCCATTGCAGCAGCTCGATGACCTCGGCGCGATAATTGGCTTCATCCTTGCCGAGCACCCGCAGCGGCAGCGCGATGTTCTCATAGGTCGTCATATGATCGAGGAGCCTGAAATCCTGGAAGACGATGCCGATGCGCCGCCGCAAATGGGCGCGGTCCTCTTTGCTCAGTGTCGCGGTGTCATGTTTGAACATGCTGATCAGGCCACGCGTTGGCCGCAGCGACATCAGCATAAGCCGGAGAAGCGACGTCTTGCCGGCCCCTGAAGGCCCGGTGAGGAACTGGAAGGAATGGTTCTGGATTCCGAAATTGAGATCGCACAGAACCTCCCGGCCGAAGCCGTAGCGCAGCCCGACATTCTCGAATTGAATCACGCCGTCCTCCGGGGCGAGCGGCAACGATAGAGGCTAAGAAGCGGCCGATTAGTGGCCTTGCCGAGCAGTGCGACGCCAGGCGGCCAAAAAGAGCCCGGCGAGCCCGTTATGGTTTCCAATTCATTAATGGATCGGATGGTAGCACCGGCCTAGGTGCCGTCATACTGATTCGAGCCATGCTGATCGTCTGCCCCTCTTGCGAGACTTCCTATAGGGTCCGACCAAACAGCCTCCCGCCGCACGGACAGACGCGCTGCCTGCGGTGCCTGGTCATTTGGTCTCCCGAGCGTCACCGGGCCGAGAAGCTTTTAGCCGCTGCGGCTGCGATCGGTAACGATTTTCCGCCCTTGCCAGACCCCATTCCAGGCGACGGAAGCACAAGCCTCGAGCCGGGCTGCGTTATTGTTCCCGAGATTGCCGTCGCAGATCCGGATCAGCCCCTCGCCATTGCGGGGGGCGCTGCCGCAAACCCAGAAACGACATCTTCCCTAAGCCCCCAGATCTACTTCGTAGACTTGGAGCCGGATCAGTTGCCCTACGTCGCGGAGGATGTAGCTGTGGTGGACTTGGACCCGGATCAGTTGCCCTACGTCGCGGAGGATGTGGCTGCGGTGGACTTGGAGCCGGATCAGTTGCCCTACGTCGGGGAGGATGTAGCCGCGGTGGACTTGGAGCCGGATCAGTTGCCCTTGGTCGCGGAGGACGCGGCTGCGGTGGATTTGGAGCCGGTTCTCCTTGTCGCAGCGAGCTCAGCGTCAGATCACGCGCCGGAGAATGGTGTTGTCCCCGAGGTCGCCGCTCAGGACGCGCAATTGGGTGACGGAGGCGGGACGTCCGATCAGTTGCCTAGTTCTGCGGATGTCGCATCGGCGCCATTGGCGCCCGTGGAAGAGCAATTCCACGCCTCGGTAGGCGAAGCGCCGGCATTTGATGCGGCATTGGACGAAGAGGTTGGCGCTCTCGCCGACGACATCTCGCCGCCCAACTATTTGCCCGCTAAAATTACTCAAGACGAAACCTCGGCCGACGGCGCCGTTGACGTGTCCGAACAAGAGCCGTCGGCCACGCTGGCGGAGATTGCGGGCAGTTTGATGTTGCGATCGGGAACTCAAGATGAGTCTGATCGCTCGAAGGATTCCGAGCATGAAACCCCGCTAACCGAAAAGCCGCGCCCAGAAGCCAAGAAGCGCTGGATCGTTCTTAAGACCGATTATTTCGGGGCCAGAACTTCTGAAAACGCCAAGGAAAATGCGCACCAAGCGGCTTTGCGTTCGAGGCGAAGCCTTCCGGTCTTGTCGAGTGCTGTGAATGTTCCGGCGCGGCGCTTTCTTCCACGTTGGCCAGTGTCAACCCTGCATACCGGAATGCTGGCACTAGCGCTGGTCGATTTCCTTCTTGTCGGTTGGCGCGTCGACATTGTGCGGAAGTTACCCCAAACAGCATCGTTTTATGAGCTGGCCGGGCTGCCCGTGAATCTCCGCGGGCTCGCATTCCGTGGCATCACCACAACTACGGTTCGCCATGACGGCACGCCCGTTCTTGTCGTTGAAGGCGACATCGTCAACGACACGCACAAGGCGTTGCGCGTGCCGCAGCTCAGATTCGCGCTACGCGACGCTGCCGCTCAGGAAGTCTATTCTTGGACCGCGAGTGCAGATCGCACGTCGTTACCACCCGGTCAGGCGATGACTTTCCGCGCCCGTTTGGCCTCGCCACCGGCGGGGGCGCGCGACGTCGTCCTTCGTTTCGTCAACCGCCGCGACATTGTCGCATCGATCCGCTGATCGCCATGGCGCGTATTCTCATAGCCGAAGATGAGGAAGCACTGCGCGCGCTATGCGCACGGGCGCTCGCTACTGCGGGACATGACGTCAAGACCGCTTGCGACGGTAAGGTAGCGCTCGACCTTCTCGTTGCCGAAGACGGTAGTTTCGATCTTCTGCTCTCTGACGTCCGCATGCCGGTGATGGATGGTATAGCGCTTGCGTTGACTGCAGCGCGAGAACGTCCCGAACTCGCTATTCTTTTGATGACCGGTTACGCCGACCAACGTGAGCGCGCACACGATATCGACCCGCTCATTCATGACGTTATTCCGAAGCCTTTTTCGGTCGCCGAGTTGCGGGCAGCGGTGCACGAAGCGCTGACCGTGCAAGCACGGTATTAGGCTTCACTCGTCGCCTGAGACGGCATAAGGCCGCGGTAACGGCTCTGCCGGCAGATCGGAATGCGGGCGGCCAAAATCCGGCGCCGGAGAATCCTGGCCAAGCTGCACGATGCTGCGGCGAATGGTGCGGGTACGCGCGAAATGAGCGAACAGCGCTTCGCCGTCGCCGCGCCGGATGGCGCGGGTAAGGCGGGATAGATCTTCATTGAAGGTACCGAGCATTTCCAGCACGGCATCCTTGTTGGAGAGAAACACGTCCCGCCACATCGTGGGATCGGAGGCGGCGATGCGGGTGAAATCGCGAAAGCCGCCGGCGGAGAATTTGAGAACTTCCGATTGCGTAACTTCGGCCAGTTCGTCGGCAGTACCGACGATGGTGTAAGCAATGAGGTGCGGCAGGTGACTGGTAATCGCCAAGACCAAGTCGTGATGCGCAGCCGGCATGGTCTCGACGTGCGCGCCGAGTGACCGCCAGAATGCGGCCAGACGCTCAGTGGCGGTCGTATCCGCGTCTTCCGGCGGCGTGAGGATGCACCAGCGATCGACAAAAAGGCCGGCAAAGCCGGCGTCGGGGCCGGAATTTTCGGTGCCGGCGACCGGATGCGCCGGGATGAAATGAACTCCTGGCGGCAGATGTGGAGCCATGTCGCGCACGACCGCGGCCTTGACCGACCCGACATCAGAAAGAGTGCTGCCGGGCGCGAGGTGCGGACCGATCTCGGCGGCGACCGCTCCGCATGTTCCGACCGGTACGCAGACAATGACGAGATCGGCGCCAACGACCGCGGCCGCGTTATTTTCAACCACTTGGTCGGCGAGCCCGAGCTCCGCTACGCGCCGGCGTGTCGCAGCCGAGTGGGCGGTTGCCACGATCTCGCGCACCACGCCTTGCTTGCGCGCGGCGCGCGCGATCGAGGAGCCGATAAGGCCCATGCCGATCAGCGTCAGCCGGTTATAAAGCACGGTGGATTTGGTCACGGCATCACTCGGGTTTGGCTAGAAAATCTTTGAGCGCCGCGACAACGAGCCGATTGGCCTCTTCGCTGCCAACGCTCATTCGCAACGCGTTGGGCAGCCCATAGACTCCGACTTGCCGCAAAACCAATCCGCGCGCCGTAAGGAAAGCATCTGCCTCCTGAGCCGTGCGGCCTTTTGTCGTTGCGAAGTGAATCAACAAAAAATTCGCCACGCTCGGCGTCACTTGCAATCCCAATTTTGCGATTTCTTGCGCCAGCCAAGCCAGCCAGCGCGTGTTGTGCTCGCGCGCGCGTTCTTGATGCTCCAAGTCGCGGATCGCTTCGATGCCCGCGGCAATCGCCGGCGTATTCACGTTGAACGGTCCGCGCACGCGATTAACGGCCGAAACTACGCCGCTTGGGCCGAACATCCAGCCAAGCCGCAGCGCCGCCAATCCATGAATTTTTGAGAACGTGCGGGTCATCACCACATTCTCGTTGGTGGCGACCAACTCGATGCCGGATTCATAATCATTACGCCGGACGTATTCGGCGTAGGCCGCGTCAAGCACGAGCAGTACGTCAGCCGGGAGATTGCGGTGCAGCCGCTTGACCTCGTCGAACGAAATGTACGTTCCAGTGGGATTATTTGGATTGGCTAGGAAAACGATTTTCGTCTTTTTGGTCACAGCAGCAAGAATTGCGTCCACGCTTGCGGTGTAGCCGCTTTCCGGAGCGACCACCGCGCGCGCTCCGCTGCCGCGGGTCGCGATCGGATAGACCAGGAAGCCGTGCGTGGTGTGAATGGCCTCATCGCCGTCGGCGAGATAGGCGCGCGCCAACAGATTGAGCAAATCGTCAGAGCCGGCGCCGCACACAATCCGCTCCGGATCGAGCCCGAATACGCCGCCAATGGCTTCTCGCAATTCGCTTGCCGAGCCGTCCGGATAATCTTCCAAGTGCGCCGCCACCGCTTGGTAGGCGGCGATAGCGCGCGGGCTCGGCCCGAGCGGCGTCTCGTTAGACGACAGCTTGAACACGCGCGCCACGCCAGGCGCGCTGCTTTTGCCGGGCACGTAGGCGCTGATATCGAGCACACCGGCCCTGGGACGAGGATAGATCGCAGTCATGGCATCCTTCCCCGCGCTCGAGGACGACAATTATCTTTAGCGCGGGACCGTATAGCGGGTTGCGTGGCTGCCGACGAGGGTCCTTGAGCGAATCGAAGCTCCGGTCGCCAGCAGCGCTTCGGCGACCTTCCCGATACCGTCGCGCACAACCGAGATTAGGAGGGCGCCGCCGTCGAAGGCGCGATCTGGAACGGCGATGGCGTCGGCGATGCCAGCAAGCTTGTCGACCGCGCTTGCGTTCCATCCCGACACGCGGACGCTCCAAACTTCGGTTTCGGTGACCATGGCGTCGGCCGGCACGCGGGAGATAACGAATACCGGGAACCCGGCCGGATGATCGGCGCGCTCGACGAAGGGCAATCGGGCGATGATTTTGGGCGCGGTCTCGAACTCGAGCGCGGTCCACCAAGGGCCGGCCCCGGCCACGGCGAAAGCCGGTACGAGGCCAAGATCGCCTCGCGACGCGGTCACGGCCTGAACTACGCCTGCGGCTCCGATGTGCGGCTCGAACGGGACAGTAAAGCCAAAATGGAAGCGCGCGGAGTCGCGCATGAGGGCGTCGCCGGCCGACAGGTCGGCATGCACTGAAAACGGCGCCTGCACGTAAGTGAAAGTCGAGATGATGACGCGCCAGATGCTTTCGACGGTGTCGAGCGGCAGACTGCCGTGATGGCGCTGCACAAGCCGGCGCATCATGTCGGCTTCCCGCGCGGGCCGGAAAGCCGAGCCGGTCTCCTGGCTTTTCTTTACCGCGATCAATTCGTCGATGATCTGACCTCGTTCGATAAGCAGCGCGTGCATCGTCTCGTCGATGCGGTCGATTTCTCGGCGCAAATCGGCGAGCGAAGAGGTCTTCTGGTGCGGCGCTTTTGCCATACTCGTGGAGCTTTGAATTTGACATTCGCTTCAGGAACTAGCGGATCGGTGGGCGGCGAACGTCAAATCCGTTCCACTAGGTCCCCGGGGCCGCACGATTGATAATGCCGTTATCTGTGAAATCAAAGAAAACATTGACACGGCCGGGCAGGGGCCTATTTACCGCCGTTTGACGCTGGTCGGGCGCCCCTTAAGGCGCCGGAAAGGCGTATCCGGGAAGTTATTCGGCATGGCCGAGGCTAGCGCGACGCTCGATTTCGCCGACCGCAGGCGCGAAGCGGACCATCCGCATTCGCTGGTGGTCCGCTTTCCGGCGAATAATCCGCTTCAACTCGATTGCGGCGTCGATCTTGGGCCGTTGCAGATCGCTTATCAGACCTACGGCACACTGAACGCCGAGCGCAGCAACGCGGTTCTGGTCTGCCACGCGCTCACCGGCGATCAGCACGCAGTCAACGACCACCCGGTGACGGGCAAACCCGGCTGGTGGGAAACCATGGTGGGGCCGGGACGCCCGATTGATACCAGGCGCTATTTCGTCATCTGCCCCAACGTGGTTGGCGGCTGCATGGGCAGCTCCGGTCCGGCATCGACCAATCCGGCGACCGGCGCGCCCTGGGGTCTCGACTTTCCGGTCATCACGGTGCGCGACATGGTGCGCGCCCAAGCGATGCTGCTAGATCATATCGGCATCGAGTCGCTGTTTGCGGTCGCGGGCGGCTCAATGGGCGGCATGCAGGTGCTGCAATGGGCCGCGAGCTACCCCGCGCGCGTGTTTGCCGCCTTACCGATCGCGGCATCGACGC
>Ga0209380_10000906_pt1 | contig 20756 bp, 20 predicted proteins | sample HubBroMetageWFT6_FD_188347 | JGI IMG/M metagenome (GOLD analysis project Ga0209380, IMG submission 188347) | Warmed and freeze-thawed soil microbial communities from the Hubbard Brook experimental Forest, New Hampshire - Hubbard Brook CCASE Soil... | ecosystem: Environmental > Terrestrial >...
GCCGAGGGACTCGAGTACTGGCGGGCCGACGTCTTGCTCCGGCTCGCGCTGGTCGCGCTATTTCGCGGTGACCTGCAGCGGGCGGCGGTGCTCGCGGCCGAGGGCCTGGAGAGCGCCGAGCAGGCCGATCTTCCGCAGAATCAAGCCGCGCTGCGTTATGCCTGCGGCGAGGCCGCACTGCAGCTTGGCCGGATTGAAGCCGCCCGCGACTTCGCCCGCGGCGGAATGGAGGCGGCTACTGCGGCGGGGGACGCCCCGTACTTCATGCGCAATGAGGGTCTGCTTGGCTCTATCGACCTGGCGCTCGGTCGTTACCCGGCGGCAGCGGCACGCCTCGGGCCGCTGGCGGCGAAGTGGCAGGACTCCGGGGCGCGAACCCTGACCACGAACGGCCTCGAGCCGCAGGCTGTCGAGGCACTCTGCGCGGCTGGTGAGCTGCAGCAGGCCGGGCCGCTGCTGGCGAAGATGGAGGGCTATGCCCGCGGTCCGCTGGCCGCGGCGATTGTGGCCCGCTGCCGGGGTCAGGTTGCCCTGGGCCGTCATGATCTCGGCGCTGCCGTGTCGGAGTTCACTGATGCACTCAGACTGCACGGTCAGGTTTCACCCCAGCCACTGGTCCAGGGCCGCATACTCATCGAGCTCGGCGGCGTGCAAAGACGGCTGAAGCAGCGCGCAGCCGCGCGATCGCTGCTGACAGACGCGCTCGGCCTGTTCGAGACGATCGGCGCTCCGCTCTGGGCGGCGCGAGCGCGCGCCGAGCTGGCCCGTATCAGCGGCCGGTCACCAGGTGCGGCGGTGCTCACCGTCACCGAGCGCCGGGTCGCCGATCTGGTCGCCAGCGGGCGGACCAATAAAGAGGTCGCAGCGGAGCTGTTCGTGACCGTCCGAGCGGTCGAGTCCACTCTCACCAAGGCCTACGCCAAGCTCGGTGTCCGGTCACGGACCGAGCTCGGCGCGGTCATGCACGCCAACCCCGCGGACCTGGCGGCCGAGGCCGCCCCAGACGGCAGGCACTGAGCCGGTCGCCGCTACTGCGGGCAGAGCCGGTCAATGTGTGTGGATTTCCGCGTTCACGGCCAGCCGCCATCTTCCTAGCGTTTCTGGTGCGAGCTCGCGCACGGGCAGGCTCGGCAGCATCAGAGGGGAACCAGACATGCGCGTCAGCAGGATCACGATCGCCGGCACCGGCACGCCGGCGATGACGGCGAGCGGAATGAGGCTTACGCCGGCAGGCACAAGCACGATCACCCACGGCGGAACGGTGCACACCCGACGGCAGCAGCTCACCGTCGGAGACGGGACTGGGGCTTTCACGGGCATCAGCCGCTCGGGTCCGGCTCTGATCAGCGAGATCGCGATCGACCGCCCCGGCGTCTGGCGGGCATCGGGATGGATGCCCGCCAGATCTCCGGCTCAGATCTCGTACTGAACGGCCGCCCTGGCCTTGGTGTTCGGGCCGGAGAACCGGCTGATGATGTCCCTGTGCTCGGCGTTGTCGCGGTAAGCCAGGTAAGAGTCAGCGTCGTCGAAGTCGGCGACTACGGCGAAGTCGAAGTTGCCCTCGAGGATCCCGGCGTCCGGGCCGGCGTGATAGGAGCGGACGGCCGGCAGCGTCGCCGCGAGCTGCGTGAGCTCGGCCGCGAACTGCCGTTCCATGTCCTCGGTCATCCCGTCGGTCCAGGTGAACAGAACGACGTGCCTGATCATGGGGTTCCTCCCGGGACGGTTCAGGACCAGGCCAGCATCCGCAGCGGATCGGTCAGCATCGCGCCGATGTCGCGCAGCACGGCCGAGCCGAGATCACCGTCCACCATCCGGTGGTCGAACGACAGCGCGAGCGTACACACCTTGCGCACGGCCAGCGCCCCGTCGACGACCCACGGCGCGTCCTTCACCTGGCCGAAGGCGAGGATCGCGGTCTCGCCGGGGGTCAGGATCGGGGTCCCGGTGTCGACGCCGAAGATGCCGACGTTCGTGATCGTGATCGTGCCGCCGGACATGTCGGCCGGAGTCGCCTTCCCGGCCCGCGCGGTCTCGGCCAGCTGGGCCAGCGCCCGCGCCAGGTCGGGCAGCGACAGCGCCTGCGCGTCCTTGACGTTCGGCACGACCAGGCCGCGGTCGGTAGCCGCCGCGATGCCCAGGTTCACGTAGTGCTTGACCACGATCTCCTGCGCCGCCTCGTCCCACTTCGAGTTGATCATCGGGTGCCGGGCGGCGGCGACCAGCAGGGCCTTGGCCACCAGCAGCAGCGGGGACACCCTGACGTCGGCGAAGTCCGGCAGCGTCCGCAGCCGCGCGGTCGCGTTCATCGTCTCGGTGATGTCGATCTGCAGGAACTCGGTGACGTGCGGCGCGGTGAAAGCACTGGCCGACACCGCCGCCGCCGTGTGCTTGCGCACACCGCGGATAGGAATCCGCTCCTCCCGGACGCCGGCGGCCAGGACGGGAACGGCTGCCGCAGGGGCCGGTCCGGCTGCCGCCTGCTGGACGTCGTCTCGGGTAATGGAGCCGCCGGGGCCGGTCCCGGCCAGCACGGCGAGATCGACTCCGAGGTCCCTGGCCATCTTGCGCACGGGCGGCTTCGCCAGCGCGCGGGCGCCATCGCCATTGACCGACGGTGCGGGCGGGGCGACCGGAGCCGGGGCGGACGCGGCCTGCGGGGCCGCGGCTTCCCGGGCCGGTGCCGCCGAAGCCGCCTTGCGCGTCCGCCTCGCGGTGGTGCCGAGCTTCACGCCGTAGCCGACCAGTACCGCCTGCCGCTCGGCCTTGGGGGCAGGGCTGCCGATCATGCCCGGCTCGGATGCCAGCTCGACCGCCGCCAGCGGCACCAGGTCCGCCGCCTCGGCGATCTCCCGTTCCCCGGGCCCGGCCGGCGAGCCGCCGACATTGACGGAGATGATCGGCGTTCCTACGTCAGCGGTCGCCCCCTCGGGGACCAGCAGGTCGGCGACGACGCCCGCGTAGGGACTCGGCAGCTCGACGACCGCCTTGGCGGTCTCGATCTCGACGATGATCTGGTTGACGGTGACCTGGTCACCGGGGTGAACGTGCCACCGGATGATGTCGGCCTCGGTCAGGCCTTCGCCGACATCAGGGAGCTTGAACTCCTTGAGATCTGACATGGGGCCCTCTCAGTAGCCGAAGGTGCGGTCGACGCCGTCCAGGATCCGGTCCAGGTCGGGCAGGTAGTGCTCTTCCAGCCGGGACGGCGGGTAGGGCGTGGTGTAAGCGCCGACGCGGAGCACGGGGGCCTCCAGGTTATAGAAGCACTCCTGCGTGACCTGCGCCGCGATCTCGGCGCCGATCCCGCCGGTGACGACCGCCTCGTGGACGACCACGCAGCGGCCGGTCTTGCGGACCGAGGCGAAGATCGTGTCGGTGTCCAGCGGCGCGAGCGAGCGCAGGTCGATGACCTCCAGCGACCGGCCATCGCTGGCCGCCGCGACCGCGGCCTCGGCGCACGTTCGCACCATCGGGCCGTAGCACAGCACGGTCACGTCGGTGCCGGGCACGAGGACGCGCGCGGAGTCCATCGGCAGCGCGTCGGCGAGGGGCGCGTCGGTGGCCACGTCGGTCTTATCCCAGTAGCGGCGCTTCGGCTCGAAGAACATCACCGGGTCGTCGCTCCGGGCGGCCTGCTGGATCATCGTGTAAGCGTCGGCCGGATCGCCGCAGGAGATGACCCGCAGACCGGGCGTGTGCGCGAACAGCGACTCGGGCGACTCGCTGTGGTGCTCGACCGCGCCGATGCCGCCGCCGAACGGGATCCGCACGACGATCGGCAGCCGGACCGTGCCGAGCGAGCGGTAGCGCATCTTGGCCAGCTGCGTGACGATCTGGTCGAAGGCCGGGAACACGAAGCCGTCGAACTGGATCTCGCAGATCGGCCGGTAGCCGCGCAGGGCCAGCCCGATCGCGGTGCCGATGATGCCGGACTCGGCCAGCGGGGTATCGATGACCCGAGCCTCGCCGAAGTCCTTCTGCAGGCCGTCGGTGACCCGGAACACGCCGCCGAGCTTGCCGACGTCCTCGCCCATGATGACGGTCTTCGGGTTGTCCTCCAGGGCCTTGCGCAAGCCCTCGTTGAGCGCCTTGGAGAGCGTGAGCGTGGTCATCGCGCGGCCTCCTCGGCAACGAACGAGTCAAGGTAGGCGGCGAACTCGGCGCGTTCGGCGGCAAGCTGCCTGGTCTCGCTGGTGAACACGTTGTCGAACATCGACAGCGGCTGCGGGTCGGGCATCTCCAGGCAGGCCCGGCGGACCCGGACGCCGACCTCGGCCGCCTCGGCCTCGACCTCGTCGAAGAAGCTCATCTCGGTCTGCCAGGTACGGATCAGGTACTGCTTGACCCGCTCGATGGGGTCCTTCAGCTTCCACGCCTCGAGCTCGGCGGACAGCCGGTACCGGGTCGGGTCATCGGTGGTGGTGTGCGCGCCCATCCGGTAGGTATAGGCCTCGATCAGCGTCGGGCCCTGGCCTTCGCGCGCGGCCTGCATCGCCTTGCGGGTGACCGCGAGGCAGGCAAGCACGTCGTTCCCGTCCACGCGGACACCGGGGAAGCCGAACCCGAGCGCGCGCTGGTACAGCGGCACGCGGCTCTGGCGCTCGAGCGGCTCGGAGATGGCCCACTGGTTGTTCTGGCAGAAGAACACGACCGGCGCGTTGTTGACCGACGCCCAGATAAAGGCCTCGTTGACGTCACCCTGGCTGGTCGCGCCGTCGCCGAAGTAGACGATCACGGCCTCGCCGTCCTCGCCCACGGCCCCGTCGCGCTGGATGCCCATGGCATAGCCGGTGGCGTGGAGCGTCTGGCTGCCGATCACGATCGTGTAGAGGTGGAAGTTGTGCTCCGTCGGGTCCCAGCCGCCGTGGCTGACCCCGCGGTACAGCTCAAGCAGCTTCGCGGGATCCAGGCCGCGACACCAGGCAACCCCGTGCTCGCGATAGGTGGGGAACGCCATGTCCCTCGGCGTCAGTGCGCGGCCAGAACCGACCTGGGCGGCCTCCTGGCCAAGCAGAGAGGCCCAGATCCCCAGCTCGCCCTGGCGCTGCAGGGCGATCGCCTCGAAGTCGATCCTGCGGACGATGACCAGGTCGCGGTACAGAGCCTTGACCTCGTCGACCGAGATGTCCAGCGGGTAGTCGGGATGCTCGACTCGCTCGCCCTCGGGGGTGAGGAGCTGGATCAGCTCGGGCGAGTCCGCCTGCCGTTCTGGTTCGCGGGCTGGTGCCCGCTTTGCAGAGCGGGCGGCGCGTCCGGCATCTTTGACGGCCACGTGCCACTCCTTGCATGCTCATGCCCGGTTGCGGGCGGTGGCGCCCACTACCGGCCGGCCTGTCAGGTCCAAGTTGTGCTGGCGACAGTACTAGCCAGCCGCCAGGCGTGGTCAAGGCCTGCCTTGGGTGACCACTGCGATGGTGACGCAAGTCACGAATCTGCCCAGTGCGGCCTTGAACTTCAGAGTACTTGTTATCCCGCTCAGCCTGCGGGGGCGCTTTTGGGCACCGCCTTCCTTCCTCGCAAAAACCGCTCGTCGGTCCAGGCGGCGCCGCGCCTCCTCGGCTCGCTCGGAGAACCCCCGCGCCTCCTCGGCTCGCTCGGACCCCGCGCCCCTCCCCCCCCACATGAAACCCGCACCCCTCCCCGCCTACATGAAACCCGCACCCCTCCCCACCTACATGAAACCCGCGCCCGTCCCGCCCCTCTGGTCGCTCGCGGCTCGCTCCTCAGCCAGACGCCGCCGGCACCTCGCCGACTCGCTCGAACGCCGCTCGCGTTAACCTGCCGGTGTGCCGAAAGTCGTCATCGACGTCATGCTCAAGCCCGAGATCCATGATCCGCAGGGCGACGCGATCGCTAGCGCCTGCCGGCGGCTTGGCTTCGACCAGGTCGCTAGCGTCAGGCAGGGCAAGCGGTTCGAGGTCGAGCTGACCGGGCCCGCCTCGGTCGAGCAGATGTCCGAGCTGGCGGCCGAGTTGCTGGCCAACCCGGTCATCGAGGAATTCTCCGTCGAGTCGCTCTGATCTGGGGTTCACCTCACAGAGCGCGGGGGCCCAGGCGGCCGACGCGATGCGTACTAATTGTCCGCCGGACAGCATGACTCAGAATCGCCGGGTGGGACGCTCCAATTGGACCTGGTTTGAACGCCCTTCCGGCCCGGATTTCCAGCCTGACTAAAGATTTACACGCACGTGCGTGGCGTACTGCCGCGAGACGGCTGCAAGACAGTTAACGCAGGTCAGGGGCCTGCTCGAGCGCGATTTGCCTGACTGCCAGTACCGCACTGTTCGTCCAGAGATCGCCTAAGTTCATGATTACCATTGCTCGTCCGGGGAAGCCTCCACAATATGAACTGTCTGTAACCGCTACGGGCTGAGGGAGCGGATGCGATCTCGGGTGTTCCAGTCTGGGGAACCGGCCGCGGACGTTGAGTTCTGCCTGGTCTTCCCCGGAGAGGCGCTGAGTGTCCCGGTGATGCGCCGGGTGCTCGGTGACACCCTCGGCAGGCTCGGGATGGACGAAAGCTGTATCGGCGACATCCTGCTCGCGGTCACCGAAGCTTGTTCGAACGTGGTCCGGCATGCCGGACCCGGCCGGCGGTACGAGGTCGTTGCCCACGTGGGAAGCAAGCGGTGCCTCCTGGAAATCGTCGATGGCGGCCGCGGCATGGACTCGGTCAGCCAGGTCGTGCGGCGACGCCGGATCCGTCGGCCGTCGGTGCCCGTGGCCAGGCTCCGCCGCCACCCCGCCAGCCCCGCCACGGCGCCGCTGTCGGCAGCTACTCCCCGCCGGATCGCGGGAGCGCGCCGCCGGGCCAGGGAGCGCTCGATCGCCCAGCTGCCCGAGTCGGGCCGCGGCCTCGCCATCATGCGCGCCTGTGTTGATGACGTCAGCATGCGGAGCAGGCCAGGACAGGGCACGGTGGTCTCGCTTCAGAAGCGGATTGAGTGGCGCAGTGATGCGCCGCTCGTGCGGCTGCCCGCCTCGCAGCTCAGGGACGCCGGGTAGGGCTCGGGGACGCAAGCCAAGCCGGTAGCCTGCCTGTATGCGCCGCCCGCGAGGACGCCGATCACCGCTAGCACCGCCGCTCACCACGGGTTCATCGCGGTGAGTGCGCCAGGCCGAGGATCTCCCCGGATCGGCGTAGTCACCTTTCCCGGATCGCTTGACGACCGTGACGCGCTCCGCGCCGTGCGTAAGGCCGGAGCCGCGCCGGTCAGCCTGTGGCACGGCAATGCCAGCCTGCAGGGAGTGGACGCGGTCATCCTGCCCGGCGGCTTCTCCTATGGCGACTACCTACGGTGCGGGGCAATTGCCCGGTTCGCTCCGATAATGAGCGAGCTAGTCCCGGCGGCCAGGAAGGGCCTGCCGGTACTGGGCATCTGCAACGGCTTCCAGATCCTGTGCGAGTCCCACCTGCTGCCGGGCGCGCTGACCCGAAACGCGGGCCTGCGCTTCGTGAACAGGGAGATCAGCGTCACGATCGAGAACGACTCCTCGGCCTGGACCAGCCAGTACAAGGCGGGCCAGGACATCACGGTGGTGCTGAAGAGCGGCGAGGGCGCCTACGTCGCCGACCAGGGCACGCTCGCCGCGCTGGAGGCCGGCGGACTCGTCCTGGCCAGGTACGCAGGCGGCAACCCGAACGGCTCGGTCGCCGGCATCGCGGGCGTCGTCAACGAGGCCGGCAACGTGGCTGGCCTCATGCCGCACCCCGAGCACGCGATCGATGCCCTGACGGGTCCGGGCGACGACGGGCTCGGCTTCTTCGGCTCGGTCCTGAACGCGGTGGCGCTCGCGTGACCACCCAGCAAGCCGGCGCCGACACCGTCGCGGACGCTGCGGCCACGCCCGACCGGCAGCAGCCGTTCCGCGCGCTCGGGCTCACCGACGAGGAATACCGCCGGATCACCAGCCTGCTCGGGCGCCGGCCCACCGACGCGGAGCTTGCGATCTACTCGGTGATGTGGAGCGAGCACTGCTCCTATAAGTCCTCGCGCACGCACCTGCGTCAGTTCGGCGAGAAGGCGCCGCGGACCGACGTGCTGCTGGCGGGCATCGGCCAGAACGCGGGCGTGGTCGACGTCGGCCATGGCTACGCGGTTACCTTCAAGATCGAGTCGCACAACCACCCGTCCTTCGTCGAGCCGTTCCAGGGCGCGGCCACGGGCGTCGGCGGCATCGTCAGGGACATCCTCGCGATGGGAGCGCGGCCCGTAGCCGTCATGGACGCGCTGCGGTTCGGCCCCGCCGACGCGCCCGACACCCACCGGGTCCTGCCCGGCGTTGTGGGCGGCATCTCGTTCTACGGCAACTGCCTCGGGCTGCCGAACATCGGCGGCGAGCTGGCCTTCGATCCGTGCTATGCGGGGAATCCGCTGGTCAACGCCCTGTGCGTGGGCGTCATGCGTCACGCCGACCTGAAGCTCGCTGCCGCGACCGGGCCGGGCAACCAGGTCATCCTCTTCGGCTCGCGGACCGGGCCCGATGGCATCGGCGGTGCGTCCGTGCTGGCCTCGGCATCGTTTGGCGGGGGCAGCGAGGGTGCCAAGCGGCCCAGCGTGCAGGTCGGCGACCCGTTCATGGAAAAGCTGCTGGTGGAGTGCTGCCTGGAGCTGTACCAGGCAGGCCTGGTCGTCGGCATCCAGGACCTTGGCGCGGCCGGGGTGGCGTGCGCGACGACGGAGCTGGCGGCGGGCGGCGGTACCGGCATGCGCGTCCGGCTGGACGCCGTCCCCCTGCGGGACTCATCCCTCGGTCCGCCCGAGATCCTGATGAGCGAGTCGCAGGAGCGGATGATGGCGGTCGTCGCGCCCGGCGACGTGGAGCGCTTCCTGCAGATCTGTGCTCGCTGGGACGTCCAGGCGACGGTCATCGGCGAGGTGACCGACACCGGCCGGCTCGAGATGTCCTGGCAGGGTGCCCCGGTGGTCGACATCCCGCCGGGCTCGGCCGCCGATGAAGGACCGGTGTGCGACCGCCCGGCTCAGCGTCCGGCCAGCCAGGACGCCCTGCAGGCGGATGACTCGTCGAGGCTGCCGCGCCCGGCGCCAGGGGATCGCGCCGGCCTGCGCGCGGCCCTGCTTGCAGTCCTGGGCTCGCCCGACGCGGCGGACAAGAGCTGGGTGACCGAGCAGTACGACTGCTACGTGCGGGGCGACACCGTCCTGGCGAAGCCGCACGACGCGGGCGTGCTGCGGATTGACGAGGAAACGGGTCTCGGCGTCGCGCTGGCCACCGACGGCAACGGCCGGTACTGCCAGCTCGACCCTTATGCGGGGACCCAGCTGGCCCTGAGCGAGGCATTCAGGAACGTGGCGGTGACCGGCGCCAGGCCGCTGGCCGTGACCAACTGCCTCAATTTCGGCTCGCCCGAGGACCCGGCGGTGATGTGGCAGTTTGCCGAGGCCGTGCGCGGGCTCGCGGATGGCTGCCTGACCCTCGGCACACCGGTGACCGGCGGGAACGTGAGCTTCTATAACCAGACCGGCGGCATGGCGATTCAGCCGACCCCGGTCATCGGCGTCCTCGGCGTGCACGATGACGTCCGCCGTCGCGTCGCTTCCGGCTTCGGTACGGACGGCGGCAGCATCGTGCTCCTCGGCGCGACGCGCGCGGAGTTCGGCGGCTCGCTCTGGGCGTGGGTAACGCATCGCCACCTGGGTGGCCGTCCGCCGCTCGTGGACTTCGCCGCCGAGATGGCGCTGGCCAGGGTGATGGCGGCGGCCGCCGACCGAGGGCTGCTGACGGCGGCGCATGACCTCTCCGACGGCGGTCTGGCCGTCGCCCTCGCCGAGGCCTGCCTGACCGGAGGTGTCGGCTGCCAAGTCACGCTGCCCGGCGATCCGTTTACCTTGCTGTTCAGCGAGTCGGCAGGGCGCGCCGTGGTGGCCGTCCGGCCCGGCGCCGAGGCAGAATTCGCGACGCTGTGTGCCCAGGAAGACCTGCCCGCGTTCGTCATCGGCGCGACGGGCGGGACCTCGCTTGAGGTCAGCGAGGCGTTCGAGATCCCGCTAGCTGACCTGGCGGCCGTGCACCGGGCGGTGCTGCCCAGTCTTTTCGGCTAATTCGCCGACCACCAGAACGCCAGCAGCTCGCTAGCTGGCTTAGCCGGGTCGCAGCCGGCGAGGCTCGGTCCGGTCGGAGCCGCACTGTCCTGCGCGATGCACTTGCCGTTCGCGGCGCTCGCCAACTCGTAGAAGTCGTGGCCGCTCTCGACCGTCGCGCTGCCCTGCTCGCGCCAGCGCTGCTGAAGGCTGAGGTTGCACCGCTGCGACTCAAGCACGGGCCGGCCCGGAGGTCCGGAGGCAGCCAGGCAGTCGCTGGTGGGCAGGAAGATGAAGATGTAAGACCCGTCGGACATCTGATCGGCGATCCACTCCGGGTGGCCGTTCACCGCCTCGCTGGCGCCGACCGGGCTGAACACGAGGCTGCTGCCCGAGCTAAGCAACTGAATCAGATCGCCGGTCTCGCCCGGCTGTGCTGACATCGCGATGAGGCCGACGGTCTGGGTGGACGCGACGGTTGTCGGCAGCGCGGCCGGGTGCTGGGCCTGGGCGGGCGCGGGCTGAAATTCCAGCAGGTAGGCCGCGGTGCCAGCGCCGACCAGGACCACGATGGCGGACAGGCCGGCCAGTCTGGGCAGCCAGGAACCACGAGCGGCTGGGCCCGGCGTGCGGCGCTGACCAGGCATACCCGAACGTTTACCAAGTCCCAGGCCCCGATGGGGCGAGATGTCGGGAAAAACCGGAGGTTTTTTCGACGGCCGGGTGACACTTCCGTCGCCGTTCGATGGGCGCAAAAGCCGCTAAACGGAGCGAAGCCGAACCGCCGCTGATCGGGCACCCGTTACCAGTGCGATGTGCCGGAGTTCCGGAGACCAAGCTCGATCGCTGGTTTCCCGAGGGCCCGTCCGGGTCTTTTCGAAGCTGACGGTGGCGTCCGCTACCTTCGAAGCCGTGCCAGCGCGCGGCTTTGACGTGGACCGGGCAGTTGCCGCCCTCGATGAGCAGCGGTCAGCTCTGGATGAGACGCCCTGGCCGGGTCCGTTCTCGGTCGCGGCCCTCGGCCAGGCGACCGTCATCGCGGTGACCGCGGCCCTCGCGGCCGGTCAGGAGCCGACGCGAGCCGCCCTTCGCGCCGCGGTGCGCTACACCCTCGACCGGCTGGCCGAGCTGACCCCGGGGCGGTCGGTGGAGGTCCGGATCCCGCCATTTGCCGCGGTGCAGTGCGTGCCGGGGCCAAGGCACACCCGCGGCACGCCGCCGAACGTCGTCGAGACCGACCCGCTCACCTGGCTCGCGCTGGCCACCGGCACCCTGGACTGGGCTGCAGCCGTGGCCTCCGGGCGCGTGCGAGCCAGCGGGCTGCGGGCAGACATCTCCGCTTATCTGCCGGTGGCTGAAGGTCGCGGCGCCCCCGCCGGTCACTAGAATTAGCTGGTGATCAAGCCCGACGGCCGTCTGTCACACGATTCCGATCCCGCCGACCAGCCGCCCAGGGATGCCTGCGGCGTCTTCGGCGTGTGGTCACCCGACGAGGATGTCGCGAAGCTCACCTATTACGGCTTGTATTCGCTTCAGCATCGCGGCCAGGAGTCGGCTGGCATCGCCGTCAGTGACGGTTCGAGGATCGTCGTCTACAAGGACATGGGCCTGGTTGCCCAGGTCTTCGACGAGTCCGTGCTCAACACCCTCCGGGGCTATGTCGCGATCGGCCACTGCCGGTACTCGACGAGCGGGTCGTCGGTCTGGGAGAACGCCCAGCCCACTTTCCGGGCCACGCCGTCCGCCAGCCTGGCGCTCGGCCACAACGGAAACCTGATCAACACGCTGGAGCTGGCCGATCTGCTCGGCGGCCTGCTCGGCGGGCACAACGGGGCTGTGGCGGGCCGGGCCACCTCCGACACCGACGTGCTGACGGCGCTGTTCGCGGTTAGCGGCAGCCTCACTGGGCCCGACGGTGCGGCAAACGGCGGTGCAGCAAACGACGGTGCGGCAAACGACGGTGCGGCAAACGACGGAGCTGAGGCGCCGTCGCATCCGGGCGTCGAGGCGGCGGCCCTCGCGGCGCTCCCGCTCGTGCGCGGTGCGTTCTCCCTGGTCTTCATGGATGAGCAGACCCTGTACGCGGCCCGCGACCCGCAGGGATTCCGGCCGCTGGTACTCGGCCGGCTCGCCCGCGGATGGGTGGTGGCCAGCGAGACGGCCGCGCTGGACATCGTCGGCGCGTCGTTCGTCCGGGAGATCGAGCCGGGCGAGATGGTCGCGATCGACGAGGACGGGGTGAGGTCGCACACTTTCGCCCCGGCGGAGCCCAAGGGCTGCCTGTTCGAGTACGTGTACCTGGCCCGGCCGGACACCGCGATCAGCGGCAGGAGCGTGCAGGCCGCCAGGGTCGAGGTCGGCAAGCGCCTGGCGCTGGAGCATCCGGCGGCCGCGGACCTCGTGATCCCGGTGCCGGAGTCCAGCACGCCGGCGGCGATCGGCTACGCCCAGGCCAGCGGCATCCCCTACGGACAGGGCCTGGTCAAGAACTCCTACGTCGGCCGCACATTCATCCAGCCCAGCCAGACAATTAGGGAACGAGGCATTCGCCTCAAGTACAACCCGCTTCGTGACGCTATTGCCGGCCAGCGGCTGGTGGTAGTGGACGACTCGATCGTGCGCGGCAATACGCAGCGGGCCATCGTGGCGATGCTTCGCGAGGCCGGCGCCGCCGAGGTGCACGTGCGGATCTCCAGCCCCCCGGTGGCCTGGCCGTGCTTTTTCGGCATCGACTTCGCCAGCCGGGCAGAGCTGATGGCCGGCAACCTGAAGATCGAGGAGATCAGGCAGTCCATCGGGGCCGACTCGCTGGGCTTTGTGTCGCTGCCCGGGCTCATCGAGGCGACCGCGGTGCCCGCCGAGCGGCTCTGCCACGCGTGCTTTGACGGTCAGTACCCGGTCGCGGTCCCCGAAGCGGAGAAGGGCAAGCACCTGCTTGAGCCGGCCCTGGTCCGTGAGCCGGCCGGCCCGGCCTTCAGCAGCGGTCAGGCGCGGCTGTGACCAGCGCTCGTCCTCAGCCGGGCAGCTACGCCAGGGCGGGCGTCGACATCGACGCCGGGGAGCGGGCCGTCGAGCTCATGCGGGCCTCGGTGGCGAGGACCACCCGGCCGGAGGTCGTCGGCGGGATCGGCGGGTTCGCGGGTTTGTTCGACGCGTCCAAGCTGGCCGGCCTGCGGCGGCCGCTGCTGGCCACCTCGACCGACGGCGTCGGCACCAAGGTGGTCATCGCGCAGCGCCTCCGCCGCTACGACACGATCGGGACTGACCTTGTCGGCATGGTGGTCGATGACCTGGTGGTCTGCGGCGCCGAGCCACTGTTCATGACCGACTACCTCGTGTGCGGCCGGGTGGTGCCCGAGCGGGTCGCCGCGGTGGTCGCCGGCATTGCCGACGGCTGCGTTCAGGCGGGCTGCGCGCTGGTGGGCGGCGAGACCGCCGAGCACCCCGGCCATCTCGGCCCCGATGATTTCGACCTGGCCGGAGCGGCGACGGGCGTGGTCGATGCCGACCGCCTCCTGGGCGCGGACCAGGTCATGGCCGGCGACGTGGTCGTGGCCATGGCGTCCTCCGGCCCGCACGCGAACGGATATTCGCTGATCCGCAGCATCATCGACGACCCGGCTTCCGGGCTGGACCTGGCGGACCAGCCCGGCGAACTTACCCAGGACCTCGGGGCGGAGCTGCTGACCCCGACCCGCATCTATGCCCGCGACTGCCTCGCGCTTGCCGATAGCTGCGAGGTACGGGCATTCGCGCACGTCACCGGCGGTGGCCTGGCCGCGAACCTGGCGAGGGTGCTGCCGCCGCACGCGGACGCAGTGCTGGACCGCAGCACCTGGCATCCCGCTCCGGTCTTCTCGCTGCTGGCCGAGCGCGGCCGGGTGCCGGCGCCGGAGATGGAGCGCGTCTTCAACCTCGGCGTCGGGATGGCAGCGATCGTGGCCGCTAGCGACGCCGACCGGGCGATCGGCCTGCTCGCGGCCCGCGGGGTGCCGGCCTGGGCGCTCGGCGAGATCACGGCCGGCAGCGGCGAGGCACGCCTCGTCGGCAGCCACCGGGCCTAGTCCGGCTGGAGGTAATACAGACTCACCGGCTGGCATCCGCCGCTCGTCCGCGGCCGGATGCTGGCCGGTATCAGCTTGACTGCCTGGCAGGATCAGGCCGACGTGCTGGTCAGGTCATCGGCGTCGTACTCGCCGTCCCAGTCCTCGTCGTCGCTGTCGTCTTCGTCAGACTCGTCGTCGGAGTAGCGATCGCCGAGATCCCCGTAGGCGGAGTCCTCAGTGCCGCGGGTATCCGAATCGACGCCCAGCTCAGCCCGCAGCCGGTCAAGGTCTGTGCCGCCGCCGTTGTACTTCAGCTGGCGGGCCACCTTAACCTGCTTGGCCTTGGCTCGGCCGCGCCCCATTGGCTCGACCCCCTCTAACGTACGGGACCCGCCGGGTCCCTGGTCACCGCACTTTAAGTTGCCCGCTACCACGCCAATGCTCGCGGTTTCGTGCACACAAGGCTAACCCGCCGCCGCTCCGCCGCCGGGAGTTGCGACGCGCTCGCCCTGACGTACAGGTACAACCGTACCTGCTTTGGGCGGCGGACGCCTCCGATGATTCCGCCGATATTGATCAGCTGCCCAGGTATATTCCCCGCAGGCGGCCCACCTCGGCGATCCTGCGTTCGGCCAGCCGGTCGGCCGCCACCGCGGGAGGCACGCCTTCCTTGTCGGCAACCGCGAGGATCTGCCGGGTAGTTCCGAATATCTGTTCGGCTCTGGCCTTTGCTCGCTCGAAGCTGAAGCCGTGCAGCTCGTCTGCCACCTGAATGACCCCGCCGGCGTTGACGAGGTAATCCGGCGCGTAGACGATCCCGTGGTCAGCCAGCATCTTCTCGACGCCGGGGTGCGCCAGCTGGTTATTGGCGCCACCGCAGATGATCTGCGCGCCGAGGGCCTGAATGGTGTCGTCATCGATCGCGCCGCCGAGTGCGCACGGGGAGTAGACATCGAGCTGGCTGGCGAACAGGTCGCTGCGGCTCTGCGCGATCACGACCTCCGGGTGCACCGCTCGCACCCGCTCGGCCGCGGACCGGCTGGTGTCGAAGATCACGACGTGCGCGCCGTCGCCGACCAGATGGTCCACGAGCTTGTAGCCGACCTTGCCGACCCCTTCGACGCCGACGGTCTTGTCCGTCAGGCTCGTGCTGCCCCACACGTGGTCAGCCGCCGCGCGCATGCCCTGGAACACGCCGAAGGCGGTGAGCACCGAGGAGTCGCCCGCGCCGCCGTTCGGGACCGTGCGGCCGGTGACGAACTTGCACTCCCTGGCCACGATGTCCATGTCTTCGCTGTAAGTACCGATGTCACAGGCAGTGATATAGCGGCCATTCAGCGCCTCGACGAACCGGCCGTACGCCCGCAGCAGCGCCTCGGTCTTGAGCTGGTCGGGATCGCCGATGATCACGGCCTTGCCGCCGCCGAGGTCGAGGCCGGCCAGCGCGTTCTTGTATGCCATTGCCCTGGACAGGTTCAGCACGTCGGCCAGAGCCGCATCCTCGTCGGCATACGGGTAGAACCGGGTGCCGCCCAGGGCCGGGCCGAGAGCGGTCGAGTAGATCGCGATGATGGCCCGCAGCCCGGACTTGCTGTCCTGGCAGTACACGACCTGCTCATGGCCCGCCTCGCCCTCGGCGTGGCGGGCGGAGAACACTTTAGTCACCGGACTTGCTCCCGAGCATTCAGCCCCGCGTCACCGTTGACGCGGGATCGGCGTCCAGCCTATAGCTGGCCGAGCTGCCAGAGGGCCGTCCGCCGATCTACCGGTGCGTAACTCTTTGCACGGACGCATACGGCATGTCACGATTAGTCATGCTGCCTAATGCGCGACATGTGCCAGACTTTCCGCCAGTTTCATCATCACGGCGGAATGTCAGGTCCTGCGTGGTTGCCTACGCGGGTTGGGAGCACGAAGGTAAGCTGCGGGCAAAAGCTCTCGAAGCAGATTATCTAGCAGCAGTACGGGGGATTATTACAGGACCTCGGCTGGTTGCACCGAAACAGCGCAGTACCCATGCATCCGGCCATCGGCTGGGCGAAGCACCCAGCCGGCGACAGAGCCCCGTACCACGCAGGGCCATTCGGAGGGAGGGATTGCACAATAAGGCAGGGCGAGACCGGCGACGCCGTTGGGTCTGACCCAAACCCCTGATGTGGCCGACCTGGAGGAGATCGGCCCAGGTAGACGGGGGTGCGAAGGACGTGGCGGCAATTGAGCTAAGTAGCCGATGGGAGGCGCGGATGACTTTTCCGAATCCGCCCGTTGCGACGGTGCGTGTGGCTAGAATCACGCAGCGTGACAGAAAAGCAGCGGGGGAGATGCGCGACTCGCACAGAAACTTTGCTCCCGGTTGTCGACTTGTCACCGCTGGTGATGGCAATATGGTCCGAGTGGACTATATGGGACATCCAAGGCAGGCTCTGTAGCTAGAGCCGCGAATAGCAGGAAATGCAGGGATCGCAGTACCGGTCCAGGAGGAGAGGCCGTCAACATGTCAGCACGTACACCAGAGGCTGAGCCGCTGCTTACACCGGCAGAAGTCGCGACCATGTTCAGGGTGGACCCGAAGACGGTCACCCGGTGGGCAAAGGCAGGAAAGCTCACGTCGATCCGGACGCTCGGCGGCCACCGCCGCTACCGGGAAACTGAGGTCCGCGCACTTCTGGCGGGCATCCCGCAGCAGCGCTCGGAATGAAGGACGGCCGCAAGTCCGGCGCATGGCGCCGGTCGGGCTGGTGCGCGATGAAGCGCAGGCAGCCAGCGGCCACATGTGTAGCAGTTGGGGGGGTCGACCCCGGCGGCCAGCTCACCGCATCGGGGGGCGCGCTTCGCGTCGATGCGATGTTGGGCATCGGTCAGCAGACGTTGCCGGGGTCGATCCGGCCTCCTGGCTCAGGCCAGGGGACCGGCGGTTTGTAGCTCAGCAAGTTCTGGCCCATCGGCCATCAAAGTCCGGGAGCGGAGTGCCGGTCCCGGCGGCGCCCGCAACGAGGCGCACCCGTTCCCATGATCTTTCCGGCCGACATCTGACTCGGCGGTTCCCTCACGGATGGTAGTTCCGTAACAACTTCTGGTAATCGCCCGTGCTGACCGTCGTGCGCGGCGATACTGGTCACACCTGCCGCTGTCAAGCCGGCGCGCAGAGGAGTAATGGTGTCCGGCCGTCACCGCGATGTTCAGTGGAGCACGGTGACAGCCGATGCCGGGGGACGCCTTGTGCGGGAGCATGCGGCGCATGGGAGGGGAGGTAGGCACAGATGCGTGATCCGGACCTGGTGCAGCGAGCGGAGCGGGCTGCCGCCGCGCTGGAGCAAGCGTGGGTGCACTGGCGGATTCGGCACGGCCTCGGTCCTGGCCCGCTGCCGCCGGTGTCGAGTTACGTCGGTTACTCGGTGACCGAGCCATGGGGCCAGCCGCGCGTAGTTCTCGGCGTGGAGGCCCACGAGGCCGAGCGGCTGGCAGCGATCCTTGAGGGCGATGACTACGTCGGGCCGGTGCACGACGACGTCACCGCCCGGATCGAGCTACACCACCCCGCCAAGGGAGGCTACGTTCCGCCGCAGCCCACCGGGGAGCAGCTGGACCCGGCGGAGGCCGCCGGCAGCATTGTCCGGCCCGAGCCCTCGGGTGACCCGTATGCCGAGGCCGGGCCTGCTGACGACGGCGATGGCCGCTACAACGGGTACCACCCGGCCGATGGCAGCTATTCGCTCGGCCGGCCGGACGCGGCCCAGCAGACTTCGGAGCCGCCGTCGCCCGAGCTGGTGCCCGCGCCGTTAGCGCCCGCGGACAACGGCGAGCGCCGGACGTGGTACGCGCCGCCCGCACCCGCCCACGCACGGCCAGAGCCCGAACTCCAGCCGTCCGGAGCGGCGACCGACGCGCTCACGGCCGAGCAGCCCATCCTGCCGTTAGCGCTGCGGCGCGCGGCGGCGATGGCGGACACGCCGGCCGAGTTGCCTCAGGACGCGGCCGCCTACCTGCGGGAGCTCGCCTCACGATCGGCAAGCCGACCGCCGATGGCGCACGCCTTCCCGGCCGCATCGTCGGCGTCGGACGACGGCGCGCCGGACGCGGCCGAGACCGACGAGGCCGGGCAGCCTGGCATCGTCGCGCTGCGGCCGAGGTCGGCACCGCCATCCGGACTGCTCGATGACCCGCAGCACGACCCGGCGCTGCACCCGGCGGCCCGGCAGTGGGCGGGACCGGCCGTGCCCGTGCCTGACCGTGGCCCGCACGCCGACGAGCACCATGCGCAGGCGGCGGAGACACGCGGCCGCACCAAGCTGCTGCCGGTGTCGCGGCTGAACAAGTCACGCCGGCCCGCGGCCGGCGCGCCTGAGGCCCGTCCCTGGGCCGCCGGCGACGCGAAGCAGCCAGCGTCTGACACCGCGGTCTGAGCCGGGGGCGGCGGCGGCGTCGCCGACTGTCAGCACGATCCTGCAGAATCTGCAGGTGTGCGGGTAGCGGTCGTCCCAGTTCCGGGCGGAGCCGGGCTGCTCTGCTTGCTCGGCGAGGACGGCTCGCCGGTTGGTCCGCGGACGGCGGTCACCGACCTGCCGTCCGCGGTTGCCGAGCGCGAGCGGTCCGGCGACGTCCGCTGGGTCTGGCCGTCTGCCGCCCTCGTCTATCCGGGCCTGCTGCGCGCCGGGGTCCGGGTAGCACGCTGTCACGACGCGGAGCTCAGCGAGGCATTGCTGCTCGGCCGCGACGGCCGGCCTGGCGAGGTGGCGTCGCTGAGCGCAGCTGCCGCCCGGCTGGCCGGCCGCCCCCCTCCGGCCGTCACCAGCCGCCCGCCGGACCGCGATGCGCCGGGACCGGCGCAGCTGCTGTTCGACGAGCCCGAGCTGGCCGGTCCGCCCGCGCAGTCACCCGACGACACGCTCTCCGACCTCATCGCGGTGCACGCCAGCCAGCTGACCCGGCTGGGCGCAGACCCGGCGACGCCGCGGCTGGCCACCCTGGCCGCCGCAGAGTCCGCGGGCGGTCTGGCGGGCGCCGAGATGACTGCCGCCGGGCTGCCCTGGCGCGCCGACGTTCATGACGAGCTGCTCACGCAGCTGCTCGGCCCGCGCCCGCCCGCGATGGCCGGGCTCCCGCCCCGGCCCGCGAGGCTGTCCGAGCTCGTGACCGAGATATCCGCGGCTCTCGGGGCGATCCGCCCGGTCAACATCGATTCCCCGGCGCAGCTGCTGCGCGCGCTGGCGAACGCCGGGATCCGGGTACCGTCTACCCGCGTGTCCGTGCTGCGCGCCGTCGATCACCCGGCCATCCCGCTGCTGCTCAAGTACAAGGAGCTGGCGAGGCTGCACACCGCCAACGGCTGGTCCTGGATCGACAGCTGGGTATCCGGCGGCCGGTTCCGGCCCGAGTACATCGTCGGCGGCGTGGTGTCCGGCCGGTGGGCGACACGCGGCGGCGGCGCCCTGCAGATCCCCAAGGTGCTGCGCCGGGCGGTTATTGCCGACCCCGGCTGGACGCTGGTGGTCGCCGATGCCGCCCAGCTCGAGCCGCGGGTGCTTGGCGCGCTGGCGGGCGACCGGGCGTTCGCCCAGGCCGCGGCGAGCGGTGACGTCTACGCGGCGGTGGCTACCGCGATCGGGGCCGAGCGCGACAAGGCTAAGGTCGCGCTGCTCTCGGCGATGTACGGCGGCACCGGCGGCGATGGCGGCAAGTCCCTGGCGCTGCTGCGCCGGCGATTCCCGCAGGCTTCGGCGTTCGTGGAGGCCGCCGCGCGTGCGGGCGAGGAGGGGCGGGTCGTCCGGTCGGTGCTCGGCCGCACCTGTCCGCCGCCATCCGCGGCGTGGCTGTCGGTCACTAGTGAGTCCCTTGATCCCGAGCAGGAACGCGATCCGGGGGCCGGCCAGGCCGCGCGCGCTCGCGGCCGGTTCACCCGGAACTTCGTCGTCCAGGCGAGCGCTGCCGACTGGGCCGCGGTCCTCCTGGCCGCGCTGCGGACGCGCCTAGCCGGCCTCGGCGACGGCCGGCAGCGGCCGGAGCTGGTGTTCTTCCAGCACGACGAGGTGATCGTCCACTGCCCGGCCGGCCTCGCGCCCGATGTCGTGGCGGCGGTCCAGGAAGCGGCCGCGACCGCGACCGCGCTCGTGTTCGGCGCCACTCCGGTCAGCTTCCCGCTGTCGGTTGAGGTCGTCGACTGCTACGGCGACGCGAAGTGACGCTGTCACTCCGTTGGCGTCGCCTGACCATGCCGGGCCCGGCGGGGCGGCGGCACCGAGGCCGGCGGCTCGATCGGCTCGACCGTGGCGGTGCAGTACATGCACCGGCGGGCGCCGACCGCGATCTCGCTCAGGCACTCCGGGCACTGCCGCTCGGTCGCGGCCTTGTTGCGGTTCAGCCGCGAGGTGAGCCGGTCGGCAGGCGCGACGAGCAGGTAGTACACGACCAGCGCGATGACGAGGAACGAGAACAGCGCGTTCAGGAAGAGGCCGTAGGCGAGCTGGCTGTGCCCGATCGTGAATGTCAGGTTCTTGAAGTTAACCTTGCTTCCGCCGGCGGCGGAAATCAGCGGCGTGATGATGTCGCCCACCAGTGCCTGCACGATCGCGTTGAAGGCGACGCCGATGACGACGGCGACGGCGAGGTCGATGAGGTTGCCGCGCATCAGGAACTTCTTGAAACCGCTCATCTGTCTCTCCTCGGC
>Ga0209380_10000908_pt1 | contig 20738 bp, 15 predicted proteins | sample HubBroMetageWFT6_FD_188347 | JGI IMG/M metagenome (GOLD analysis project Ga0209380, IMG submission 188347) | Warmed and freeze-thawed soil microbial communities from the Hubbard Brook experimental Forest, New Hampshire - Hubbard Brook CCASE Soil... | ecosystem: Environmental > Terrestrial >...
AGGCGGCGAGCCGCGCATCGGCTATGCCGATTTGAAGCGTCATTTCGAAGGCCGCGAGACTTCGCCCAATCTGGCTGAGACGCGCGAGGCCGTGCGTCATATCCGCGCGCTGAAGGGCATGTTGATTGTTGCCGGCGATCCCGACTGCCAAAGCGCCGGCTCGTTCTTCAAGAACCCCGTGATCTCCCAAGAGCAGCATGCAGACCTCGAAAAGCGAGCGGCTGCCAAGGGATTGACTCTGCCGAGTTATCCCGCACTCGAAAAGAACAAGAAAATTTCCGCGGCTTGGCTGGTGGAACACTCCGGATTCGCGCGGGGATACGGCTTTGGCCACGTCGGCATCTCGAGTAAACACACGCTGGCGATTGTGAATCGCGGACAAGCCACCGCCGTCGAGGTGCTGGCCTTGAAAGATCAGATCCAGCAACGCGTCGAGGAAATCTGGGGCCTTCGCCTGGAGCCGGAGCCAGTGATGGTGGGATTCTAATTTTGGGTGGCGCAGGCGCCCCTGCCGGCGTGAACTGACCTAATCCTCGTGGGTACTCGCTTTGGAGAAACCGCCCAACACAGCGCTTGCGTCATAGCCTGCCCGCGAGCGGGAGAGCCCGCGCCACAGGTATCCAGCCGCACAAACCCAAGCCCGCAAGCGACCCGTTCCCTTCCGTTCTTCCAAAGATATTCCTGAACAGACGAGCTAGCCGAGCGGTCTTCATGATTGAGGGCGGACAAGTGGTGAGCGGAGAGGCGATCCTGAGTGGAACGGTAACCGTCGAGCGCAATCACCAAGAAGAGCTCGAAGCACTGGTCCGACAGCACTCACGGCTCGTCTACCGAATCGCTTATGCGGTTCTTCGCCGCCACCACGATGCCGAAGATGCGACTCAGGAAACGTTTATGCGGGTGCTTCGCTACAGTCGAAAGCTCGCGGCTGTCGAAGACCCGAAGACATGGCTGGCGCGGATCGCCTGGCGTGTCGCCATAGACCGGAGCGGGCGGCGAGGACGAATGCGGGAGATTCCGTTGGAAGATCCCGAGAAGCCTGTCGTGGAAGTGGCGTCGTCCGACACTCCCGCGGATGAGATCATGCATGGCACCCAGATCGGTGCGGTGCTGGAGCGACTGATCGCGGCGCTTCCCGAAAAGCTGCGCGAGCCATTGATTTTGTCGACGATCGAGGAGATGTCGCCCCGAGAAGTCGCTGCGACGCTGGGAACCAATGAAGCGGCGGTGCGGTCGCGAGTTTTTCGGGCGCGTCAGATTTTGCAGGAAAAACTGGCAGGACGGATTCGCAGGAAGTAGGTGGGCACCGTGGCGGACATGAAGCCAGATGAACTCGACAACGTTTTGGATGCGGCTCTTGCCAAGTACGCAGCCGAACCGCGCACTGGCCTGGAAGAGCGGGTGCTGGCCAACTTGCGAGACGAACGAGCCCGGATTCCGAGTCGCGCGTGGTGGCGATGGAGCGTAATGGCTGCGCTGGCGGCGATGGTCGTGGTGGCGGTGGCCCTCGCCTGGAGATCCGTGAAGGCAACGAATCCGACGGTGGCGAATCATTCGGGCACGATACACGCTCCCGCTCTGCCAGCCAAGCAAGTGGTTTCGAATAAGGACGGGAATCAGGTTCGCCATCAAGAGCGCAAGCCGACACGAAGAACAACCGCCCGGCATGAGAGATCCGGGACCGCCATGGCAGGCAATCCCAAGCTCGCCCAGTTCCCTTCGCCGCAGCCGCTAAGTGAGCAGGAAAGGATTTTGGCGAGCTACGTGGCGGACGATCCGCAACGAGCGCGGCTGATCGCGCGCGTCATAAGCGAGGGACTGCGGCAGGATCAACTCGAAGAGCTGAAGGCTTTTCCAGCTGGCGACCGGGGCAGGGATTCGGAACGGAATAGCGAAACGACAGGAAGATAAAACTCAAGGAGAACGACGATGCGCAAGGCAATAGCGGTTTGGACGATTGCGGTTCTGGGATTCATCGCTTGTTGGGAAGCAGCAGGATACGCGCAGGAGGCCGCGCCCGCCAACTATGAGAAGGCAAAAGCAGAAGCGAAGCAAAACGTAGAGTCTGCCAATGCCGAACGAGAGAAACCAGTGCATGCCTACCGGCTCGATTTTTCTGTCAACGAATTGGAAGACGGCAAGAAGCTCAACAGCCGGCAGTACTCGCTCAACCTGAATGCCGACGATGCCAACGAGATCAAGATCGGCACACGCGTACCCGTCGAGGCCGGGCACGAGCAGTTTCAGTACATGGACGTCGGCACAAGTATTTGGTGCAGAATCGGGGAGCGGGCCGATGGCATACCAATGTCGGTGCGAGCCGACATCAGCAATTTCGCGATTCCAGAGCAAGGAACCGGACACGAGTCTCGTCCGGTGGTTCGGCAATTCAAAATTAACGCCAGCACACTGGCGTTGCCAGGCAAGCCGATGGTAGTAGGCAGCGTGGACGATCCCAACTCCAGGCGGCAGTTCCAGCTGGAAGTGACGGTGACGAAGCTGAGATGAGAACTGTGGCGCGGGCGCCCTCGCCCGCGGGCTCGCGCAGGTCAGGCGAAGGTCAGGTGAAGGGAGGGCCCACCCTATCGCGTTCTTTGCGTTAGGGTGGAGAATCGTATGATGCGCTCGTTGTCTCGCTGGCGTTCGCCCTAGACGCCGTATCCCGAGCTACATTTCGCGCGCCAGGGCGTCGGCGCCACACAAACCGGCGCCGTCCCGGTCGCCGACCCTGCTTTATCGGCTGTGACCCCTGGGGAGGGGAGGGTGAAAGCGAGCCGGCGGCAAGCGGCGCCTCAGGTTATCGATCGCCAATTCTTGCCGCCTCTTGAAAAATCTCAACGAACATTTTGCGCGTGAGCTTGCCGGTCTGGGTGTTCTGGTTGGAAGGATGGTAAGAGGCAAGTAACAGTTTGCCATCGGGCAACTCGTAGCTCGCGCCGTGCCTGAAAATATAATCCTTCTTGCTTGCGAGCACGCCCCGACGCTTCAAATGGTTCAAGTAAGCCTCGAAGCCAATCTTCCCCAGTGCGACTACAACCTTTACGTTTTTTAACCCTGCCAACTCGCGATCGAGAAACGACGAGCAGGCGGTGAGTTCCTGGGGAAGCGGCTTGTTGTCCGGAGGAGCGCAGCGGACGGCGGCCGTAATATACAGGTCCGTCAATTTCATTCCATCGGTGCGGTCGGTGGCGATCGGCTGGCTGGCAAATCCAGTCTCGTGCAGCACCGGGTACATGAAATTGCCGGAAGCGTCGCCGGTGAACGGACGCCCGGTGCGATTCGAACCATGCGCCCCTGGAGCCAGCCCCATGACGAGTACGCGCGCGTGCGGATCGCCGAAGCCCGGCACGGGCTTGCCCCAGTATTCCCAGCCGAGATAGGCGCGTCGCTTTACGCGAGCGACTTCTTGCCGGTACGTCACCAAGCGCGGGCAAAGCGTGCAAGCCTCGACTTCTCGGTTGAGCACAGTAAGCCATTTCACTCAGGTGTCCGCCTTACATCATGGGATGCTAGTTGGTTAAGAATTTACCACCGCAGACGTGACCGGTTAGGTCGACAGCGCCAGATTCAAAATGTAACTGGGCATGCAATGGTTGTGCAGGTAGTTGAATGGCCAGGGATCTGGCAGCTTGGTGCGCTCGGGCCACCGCCACTCGTGCATCCAACTGTCTAAACCCAGAAACTCGAAGCCGCCCGACGGGCCGCCTGTCTGTCCGCTCAGATATTGCTTGCGAACCGCGGTCCCAGGTCGAGCAATGGGGATGGCCTGCGCGGGATCAATTCCGTACACGGCTTCGATATTCAGAACCGAGGCAACGGAGGAGATGAAGAGGTTGAAGTCCGACACGCCGCTGCTGAAGGTGAACGCTTCCACATGTTCAAAAGAGAACGCATCGCCGGTAAGAGCGGCCAACTGCGTCAGCACCTCGAGCACAAACGGACCGTCATTCGCAAACGGGCCTAGCTCATTTCCTCGGGCGCGCACGATATACAGAAACGCCATATCATCGCTAGCCGCCAGCGTTTGTGCGCCCCACCGGTTGATGACGTGTTTCAGCAGGCAGAAATTGACGAAAGGCGGGGACAACGGATTGCCCCAGCCGAGCGGCTCCAGATTGCGGCTGGCCTGCGCGAATCCCTGCGTAATGCAAATCATCAGCCGGTCGGGTGCGCCGGCAGGCGGCAGCAGCAAGATCATGGCCCGCTGCTGGCTTCCCTTCTGCGCCGCAAAAATTCCCAGACGCCCGTTGCCCGGACTTACGCTGGAAAATGTCAGCCGGTTGTTCATGGCGTGCAGGCGGTAAGAACTTGGATTCACAATCGCAATCGGCGGAAGGATTTGCGAGATCAGGTGATTCGGGCCATCCATCCCCAGAATCTCATGGTTGATCGACCGGACCAAGATATTCGCGGTTACTGGATCTGTCATCGAGTACCCCTGCTTCGTAGCAAAAGACGCCGAATTATAGCGCAGTGATCCGGTATTGGAACTTCCCAGGAAGAGCTTGGCAAAGGTCCGGTTTTCGAACCTTTCCCGCGTTTGACGGTGCTCTCCATAAGTCTTTACACTCAAGATGAACGGCGTGCAAAAATCGGGTCATTGCCAGAAAGACCCTGTTTGCGGCCGGACGTAGCCAGCAAGCCGAAAGGGTAAACGTGAGTCCCACAGAAACGGTCGGCGCCAAGAACGACGAGGCCAAGAAGGACAGCGTCAAACGCGAGATCTCGGTCGAAATCCCCGCCGCAGAGGTGGCTCGCGAGATGGAAATTATCGTCCAGAAATATCAAAAGGTGGCGCGACTACCCGGCTTTCGCTCCGGCCACGTGCCCGCTTCCATCATCAAGCAGCGCTTCAAAGAAGACCTGAAGAGCGACGTAGTCGAGGCCCTGGTCCCACGCTATTTCCGCAAAGAGGCGGAAAAGCTGGGGATGATTCCAGTTTCGCAGCCCCGCGTGACCGATCTGCACATTCATGACGGCGAGCCTCTGCGCTTCAAAGCCAGCTTCGAAGTCCTGCCCGAAATTCAGGTTGAAGGTTACAAGGAGCTTCGCGCCGAGCATCCGGAGATCGTCGTAAAGGACGAAGAAGTGGATGCGGCGGTGGACAGCGTGCGCGAGCAGCACGCCGCGTACACCTCGGTGGAAGGACGACCGCTGGCCGATGGAGACTTCGCTCAGTCCTCGATGGACGGGAAGCCGAAGCTCGACGATGGCACTGCCCAACCCGTGCACATGGATGAAGTGCTGATCGAAATCGGCGGCAAGAACACAGTACCTGAGTTCACCGAGAACCTGCGCGGAGCCAATGCGGGGGACGAGCGCGAGTTCGAGGTCAGTTATGCCGAAGATGTCGCCGACAAGCGACTGGCCGGAAAGACCTTCGTTTATAACGTTAAGATTCAGGCAATCAAACAGAAGAACTTGCCCGAACTGAACGACGATTTCGCCAAGGAACTTGGCGAGTTCACGAATCTGGACCAGGTACGCAATCAGATTCGCGAGAACATGCAAGCGGAACGCAAGCGCGACGCCGAACGCGAAGCGAAAGACAAGCTGGTTGCTGAACTGGTCAAGCGCAATGATTTTGAAGTGCCGGAGTCGCTGGTCGACCGGCAGATCGACCTGCGCCTGGAGCGGGGCCTGCGCGCGCTGGCAGCACAAGGCATGAAGATGGAAGACCTGAAAAAGATGGACCTGCCCCGTTTGAGGGCGGGACAGCGGGACCAGGCTGTGCAGGATGTGAAGTCGTCGTTGTTACTGGAACGCCTCGCGGATCTGGAAAAAATTGAGGTGGGGGAGGACGAAGTGAATCATGAGGTCGATGCCCTCGCCCAACAGACAAAACAGACTCCGGAAGCGGTCCGCGCTCGTTTGACACAAGATGGGGGCCTCGATAGAATCCGAACCAGAATCCGCAGCGAAAAGACCCTCGACTTTCTGTATCACCAGTCCGCGTAGTTAACCATTAACGACCGGACCTCTTTCGACCCTCCCTATGCAAGATAGACGTTGCGCCGGGGCGGAGTGTGGCAGGTGAATGTGAAGCAGAACGATCCTCAAATGATGCTGGTACCGATGGTCATCGAGCAGACCGGGCGGGGCGAACGCGCCTACGATATCTATTCCCGTCTGCTGCGCGACAACATTATCTTCATCGGCACGCCGATTGACGACAACATCGCCAACTTGGTGATCGCCCAAATGTTGTTTTTGGCTCAGGAAGATCCCGAGAAAGACATCCAGCTTTACATCAACTCTCCGGGTGGCTCGATCACGGCTGGCATGGCCATTTACGACACCATGCAGTATGTGAAAAACGATGTGATGACACTCTGCGTGGGCCAGGCCGCTTCGATGGCGGCGTTACTATTGGCATCAGGCGAACCAAAAAAGAGATTGGCACTTCCGAATTCGAGGATTCTAATACATCAGCCGTCTATGGGCGGATTATCGGGACAGGCCACTGACATCGACATCCATGCCCGTGAAATCCTGCGAATGAGAGAAATCACGAATCAGTTACTCGCCAAACACAGCGGCCAGAAACTGGACAAGGTCGAGAAAGACGTGGAGCGCGACTTCATCATGAACGCGCAGCAGGCTAAAGAATACGGAATCATAGACGATATCATCTATAAGACGGCAAAAGCGGTATGATCGGCTTTCGCGTCTGACGAAAGTTGTCGGCGCGGAACAGCGCAGCGGCGGAAGAGGCTGGAGGCACTGGGGCCTGGTCTTGCCGGAAACATATTCAAGGAGTAGAGCCGAGTGAAAACAAAGTCGGGCTCCGACGAGATTCTACGCTGTTCGTTCTGTCACAAATCACAGGACGCAGTCGCGAAGCTGATCTCGTCGCCCAGTGATTATCCCCGGGCTTACATTTGCGATGAGTGCGTCGCGGTTTGCAATTCCATCCTGGAAGACGACCGCACGGCAACTCCGCCAGCCACCACTCCCAACCAACTACCCAAGCCTCAGGAAGTGAAGACCTTCCTCGATGAGTATGTGATTGGGCAGGAGCAGACCAAGAAAAAGCTGGCGGTCGCCGTCTACAACCACTACAAGCGCATCTTCATGAACCGGCAGAAGACCGGCGATGGGATCGAACTGACCAAGTCGAACATCATGCTGATCGGTCCGACTGGGACGGGCAAGACGCTTCTAGCGCAGACTCTGGCTCGCATGCTGGATGTGCCGTTCGCCATTGTCGATGCGACGACCCTCACCGAAGCCGGTTACGTCGGGGAAGACGTCGAAAACATCATCCTCAAATTGCTGCAAGCGGCGGACGGAGACGTGAGCCGCGCCCAGACCGGAATCATCTACATTGATGAAGTCGACAAAATCGGCCGCAAGGATGAAAATCCCTCGATCACGCGCGACGTTTCCGGCGAAGGCGTGCAGCAGGCCTTGTTGAAGATTCTGGAAGGCACCATCGCCAACGTTCCTCCTCAGGGCGGTCGCAAGCATCCACACCAGGAATTCACCCCGGTCGACACCACCAACATCCTGTTCATCTGCGGCGGCGCCTTCGTCGGCCTCGACAAAATCATCTCGCGCCGAATCGGCAAGAAGTCTCTCGGCTTCCGGACCGGCGAAGATGCGGAAAAGGACGACGCGTCGAATTCGAAGAAGCGTACCCAGGAATTGTTGACCGAAATCCAGCCGGAAGATTTGATCAAGTTTGGACTAATTCCGGAGTTCGTAGGACGCCTACCGGTCGTGGGCATGCTGGAGGATCTCGATGAATTCGCGCTGATCGAAATCTTGACCCGTCCGAAGAATGCCATCGTCAAGCAATACCAGCGTCTGTTTGAGTTCGAGAATGTGCGGCTGAAGTTCAACGACGAGGCGCTGCGGGCCATCGCCCGCCAGGCCATGGCGCGCAAGGTGGGAGCGCGCGGGCTGCGCATGATTCTGGAAGAGCTCATGCTCGATCTGATGTTCAACCTCCCTAGCCAGAAGAAACTGAAGGAGTTTGAAGTGACGCGGGAAATGGTGGAAAAACGCACTGCTTCATTCACCCCCGTCATGGAAAAAGCAGGGTAGAAAATCGCGGAGGCCTGGCTTGCTAGGTCTCTGCCGGCAGCGCCCGGAAACGGCAGGGGCCAGACGTGGCAAGGAACTTCCGTTCGAGCGCGGGACCGCCGAAACAGGTACAATCCTTGTAAGTTGGCCTTTATCCGTTGACCGTAATCCAGGGAGATTCAGTGACCACATCCAAAGAAAAGTTCGAATCCAAGAAGCTCCCGATGATGCCCATTCGGGACGTGGTCATCTTCCCTTTCATGATGACTCCATTCGTGGTGGGCCGCGAATCGAGCGTGCGGGCCCTCGAAGAGGCCCTGGCGGCGGATAAGAAGATTTTCCTGGCCACTCAACACGATGCGTCCATCGACGAACCGAAAGCCAACGAGATCTACCAGGTAGGCACGATCGTCAACATCGTGCAGAGCCTCAAACTGCCTGACGGCAACATCAAGGTTCTGGTCGAAGGCGTAGAGCGCGGCAAGATCCTTCAGGTGGTCGACACCGACGGCTACATGCAAGCAACTATCCGGGTCGCGCGATACGCGACGGAAGGCAATCAGGCTTTAGAAGCGGGCATGCAGCGGGTGACCACGCTGTTTGAGCAGTATGTGAAGCTGTGCCAGGCCCTCAACTACGAGACCATGATTTCGGCTGTGCGCATGGAAGATCCGGCCAAACTGACGGATGTGATCTCCGCCAACCTGCAGCTCTCAATCGAGGAAAAGCAGGAACTGCTCGAGATCTTTGATCCCGCCGAGCGCCTGACGCGCATCGCCGACGTGCTCGATATCGAAATCGAAAAATTGAACGTGGACCGCACCATCCAGTCGCGTGTGAAGCGTCAGATGGAAAAGGCTCAGAAAGAGTATTACCTCAACGAGAAGATCAAGGCCATCCAGAAGGAACTGGGCCGCGGCGAAAAGAGCGAATTCGACGAACTGAAGAAGAAGATTGAGTCCGCGGGCATGCCGAAGGAAGTCAAAGACAAGGCGCTGCAGGAACTGAAAAAGCTGGAAGCCATGCCGCCCATGTCGGCTGAGTCGACGGTTTCGCGCAACTATCTGGACTGGTTGCTGGCCGTGCCTTGGAAGAAGCGCTCTAAAGAAATTCGCAATATCGCCCGCGCCGAGAAGGTTCTGAACGAAGATCACTATGGCCTGGAGAAAATCAAAGAGCGCATCCTTGAGTTCCTCGCCGTACGGCAACTGGTAAAGAATCCCAAGGGCTCGATTCTGTGCTTCGTTGGACCTCCGGGCGTCGGCAAGACTTCGCTGGGGATGTCGATCGCCAAGGCCACCGGCCGAAAGTTTGTCCGCATGTCGCTCGGCGGCGTGCGCGATGAGGCTGAAATTCGCGGTCACCGGCGCACTTACATCGGCGCTCTGCCAGGACAGATCATTCAGATGATGAAGAAGGCGGGCACCAAGAACCCGGTCTTCATGCTCGATGAAGTTGACAAGATGTCCATGGATTTCCGCGGAGACCCTTCCGCTGCGCTCCTCGAAGTACTCGATCCCGAACAGAACTTCATGTTCGTCGATCACTATCTCGACGTCGAATACGACTTGTCGCAGGTATTTTTCGTGGCCACAGCGAACGTGATGCACACCATTCCCGCGGCGCTGCAAGACCGCATGGAAGTGCTCCGGCTGCATGGCTATACCGAGCAGGAAAAAGTCGAGATCGCCAAGCAGTTCCTGGTTAAGAAACAGATGCTGGCCGCCGGGCTTTCGGAAAAGAATATCAAGTTCACCGACGAAGCGATCACCGGGCTCATCCGCTCCTACACGCGGGAAGCCGGCGTTCGCAACCTGGAACGCGAGATCGGCAACGTCTGCCGTAAAGTTGCTCGCAAGGTCGTTAAAGAGGGCGAAAACTACAACATCACCATCACGGGCGAGAACGTCAACGACTTTCTGGGCGTCATCAAGTTCCGCGATACTTTGGCTCATGAAAAGTCCGAAGTTGGGCTGGTTACCGGCCTGGCTTGGACCGAAGTCGGCGGCTCGATCCTGAGCACCGAGGCGAGCGTTGTCGATGGCAAAGGCAAACTCACGCTCACTGGAAAACTCGGTGACGTCATGCAGGAATCGGCGCAAGCGGCCATGTCGTACGTGCGGTCGCGCGCTCACCGGCTCGGTCTTACCCGCGACTTCTACCGCAATCTAGATCTCCACGTCCACGTTCCCGAAGGCGCCATTCCAAAGGACGGGCCTTCAGCAGGCATCACGATTGCCACGGCAATCTCCAGCGCTCTCAGCAAAATCCCGGTGCGTCGCGATTTGGCGATGACTGGCGAGATCACCCTGCGCGGCAAGGTTCTGCCCATCGGCGGCCTGAAAGAAAAGCTTCTGGCCGCGCATCGCGCCGGATTGTTCGAAGTGATTCTGCCCAAAGACAACGAAAAAGACGTGGCCGAAGTGCCGGAAAACCTGCGCAACGCCATGAAGCTTCATTTCGTCGAAACCATGGACCAGGTCCTCCAGATCGCTCTGGAATCGCCACTGCCGACGATGGAAGAAGATGTCGTGCAACCGATCGCGCCATTGACGTCCGGCACCGCCGACGCTCCCGCAACGCATCAATAGGCGTAGACGCAGCTGGCTACGTCTCGGCCGACGTCATTCCAAATGACGTCATTCCAAATGATGATGCGTGAGACCTTGTCCGCAGCACCTCTACCAGGTAGCAATTGGCGCACATACCCGCCGCGTAGGCTCGCATAACTCCGCCAGCGAGCGCTCGACACTGTTAGCAGAGTTAGGAGTAAGTTGGGAGTAAGTTAGGAGAGGCTGCGCTTGCCAACTCACCTTCCGGCGTTGCAAACTTGAGCATGAGGGTTCTCTCACGGTTTCTGGCGGCGGCGACCGATGCTGCGCAATTCCCTGCTCCCACACTGCCGGAGATCGCTTTCCTGGGCCGCTCCAACGTCGGTAAATCGAGCGTGATCAATTCCCTGGTCGGCACCAAGCTGGCACGCACCAGCTCGACTCCGGGTCGCACCCGCAGCATTAATTTCTTTGAGATACGGTGGCCGGGGAAGCCGCGTCCGGAGCTGATTTTTGCCGATCTGCCTGGCTACGGCTATGCCAAGATTTCGCGTGAGATCTCGCAGGAATGGCCGAAGTTCATCGAGCCCTACCTCAATGATCGCCCCACGCTGGGCCTGTGCGTCGTTCTGGTGGACGCAAACGTCCCGCCCCAACAGAGTGACCGGCAGCTATTGGACTTTCTCAGCTCCTCCAGCCGCGAGTTTCTGATCGTGGCCACCAAAAGCGACAAGCTGTCGAACAATCAACTCCACAACACGCTCCGAACCTTAACCCAGGAGTATCCTTCGGCCAGCCTGCTTCCCTTCTCCGCCAAGACCGGTGCTGGACGCGACGAACTGTGGAAGCAGATCCGGCAAGTGGCGCTTCAAGTTACGACGGAAGAAGCTTCCTCCCGAACGAATTTCGGTTAACCATCCGCAGCCATACTCTCGGCCTAATGTTGGCACCTGTTCTCCCCGATCGCGACCTCAGGATTCCCGGCAACGCTCGCTTGGTTTGATCAGCGGCTTTGCCCAGCGCTTGATTTCAGGCAGCAGAAAAGCGGCGCAGTCCTCGCTACAAGCGTTCTGGAAGCGCCGAATTTATCTGCAAGTCTCAGGTCAAGCCCTGAAGCTTCTGTCGGATAGCGAACGAAACCGCGACGGGGGAATCGCGGTGCCTCATCATCTCGGCTCCCCCACCCTGATTACTTCAGGAACACAGCCTCAGGCACGAACGGCTTTTCATTCGCTATGATGAAGGGGCATGTCTCTCTATCTCATTACTGGCATTGGCGGCTTCATTGGATCTTCACTGGCGCGGGCGCTGCTGTCTCGCGGCGAGCAAGTGCGTGGCGTCGACAACTTCTGCACTGGAAAACGGGAAAATCTCGCGGATATTTTGGATCGCATCGACTTCCACGAGGCCGACATCGTCGACCTTGCAGCCATGCATAAGGCTTGCGCCGGAGTCGACTTCGTCCTGCATCAGGCCGCGATTCCCTCCGTCCCGAAATCGGTCCTCGATCCTCTGGGCAGCAACCAGGCGAACGTTGATGGAACCGTCAACGTGTTGATCGCGGCGCGTGATGCCAAAGTAAAACGACTGGTTTATGCCGCGTCCTCTTCCGCCTATGGCGACACCCCTACGTTGCCGAAGCGCGAAGACATGAAACCCGATCCCATTTCGCCCTACGCCGTGGCCAAGCTGGCCAGCGAGCACTACCTCATCTCGTTCTACCGCTGCTACCAACTCGAGACCGTTGCCTTGAGGTACTTCAACATCTTTGGACCGCGTCAGGATCCATCTTCGCCGTATTCAGGAGTGCTGGCCAAGTTCATTACGGTGATGCTGCGCGGCGAACAGCCCTCAATCTACGGCGATGGCGAGCAGAGCCGCGACTTCACTTATATCGACAATGCAGTCGAAGCGAATCTGCTGGCCTGCAAAGCCCCCGCAGCCAAAGTTGCCGGACAGATGTTCAACGTCGCCACCGGCCGGCGGGTCAGTCTGAACGAAACCTTCAAGCTGCTGCAACCTCTGACCTCCTACAAAGGTCAGCCCAAATACGGACCGGAACGTGGCGGCGACATCAAACACTCACTCGCCGACATCTCGAAAGCAGAAGCCGGCCTCGGCTACAAACCCAAAATAGATTTCGAAGAGGGCCTGCGGCGCACGGTGGAGTGGTACCGAAAAAGCTAAGCTCGGGCGTTTGGCTTCGGCCCTCAGGTGTCAGACTTCACGACGTCAACAACCCCAAAATTAACCACCGGCACAGGCACTCACAAAACCATCAGGAGCGCCTCTGTACTTCTCTCCATCCTCTGTGATTAACCGCTCTCAGCGTCACTTGATCGAGGCCGCACGTCGGCACGAGTCAGAGCTTTGACGGCCGACGCCTGCCGCCCTCAGTTACGTTGGTTATCTACGTCCCGATTACCCACACCGCTAGAGTGGAGACATGACCCTTTCCTCGATGGTGGTTTCGCGCGATTGGCAGGAAGTAAGTGTTCTGGAGTGCATCCTCGGCGGTCTTCATATGGACGTTGCTGTCGAAAGTGAACCGCAGCGGGCTCTGGCTCGACTCGCGAAGTCGAAGATCGACGCCCTCATCGTCGACTGTGATCTGAATGGAAGTTCGCAATTCCTGCATGAACTGCGAACCCTGGAGGGCCAGCCGAGAACGGTTCCCTTGGTCATCATGGGTGGTGTGCGGTCTCAGCATAATCTGGATGAGACCGGCGCCCTGTTTGCTTTCGAGAAGCCGATCTCGGTGGAACAGGCCGTCCGCACCCTCTCCGCCGCGCGCAGCATGATTCTCGACGGACGCTTGCGTTATCATCGCGCCGGCTTGGAAGTGCCGGTCTCGTTGAACCGCAAGGGTCACAAGCCAATGGACGCATTTCTCGTCAACCTAAGCCAGGGGGGAATGCAGATTCACACCCATGATCCCATCGCGACCACGAAGGGTTTACAAGTCTCATTTGACTTGCCGGGAGCCAGAACGGGATTGAAGGCAAAGGCCGAAGTCGCGTGGCAGGACACCCGCGGAAATATGGGCATCCGCTTCGTAAAGCTCGCGCCCCGACAGCAGCGCACGCTGCAACTATGGTTGGCGCAGCAATATTTCGCGAACTGATGAGTAAGGAAGTTCGGCCCTAAGGACCAGGGCGCCAACGGCTCAGCGAAATCGAGTATCTCTCGCTTCTTCGCCTTCAAAATCCCATTCGGCCATGCGGGCCAATCTTTCACCCGGACTTGTTCCTCCGAACAGCCGAAAAAATCCCCAATAAAGTGCAGCGACACAAATGGACGTTGCGCCTGTCGTAACCAACGGCCATCGCGGAGGCTCGCCAGCGATCGACAAAAACACGAGCGCGAACAGCAGGAGAGCTGCAAAGATCACGAGCGTATTGATCGTCCAGACAAGACTTCGGCCCGACAGCGGCTGCGAGAGCCAGTCCAATTGAGACGATCGAAGCTTGGTCTCAGTATCCCTATGGCCCACATAAGCTGCTTCAAAAGGCCGGGGCGCGATCGGCAACTCGATCACGTTGACAGCGGCAGGGGAAACAATCAATCCATCGTCCTCCTCCACGACGCTCCGGGTCGAGGGTGATCCGGCAAAGATGCCCATTCGGTCACAATGCAGCGTCGCGCCTTCGAGTAAATTCCCGAAAATCCATTCATTGATCTGCCGGGTCATCTTTGGAGAGAGGTCGAGGAAGCGGATGCCGCACTGTCCCGAGCGAGTGGCCCAGGTGACCTCGCCGCGGGTTTCCACGCGCACGCGTGGTTGGCTTAGCTCGAATCGTACGCGCAACTGTTGCTGCGCGCGAACCGCCGCCACCATCTGCACCTTAATGCCTCGGTAGCTGATGTCACGCACAATGCCGCCGTTCGCCTGATCGACGGTCACGTAGGTCAATGTGCGGAGTTCGTATCTTTGCTGAGCCCGAGCTTGCCGCGCGGGAGCTATTCCTGCATCCATACAGACACCGCCAGATCGCTGCTGGGCCGGAACCCTATTCACTTAATCTTATCGCGGGTCAGGAATGCCGCTTTAGTAACTACGGTGGTTCGGAAAGAAGAGATAAGAGACGTGCCTTACGGCCTCCGGGAGGGCGGCATTCCAAGGACCGTTGAGCTCAACGTTGCAGGCAGTGTGTCTACAATAGTCAGCTGGGGATGCGCCTTACGAAAGTACATGCCCGAACGGGCATGTCTGGGTAATTGAAAGTCGCGCCAAAGCCCGGTAACGTACAAGGGACTATCCTTAATGGCAACGACCACCACCAAGCCGGATCTTGACGCGACCACTCCGTTCGACGGGGATGGTCTGCCGGCATGGCGGCACGGCCAGCGCGCCGCAGCCAATCATGATTTCACTGCACCAGATTCTGCAAAACCCTCGCGCCGAGATGCTCTGCAGGCATTGCTGGCGTTTTCGGCCCTGCATGAACAGGTTCGTCGCAGAAAAGCTCTGGCAAAGCGGCAAGAGGGATTCGATGCCGGTGCTTCGCTCGCCGAGTTCGAGCAGGACGAACAGTTCGTTCTCGATGAAGTGCTTCAACTCGTCGCAGAGCGCGCGGTAGCCATCACGGGCGCGGACGGGTTGGCGATCGCGCTGGCGGAAAATAATGAGATTGTATTGCGCGCGGCGGCGGGCACGGTGCGGCCGGACGTGGGCGCGCGCATCGACCGCGATTCTGCGTTCTCCGGAGCATGCTTCACCAAAGCGCAGGTCGTGACTTGCGACGACACCGAAACCGATCCCAGGGTCAACGTGCAGGCATGCCGCGCCATGGGTGCACGCTCCATGGTGGCAGTGCCCTTGTGCGGGCGGCGGCGCGTAATTGGAGTGCTGGAGGCCTTTTCCGCATGGCCTTTCGGCTTTAACGAAACCGACATCCGCAACCTGAGCCTGCTGGCCGAACTGGTGTTGGGAGCTCTGAGGCCGGAAGATGAAGATCGCTTCGCGGACTCGGCCGAAGTTGCGGCGACCAGGCTTGAGCGGGCTTTGCGTCAAGCGACAGCACCCGCCGCAATCCAACCGAAGCCAGTTGTGCCGGTTGTGCCACAGACAGTTCCCGCCCCCGTTGCCCCCGTCGTTGACAAAAAGCCGATCGAGGACAAAAAGCTCCCAGCGCAAGTCGATCCCGCGCCTGCAACGGCCATTCTGAAAAAACCGGAAATCGATAAGGCTCCCAAGCTCGAAGCTGCGAAGCTTGAAGCAGCCAAGTTTGAAGCACCCAAGCTCGATGCGGCAGTCCAAACGGCTCCTAAACTCAGCCTCGCCGCCATGCAGCCCGCCGCCGCAAACCACAGGCCAGTTCGGCTGATTCTACTGGTCGCCGTTGTCATCGGCGCAGCATTTGCCGGCGGCGTCTGGTGGAAGCTCAAAAATTCTCAGCTCAGCAGCGCGCTGATTCATACGGAAACAATGCCGGCCAGGGGCGCCTCCTCCGGACCAACAAAACCAGAAACGGGTTCACCTTCGGCTGCGAGCGCCGCCGAGAATTCCACAACGACCGCGAACGCCAGTGCGGACTCAGCCTCCGATACTACCGAGCCGGGCAATTCGGACGCTACGCCTCAGGAACTGTCGAAGTTCCCCCGAGTCACGGGAGTGCGCCACTGGGGCTCGGCCGATTCAAGCACCGTAGTTCTCGATCTCCAGGACCAGGTGCAATATGAAGCGCACCGCCTGGCTGGCCCCGACCGTATCTATTTCGATCTGCGCGACACCCAGCTTGCTCCCGACCTGATCGGGAAGGCGATCGAAGTGGGCGACACGTTCGTAAGCCGTATTCGAATGGCGCAGCCCGTGGCTGGCATGACGCGCATTGTTCTGGAGACGAAGGCGAACTCAACCTTCGCCGTGAGCCTTGAGCCGAATCCCTACCGTCTTGTGGTCGAAGTGCGCAAGATTGGGGCGCTGAAATCCACGGTGAATCTGTTCCCGATTACGAACGAGGCACAAAGGAACACGCTGGCGATTGTGATTCCGCCTCCGACCAAGGAAGACTTGCAATTGCGCACGCGCGTGCCCAAGATGCGGATCGTGGTCGACGCCGGTCACGGTGGATGGGATCTGGGAACGGTGGGACGTCGCGGGTTGCTGGAAAAAGATTTGGTCCTCGAAATTGCGCAGCGGTTGGGCAAACTGCTCGAAAGCCGCCTGGGCTCGGAAGTGATCTACACGCGGCAGGATGACAACTACATTCCTTTGGACGAGCGCGCCAACATCGCCAACACGGCGCAGGCTGATCTGTTTGTTTCGGTACACGCCAACTACAGCGACTTGCCGTCCGCGCGCGGAGTAGAGACGTACTATACAAATTTCTTCTCGGCTCCCGGGTCGAAAGATAAAGATGCCGACGCACACGCTAGCGCAGGGGGCGCGAAGAATGCGGTGACGGCAACCCTTTCGCCGGCGGATTTGCACGAGAGAATCGAGCAATCGCGCCGGCTGGCGGCGAGTGTGCAGCGCTCGCTCTACGGCACCCTTTCCCTGCAAAATCCCGGCCTGCGCGACCGCGGCGTGAAGGAAGCGGGATTCGTGGTCCTCACCGAAAGCGCAATGCCGGGCATTCTGGCGGAGGTTTCCTTTGTCAGCAGTCCCACCGACGAACAGAAACTTCGCAGCGACGGCTACCGCGAGCAGATTGCCGAAGCTCTCTACAAAGGCATCGCGCGCTACGCAGCGAACTCGCATGCTGTGAAGATGGCGAGCGCGAGTAAATAGTCGTGTAGAGCAGGCGCCCTCGCCTACTTGAGGTTCGTATCCTCTCAATTTTTTGCCGCGTTTCGATAAAATATTCATTTCCCATGAGTCAGCAAGTCGGCTGTACGACCGTATATAGCCAAAATCCTCAGCCGCAGGGACTTACAACTAAAATATTCCGGAACTAAGCACTTGGCTTTTTGCAGTTCGAGGCACTTTTCGGGCTGCCGTGGAGAATCTGTGGGGAGAGCGTTCGCGCATAGGTCAATCAAAAGACGCAAAGGATGGGCCACCCTGATCTGTGCTGGGCGGGTCAAAAGATGAGCCACTCTCGGACCGGGGACATTCAGCCCTGTCTTTCCCTAAACTGGAATGGGCTGAAATAGGGCCTCGTTTGCTGACGCCTGGAAGTATTTTTTTCGGATATTCAAATGCAGCGGTTTCCGAAACGAAACGATATTTTAGAGCGCCACTGACCGAATTTTCCAGCCGCGACTGGCCGAAAACCACCACCGCTGGTTCAGGTCAGCCAAGTCCTTCAAATTCTATAGATAAACACATTCCTCACATCTCCAGCCCTACTGAAAACAAACGAGTTCCGGGAGACGGTTTTCAGCGTCTTTGGCACGGCACTTGCCTCTCTCTTATGCAGCGGTATTTCTGCATACATGCGAGTTCGTGCTTTCTGGTTCGGTTCGAAGAGGTGGGTCATGAAAAGCAAATTCATAGGAAGTTTGGCAATCGTAGCTTTAGCGCTCTCGTTCGGCGCGCTGGCACAAACGACCGATGAAGGGCCCGCGCCCTCGGATCAACCGAGTGCGCCCATGGAGATCGGTCAGTCCGGTCCGGAAGTGCCGCCGATGGAGGCACGGCCGAATGATGGTCAGCCCTCCGACGCACAGCCGACTGAGGCAGAGCCTGGGGGCCCGTCGGGAGAAGCGCCTGCGCAGACCGATCAAGGGGTGGCCCGCATCAGCTTGATTCACGGCGATGTGTCGACCCAGCGCGGCGATTCCGGCGACTGGTCCGCGGCCACGTTGAATCAGCCGGCGATGACTGGCGACAAAATCTCCACCGCTGACAACTCCCGCGCCGAACTGCAACTCGACTTCGCGAACGTTCTTCGCCTGGGTCCGAATACTCAAGTCAACCTCGCGACGCTCACGAAAAGAACCATTCAGATTCAGCTGGCCCAGGGCATCGCGAACTTCGACATTTCGAAAGACACTGAATCCGAGCCTGAGATTGATACCCCGAACATTTCCATCCATCCGTCGCACCATGATGGCGTCTTCCGCGTCGAGGTCCGGCCCGATGGTGACACCATCGTGATCGTGACCAAGGGCGAAGCGCAAATCGCCACCCCGCAGGGCAGCACCGAGATTCATGAGGGAGACATGGCGACGGTGCGCGGCGATGCTGAGTCCGCGCAGTACAAGATTTCCGCAGCTCCGCCTCGCGACGACTGGGATCGCTGGAACAGCGACCGCGATCACATGATCCAAAACGCCAACGCCTATCGTCATACCAACCGTTATTACACCGGCGCCCAGGATCTGGATGCCTACGGTCGTTGGCAGAATGTTCCGGACTACGGCGATGTCTGGGTTCCGAACGAACCCGATGGCTGGGTTCCGTATCGTGATGGCAACTGGACCTACGAGCCCTACTACGGTTGGACGTGGGTTGGCTACGAGCCTTGGGGGTGGGCGCCGTATCACTACGGTCGCTGGCTCCCCTACGGCGGGGCGTGGGCCTGGTGGCCTGGTCCGGTTTATAGCGGCGGATTTTATCGTCCGTTCTGGTCGCCTGCGTATGTATCGTTCTTCGGTTGGGGTGGCGGCTTTGGCTTCGGAGTCGGCTTTGGCGGTTGGGGCGGCTTTGGCTGGCTCCCAATTGGACCTTGCGACTTTTTCCACCCCTGGTGGGGCGGCTATCGGGGCCGGTTCGGCATAGTCGGCCGTGGCGGCTTTGATCGCTTCGGCGGATTTCGACCGTTGCATGGTGGAAACCGGTTCTCGAATATCGCGAACATGCATGACCCGCGCATTGGCCGCGGCCTCTCGACGGTGAATGCGGGTCACTTCGGCTCAGGTCCGGTCAGGGCCATGGGAGCGAGCAGCGAACAGATACGTGGCGCGCGCATGATGGCGGGTAATCTGCCCGTGGTCCCTTCTCGCGCAAGTCTGTCGGCGAGCGGACGCCCCGCGGCGCCAGCCACGATGCACAACACTGCTTCGCAGCGTTTCGTCGGCACGGCACACAACAACATGTCGCGTCCAGCGTCGTTCCAGCAGCAGACTGCAAGTCTGCGGCAGTCGATGGCACAGAGCCATGTGGGTGCTATTCCAGCCGGCGGACGCTCGAGCTTCAGCTCATCCGCGAGCGCGCGCGGCACCATGCAGAAGCCTAGCGCGGGCAGCATGCAGAGTGGCCGAGAGGTGAACAACCCGGCGAGTCGAAGCCTCGGTCAGCAGTCTTCCACGCAAAATGCAAACCCTGGGGGATCGCGCCCATTCACGGGACCAAATAGCGGAACTCGTTCGTCGGTCCCCACGTCCTCGGGTTCTTCCAATACGGGTTCTCGCGGCGTCGGTTCGGAGAACATGGGTTCACGAAACATTGGTTCCGGGAACATGCAGTCGCAACGCGCTACGCCTCAGTCTCTCGGCGGCAATAGCGGTGGATACCGGCCGTTTACGCCGCCTTCGAGCAGCCAGGCATCGCGTAGCGGCTCTTATGGCGGCGGGTCTTACAACGGATCGAGCGCGCCTGCGACCCGCGGAAGCAGCGGCAGCTATTGGAATCGGACTGCGTCGAGCAGCCCGAGTTCGGTCGGACCGCGCGGCAACAGTTCATATGGCGCCGGTTCACGTCCGCAGTTAGATATGCGCCAGCCGATCGCACGCGCACCTTATGGCGGCTATGGTGGATATTCACGCGGGATTTCCCCATCGTACGGCGGCGCTCCCAGCTATGGTGGAGCGCGCGCTCCGAGTTATGGTGGAGCCCCGAGTTACGGCGGAGCGCGCGGACCCAGCTACGGCGGTGGCCGCGGTCCGAGTGGCGGCGGGCACTACTCGGCGCCGAGCGGTGGCGGACACTCCTCCGGTGGTGGACACCCCTCCGGAGGCGGCGGAGGCCATTCTGGTGGCGGAGGTCATTCGGGTGGTGGCAGCCATGGCGGAGGCCATCGCTAAAAAGCTTGGAGACGCCAAGTCTCTGAGGGAAGCAACACGTTGTTGAAGTGAAGGAACAGAGGCGGGAAGGGCGTGCTTAACGGCACGCCCTCTCTGTTTGCACTCGCTTGGCGGAATTCGCACGCTCGCTGGTTTGCAGAACCAAGTGCCTAACCCTAACTAGCCAAGGGCTTCGCCCTTGATATCCCATCGAATCGTACCGATGCCGTAGAAGCATTCATGGCGGTAGTCTTCTGAGTATTCGAC
>Ga0209380_10000909_pt1 | contig 20731 bp, 22 predicted proteins | sample HubBroMetageWFT6_FD_188347 | JGI IMG/M metagenome (GOLD analysis project Ga0209380, IMG submission 188347) | Warmed and freeze-thawed soil microbial communities from the Hubbard Brook experimental Forest, New Hampshire - Hubbard Brook CCASE Soil... | ecosystem: Environmental > Terrestrial >...
AGTGATGAACTGGCCGGCCTGGCGGCCGTCGTCACGGGGGGCGGGTCAGGCATCGGCCTGGCCACCGCGAGGCTACTTGCCAGCCGCGGCGCGCAGGTCGCGGTGCTGGACCTGAGTCCCGGCGGGGAGTTCGCGGGCTTCGCGGCCGATGTCACCGACGACGCATCCGTGCGCGCCGCCATCGACGCCGCGGCGCAGCGCCTGGGCGGCATTGACATCCTGGTCAACAACGCCGGGGTCGGCGCGATCGGGACTGTCGCCGACAACCCGGACGAGCAGTGGCACCGCGTGTACGACGTCAACGTGGTCGGGATGGTGCGCGTCACCCGCGCGGCGCTGCCCTACCTGCGGCGCTCGGCTCACGCGGCGATCGTCAACACCTGCTCGATCGCGGCCACCGCGGGCCTCCCGCAGCGGGCGCTGTACTCCGCGACCAAGGGCGCGGTCCTGTCGCTGACCCTCGCCATGGCTGCCGACCACATCGGCGAGGGCATCCGGGTCAACTGCGTGAACCCCGGCACCGCCGACACGCCGTGGATCGGCCGGCTGCTCGAGCAGGCCGACGACCCGGCGGCCGAGCGCGCGGCGCTCGAGGCCAGGCAGCCGATGGGCCGGCTGGTCAGCGCGGACGAGGTCGCCGCCGGCATCGCCTACCTCGCCAGCCCGGCCGCCGCGTCGGTCACCGGCACGGCGCTGGCGATCGACGGCGGGATGGCGGGCCTGCGACTGCGGCCGCGGTCATGACCACCGCGCCGCTGGCGATGCGGCCGCTCGGCCGCTCGGCCGTGCGCGTGACCGAGCTTTCGCTTGGCGGTGCCGCCCTGGGCAACCTGTTCACCGAGGTCAGCGACGAGGATGCCGCGGCCACCATCGAGGCCGCCTGGGACGGCGGGATCCGGACCTTTGACACGGCACCGCATTACGGGCTCGGGCTGTCCGAGCGGCGGTTCGGCGCGGCGCTGCGGCACCGGCCGCGGCACGAGTACGTGATCTCCACCAAGGTCGGCCGGATCCTGCAGCCGGCGTCGGCCCTGGCCGCGGCGCGCGGCGGCGACACCGAGGGCTTCGCGGTTCCCGCGGCGCAGGTCCGCGTCTTCGATTTCAGCGCCGACGGGGTCCGGCGCAGCCTGGACGCGAGCCTGGAGCGCCTCGGCCTGGACCGCGTCGACATCGCGCTCATCCATGACCCCGACGATCACGGCGAGCAGGCCCTGCACGAGGCCTACCCCGCGCTGGAGCGGCTGCGGGCCGAGGGCGTCGTCGCGGCGATCGGCGTCGGCATGAACCAGGCCGAGATGCTCACCCGGTTCGTCACCGACACCGACGTCGACGTCGTGCTGGTCGCGGGCCGCTACACGCTCCTCGACCAGTCCGCGGCGGCCGCGCTGCTGCCCGCGGCGGCGGAGCGGGGCGTGGCCGTGATCGCCGGCGGGGTGTTCAACTCCGGCCTGCTGGCGGCGCCCGCTGCCGGTGCGCACTTCGACTACCGGCCGGCGCCCGCCGGGCTGGTCGAGCGGGCGCGCCAGCTCGAGGCCGTCTGCGCCGGGTTCGGCGTGCCGCTGCGTGCTGCCGCCGCCCGGTTCCCGCTGCGTCACCCGGCGGTGGCCAGCGTGCTGATCGGCGCGCGCAGCCCCGACGAGATTGCCGATGCGATCCGCCTCCGGGAGACCGAACTGCCGCCCGCCCTCTGGGATGACTTGTCGGCACCGGTGGGATCCTGAGGCCATGCGGGTCGCCCTGTACATCACGTGCCTCAACGACACGCTCTACCCGCAGACCGGGCAGTCGGTGGTGACGCTGCTGCGCCGGCTCGGCTGTGACGTCGCCTTCCCCGCGGCGCAGACGTGCTGCGGCCAGATGCACTTCAACAGCGGCTACCGGCCGGCGGCCACGCGGCTCGCGCGCCGCGTCAGGCGGCAGGTCGCGGGCTTCGACGCGGTCGTCACGCCGTCACCGTCCTGCGCGGGCATGATGCGGGACCAGTACCCGGTGCTCGGCGTCCGTCAGGAGACCCCGGTGTACGAGCTGTCGGAATTCCTGGTCGACGTGCTCGGCGTCGTGGACGTCGGGGCGGTGTTCCCGCACCGGGTGAGCTATCACCCGACGTGCCATTCGCTGCGCGGCCTGCGGGTAGGCGACCGCCCGCTGCGACTGCTGCGGGCGGTGTCCGGCCTGGAACTGGCGGAGCTGCCTGCGGCCGACTCCTGCTGCGGCTTCGGCGGCACGTTCGCGGTCAAGAACGCCGCGGTGTCGACGGCCATGCTCGCCGACAAGGTCGCAGCCGTGCATGCGGCCAGGCCCGAGGTCTTGTGCGCTCTCGACAACTCGTGCCTCATGCAGATCGGCGGCGGCCTGTCCAGGGCCGGCTCGGCGGTCCGGGTGATGCACCTGGCCGACATCCTGGCGGCGCGATGACGATTCCTACCGGCCGCGGCGTGGTCTGGCTCGACACGCCCCCGTTTCCCGAGGCGGCGCGGCGCGCGCTGGCCGACGACCAGCTCCGCGCGAACCTGCGGCAGGCCACGACCACGATCAGGGACAAGCGGCTGCGGGTCACCGGCGAGCTGAGCGACTGGGAGCAGCTGCGCGCCGCCGGCGCCGCCATCAAGGCAGACGTCGGCCGCCACCTGGACCGTTACCTGGTACAGCTCGAGGAGTCGGTGACCAGGGCCGGCGGGATCGTGCACTGGGCGCGCGACGCCGACGAGGCAACGGGGATCGCCGGCGATCTCATCGAGGCCGCGGGGGCCCGCGAGGTCGTCAAGGTGAAGTCGATGGTCACGCAGGAGATCGATCTCAACACCGCGCTCGCGGCTCGGGGCATCGCGGCGTACGAGACCGACCTGGCCGAGCTCATTGTCCAGCTCGGCGACGACCGTCCCTCCCACATCCTGGTGCCCGCGATCCACCGCAACCGCACCGAGATCCGCGACATCTTCACCGCGAACATGGCGAGGAACGGCCGCCCGGCCCCTGACGGCCTGACCGATGAGCCTGCCGCGCTGGCCGAGGCCGCGCGCCTGCACCTGCGGGAGAAGTTCCTGACCGCCGGCGTCGCGATCTCCGGCGCGAACTTCGCCATCGCCGACACCGGCACGATCGTCGTCGTCGAGTCCGAGGGCAACGGCCGGATGTGCCTGACCCTGCCGGACTCGCTGATCACGATCATGGGCATTGAGAAGGTCCTGCCGACGTTCGCGGACCTGGAGGTCTTCCTGCAGCTGCTGCCGCGCTCGTCGACCGGCGAGCGGATGAACCCCTACACCTCGCTGTGGACCGGGGTCACGCCTGGCGACGGCCCGCAGAACTTCCACCTCATCCTGCTCGACAACGGGCGCACCGCGACGCTCGCCGATCCGGTCGGCCGTCAGGCGCTCGCCTGCATCCGGTGCTCGGCGTGCCTGAACGTGTGCCCGGTATACGAGCGCACCGGCGGTCACGCCTACGGCTCGGTCTATCCGGGCCCGATCGGGGCGGTGCTCACGCCACAGCTGGTCGGGGTCGAGCACGCCGCGACCCTGCCGTTTGCCTCGACGCTGTGCGGCGCCTGCTACGACGCGTGCCCAGTGAAGATCAACATTCCGGAGGTGCTGACGCACCTGCGCGCGAAGGTCGTCGAGCACAAACGGCTGCCGACCTTCGAGGCCGGGGCCATGGCCGCGGCTGCCGCCTTGTTCTCCGCGCCGCGGTTGCTGGGCCTGGCCGAGTGGCTGGCCGCGCGCGGCGGCCGCCTGGTGGCCAGGGGCGGCCGCATCCGGTCCCTGCCATTCGCCCGGGCGTGGACCGGCAGCCGTGATCTGCCGGCCCCGGCTCTGCCGTCGTTCCGTTCATGGTGGCGGCGCCAGCAATGAGCGCACGAGAGGAAATACTGGGGCGCGTCCGGCAGGCGCTGCGGTCCTGGCCGTCCGCGGACGGGCGGGTGCCGCGCGACTACCTGCGCCGGCACGCCGATACGGACCTGGTCGGCCTGTTCGCGGAGCGGGTCGCCGACTATCGCGCGACCGTCAGCCGGGTGCCGGCCGACGCGATCCCGGCCGCGGTCGCGGCGGCGCTGACCACCCGCGGGCTGGCCGAGGTCGTCGCCGCGCCGGGGTTGCCGGCCGCGTGGCTGCCGCCGGTTACCGGGGTCACCTGGCTGGCCGACGAGCCGCCACTGACCGTCGCCGCCCTCGACGCCTGCGATGGCGCGGTCACCACCGCGGCTCTCGGCATCGCGCTGACGGGAACGATTGTGCTCGATGCCGGTGTCGGCCAGGGACGGCGAGTGCTCACCCTGGTGCCCGACGTGCATATCTGCGTGCTGATGGCGGACCAGATCGTGGCCGACGTGCCGGACGCCGTCGCCGCGCTCGATCCGGCGCGGCCGCTGACCTTCATCTCCGGCCCGTCAGCGACCAGCGACATCGAGCTCAACCGGATCGAGGGCGTGCACGGGCCGCGCACGCTGCACGTGATCATCGGGGAAGGGGCCAGCGCATGAGAGTCGCCCTGCATACGCGGGTCCGCCCGGACCGGATCGGGGAGTACGAGCAGGCGCACACGATGGTGCCGGCCGAGCTGACGGCCGCGATCCGGGCCGCAGGCGTGACCGAGTGGACGATCTGGCGCAGCGGCACCGAGCTGTTCCACGTCATCGACTGCGCCGACTACGCCGGCCTGCTGGCGCGGCTGGAACGGCTGCCGGTCAACGTCGCGTGGCAGGCGAGGATGGCGGAGCTGCTGGACACTGTCCACGATTACTCGGCCGGGGGAGCGCAGGCCACGCTGCCCGTGGTGTGGCAGCTGTGAGCATCATCGACTCCCACCACCACGTCTGGGATCTCGCCGTGCGAGACCAGGACTGGATTACCGGTCCGGAGATGGCGCCGATCCGCCGCCGCTTCGCCGTCGACGACCTGCGCCCGAGCGCCCTGGCGGCGGGCGTGATCGGCACCGTGCTCGTGCAGACCGTCACGGTGGCGGCGGAGACGCCGGAGATGCTGGCGACCGCGGCCGCCGATCCGCTGGTCGCGGGGGTCGTCGGCTGGACCGACCTGACATCGGCCGCCGTCGCGGACGAGCTCGCCGCGCTGCGGGCGGCTCCGGGCGGCCGCTACCTCGTCGGCATCCGCCATCAGGTGCAGTCCGAGGCCGATCCTGACTGGCTGCGCGGGCGCGACGTGATCCGCGGGCTGCGCGCGGTCGCGGCCGCGGGCCTGTGCTACGACCTGGTCATCAGGCCGCACCAGCTCGCCGCGGCCGCCGGCGCCGCGGCGGCCGTACCCGGGCTGACCTTCGTGCTCGACCATGCGGGCAAGCCGCCGATCGCTTCCGGTGGGCTCGGGCAGTGGTCGGCGGCTGTCCGGGAGTTCGCTGCCCGGCCCAACACGGTCTGCAAGCTGTCCGGGCTGGTCACCGAGGCGGGGCCGGGGGCTGCCAAGGCGGCGTTCGCCGGCGTCGCCGATGTCATACTGAGCGCATTCGGCGCAGACCGGATAATGTTCGGCTCGGACTGGCCGGTCTGCCTGCTGATCAGCGACTATGCCGGCGTCGTCGGCCTGGCGGGCGAGCTCGTCGCCGGGCTGTCGGAAGCGGAGCGGGCGGCGGTATTCGCGTCGACGGCGACGCGGGTTTACGGACTCGGCGAACTCGTCCAGGCCCCTGGGGGAGAACAGGCATCTGGAGGCAGCTCGTGGCGCTTACCGACGAGGCCATCGACAAGATCAAGCAGATGATCATCTCGGGGCGGGTACGGCCGGGGGAGAAGCTGCCCCGGGAGGCCGACCTCGCCGCCGAGCTTGGCTTGTCGCGCAACTCGCTGCGCGAGGCGGTCAAGGCCCTGACCCTGATCAACGTGCTCGACGTGCGGCAGGGCGACGGCACGTACGCGACCAGCCTGGCGCCCTCACTGCTGCTGGAGGCGCTGAGCTTCATCGTCGACTTTCACCGCGATGACACCGTCCTCGACTTCCTCGAGGTCCGCCGCATCCTGGAGCCCGCGGCCACGGCACTGGCCGCGATCCGGATGCCGGATGAGGACCGGATCGAGCTCGGCAAGGTACTCGACGCGGCGGATGCCAGCATGCCGATGGAGGAGTTCGTCGCGGCGGACATGGAGTTCCACCGGCAGATCGCGATCGGCTCCCGCAACTCGGTGCTGCCGTCCCTGGTCGACAGCATGTCGGCGCCGACAACGCGGGCGCGGATCTGGCGCGGGATGACCGAGACCGGAGCCCAGGAACGCACGCTCGGCGAGCACCGGGCCATCTACCGGGCGATCATGAACCGGGACGCCGATCTCGCGCGGTCGTGCGCGACGATTCACATCGCGGGGATCGAGTCCTGGCTGCGCACCGCGCTGGCTGACTGACCCAGCCTGATCGTTATCTGCGCACGCGGAGGCTGATGATGACGTCGGTGCTGGTCGAGGAGACCGAGGTCGCGCCCCTGGCGACCGGCACCGGCAAGGGCGCGGCCCGGCGAGTGCCGTTCCCAACCTGGCCGGCTGAGTTGTTGCCCCAGGCATAGACGCGGCCCGTCGCCGAGATTGCGTACGAGGTGGCGCCGCCGGTCGCCACCTGCCGGTACCGGACTCCTCTCGGCATTGAGATCCTGACCGGCGACGGCTCGGACGCAGTGTTCCCCGTGCCGAGCTGGTACTGGCGGCCGTCGCCCCAGGCGTACAGGCGGCCGCTGGCCAGCAGCGCGAGCGTCTGCCCGTTACGGGGGAGCGAGCCACCCTGGGAGACCTGGCGCACCGGGCCGGGCAGGCGGACCCGCCGGGGCAGGGTGGCGAAGCCCCCGATGGTGCCCTGGCCCAGCTGTCCCTGGGCGTTGTAACCCCAGTTGTAGTACGTCCCGTTGGCCAGCAGGGCGCCCGAGTTGGCCCACGAGGACACCAGCGCCCGGATTCGGGCGTGTGCGGGCAGCCTGACCGCCACCGGCCGGGTGCTGCCTCTCCTGGTCCCGTCGCCGAGCTCGCCGAAGAAATTGCTGCCGCAGGCGTACACACGGCCGCGTGACTCGTACAGAGCGTGGCCGAACGCGCCTGCGGCCCTGGTCACGTCGCGCAGTGGAAGCCGCACCGGACGGAGGAATTGCCTGCGGCTTCCGAGGCACAGCGCTCCGAAGCGGTCTGTGCCCCAGCCCCAGACGTAGCCCCTGGTGTCAATGGCCAGGCCAACGTCATAGGGCATGACGTCGATGGGAATCGATCTGATTTTAACGCCGGCCGGGAACTTCACCCGCACTGCTGTCCGCAAGGCGTTTGATGTGGTGCCATTTCCGAGTTGCCCGTGCGAGCCCAGGCCGAAAGCGTAGACGCTCCCGTTGGTCAGCAATGCGTACACAGTCGAGTTTGAACTGCCGATCTCGGCGACCCGGCCAGGCAGTTTCACCGGGAACGGCTTCAGCTTCATTCCGGCGACCGCCCCGACGTCGGCGAAGGTTCCCCAGTACTTCACGGTCGACGACGACGGCCGACGTGCTGCCAGGGCGGCAGGCGTCAGCACGCCCATCAGGGTCATCGCCCCGACGATGGCCGCGACTACGCGCAGCGGGCGCCCTGGCAGAGCAACTATCGGCCGGATGAAATAGCGAGGCTTTGCAGGCACGGAACTCAGGTTACCGGCGCACCGAGTCCCATTGTCAGCGAAAAGGGTTAAGAGCAGCTCGGGGTTATTGAGTCCCATTCTGCTGAAATTGATTAGGTAATGACTAATTCGGCGCCCTCATGGGCGCTTCACGAATCTGAAATAAACGCGCCGAAAACCAGAACGTCCACGCCGACCACGACAACTATCAGCGCGAGTACGTAGAACACGATGGCAGGCTTCCCACCTGTTCGTTCTACGATGTCCGCCCCAGTTGAGCAAGAGAGCCGCGCCCGAGGCGCGCCACTTCATGATCACGGATAGAAACTCAGCCCACGATTGACTTACTATCCGTGATCATGGCGCCGGGGCGCGGCCCGAGCGCGGCGTGCAGCCGCAGCCGCTACGGCTTGCGGGCGACGCCCACCCAGAGCGCCGCCGGACCGTCGGTCGGCGTGTCGGCGTCGGGCCGCCACTGGGACACGTTCACCAGCCCGGGCTCGGCCAGTTCCAGCCCGGTAAAGAAGCGGGCGACCTGGTCCCGGTCGCGAGTGGTGACCTTCTCGGCGACCAGGTGATTGAGCTGCGTGACCATCGCGGTGACCTGGTCCTGCTGGACGTCGGACGTCGGATGCGAGAGCGCCAGGTAACTGCCGGACGGTACCGCGGCGAGTAGGTCGGCCACGACCTGGTACGGGTCGTCATCTTCCTTGAGCAGCTGCAGGACCGCGAACAGCATGATGGCAACGGGGCGGGAGAAGTCCAGAGTCTGAACGGCACGCGCCAGGATCGGGGCGGGGTCCTTCAGGTTGGCGTCGAGGTAGTCGGTCGCGCCCTCGGGCGTGCTGGTGAGCAGTGCCCGTGCGTGCGCGAGCACCACGGGGTCGTTATCCACATAGACAATGCGGCTCTGCGGTGCCAGGGACTGCGCGACCTCATGGGTGTTGCCAGAGGTCGGGATGCCCGTGCCAATGTCGAGGAACTGCCTGACTCCGGCCTCGGTCACCAGGAAGCGGACCGCCCGGCGCAGGAACGCGCGGTTGGCTCGAGCCGACGTGACGATACCGGGGAACTCCGCAATCGTCCGGTCTCCGGCGGCGCGGTCCGCCGCGTAGTTGTCCTTGCCTCCGAGCCAGTAGTTGTACACGCGGGCGATGTGCGCGACCGAGGAGTCGAACGTCCGAGGATCCGCCTTCTCCGCCGCTTCGGTTGTTGGCCACGGTGTCTCGCTGACCATTTCCAGCCCTTCGTGATGGCCCTGTCGGCATGGTCAGGGCTCCGCCAGTTTAAGGGTTGGCCAAATGGCCGCGGCCACCGAACCCGGCATGTGCCCGGAATCTGGGCCAAGCCGTGACCGGTCACTCGGTATCGACGTTCCTCATGCGGCGGGCTGGGTGCGCGCGTACTCGAGGGCTGCGAGCATTGCGTCCGGGTCGGCGACGTCGTAAAAGGCGAACGGCAGGCTGACGCCTCTGGCCAGCGGCTCCATGCCGGTGTTCCCGTAATACGAGCTCGCCGCGCCGCCGAACGGCCGGCCGCGGAGGCCGGCCGTGCTGCCGAAGAGAACGCTGGCGTGCAGGCCATCGCGAGTCCGGCGCACGGTGACGGGCTGATGCTGCAGGGGTATGTCGGCGACAGCGCGAGGCTCGGCGATCAGCGCGCGCTGGCTGGTGATGCCGTAGGCGGTGCGGCGCTTGCGGTACCGCTTGTAAGCGAACCGGCCAGCCACGAAGTAGAGCCCGATGGCGACGAACGGGATCCCCCACACCGCGAAGAAGCCAGAACCGCCGCTCGCAAGGACGCCGGACTCCCAGAAGATCGCGAAAGCGCACCACAACACGCTGAACGGCACCAGGAACGCATCCGCGGGCGCGAACCACACCCGCTCATCCGGGGCGCCATGCCACAGAAGCTGCTCATCAGCCCGCAGATGCGCCTGCAGCACCATGTACGGGTCCATAGGGGAAGTATGCCCGCCGGGCTGCCGTGACGCTCCAGGTCACTGGATGAGCGATGCCTTCGGGCGTATGACGCAGAACTCGTTCCCCTCGGGGTCGGCCAGGACCGTCCACGACTCGGTGCCGGTCTGACCGATATCGACCCGGCGGGCACCGAGCGCCAGCAGCCGGCCAATCTCGGCGTCCCGGTCCTCTGCCTCGGTCGTCAGATCCAGGTGGACGCGGTTCTTGACGGCTTTGACGTCGGTCACCGGCATCAGGCAGATCCCGACCGGAGCGTTCTCGTCGGGCCCGATGACGACCTCGCGCTCTCGCTCGGACAGGATCCGCCAGCCAAGGGCCTGTGTCCAGAAACGCGCCAGCGCGGGCAGGTCGTGCGCGTCGATCACGATGTGATGAAGTCTTACCGGCATGCAGCCAGTATGAGCGAGCCGGTGCGAGGCTCCGCCGGCCATGGCGCTAACGGCAGGTCGCTGCGCCTCACGCGGATTCGATGACGGGGTACAGATTCCGCTCGGGCGGCGCCACGGTGTTGCCGGCCAGGTGCTGCTGGAGCTTTGGGGCCATGACGGCGGCCGCGGCGTCGGCCTCTTCCTGCGAACCCCAGAGCACGTACAGGTAATACCGGCCGCTCTCGGAGTCGCCGAAGCAGGTCACCGCCTGGCATCCCGGCTGCCGGCGGACGTCGGGAACGAGGTCGCGAGCCAGTTCCGCCGCTACGGATTCCTTGCCGTCTTGAAGCGCGAAGCTCACCAGGCGTGCATACATAAAGTCCCCCGGTCTTTGACCGCGCGTGCCGCCGCGGTTAACGGCGGTCCCCGTCGCGCGGTATCAGAGCGGCATGCTAACAGCCGGCCGGTGACAGCCAGGCCTCTCCACGCGGCTCAGCTGAACTCGGCGATCACATCGGCGGCAGTCATCGGCTTGGAGAACATCGGGTAGTCGTAAGAGATCGCGTTCTCGTGCTCGGGCACTGAGGTTGCGGCGGTGCAGTCGGTCAGCGTGATCACCTGGTAGCCGTTCTCGTACCCGGAGCGCATCGTGGACTCCACGCAGCAGTTGGTCAGGAAGCCGCCGAGCACGATGGTCTTGATGCCCTTGCTGCGGAGGATGAAGTCCAGGTTGGTGCTCGCGAACGTATCCAGGCCGCGCTTGCCCTCGATCACGATGTCGCCGGGCTGCGGCGCGAGCTCATCGATAATCGCGGCGCCCCAGCTGTCCTTGACGAACGCGCTGCCGTCGACGACGCCCTTGAGGATGCCGTAGGGGTGTGAGCTGAGCTCGTTGTAGCCCGCGGCGAAGGTGATCGGCGCGTGCATGATCGTGGCGCCCGCGGCCCGCGCCGCGTCGACAACCTCGGCGGTGTGGGCCAGCATGCCGGTCTTCTCCATGACCTCCTGCACGGCGCCGTGCAATGCGCCGCCTTCCGAGGTGAACTCGTTCTGGTACTCGATCAGCACGATCGCCGTGGTGGCGGGATCCAGTGACATGCGGCAGTCCTCCGCTGGGCACAGGGCACGCAGCAGCCGGGAGCGGCTGCCCGGAACCAGGCTAACTCTGCCGCTGCCGCCCGGCCATGGGCTCAGGCGAGCAGGCTCAGGCACCGAGTGCCGGGACCGGCGGCTACTCGCCTCCGATGATCTTCGCCCGGCCCGCGGCCAGCTCGTCTGCGGTGATCACGCCGCGAACGTGCAGATCCTGCAGCTCGGCCAGCCGCTGTTCGATCGACTTTCCGGCCGGAGCGGCCGGAGTGGCCGGAGTGGCCGGAGGTGGTGGAGCCGGGGGAGTGGTCAGCCTCTGATTCAGCCGGGCTTCCAGTTGCTCTTTAGCAACGAGCGGATTGAGCCCGCCAGACCGCAGCACCGAGAACTGCCAGATCGACCTGGCGATGGCCACGATGAAGCCGGTCAGAATGATGACGCCGAAGATCACGAAGAGCGCAATGAACCAGCCCGGAAAACCGGAGCTCCCGTCAGGCACTGATATCGCCCCCTTCGTGACAAGCCCGCGTGCGCAGTGTACGGCCCGGCCGCGCCGCGGACTAGATCCGCCGGGAACGGCTCCTGAGCTGGGCAGATCATCCGCAGCAGCCGACGCCGGCACGCTCGGTGATCACAGATCGGCGGGTTCGTCACTGACCGTGGCCTCAGCCGGCTACAATCGGGACATCATGACTGGCGGCCTGCTTCTTCTCGGCCGCGGCGAGGCCCGGTAACCACTCCGGTCGGCCCCTCGTCGCGGGCCGCTCCGCTGTGCCGACCGAACCCGACAGGTTCTCAAGGTCCAACGCCGTTCGAAGCCATCGCCGTTTGAAGCACAGCCAGGAGCAGCAACCGTCATGACCAGTTCCTCGTTCGCGCAGCGTCCGTCAGGCATGCCCTGCCACCGTTACCGCCCGTTCCCGCCCGTGAGCCTGCCCGACCGCCAGTGGCCGGCGCGCACGATCACCGCCGCGCCGCGCTGGCTGTCCACCGATCTGAGGGACGGCAACCAGGCCCTCATCGACCCGATGAACGCCGAGCGCAAGCAGGCCATGTTCGAACTTCTCGTGCGGATGGGCTACAAGGAGATCGAGGTCGGTTTCCCGGCGGCCAGCCAGACCGACTTCGACTTCATCCGCGGGCTGATCGAGAGCGGGGCGGTGCCCGACGACGTGCGGATCTCCGTGCTGACCCAGGCCCGCGAGGAGCTCATCGAGCGCACGGTCCAGTCGCTGGCCGGCGCGAGACAGGCCACCGTGCACATGTACAACGCGGCTGCGCCGATCTTCCGCAGCGTCGTCTTCGGCTGGGACGGCGACGGGCGCGAGCAATGCAAGGCCGTCGCCGTGGACGGGACCCGGGCGGTCATCAAGTACGCCGAGGAATACCTCGGCGGTACCGACTTCGGCTGCGAGTACTCGCCGGAGATCTTCATGGACACCGAGCTGGACTTCGCGGCGGAGATCTGCGAGGCCGTGATGGACGTCTGGCAGCCGGGCCCGGGCCGCGAGATCGTACTCAACCTGCCGTGCACCGTCGAGCGCTCGACGCCGAACGTATACGCCGACCAGATCGAGTGGATGAGCCGCAACCTGTCGCGTCGCGAGCACATCGCGCTTTCCGTCCACACCCATAATGACCGGGGAACGGCTACCGCGGACGCCGAGCTGGCCGTGCTCGCTGGTGCGGACCGGGTGGAGGGGTGCCTGTTCGGCAACGGCGAGCGGTCGGGGAATGTCGACCTGGTCACGCTCGGGCTCAACCTGTACAGCCAGGGCATCGACCCGATGATCGACTTCAGCAACATCGACGAGATCCGCCGGACGGTCGAGTACTGCAACGGCATCGGGGTGCACGAGCGCCACCCGTACGCCGGCGACCTGGTTTACACCTCGTTCTCCGGCTCGCACCAGGACGCGATCAAGAAGGGCTTCGACGACCTCGAGCGCAAGGCCGCGGCCGCGGGCAAGCCGGCCAGCGAGCTGCCCTGGCAGATGCCCTACCTGCCGATTGACCCCAAGGACGTGGGCCGCACCTACGAGGCCGTCATCCGGGTGAACTCGCAGTCCGGCAAGGGCGGCGTCGCCTACATCATGAAGGCTGACCACCAGCTGGACCTGCCACGCCGGCTGCAGATCGAGTTCAGCCAGGTGATCCAGCGGCACACCGACAGCGCGGGCGGGGAGGTCGGCGCCGCGCAGATGTGGCAGATCTTCTCCGCGGAGTACCTGGAGGCGGGCGCCTTCGAGCTCGTGAGCTACGCGTCGTCGAGCGAGGACGGGGCCGAGCGCGTGGACTGCGTGGTCCGGGCCGGCGGCGCCGAGCATGAGCTGTCCGGCACCGGCAACGGACCCATCGCGGCGTTCTGCGATGCGGTTTCGGAGATCGACCTTGGCCTCGGCGGGGTGAGCGTCCGGGTGCTCGACTACTCCGAGCACGCCCTCACCGCCGGCCGCGACGCCGAGGCCGCCGCCTACCTGGAGATCGAGATCGGCAGCCGCGTGCTGTGGGGCGTCGGGATCAGCTCCTCGATCGTCCGGGCCTCCCTCGACGGGGTGGTCAGCGCGCTGAATCGCGCGGCCCGCAGCTAGCCGGCCCGCAGGCACCGAGTTCGGGGTTGGCGTAGCCGGACAGTACTCAGGTGGCTACGGTAGGTAGCCATCAAAGTAACTGCCGAGCTGAGGACGTCCATGCGTCAGTCAACGCGCCCGGTGCTTCTCGCGGTCGGTCTGCTCGCCGTCGCCGCCGCCACGGTGGCGTGCGGTGCCAGCGCGCGGACGGCCGCCCGCCAAGGGGCTGAGGAGTTCGTGCTCACGACCACGTCGTCGGCGGACAATCCGGTCTACAAGATGGCTGCCCTCGGGGTCTTCAAGGCCCAGGGCACGCTCTCCGGCATCGGCAACGGGCAGGCCGAGTCACTCGCCCGGCTTCGGGCCGGCACGTTCGTCGTCAGCCACCCGACCGCGAATCAGAAGGTCATCCATGAGTCGGTAAACCCCCGCACCTGCGTGATCGTGCTCGAGGAGACCGGGCGCTTCACCATTAACCGCGGCACCGGGGCGTACCAGGGCATCACCGGATACGGGTCGGACAAGATCGACGGTCGGGCCCGGCTGCCGCGGGGTGCAGGTGGCAAATGCGATACGAGCGCATCGGCGCTCGCGGTCTCCGGCACGGCCAAGACGGCGATCACCGCAAAGGGCTCGGTGCTGCTGCCTCCGTCCGGATGACCAATGACGCCGCTAGCCCCGGCGGTAGAACGGCTCGGCGAATGCCGCGATCCAGCAGTCGATGTAATCGGGCTCGCCCTCGCCGGGGAAAGTGACATCCATCGGGTAGCCCGCGCTTGGCCGTACGGCCTCGACGGCTCGCTCCAGGGCGGCAACGACCTGATCGCGGACCGCGCCATCGGCAGGGTCATCGAGCGCGACCGAGATGATCAGCCCTTCGCCGGAAAACTGAACCGACAGCCATGCCGCTGATGCCTGGCTGGCCTGCGGGATGCCGGCCAGGCCGGTCCGGATCGCCGCCAGCAGTTCCACGGGCTCGGCCGGCGGCTGGCCGAGGCTGATCCGGCTGCGGCCGCCCGCTGCCTCGTCCGCCGCGAGGAAGGCGACGCCCGGCGGATAGACCGGCACGCTTTCGCTGGCGCCCGCATTGAGCGCGATGCCGATCTCCGGCGGCATCAGCCGGGCCAGGTCGGCGGCCCGGACGACCACGTGCGGCGGCGGGCCGCCCGAGAGCCGTGGCGCTTGGTCCTGGGAACGCTCCAGGTCGGCCGATGCGGCCAGCACGGCGGCCGAGGTGTAGGCGGGGATGAACTCGCTGCCGAGATACCTGACCGTCGGCAGCGTGACCGCGGTCCCGCCGGGGGAAGGCGCCGCACCAGCGGGCAGCGGAATCCAGAGCTTCGCCTCGCGGAGCGTCTCGAGCAGGTCGCCGATCCTGGTCGCGTCCCTGATGGCCGCCGCCAGCGCGCCCTCGACCGCGTCCGGCGAATTGCCGCGGCCGGGCGTGACCGGGTTGTTGTCGGTCGCGACGCGCATGTCAGGATCCTCGGGGAGATACGGCCAGCAAGCCGGTGCTGCCGGGAAGCCTTTTAAGCTCCTGACGGATAGTAGGCGCTGAGAGGCGGTGAGTAATGGAAAACACCCGGAGCGCCATGCAGCGTTGGCTGGATGTTGGCCCGGAGCGGATCGAGGGCTGGCTGACCGCGTTCGCGGCGCGCCACGGGACCATGGCTGCCGATGTCGGCCGCGATGTTGTCACGGTCACTGCAGGCGATGGCGCAATTGCCGAGTGCCATCCGCCGTTCCCGCCGTTCCCGCGGCCGGCGCCTGGCGGAGGTGACGCGGCCAGCCTCGGCGTGGCCCTTGCCGCCCACGCCACGGCCGACCGCCTGGTCGGTGTCTTCCTGGTGCGCCTTGGCGGCTACGCCGCTGGCGTGTTCGGCGGTCCGGACGCCCGGCTGGTGGCATCGAAGGTCGGTAGCCGGCTGGTCCACGGTCGAAGTGCAGCCGGCGGTACTTCCCAGCACCGCTTCGCCCGCCGACGGGAGAAGCAAGCGAACGAGGCCCTGGCCGCTGCGGCGGACTGCGCCGTCGGGGTGCTCGGACCGTACGCGGGCACGCTCGACGCGGTCGTCCTGGGCGGGGACAAGCGGGCGATGGCGACACTCCGCGAGGACGCCAGGCTCAGCCCCTACTTCGAGATTGCCGTTGACCGGTTCCTGACCGTGCCTGACCCCCGGCTCAAGGTGCTTCAGGGGACGCCGCGAGCCTTCCGCGCGATCCGGATCCGGCTCACCGAAACCGGCTCCGACTCAGCCGCTGGCCAGCGTTAGCTCGAGGAAGACGCGGTCGCCGGCCGGGCTGGGCGCGGTGGAAGAGGCGACTGGCACAATCTGTGCCCGCGCGGTGAGCGCCGGCCCGGTGACCTCGCCGGGCGAAAACTCGTTTGCCGGCGGATGCCGGCGGTCGGGTAAAATCGGCCTCATGCAACCGCTCCGCTCGTGATCCGAGGGTCCGTCCGGGGGTGAGGTCTGCCCTCAGCGAGTACCTGTCCGAGCCTCTTCCGGGAGCGAGTTTCCGATGATTTCCGCACGAGATATTGAGCTGCGCGCGGGCGCGCGGCTGCTGTTGTCGCCGGCCACCTTCCAGGTGTCCGCGGGCGACAAGATCGGCCTGGTCGGGCGCAACGGCGCGGGGAAGACGACCCTGGCACGAGTCCTGGCGGCCGAGGGTCAGCCCGCCGCCGGCACCGTGGTGACCGGTGGCTCGGTGGGCTACCTTCCGCAGGACACGAGGACTGGCGACCTTGAGGCCCTCGCGGTCGACCGGATCCTGTCCGCGCGAGGCCTGGACTCCCTTCTGGCCGGCATGCGCGAGGCCGAGCTGCAGATGGCCGATGCGAACCCGGCCAGGCGAGACGCAGGGGTGCGCCGGTACGCCCACCTCGAGGAGCGGCTGACCGTGCTCGGCGGATATGCCGCCGAGTCCGAGGCCGCCTCGCTGGCCTCGAGCCTCGGGCTCCCGCAGAAGGTCCTGCGCCAGCCGCTGCGCACGCTGTCGGGCGGGCAGCGGCGCCGGATCGAGCTGGCCCGGATCCTGTTCAGCGGCTCGGATTCGCTGCTGCTCGACGAGCCGACCAACCATCTCGACTCGGACTCGGTGAGCTGGCTGCGCGACCACCTGCGGACGTTCCGTGGCGGCCTGGTCGTGATCAGCCACAACACCGAGCTGCTCGAGGCGGTGGTGAACAAGGTCTACCACCTCGACGCCGACCGCAGCGTGCTCGATATGTACAACCTCGGCTGGAAGGCCTACCTCGAGCAGCGCGAGACCGACGCGCGCCGCCGCCGCCGCGAACGGCTCAACGCCGAGCGGCAGGCATCCGCCCTGCACTCCCAGGCGGACAAGATGCGGGCCAAGGCCACCAAGGCCAAGGCCGCGCAGAACATGCAGAAGCGGGCGGAGAAGCTGCTGGCCGGGGTCAGCGCGGACCGCGCGCCGGACAAGGTGGCCAGGCTGCGATTCCCGGTGCCCGCGCACTGCGGCCGCACGCCGCTGTCCGCGCAGCGGCTGTCCAAGTCCTACGGGTCACTCGAGGTGTTCACCGACGTCGATGTCGCCGTGGACCGCGGCGCGCGCGTCGTGGTGCTCGGTCTCAACGGAGCCGGGAAGACGACGCTGCTGCGCCTGCTGGCCGGCGTCGAGGAAGCCGACACCGGCGAGGTGCTGCCGGGCCACGGCCTGCGGCTCGGCTATTACGCGCAGGAGCACGAGACGCTCGACAACGAGCGCACGGTCCTGGAGAACATGCGCACGGCGGCGCCGGACCTGGCCGAGAGCGAGCATCGCAGCATCCTCGGCTCGTTCCTGTTCTCCGGTGACGACGTGAGCAAGCCGACCGGCGTCCTGTCGGGCGGCGAGAAGACCAGGCTCGCGCTCGCGCTGCTGGTCGTTTCCGGGGCAAACGTGCTGCTGCTGGACGAGCCGACCAACAACCTCGACCCGGCCAGCCGGGCCGAGATCCTGTCCGCGCTGCGCCGGTATCAGGGCGCGATCGTCCTGGTCACGCACGATGAGGGCGCGGTGGACGCGCTGCAGCCCGAGCGCGTGGTACTGCTGCCCGATGGCGTCGAGGACGCCTGGAGCGAGGAGCTGGCCGACCTGGTAGCTCTGGCCTGACCGCCGGACAGGCGCGAAAAAGAAAGATCTTTTTCGCGCCGTCCGGGTAGCCGATCACGAGCTAATGGGTGATCATTGCGAGATACGGTAACGCAGCGGCCAAGCTCACCGGGAGGAACGCGTGACCGAGACCCTCAAGAAAGGCACCCGCGTCACCGGTGCCGACCGGACGAAGCTCGCGAGCGACCTGAAGAAACGGTACAGCGCGGGCGAGAGCATCCGCTCCCTGGCCGCATCTACCGGCCGGTCGTACGGGTTCATCCACCGGATCCTGAGCGAGAGCGGCGTCGCGCTGCGCGGGCGCGGCGGCGCCACCAGGGGCAGGGCGAAGTCAAAGGCGTAATGACCACAAACGCCGTCGACCTGGCAGCGGCAGGCCTCGATCTGAGTATCGAGGGCGCCGTTGCGACCGTTACGCTCAACCGCCCCGCGCGCCGCAACGCGATGACGCCGTCCATGTGGCACGGCCTCGCGAGCGTGGGCATGACAATCCCGGACGATGTCCGGGTTGTACTGGTACGCGGAGCCGGGCCGTCGTTCTGTGCCGGCATCGACCTGCGGGTGTTCAGCCCCGATGGAGTGCCCGGCGAGCAGCGCGGCCTGGACCCGAGCGACCCGGGGTTCATGGACGAGGTCGCCGGATACCAGGCGGGCTTCACCTGGCTCCGCAACCCGAGCTTCGTCTCGGTCGCGGTTGTCCAGGGGCACGCGATCGGGGCCGGATTCCAGCTCGCGCTGTCCTGTGACCTCCGGGTCCTGTCCACCGACGCCAAGCTGTGCATGCGCGAGCCCGAGCTCGGCCTGGTTCCCGATCTGACCGGCACCAAGCCGCTCGTCGATCTGGTCGGGCTGCCGCGCGCCCTCGAGATCTGCGTGTCGGCCAGGACGATCGACGCCGCCGAGGCCCGGGAGCTGAGGCTGGCCGAGTGGGTTGTCTCCGGTGACGAGCTGGACCACGAGGTCAGCGAGCTGGTCAAGCACCTGCAAAGGAGCGTCCCGGAGGCGGCACGGGCGACGAAGGCCCTGCTCGCCCAGGCCGCCGGCAATACGCTGGAGCAGCAGGCCGCCGCGGAGCGCGAGGCGCAGGCGCGGCTGCTGCGGGCCAGGGCCTCGGCCCAGTCGCCGGCTACCTAACGCGGCTATCCTGGGCGGGCCGCCTCTGCCCGAGGCTCTGCGCCCGGCACGACCAGGCTGGCCCCGGGCGGGTGGCGTTCCTGCCGGAGTTCGCCGTAAGCGGAGTGGGCGGGGGATGATCTGCGCCTGCCAGGGGGTTCACGGGACATGACCATGCAGGCGCAGTGGCACACGATGCGGGGGTTCTCCCGGGATCCGTCGGTGACCAAGCAGAAGCTCAAGCCCGGAACGGTGAAGCGGATCGCCGGGTACGCCCGGCCGTATCGCCTGGACCTGGTCGTCTTCCTGCTGGCCGCGGCGCTGGACGCGGTGGTGACGGTGAGCTACCCGCTGCTGCTCGCGATCGTCCTCGACGACGGCGTCCTCCACAAGGACGTTGGCGTCGTACTCGGAGTGGCCGGAGCGGTCGCCGGGCTCGCGATCTTTGACGCCTTCCTGTCCGTCCTCCAGCGGTACTTCACCTCCAGGGTCGGCGAGGGCCTCATCTTTGACCTGCGTACGCAGGTATTCGGGCATGTGCAGAAGCAGCCGATCGCGTTCTTTACCCGGGCCCAGACCGGGTCGCTGGTGAGCCGGCTCAACAGCGACGTGATCGGCGCGCAGCAGGCGCTCACCTCGACGCTCTCGTCGGTGGTGTCGAGCGTGCTCCAGCTGGCCCTGGTCCTGGCCGCGATGTTCGTGATCTCGTGGCAGGTGTCGGTCGTGTCGCTGGTGCTGATCCCGATCTTCCTGTACCCGGCGCGCCGCGTCGGCCGGCGGTTGCAGCGGCTGACGCGCGAGTCGATGCAGCTCGACGCCGCGCTCGGCTCGACCATGACCGAGCGCTTCAACGTGGCGGGCGCGATGCTGGCCAAGCTCTACGGCCGGCCGGCCGAGGACCAGAGCCTGTTCGACGGGCGCGCCGGGCGGGTGCGCGACATCGGCGTTCTCACCGCGCTGTGGGGCAGCGCGCTGGTGACCGGGCTGGGTCTGCTGGCCACGTTCTCCACGTCGGTGGTCTACGGACTCGGCGGCTGGCTGGCCATCCGCGGCGACATCAAGATCGGCGAGCTGGTAGCGCTGGCTCTGCTGCTGTCGCGGCTCTACGGGCCGATCACCTCGCTGTCGAACGTCCAGGTCAACGTCATGACGGCGCTGGTGAGCTTCGACCGGGTCTTCGAGGTGCTCGACCTGGAGCCGCTGATCGCGGAGCGCCCCGGCGCTCAGCCCCTGCCGGCGCCCGAGCGTGATGGCCAGCGATCGGCATCGGGCGGCGCGCCGGATGTGGTGTTCGACGATGTGAGCTTCCGCTATCCGGCGGCTTCGGAGGTGTCGCTGGCATCGCTGGAGTCGATCGCGTTGCCGGCGCCGGAGCGGGCGCACCAGACCGAGGCGCTGTCGCACGTGAGCTTCAGCGCACCGGCCGGCAAGCTGACGGCGCTGGTCGGCCCGTCGGGCGCCGGCAAGACGACGATCACCCACCTGGTGGCCCGGCTCTACGACCCGACCTCAGGCTCGGTGCGGATCGGCGGCCACGACCTGCGGGACATCACGCTCGACTCACTGCACGACGCGGTCGGAGTCGTCACGCAGGACGCGCACCTCTTCCACGACACGATCCGGGAGAACCTGCTGTATGCCCGGCCGCAGGCGACCGAGCACGAGCTCGTTCTCGCGTGCCAGGCCGCGCAGATCTGGGACCTGGTCTCCGGGCTCGCGGACGGCCTCGACACGGTGGTCGGCGATCGCGGGTACCGGCTGTCCGGCGGGGAGAAGCAGCGCATCGCGATCGCCCGCCTGCTGCTCAAGGCGCCGTCGGTTGTCGTGCTTGACGAGGCGACGGCGCACCTGGACTCCGAGTCCGAGGCGGCGGTGCAGCGCGCCCTCAAGACCGCGCTGGCCGGCCGCACCTCGGTGGT
>Ga0209380_10000910_pt1 | contig 20730 bp, 15 predicted proteins | sample HubBroMetageWFT6_FD_188347 | JGI IMG/M metagenome (GOLD analysis project Ga0209380, IMG submission 188347) | Warmed and freeze-thawed soil microbial communities from the Hubbard Brook experimental Forest, New Hampshire - Hubbard Brook CCASE Soil... | ecosystem: Environmental > Terrestrial >...
CGGTATTGTGTCGAACCTCCGAATCCGTTATGTCCTCGTCGTAAGCTTGGCCATCACAACTAGTGTTGGCTGGTACGGCATTTTTTCTGGGCGGTTGTACGCAGCGCCCGATTGGATCGAAAGTTGGGAGCCGGTGGCCCAGCAAGCGGCAGAAATAGTTCGCAATCATGGGACCGTCATTGGCGACGATCCTTCATTTTTCTTCTTTCTGACGTATCTGATCCCAACTTCGCCCTCCAAGGTTCCCGGGATGGAGAATTTCTCCGGGTATCTTTCCGGATCGGTACAGACTCAGGGCGTCTATGATGCTCCTCACTGGGTCGCGGCCAATCGTCCTGCGACCTCAATGGTTCTCTTGGTCGACGGACCGCATTTCGAAATGCCCTCCGTTGAGGAACCCAAGCGTTGGTTGGATGAGAATTTCAGTATGATCGAATCGAAACGAATGATTCATGACAGCTGTTGGCTACGGAAAGAACGATTTGCGCAAGGAATTGACCAACCCGAATGGAGGATCCAGGTAAAAACGTGTGCATGCAAATGAAGCACCAATGAGGCACTGGCTCCCTGTTCGAACTTTGCGGTGCCGCGCGTGGGTGGCATAATGTCGTCGGGGATGCTAACCGGAAGGACGAACTGAATGCAACAGAGTATAGGATCCTTAGGAGGCAAGCGCCAACTCCAGGGTTTGGTCATGGGGCTATTGCTTCTTGGACTCATATGGGAAGTGGCGACTTGGATTATTTCCGGGTCGGACCGGGCACTCTTGATATTCGGACTCGGCGTCGTGTTGTGCGCCGCGGTCGTGCATATTCTGAAGGATTGGCGTTCAGGAGTCCTGATCTTTTTGCTCTGGCTTCTGTTTGAAGATCTGGCGCGGAAGTATCTCGGCAACAGCATGGTTGTATATTTCGCGAAAGACTTGCTGCTTGGGGTTGCTTTTGCATCGTTTTATTTCGCGAAGCGCAGGCGAGAGGTCGATATTCTTGAAGTTCCGTTTCTGATTCCGTTTATCGTATTTTTCTTTTTTGCGGCTGTTCAAGTTTTCAATGTCAATTCGCCGAGCATTTTCTACGGTTTGTTGGGGATGAAGCTCTATTTCTACTATGCCCCTTTAATGTTTCTGGGTTATGGGATGATTCGAAGCCCCAAGGACCTAGACATCCTTTTGGTGGTAACGCTGGTTGCGGGCATCGTGATTGCCCTGCTGGGAGTTGCGCAGTCTGTGCTGGGCCTGCAATTTCTGACTCCCGATGATCTGGCACCTGAGTTGTATACTCTGACCCACGTGAGTCGTTTCTCGCCAATCACTCACCAGGAGTCTATAGCGACGAGTTCCGTTTTTGTCAGTACAGGCCGTTTTTCTTTCTATTTGGTCCTGCTCTGGATCGTGGCCATGGGCGCGCAGGGATATCTGCTCCTCAGTCGTAGACGAGGCCTCATTTTCGGTTTTGTGGGAATTGGAGTGGTCACTGCTGCTGTGATGGTTGCCGGTACACGCACTCCGTTCGTCTTTATGTTGGCCAGCGGTCTGATTTTGACCGCCGGACTTCTATGGGGTGCCCCATGGCGTTGGGGGCAAGGGCATCGCCTCGTCAAGGCGCTCCGCCGGACGCTTGTAATTGGTGGGATCGGCGTGATCCTTTTGGCGGAGGTCTTTCCAGATACCTTTGGAGGCCATTGGGGATTCTTGTCGGAAACTTTATCGACACAACAAGCTCAGGGTTCCGACTTGAGGACAAGAGGTTGGGACTATCCAATCGCAAACCTGGTGGTGGCTTTCAATGGAGAACATTGGATGCTAGGGGGCGGCACAGGGACTAATTCCCTCGGCGCCCAATATGTGGCAAGCTACTTCGATGTTCCTCAGCCAGGGATGGGTGGCGAGAACGGCTTCGCTACACTTATTGTAGAGATGGGCGTCCTAGGCCCAGCGATGTGGATCTTTTGGGTCGTGGCCGCACTTTGGTCCATGTGGAAAGTAGTGAAACAGATTCGTCAGACTGTCTATTTCCCGATTGGTTTTGCAATCTGGTGGTATTGCATTGTGACTATGGTTTTGCTCTTCTACTTGACCATGACGTCCTATCAAGATTTTGTGAACTGTGCCTACATGTGGCTGTTGATCGGGGTGTTGTTCCGACTGCCCAAACTTGCACAAATGCCGCAACCCGTTCCTATCCCCAGACATCTGCGCGGAGTGCCTCGCTGGCGTCTCGCGCTGATTGGAAAATAGACAGCGTGTGCGGCATTGCAGGGATTGCGACGACTCAGCCTGACGATTCGTTGCGCTTGGCCGCGGAGCGCATGGCCGCTGCCATGAAACACCGCGGTCCCGACAGCCAGGGCGTCCAGGAATTCGCATCGTGCCTCCTGGTCAACACGCGCCTCTCCATCATCGACTTGAGCGATCGTGGGCGCATGCCCATGTCCAGCCCGGACGGGCAGATCTGGATCACCTACAACGGAGAAAGTTATAACGCCGCCGAACTGCGCGCCGAGCTCGAACAGCACGGCCATCCCTTCCGCACGACATCGGATACGGAGGTTGTCCTTCACCTCTACCAGGAATATGGCGAGCGATTCGTGGAAAAGCTCCGCGGGATGTTTGCCTTCGCAATCTGGGATAACCGCGACCGCAAACTGGTTCTCGGGCGCGACCGCCTGGGCATCAAGCCGCTTTACCTGCGCCAGTCCGGCAGCCAGTTGGTATTTGCTTCCGAACTTAAAACTCTACTGGCCTCCGGCCTGGTGCCCCGTCAGCTTGACCCCGCGGGACTCCGCGCGTTCCTTCAGCTTGGGCATATACCTCCGCCATGGTCCGCCATTCGCGGCGTGACTCCACTTGCGCCGGGTCACATAGGAGTTTGGAAGGACGGAGAGTGGCGAACGGAGGGGTACTGGTCGCTTTCTCCGCATTCTTCGCCGCCCTCCTTGCAGAAAAATCTCGCCGCCGATCTTTCCGGAGTTCTGCTCGAGGCGATGCGAAAACATCTCGTCTCGGACGTTCCCGTGCTGATTTTCTTGAGCGGCGGCACGGATTCGGCTTGCCTTGGCGCGCTGGCGCGAGCCGCCGAAGCGCGGAACCTCTCGGCGATGACGGTCGGATTCGGAGAAGCCGAATTCGACGAAAGTAGTCTGACTCGCCGCACGGCGGAAGCGCTGGGCATCCCGCTTGAAGTTGTGACGCTCGAGGCGCGCCGCGTGGAAGCAGACCTGGACCACGCCGTCTGGGCTTTGGATCAGCCTTCCGTGGATGGATTGAACTCCTACTGGATTTCGAAACTGGGAGCGGAAGCGGGATTCAAAGTCGCGCTATCGGGCCAGGGGGGAGATGAATTGTTCGGCGGGTACGAGTCGCTTGCTTGGTTCGAAAGGTTCAACACCGTTGCGCGTTGGGCCAGGCCTCTGCCTGCGATGCCGTTCGGCCGATGGCTCGACCAGAACTCGTTTCCATTTCGCTGGAGGAAGCTTTCCTACCTGATTGGGGCCGACGATCCGTTCGTGGCCGCGCAGCTTGCTGTGAAAGTGCTTTTCCTGGATCGCGATGTCGCTGCGTTGATGTCTCCCTCCTTTGCTCGCAATGGCCATCACGCGGAAGCCAGGGACCATTTGACGTATTGGTCCAAGCAGGTGGAGAAAGAAGATATTCGCGAGCGCCTCGCCTTTATGGACATTCATACGCACCTGGAGCCGCGCCTGCTGCGCGACCTGGACGCCATGAGCATGGCTCACAGCATCGAAGTCCGGCCGGTATTTCTCGACCATCGCGTGGTGGAGTTTCTGCTGCCCGTTCCGTCGAAGATTCGCATGCAGCAGAAGCGGCTTCTGCTGGATGCCGCAAAGGCTTTTTTGCCTCCTGGGCTTTTGGCGGATTTATCGGCGCGGCGGAAACGCACGTTCACGTTTCCTTTTCAGCGCTGGCTGTCGCATGATTTGCGTAACGCGTTGGAGGAAGCGTTTGCGCCGGACCGGCTCCGCCGGACCGGCATTCTTGAGCCTGCGGCCGTGAATCGCGTCTGGAACTGCTACGAGCGGTCAGAGGGCGCCGTGGGCTGGTCGCGCATCTGGAATCTTTTTGTTCTCCAGCGCTGGTGCGAACTCATGCAGGTCAGCCCTTAGGGAGCGTCGCCAACGAATGCCACCCGTCCGGATCGCCGTTGTTTCTCCCTTCATCGATAAACGCCATGGAACCGAGCGGCGCATCGCCGAATGGATCACGCGCCTGCCTCAGGAACATGAAATTCATATTTACAGCCAGCGCGTCGAAGACGTGGACCTCACCCGCATGCGGTGGCACCGGATTCCCCGAATCCCAGGACCCCACCTTTTGAATTTTCTTTCGTGGCTCGCCGCCAATCACCTGTGGCGCTGGTGGGATGCACACGTGCGCGGGTTGCAGCCCGATCTGGTTTACACAGCGGGAACGAATTGCTGGGACGCGGATCTGATTTCCATCCACATTGTGTTTGCCGAATTTGTGCGCATGTCAGAGCATGAATTGCGGTTCCGGGGCAGTCCGCTGCGATTCTGGCCCCGGCTGATTCACCGTTGGCTTTACTACCGGCTGATTATTTTTCTGGAACGCCGCATGTATACGAATCCGAAGACCGGTCTGATTCTTATCGCGAAAAAAACGGCGGACGATTTGAAGCGCCATTACGGCATCGCCGGACCTTTGCCGATTGTATACATCGGTCTCGACCACAAGATTTTCAATCGCGAATTAAGGGTTCGCAACCGGCCCGAGGTGCGCGGGCACCTCGGCTTGAGAGAGGATCAATTTGTTCTGGTGCTGGTCGGCAACGATTGGAAGAAGAAAGGGCTCGTGGCTTTGATTGAAGCGCTCGCGCAGTTGAAAGAGCTTCCGCTGGTGCTTGTCGTGGCGGGTAAAGACGATTCGGCGCCCTACCAGAGACGGATTCGCGAACTCGGACTGGACGGAAAAGTGAAATTCTGCCCGTCACGCGCGGACGTGCAGTGGTACTACGCCGCCGCGGATGTGTATGTGGGCCCGTCGCTCGAAGACACTTTCGCGCAGCCTCCCGCAGAAGCCATGGCTTGCGGCTTGCCCGTGATCACCACCGCGACGAACGGCACAGCCGAAATCATGAGCGACGGCGTGGATGGTTTGATCCTGCAGGATCCAAACGACGTCGCGGACCTTGCCGAACGGATTCGATGGCTCTACGAGCATCCCGATCAGAGGGAACGCATCGCCGCACAGGCCGCCGTGACCGCCGGCGAATATACTTGGGACCGCAATGGCGTGGAGATGCGCGCCATTTTTGCCGACGCGATTGAACGCAAGAAAAAGCAATCGCACGACGCGCCCGCGGCCCGCGTCTCGCCCCGTACACCGTCACCCAAATAAGAAATCCGGAGACTGGCTAAAACTGCAATTCGAAAAGACAAGGCGGCGTTGTAGAATCCCGAAGCTGTTGTAAAGTCACAAAACACGCGGAACAAAATGCGGGAGAATTGGAATTGTCTCGAAGCGAGGTCCAAGGATGAGTGTACTGCCGAATTGCGACCACTTTCGGCTTTGGGGTAAGAGGCTGCTTTTCCCGGGTCTGGACCTGCACACTCGCAGCCGGTATCGCTTCCTTACCAGATATTTTAGCGAAGGCCCCATCGGCACTCTGGATGTGGGTGCGGCAATGTGGCGCTGTCCTACGCGGCTTATCGTCGCGGGAATCGAGTCCTGGGCGTGACCATGGATTCGGTCCAGGTGGAGAAAGCCAATGAGTTTTACTCTTTTCTGGGAACCGATCCCGGCCGGCCAAAGTTTAAGGTCTGCAATCTTTACGATTTGGCTCAGATCAAGGAGAAATTTGATCAAATCATTTGCTCGGAAATGCTGGAACACATTACCGGGGACAAGCAAGTTGTTGAATATTTTTACGACACGCTACGCGAAGGCGGTGTGTTGCACCTCTGCTGCCCGTTCTCGGATCATCCCGGCAACAAAGGGAGGGTGTGTACCGACGAGTCGCGAGGCTGGCACGTCCGCGACGGGTACACGGTGGAGAGCTACAGGGCGCTCCTGGAACCGGCGGGATTCCAGATCGTCAAGAGCGCCGTGTTTGGTTCGCCCCTTTTGGTGAAGATTACGAATATTGTTCAACCCGTGTTGAGCCGGAGGGGCGCCGCTTTCGCGCTGCCCTTGTTTCTTCTCTCCTGGCCGTTGCAACTTTTGGACTACGAAAATTCCAAGGTGCCGTGGTCGCTCTACGTTCAGTGCGTAAAGAAGCCCCAGAGTGCGAAGTGAACTGGCCGGCCTCTCTCAGAAGCGATGGACGCGCATCCTAAATCGGAAGCGTGGCGGGTCATGAAGCGGATTCTTGGGGGAGCATATTGAATGGAGACTGGCGCAAGCACGGCTCTGAAGAGTGGACCGGTTACGTCACTTCAACGAATCTACCTGCGAATTGCGCTCGCTGGCCTCGTTGCGCTGGTCTATGCCGCGCTTTGGACGATCAACGCAAAGCCTTTGGAAGTCCGTGAGCATTTTTATCAGAGCTATTTTTCTTTTCCCGCGTCGACGCCGCAAGCGTATGGAGACCTGAGGTACTACCTGGTGTGGCTAGATTGCGTCCGCGCCGGCGCGCCCATTGACAAGCCCTGTTCCCTGGGCTCCCCGATTCCCTGGGTCTACCCTTCCGTCTGGCTCCTGGTTGCCTACACCGGACTGTCAGTTCGTCACTCGATCGCGGTTGCGGCGGTACTTTTCATCGGACTCATTGCGATGGCTGCGTACTTGTGCTCGCCGGGATCGGTCTCGGAAGTTTTCTACGACGCTTTGTTTCTCGTCTCTCCGCCTTTCGTCCTGGCCCTCGAACGATGCAACATGGACATATTGATTTTCATTCTGCTCGGGTTGGCCGTAGCGCTTGCAAGCCGTCGAATCGTCCTGGGCGCGTTCGGGCTGGTTTGGGTGGCCGCCCTTTTGAAGGTCTATCCGGGAGTCGCCTTGCTCGCATTTATTCGGAAGAAGAGTGATGTGATTGCCGCGGGGCTGGGCGTCGCGACGCTCCTAGTCTACATTCAGGCGATTCGGCCGCAGCTCAAACTCATCTATTTGATCCTGCCGCAGACCGAGTGGGAGTCCTTCGGCAGCCCGGAGCTGTTCCTGATTCTGGGCAAGAAATTGGAGGCGATGGGCCACCCGGTGCCATTGATAAACTCGGTGATTCCGCTTCTTGCGGTTGCGGTGTGTACAATTTCGGTCGCGCTTCTCGCTTTCGCATTCGTCCGGCGTAGATTCGATATGGATTTGGAACCTTTGGATGATATTTCTCAGCATGCTTTCACGGTTGGCGGACTGGTGTATTGTGCGTGCTGGTCCCTGGGCATGAACTTTAACTATCGCTATATTATTCTGGCCATGACTTTACCGAAGGCATGGGCATGGGCGTCCGCGAAATTTCGATGGCGATGGGCGTATGGCGCATACCTGCTGGCCGCGCTGGCGATGGCCTGGTTGGCGCTATTCCAATACATGCATCCATGGATCGAGATTGGACACGCGCTCCTTGGTTGGTTTCTCTACGGATGGCTGGTTTTTACGCTGGTCTTGTTGTATGGGCGCGCTGTCGTCACGGCGCTGGGCGAAGGAACCGCTTCTATTATCCTTCAACAGGGACACGGGAGCTGAACACGGCCGATGCGGATTCGGCCAGGCGCACGGATTCAAGAAGTGCGGTCTCGTCGTCCTCGGCGGTCTTGCCCTGCTCGACACATTCCAGAAAATAGCGGAGTTCGCGTGCGAGCGGCCCGGGCCTGTTTGCCCATTCGGCATCCGCCGTCATGCTTTCCGCGCCGATCATCATGGTGCCGGGCTCGACGGAAAAATCAAGCGATGCCGGCGCGGAGAGCTGAATCATGCGGCGGCGCCGGTCGCTGTCGCGCTCGAGCGTGACGCTGCCTTTCATGCCGCCCGCGGAGAGTGTGAAGGTGGCGGATTTTCCGCGGCGAGCCATTCTGCAGGATTTCACTGAGAAGACGGCCTGGGGAAACAGCACGGAAAGAATCGCCCAGATATGCGGCATGACGTCATCGGCCACGTTGATGCTTGCGTCATAAGTTTTTCGCTCGCCATAGCGTATCTCGCCCGCGGGGTCGGACCAGTGCAGCTCAAAGCCTGAAAGCTCGTGCAGCGCCGCGATGCGCCGCGCAAAATTGTGCAAGTAGGAACAGAAGCGATAGCTCAGGCCTGGCAGCAGAATCGTGCGGGCTGCACGGGCCAGCGATAAAAGTTGCTGCGCCTCCGGCAAGGTGAGCACAACTGGTTTTTCAATCAGTAAATGGGCCCCGCGCACGATCAGGTTGCGCGCGGTTTCGCCGTGGGAGCGGGCGGCATTGGCGATTATTGCAACGGATGGGCTATCTGAAAGTTCGGATACGATCCGGATGGGATGCAAAGTAGCAAGCCGCGATACGACGTTTTGCGCAAGCGCGGCATTGTGCGTGGTCACCAGCGTGATGCAATCCACCGGCAGATCGGAGGTTGCCAGGACGGAGAGGATCACGCGCCCCCATCGTCCGCCGCCAATGATGGCCACATCGTGCCGCATGGTTAGGCGCATGCCCTGAGCAAGTACTGCACAAGCTGGTGCAGCGAGAACTCGCGCAGGTCCTTTTTATCCCGGCAGGCCTTGTACCAGTCTAGTGTCCAGCCGATGGCATTGTCCACGGCAAGCAGAGCCTCCCAGCCCAGGGTCTCGCGCGCGAGGGACGAATTGATTGCCAGATAGCCGCTTTCCTTGAGATTGGGATCGGCGCCGCCCGCGCGCCAACTCTCCGAGCCCATGATGCGCTTGAATTGTTCCGCGACGTCGCGCACCGTGCGAAAAGCAGCTTCGGAAGGGCCGAAATTCATGGCCAGCGGGGCGTCAAGTCCGCGCCGCACCAGATGCTCGATATAAAGCAAGTAGCCGAAAACGGGGTCGAGCACATGCTGCCACGGTCTTACTGCGTCGGGATAGCGCAGGACGACCTGTTCGCGGGAGATGTAGGCGCGCCAGAGGTCGGGAATCAGGCGGTCCGCCGACCAATCGCCGCCGCCGATGACATTGCCGGCGCGGGCGCACGCCACGGGAATTTTGCGGCGGGCAAAGAAACTTTGGGCGTAGCTGCGCGTGAGAATTTCGGCCGCGGCTTTGGAGGCGGAATAGGGGTCGCGGCTGCCGAGGGGCGCGTTCTCGGCGAAGGCGATTCCGAGTTCGTGATTCTCGTAGACCTTGTCGCTTGTAATGATGAGCGCAGCTCTGAGCGTAGGCACGCCGCGCAGGGCCTCAAGCAGATGCGCGGTGCCCAGCACATTGGTTTCGAAGGTAAGCACGGGCTCCGTGTACGACCGGCGCACCAGCGGCTGGGCAGCCATGTGGATGACGATCTCGGGTTGCGCAGCGGTGATGACTTCGCCGAAGGAAGCTGCGTTGCGGATGTCGCCCGTATGCGAGTCGAGCGCAGGCCAGGGCGATAAAAGTTCGAACAGGCTGGGATGGGTATCGGGCGGCAGGGCGAAGCCGGTGACGCTGGCCCCGAGATGCTCGAGCATCAATGCCATCCAGCCGCCTTTGAAGCCGGTATGGCCGGTGAGCAAAACGCGCCTGCCGGACCAGAAACCGCGGTCAAGCGCGCGCGGCATCAATCCCACCATTTCCAGGGCGCCTTGCCGCTGGCCCACAAATCTTCCAGCGCGCGGCGATCGCGCAGCGTATCCATCGGCCGCCAGAACCCGTCATGGGTGAACGCGCCGAGCTTGCCTCTTTTCGCAAGCGTTTCGAGCGGGCCGCGCTCCCAGATCGTGGCGTCGTCTTCGATTAGATCGATCGCCGAAGGATTTACCACGAAAAAGCCGCCGTTGATATAACCTTCGCCCGAGCTGGGTTTCTCGGAAAAATGGGTGACGCGGTTATTTTTGATGATGGCTGCGCCGAAACGCGGTGGCGGTTTAACGGCTGTGAGTGTGACGTCGAATTTATTTTGTTCATGAAAGGCGATGAGCGCACCGATGTCGATATCGGCGATGCCGTCGCCGTAGGTGAGGCAGAAGGGTTCCCGTTGGTCAAGATGATCGCGCACGCGCTTGATGCGCCCGCCGGTTTCCGTGCCTTCACCTGTGTCAATGATCGTGATTTTCCAGGGTTCGGCGGCTTCGCTTAGGCAAGTCACCTTGTTGGTGGCGAGATCAATGGTGACGTTGCTGTGATGCTCGCGGTAGTTCGCAAAAAACTCGACGATGGTGTGCGCCTTGTATCCCGCGCAAATCACGAAATCGTTGATGCCATGACTCGAATAGACCTTCATGATGTGCCACAGGATCGGCCAGTTGCCGATGGTGACCATGGGCTTGGGGATGCGGTCGGTCTCTTCCGACAAACGCGTGCCGAGGCCGCCAGCGAGGATGACTGCTTTCATGCCGTCACGTCCGCGCGAATGTGAAATATTGTGCGCCAAGAGGGCACCATGTCAGCACCTTGTCCAGTTGAGTGAAGAACCGCTGGGAGAACGGAGTGAACAGGATATTTTCGGTCAGGGGCGCGCGCAACCCCACCTCGCGCATGAGTTTGCGGAGGCGTCCGCCGGAAAGCAATGTCACGCCGTGATCCAGCTCGTTATGAGAGACGACGTAGCGGGTGAGGGGATTGAACGGATTATGCTCGAAAATGAAAATGCCGCCTTGCGGTTTCACCACGCGCTTCATATCACCGAGAAATTTCAACCAGTCGGCGGGCGGCACATGGTGCATGACGCAAATGGCCAGGGCGAGATCGAAAGTGGCGTCAGCGAAAGGAAGTTTCGCGCCGTCATAGGGAACGTAGGAAACGCCGGGGTTTTGCTGCGCAGCAAGGGTGAGTACTTCGCCCGCCACATCCGTGCCGGTGATAGCGAAGCTGCCTGCAAGATAAGGGTGGATCAGCCCGTGACCGCAGCCGACGTCCAGCAGTTTGGGTTTCTGCAGATGAGGGAAATAGGCGTTGACCGCGCGCATGAAGGCATCGGCCTTGGCCTTCGTATAATAATCCAGCCCTTTGCCCGCGAAGCCGATCGATCGCTCGATCACCTCGCGGTAATTGTCTTTCGCGGTGTTGAAATCGACAAGCTGCTTCTCACTGTTCATCAATGTTCAGCGCCTGTTCGACAATCACGGTGGGACGTTTGCGCGCCTGGATATAGATGCGCCCGATATATTCGCCGATAACGCCGAGGAAAATCGCATTCAGGCTGATCCCGAACAGGATCAGCACCGTGGTGGTGGCAAAGCCCGAGGGCCAAGCATGTTGCGTGACGAGCCGTGCAACCACATAAATGCAGGTCATTACGGCTGTGACGAGAGAGACGAAAATGCCGAGATAGGTCGCCACCCGCAGCGGTTCGATCGAATAGGACAGAATGCCGCTCATGGCCAGGCGCACGAGCTGATGCAGGGGGAATTTGCTCTTGTCAAATTCGCGCTTCTGACGGGTAAAGACGACGCCGGTTTGGTTTCGCGCGAGTTCCGAGATCAGCCCTCGCACGTAGGGCTGGGCGTCGTCGATGGTTTTAAGCTGGTCGAGAATTTTACGGTCCACTAGGCGGAAATCGCCGGCATCGATCGCATGCGGAACTTCCGAGATGCTGCCGAGCAAGCGGTAAAAGGCGCGGCGAAGAGCGATCATGCGCCTGGATTCCTTGCGATCGGAGCGCACTCCGGCCACCACATCGTGGCCTTCGCGCCAGAGCCTCAGAAATTCCGGGAACAGCGAGGGCGGATCTTCGAGGTCGCAGTCAATCTGGATTGCCGCAGCGCCGTGGGCATGGCGGTAGCCTGTGAGAATGGAACGGTGGAACCCGAAATTACGGGCGAAACGCAGCACGCGAACATCGGGATCAGCTGTGGCGAGCTCCTTCAGTTTGGCAAACGTTTCGTCGGTGCTGTGATTGTCGGTGAAGATGATCTCGTAGCTGTAATCCGGCAGCTTGTTGAATTCCTCGACAATCGCCGAATAGGCGCGCTCCACATTGTGCTCTTCGTTAAAGACAGGTACGACGATCGAGATAGGCGTGCGTTCTGGACCCGCATCCAGAATCTTGCATTCCGGCAGCGGCACGATCAGCTTGGACTTCAACCCGCGCTTGCGCAAGTCTGCGGCAATCGGCTCGGCGTAGTGCCAGGCGAGCAGCACGACGTAATCAGGCTGTTCGATAAACAAGATGCTATTATCGACGATAGGAATATGTTTGCCAGGCGAGTAGAGGCCCTTTTTCAGGGAAGCGGGCTGCTCGGCGATATAGGGCATGAGGTTGGTGCCAATATCGCAATAGTGGAGCAACGTATTGGCTCGGCCCGGGCAGGAATTGCCGACAAAACTCTGGCCCCTGGTTTTTGCCGCGACGGCAAATTCAATTAGCTTATCGCGCGTTTTTTCCGCGTTCTTGCGGAATTTTTCATAGACCGCCGGTTTATCGAGCCCCATCTCGGCTTCCATCTTCAGAATCTCGCCCACGGAGTCTTCAATCTGGCGGCTTCCCCTACGGCAGACGTGGGCGCGGATATTGCCGCCGTAGCGGGAAACACGCTCGGCGTGGAAGACTTCCATCCCGTAGAACCCAAACAGCGTGACCAGCGATTTGAGGCTGTATGTGCGGATATGTTCGTGGTAAATCGTGTCGTATTGCGCCTTGTTAAGAACATCGACGAGGTAGTGGTTCTCCAGTACAAACACGCCGTCGTTGCCGATGAGCGCCTGAATGCCGCGCACCACGTCGCCCAGCGGTGCCATGTGCGCGAAAACATTGGAGGCGGTCACCAGCGAGGCGTTTCCGTATTCCCTGACGATGTCTCGGGCGACGCCCTCGTTGAAGAATTCATTTACAGTGTCGATGCCGTCGGCAATGGCGATGCTGGCTATTTGCGTGGGCTCGATTCCCAACACGCGGATCCCCTGTTGCTTAAATCCTTTCAGTAACGTTCCATCGTTCGAGCCGATATCGCAGATAATAGATGTCCCGTTCAGCCTGTAGCGCGCGGCGAGATCTTTGGCCATCAGCTCCTGATAGGCCGCCAGCTCCCGCGTCACCCCCGTGCGGTATGGATAATTCTGGTGATAAACGGTGGATCCCTCGACCACATAATCGAGCTGGTTGAGAGTGCATCGTGTGCAACGTATCTGGCGCAGGGGGAAGTAGGGTTCCGGCTCGTGGAGCTGCGCGGCGGTGAGCAACGAATCGCACAGCGGTTGATGACCGCAATCCAGCACGAGTTCAAGATCACTCGACCCGCAAACTTGACAATGATTGAGTGGCCCGGGCTTTACGTTGTGGTCGATCATTCTGATTTCTGAAGCCGGCAATTCCATTTTGACTTTCCGGTCCGACCAATACCGTACATCCAACACTGTCAATATGCAATCGTCCAGCGAAGTTATCGGGAAGAATTATCTGCCGAACATACAAGGATTGGACATTTCAATGGGCCACTAAATGTGGAATTGGTCCAGGCTGTATTTTGCGACTCGGAATCGGAGAATTTGGGAAATGGGCATATCTGTATTTACAGCCGCTTATCTGCTTATAATTGGCCGGAGAAACGGGCGGGTATAGCACGATGGCACTATAAAATGTTCCGAAGCGTCGGGCATGGGTTCGATTGCCATGCCGTGCGCACGGAAAACAGCGGGATCGGTTGCGGGGGAATTTATCATGAGTTGGACGACGGATCTAATTCACTTTGCCGGACGGGGATTGCGCAAGGCCAGCCGCCAGATGATGGATTACCGCGCGCTCCGAGGGGTTTGGCTGGATGTGGGCGCGTGTAATGGCGAGCATTGCTATGGATTTGCGCTCGCCAATCCTTCCCTTCGTGTTTACCTCTTTGAGCCCAATCTGCGAATGGCGGCCAAGCTTTTCGGAATGCTGCCAAACTTTTTTGTGGTGCCACTGGCGGTTACTGAAACGGATGGATCTTCGGAGCTAAATATCAATTCCTATGCGGACGCGAGCTCGCTGCTGCCTCTCGATGATCAGGGCGTTCACAATTGGGCCGGAGCGCAGGACCTGCGAACCGTGGAGAAGGTAACCGTGGGCACGATTCGACTGGATACATTCCTCAATCTGGCGGGAATTCAGAGCGTGGACTATCTGAAGATTGACGCCCAAGGAATGGACCTGGACGTCGTGAGATCCGCCGGGAATCGCTTGAAGGATATTCATCGAATTTGCCTGGAGTGCGACGTCACGCCTCACCCTCTCTATCGCGGCGCCTCGACCAAGAGCGAAACGGTCGAATATCTCGAGAGCCACGGGTTCGCGCTCATCGACGTCCTGCCGCAGAGCGAGGGACAAGAAGAGAACCTGACCTTCGACAACAAAATGGCACGCGGTACATCGGAGGCATGGAACAGACTTCCCGAGATGGCGGGTTTCGGGTGCCGCCCCACTTGACTTATCCATTTTCACGTCCCGCTGGTAAGACCATTCTCAGGTACGCGATGAATTTACCAGAGACTCAAAAAGACGTTATCCGTCAGGGCGATTCAAACCTGCAGCGCATAGCGCGCGCAGGTTCTGGAAAAATACGGGCGGCCGAGCCAAGAGTCATAAAACTACTGACAACTGGCGGTAAACCCGGCAACATCGTCGTCACTATTACGTACAATCAGGCACTGAAGAATTACTTTTACCACCCAATAGCACTCCGTGACCGTCGTATCGGACGGCGCGAACTGGCTTATCGTGGGGCAAAACCGATGAGAAAGGCTCTCGCTTTCGTTCTTCTACTACTGTCGGCGCTGGCCGCTCCTGCCGCGTCGGGGCAGGACGCAACGACGACGGTTCATTCTGCCCCGTCGCTCCCGGCGCCTCAGCGCGGTTTGACCAATCCATCGAGCGGAACCAATTGTTTCAAGGGCTCTATTCCATTTGCTGATGTGACCTGTTGGGGGGCGCGTCCAACCGGCACAGTGCCACAAACTAGGGCAAGCTGCAACGGAACGAATCGCGTGGCCTTGGACTCCGCGGCAGGCTTTCAAGTTGGCGATGGCATCACGATCTACCGGTGCGGAGGGAAGAACACGATGGAGACTCCATCTGCGCCGATAGTGACGCCCAGCGAGGCTGCGGGGGAGACAGGCACCGGATGGGTGGTCAACAGCCCTACCGGATCGAGTACCTACCTATATTGTATCTTCGCTAGGGACAAGTTCGGAGCGGTAACGCCTTGCAGCACGACGACTACGATCACAAACGGGCTTGCCACGCTCGGCTTGCAGCAGGTCAACATCACTTCCCTGACGAGGGCAAATGATGTCGTAACTGCGGTCACGGCCAGGAACCAACTTTCCGTCCTTGCCGCCGTTCAGATCGAATCCACAGCAAGCAAAGCATTTAATGGCTGGTTCAGCGTCGGCAGCATCACGAACAACACGACATTCGTTCTGAATGCTACTCCCAACGATACGCGAGCGCAAGGCTGGCAGGTGGGGGACGTAGCAAGCGTCGGTACTGGCGGGACTATTGCCTACTATCTCGGAAATCATCTGTCTTGGACGCTCTCTACCGGAGCATGGGAATACTATGTCTGCGCCAAGCGGCCAGGAGATAGCGCACTTCATTTGATTGGCGTCACGAAACCTTCCTCTTCACCCGGTTATCAGGATGTGGAGTTCGATGACTGGGGATCTCCGTACATGGACAACCAGAGTTATCCTCCCTATATCACGAACGCAAATTGCACCGGCTCGGCCACAAACGATCCACTAACAACGACCATCACAGCCATCAACGGTTTGAATGTCACAGTGGCGAATGCGGCGACACAAACAATAACCGGGACAACCGCGATCTTCGATGATGGGCCGGCATTTCTTGCAGCGGCTACTTCTCAATCTCTTCCTGGCGGGAATGGTGGAACTGTTTACATACCCCCGAATCCAGGCAACCAAGGCTACTCCATAAACTCTTACACTAAGTTTCCAAGCAATACCGTCATCTGGCAGTCAGGTTATATTTCCCTTCGTGAAACCGTGGAAGTGGACACAGGAGTGAACTGGTACGGAGACTGGGGCAGCACAGGTGTTCCACAATTCGCGTATGGTTCTGGTTCCGGCATTGAAACTTCCGGCAGTTTCCCTGGCATTTTCATCCACGGATTCGGAAACACATTCCGTGGCTTAAACTTATTTACATCAGGTTTTGTTCTAAATGGTGGAACCATCATCGTCGGAGACGACATCAACGGAACGAATTTCAGCCATGTGAACTTCAGCACTGCCAACAATCTCGCTGGGAAGGACTATCTCAGCACTACCATCGTTATCCGCGATACATCAGGAAGCGTGGACAACTTCGACTTCGACACTGTGCTTTTTGCCTGTGGACCGGACCAAGTATCAGACAAATCCTGGTCGCCGTGCTTCTCCATGATGCCGAATCAGAACGGCAGTGGCGGCTTTGGGGTTGTCGGGTACTACCTGCGGATGTCGAACATCTATTGGAACCGTCGTGGGATGTCGCTCTTCACGACAGGCGGGGGAGGGGTCTACCAGTTCGATAATATGTATCGGCAGGGCGGCATCACGCCCATGTTCGCATTTGAATCTGATAACTCATGTTCAAGCTGCGCCAGTTTCATTTTCACAAATGAGACTCAGGACACTGAGGGCGAGCCAGTTTTAGCTGATTTGGATTACACAGCTACAGGCGGAAGTCCACTGGGAATTGATGTCGTATTCCATAATGTTGCTGGAGCGAACATAAGCGGTCCCCTAATTAGCGGGACTCGTCCAAGTTCGTTAACCCTGGATGGTATTGCTTTTTTTAATCAGAACGCACATGTCTTTCCCAATCGGGATTCGGCTGTCAATGGAACTGTATCTCAATTTACCTATGCACCGTATGCTACGACTGGGAGCTACCTTCCCGCTTATGGAGGCTTGCAAACTTTTGAAGAACCTGTACATATCCCCTCTGGACACAGCTTCTATTTCGATCTTCCGCAGCCAACCTCAGTTGTGGCAGGAGCACCGACATCAGGGGGCAGCATCCCGGTAGGAACCTGGTACTACGCGGTTAGCGCGACTGGCCCTGACGGTGGAGAAACAATCTTGTCCTTGCCGAGTTCCCCTGTGACCACAACGACTGGAAACCGGACCGTTGGTATTACCTGGACGAACCCCGTTGGTGGTTACACTTCCAACATCTACCGTTGCACTGTTTCCTGTCTTTTGGCAGATGGAACTGTAAGCAATGGCGTCCAGTGGTATCGCCTCGCGCAGCATCAGACCGGAACATCCTATTCCGACACTGCGGCGTCCCCAACGCTCGTCACGATTCCTCAAGTTACCGGGACTGGGTCAACGGTTGCCAACGAGAATGGCGTGTATGCTCCGGTCGCGCAAGCAGGAATAATTTCAACGGGAGGGGGCGCGCAAGTATTCGGCTCAGCAGAGAACAGCACGACAGCTGCTTGTGAAACGAATTACGGCATCACAAAGCTCGCCACGAGGTCCACAACGACGAACACGCGCTTGGACTGCCTTCCTGCGAATGCCATCATCGACGCCGTCGTCTATCGAATCACCACGACGATCACCACGGCGGCCAGCTTCACGATCGGAGACGCCGGCACGCCGAACCGTTTCTGCACCACGCAATCCAAGCTGACGGCAGGAACTACGGGAATCTGCATCGCGCAATCGGGATCGAGTGCTGCGATTCAGAACGCGGCTTCCTCAGTGCAAGTGACGACGAACACGGATCCGGCCACCGGGGCCATACGGTTGATCGTGTACTACCATACTTGGACGCCGCCAGCGAACTGATCGCTCGCATTTGATTTCAAACCACGTCAAAAGAGAGAAACGAAAGCCGAAGGAGGAAACCTGTATGGCAACCAAGGCAACTTCTCCGCCGATTATGCTCACTCGTTGCAGTACTTTCTGGCCTAATGCAAATGTCTGCTGTCACACGGGGTGTCATTTTGTCTGTCGGCTAGATCTGATTTCGTTCAGTGTGCATTCACGCAGCCCCGCTGTTTCTTCCGTCGTGCTCGTATTACCCGCAGCACCCGCTTGGGATTCACGCGAAGACCTTCTTTCCTTTGTAGCTACCAGGTCACTCCCCGCTAGCCGTATGCCAGTTTCTCTCCAGACGCAACGACGATCTGTTCATCTTAAGTTCGGTCGGCCCGAACACGCGGTTTTCTACTCAAACGGCCTTCTGTTTTGGGGGACCTCATTTTAACTAAATGAGATAATCAGTTTTTAAAATATACAATACGTTAAATAGATGAATGATAAATTATGGCGTGCTGCTCGTACATTTGAAATATATATGGACGCTGCCTCCCGACAAATGCCAAATCAAGTGAGGCAACGGCATCTCAAACCCACTAGCCTTCGCAGCGCCCGAATTTCGACTCGTTTAATGCTATTCTGCAAGCGCAATGACTCCACCTCCGCCGCCCCCGACGCTGGAAGGATTCGACGAAATCCTACGGTTGCTTGTGCGCGAACTAAGCGTCAACGATCCGGAGGGTGAAGCGTGGATTCTCAGTTCAATCGCCGCAGCAAGTGTTAAACTTCGCACTCCACAATTCATTCAGGAGCACGGTTCGCCCGAAATTTCTCCCGCCCTGCTCGATATTGGCGCGCAAATCGGTTCGTTAGCGATATACGCCACGCGCTTAGGCATGCGGTCGTCCGCCATTGACATTCCTGATTTTTTCGAGAAGTTCGCCACGGCATCATTGAAGTGTGGGGCGGACTACAGACCGTGCGACATCACCACCAATCCTCTGCCTTTTGCAGACCAATCTTTCGAATACGTCAGTTATCTCGATGTGATCGAGCATCACTCTCACTCGCCGAAGCGCGTGCTGGAAGAAATTCGCCGTGTTCTGAAGCCTGGGGGTTGCATCATCATTTCAACGCCCAACCAGATTTCGATCTACAATCGAATCACGTTCCTGACCGGTGGCAGTGTGGCGGACTCTTTTGATTATTTTTTTGAACGCACGGCAGAGATGACGCCTTATCCGGGGCATCACCGTGAATACGTGCGGGCCGAATTGCGATCGGCGCTGGCAGCCTGCGAGTTTCGGGTTCCCGAATGTCAAGTGATCGATGAAGATATCCGGGCGGCCGTAATGCTCATGAGACGCGGGCAAAATTGCAACCTTTTCCTCCAAGTATGGCGTCAAAAGAAAAGTCTTGGGCCTGCCGTCTTGGGCCGTATCTGGTCACTCTTCGGATTGCCGTTCGGACGCGTGTTGTGGACCGTCGCTGAAAAGGCACGATAAAATTTCGTGAGATCGGCTTGCAGCCATATGCGAAAGGCTCCATCCTGCTTGGAATAAGCGCTTGCCGCCAAGATCGTAAAGTTCCTTGCAGCTATTCGCCCCGTCATACAATGTTTTTGCGCTGCAGTGCTGCGAGTGACTCCCACTTTGATACCAAGAGAAACGTCGAATGTCACTATAGTCAGAATATCGGTATGAATCACCCGAATCCAGCTGAAATCCACGATCGCTGCTGGCTTTCAGCCATCTGCGGGGCAGAGGCAAAACGTGGTTTATTGTCGATGCGCCTCTCGGTGGCATCTAGCACAAAGTGCCACCAGGTTCTCGGCAGCGTCATCGCCCAATCGACCCCGCGGCTGAATGTGATGGACTTGAAGATCCTCCATTCGCCCGCACGATTGACAGCGCCAGCCATCTCGCCCCAAGACTTCACGGCAAAGCTGGCGATACGCTTCCGGATCAAGCCTCAACCGTGACCGCTTTGCACGGATCCTCGTCAAAGCGTCACCTGCACTTCTTCAAGGAGTTGCTTCCGCTGCGGCTTCGGGAGACCACTGACCAGTCGGGTAAGGCAAGACAATAAAGTATTTCGGTTGCCCGCTTCCAAGCTCACTCCCGCCAGAAAATCCGCACAGATCATCTCCAAGCAGTACCCTCGCGACTTGTCGCTCCCGAGCATGAGACCCGCTGTTTCAAGCGCCTGCTCGATTACTGGTAACTGGCTCTTGTAGGCCTTGAAATAGAGAATTTCCCACGGCTCAGTTTCCTTCCCGGTCAGGTGTTTTGAGACCTCCCGTTTGAATTCCTCTTTGGGGAGTTCGCGAGCCTTGTGCAACCAGGTTGCACTATCGAACCTCTGACCGTCCCTCCGCGCCACCTTCGCTAGTTCTGTCGCCTTCGTCCAGCCCACCTGCTGCAGTTCTACCTTGTGAATGCGAGGTAGCTGCTCGTGGATGGCCATCAGGTAGTAGGCCTTGCGTCTGGACTCCGGGAACCTCCTCTCCAAGAACTCATCAAACGAACGGACGTTGTCCACCCTCCAGTACTGCCCTGCTCGAACCTCGCAGAGATAGCGCCCGAGTTCGACAAACTTCGAATCCCGTTCGCGGTCCGTGGCCTTTTCCCAAGACAAGATCTCCTCGATCTTCGAGAGCACAAACACGGCCCGCCGCCGATTGAGCTTCGGAGCCATCAATGGTCTTCCGTTAGTCGTCAAGCATGTCAAGCCAATCAAGGTCGGCGGCTCCTGGTTGACGAATGAGTTTGGTTCCGACGAGGGTCTCGTTGCCAAGGCACAGGCCGAGATGCGCACAGCTAACGCAGCCGTTTTGCGGGAAACGGATTCCGGGGTGAGAAGCAAATTGGGCAGTTTCGATTTGCCGAGCGGTCGCTTCAACCAGTTGGCCAAATTCCTGGCGCTGCTCTTCTGTGATCGAAGCGAGCAG
>Ga0209380_10000912_pt1 | contig 20722 bp, 19 predicted proteins | sample HubBroMetageWFT6_FD_188347 | JGI IMG/M metagenome (GOLD analysis project Ga0209380, IMG submission 188347) | Warmed and freeze-thawed soil microbial communities from the Hubbard Brook experimental Forest, New Hampshire - Hubbard Brook CCASE Soil... | ecosystem: Environmental > Terrestrial >...
CACATGCGGCGACTTCACAGAGCACGGGAAGCGCCGGCACTTGCCGGGAAAGATTCCCGCTCCTGCGATCTCAATGCATTCCTCGCTTCCCTCGAAGAGCCACTGCATTCCCAGGCAGATTCCAAGAAACGGCTTGCCGCTGGCAGTGGCTTGCTGCAAAGCTTCACCCAAGCTTGTACTCCCGAGACTGCGCAGCGAAGAAAAATGTCCTACTCCCGGCAACACGACCTTGTCGGCCGCTGCTACGCTTTCAGGCTGGCTGGTTACGACGACTCCAGCACCGAGATGATCAAGAGCCTTCTTCACCGAATCCAAATTCCCCGCTCCATAATCCACGATGGCGATCACAAAAGTCCCTTCGTGCTCGGCAGCATCCGGCCCAGGCGGCGGTCGCGAGAACAAGCGACGCGCAAAGCCCGGGCAAAAGCCTTAAAGATCGCTTCAATCTTGTGGTGGCTGGAGCGCCCATAGAGCACGCGAGCGTGAACATTTGCGCGTGCCCCGCGCGCAAACCCCTCAAAGAAGTCGCACACCAGTTCCACCTGCAAATCTCCCACGCGCGGCGCCCGAATCTTAGTATCCACCACCGCCGCCGCACGTCCTCCGAAGTCCACCGCCGCCAAACCGAGGGTTTCGTCCATCGGCATCACGAAATAACCGGCGCGCAGAATGCCGCGGCGATCTCCCAAGGCGCGGTCGAACGCCTCGCCCAGAGCAATTCCTACGTCTTCCACCGTGTGGTGCTGGTCCACATCCAGGTCGCCAACGGCCGCCAGCTTGAGATCGAATGCGCCGTGCCGCGCAAACAACTCCAGCATGTGATCCAGAAAGCGAATTCCAGTCGAGACCTCGTACCCCCCGCGTCCTTCTATCGTGAGCGCAATCCGAATCTCGGTCTCCGCAGTTTTGCGATGCAGTTCGGCCTTTCTCACGCTCTTACCTCGCGAGGCTCTTTGAGTTGCGAGACCACATCGCGCAGAGCGCCAATCAAAGTGCGAGTATGCTCGAGACACCCGACCGTCAGGCGCACGCAGCCTTCGCATCCCTGATCGGAATTCCTGTCGCGCACCAGGATTCCCCGAGCGCGCAATGCTTCAATGAATTCTGCATAGCAGCGGCCGACCCGCACCAGAACGAAGTTGGCATGGCTCGGCCAGTAATGAAGCCCGAGAGCTGAGAGTTCCTTTTGCAATAAACTGCGCCCGCGTTTCACCTCAGAGACATAGTGTTCCACGTATGCTTGATCTCGAAGCGCCTCTGGCAACACCGCCAGCGCAACTGCGTTCACGTTGTAGGGTGAAGCGATTCGGCGCACCATCGAAATCTGTGCCGCATCGCCGGCAAGAATACCGACACGAAGGCCGGCCAATCCATAGGCCTTCGAGAATGTTCGCGCTACGAAGAGATTTCGCTGCCAGTTTCTTTGGCTCAAAATCGTCTCCCCGTGAAATTCAAAATAAGCCTCATCCACCAGAACTGCCGCTCGCGGCGCTGCACGCGCCACTTGAAGCAGAAGATCGCGTGACACCACCGATCCCGTGGGATTGTTCGGATTGGCCACCGCGATCAGCCGCGTATGTTGATTGACCCGCGACAGCAGATCTTCTAATGGAAACCTGAAGTTGTCACCGGAGAAAACTGGAACCAAGAGAGCGCCTTCCGCCTGGGCGAAGATCGCATACATGGCAAATGTGGGAACAACGAGGACCGCCTCATCCCCCGGCTCAAGATAAGTCGAGCAGAGCAGATGAATCGCCTCATCCACGCCGTTCGTGAGCAGAACCTGCGATGAATTGAGTGCGAGAAAATCAGCCACCTCGCGTTCCACCGGTTCACGGTCGGGATAGCGCGCCAGGGCCTCGGCGTCGAGCGAGCGTAGCCGTGTGAGCACCCGAGGGGAACAGCCGACCGTGCTCTCATTGAAATCAAAGCGCAATCCCTCACGCCCGGCTAGCGGCGGTTTGTAAGCGTGCAAGTTTTTCACTGCGGCTCGGGCCTCAAGCATGGGAGCACCTCGCCCGCAATGATTCGGCGTGCCCTCGCAGGCCCTCGGCTTCGGCCAGCACAATAGCGGGCGGCGCAATTCGGCGAATCCCTTCGCGAGAGATTTCCTGACAAGAGATGATTCGGACGAAATCCAGCACGCTCAACCCGCCCCGTACCCGAGCCATCGCCGCAGTCGGCAAAACATGATTCGGACCCGAGATGTAATCGCCCGCGGACTGCGGAGTGAACTCGTTCAAGAAAACAGATCCGGCACTCTGAACGCCCGGCGCCAAAGATGCCGGCAGCGTGAGGTGTTCGGGCGCGATCCGGTTTGAAATGTCGACCGCGCTCTCGAGCGAATCAACCAAAAGAATCGCGCCGCGACGAGAAAGCGATTCGGCGGCAATTGGATTCACCCGCGTGCGCCGCTGCACCTCTCCTTGCACAGCTGTCGCCAATTCCCTCGAATTCGTAATCAGGAGGCAGAGCGCGTCGGGATCGTGCTCAGCCTGCGCCACCAGGTCGCAAGCGATCAAGACCGGATCACCCTTCTCAGTGATGAAGACGGCTTCGGTCGGACCGGCCAGGAATTCAATTGCGCAATCGAACGCCACAATTTTCTTGGCTGCAGTTACGTAACGGTTCCCCGGACCAATAATCTTGTTCACGCGTAAGATGCTTTCCGTTCCGTACGCGAGCGCAGCCACCGCCTGCGCCCCGCCCACGCGATAAAACTCGCGCACACCGAGAAATGCGGCAGCCGCCAAAGTCGCTTGAGCCGGATGCGGTGAGACCACGCGAATCTGTCCCACCCCTGCAACCTGCGCCGGAATCACCGTCATCAGCAACGTGGAGGGCAAAGGATAGCGCCCTCCGGGAACATAGCAGCCCACAGATTCCAGAGGACGCACCATCTGCCCCACGCAAACTCCAGGCTGAATTTCTCGCCGCCATTCCTTCGGTTTCTGCCACTCACAGTAGCGGCGAATGTTGCCCGCTGCCTGCTTAATCGCGGCCCGCAATTCCGCAGATGATTTCCGCCACGCCTCCTGCAATTCCGCTTCGGAAACGCGGAACGGTTCGTTCTTGCTCAGTCCGTCCCACCGCGCCGCGTAGCGCCGTAATACCCCATCGCCATTGCGCCGAACATTCTTCACAATGCGCCGCACTACGGGCTCGACCTCAGCCAGTTCGTTAGCCCCACGCTGCTCTAGTGCATGCACGAACCGTTCTTTCTTCGTTCCGTCCAAAACGCGAATCCGCATCACATCACCACCTTGTTCAGCGGATACTCGACAATCCCCTGCGCATTCGCCTGCTTGAGCTTTGGAATCAGCGACCACGCCGTGTGCTCTTCGATCACCGTGTTTACCGCGACCCATTCGCCATCGGCCAGCGGCGCGACCGTGGGATTCTTCAACGCCGGCAGCAGCCCAAGAACAGCGGCGAGATCCGGCTTGCGAACGTTGAGCATCAGCCCGACCCGGCCCAGCGCGGCCATAGCTCCGCACAGCATCACCGCCAGGTTGTCGATTTTGCGCCGACGCTCCGGATCGGCCCAGGCCGCCCTGTTAGTGATCAGCTGTGTATTCGATTCCAGCACGGTTTCGATGATTCTCAGGTGATTCGCGCGCAACGAACTTCCCGTCTCGGTAACCTCCACAATGGCATCCGCGAGCAGCGGCGGCTTCACCTCGGTCGCGCCCCAGGAGAACTCAACCTTCACCTCCACATTGCGGCTGGCGAAATAATTCCGCGTAAAGCTCACCAACTCCGTGGCAACGATCTTGCCCTCAAGGTCTTCAGGCTTCTGAAAGTCCGAATCTTCCGGGACGGCCAGCACCCACTTCACTTTGCCCATGCTCTGCTTTGCATAGATAAGGTCGGTCACGCTGATCACATCGAGTCCGCTTTCCAGCACCCAGTCGAGGCCGGTCAAGCCTGCATCCAGCGCACCGTGCTCGACATAACGCGCCATTTCTTGTGCGCGAATGAGCAGACATTCGATCTCAGGATCATCGGTCGCGGCGAAATACGATCGTGCGTTGGAGTAAACGCGCAGTCCCGCACGCGCAAACAGGCTAAGTGTTGCCTCCTGCAAGCTTCCCTTCGGGATTCCGAGTCGCAGTTTCATCGCCGCGCCTCCTCTTCGGTGAATGCCGCAGCCCGCAGCGGCAGCTCCTGCGTAAAACAGGATCTCGATCCCGTATGGCAAACCACTCCCGCCCCGTGCACTCGCACGCGCAGCAACACTGTGTCGCGGTCGCAGTCTGTCCATGCCGACACAACCCCCAGCCGATTGCCGGATGTTTCCCCTTTCGTCCACAACGTCTGCCGCGTCCGGCTATAGAAGGTGACGAAGCCTGTCCGCAACGTCGTATCCAGCGCTTCCCAATTCATGAATCCCACCATCAGCAGATCTCCGGAGTCCGCATCCTGAATCACCGCCGGCGCCAAGCCTTGCATCTTGTCGAAATCGATCTCCACCGCGACCTCCTCTTCTTCCTCAATCGCCAGCCGAATCGAACGCCGGCAGAAACAAAAAGCCCGCTGCGCGTTTGGCGTCAGCGGGCTTGGATTTCCTATGAGTGCTTTACTTCAGGATCTTATCCGTACACCTCCGCCGACACGCTCATCGCATGGTGATGATGATGGCGATGGTGCTGTTTCAGCGAAGTCATACTGTTTCTATCTTAGGACGGTGCACGTCCCTCGGTCAAATCATTTTCCTGCACGAACAAATACGATTCCCAGCTAGTACGGAGTAACCACTGCGTCCTCCGGATAGCCCGGCATCCCAAACTCGGGGACGTCCAAACCTTCCTCTTCCGACTCCAGTGAAACTCGCATGCTTTTCACTTTGTTCACACACCAGAAGACAGCATAGGTCGCGCCGAACGCCCAGGCCGCATACAGCGTGGCTCCCATAAGCTGGCACAGGAACTGCCGCGTGTCACCGTGCAGCAAGCCGGTCACGCCTTGACCCGCATGCCCCAGATACGCCGTCGCGCCAACCCCGTTCCATCCGCTGCCATAGGTGCCATCGGCAAAAATTCCAACGCTCACCGCGCCCAGCCACCCACAGTAGCCGTGAACCGAAATCGCGCCGCAGGGGTCATCGATTTTGAAAATACGGTCGTTCAACAGAACTCCGAAACAAACCACGCATCCCGCCAGCACGCCGATGATCGTCGCCGAAGTCGGAGACACAAACGCGCACGGAGCCGTAATCGCCACCAACCCCGCCAGCATTCCGTTGCAAGCCATGGTTATGTCAGGCTTTCCGAAGAGAAAATACCAAAGCAACATCGCAGCCGCCGAGCCCGCAACCGCCGCCAGATTCGTGTTCACAGCAACCACGGAAATTCGTAAATCCGTTGCCCCAAGAGTCGAGCCCGGATTAAATCCCATCCATCCAAAAAGCAAAATAAAAGTGCCGGAAACCACATACACGATATTATGCGCGGGAAAGACGCGTATTTTTCCACCCGGTCCATACTTCCCCAACCGTGGACCCAAAATAATTGCAAGCGCCATCGCACAGAAACCACCCACAGCATGAACCACCGTAGATCCTGCAAAGTCGACGTACCCGTGTCCCAGATTCAACGTGGAACCGACTTGTGACAACCATCCGCCACCCCACGTCCAACAACCGGAGATCGGGTAAAGGATCGCTCCGATGAAAAGCTCGCAAAGCAGGAACGCCCAGAAAGTAATTCGCTCGCACACCGCACCGACAATGATGTAGCCGGCGGTCTCCATGAACACGACTTCGAACAAAGTCAAACAGTTGCTGGCACTGTCATAGGCAGGACCGACAAGAAAAAAGCCCTTGCCGCCTACGAAGCCCCACTGCCCACTTCCAATCAGAAAATGGTTCAGCGTCGGAACGCCGCCCAGGTTCGTGGGCGCTGCATTGATAGCCACCGCTCCAAATTGAAAGGCGTACCCCACCGCGTAATACGCCAGGAAGGCAAACACGTAGGCCGCGAAATTCAGCATCATCAGGTGGGCGGCGTTTTTCTTCCGCACCAGCCCGCAGGTAAGCAATGCGAAGCCGGCCTGCATGAACAAGACGAGGTAGCCTGTGTTCAAAGTCCAGGCAAAATTTGTCGCGACCCGCACGTGCCCCACGCTGTCGGCAAGCTTTACAGCGAGCGGTTCTTTGGCCACCTGCGCCTGATATTCGTCGAACGCCTTCTTGTTCGCCGCGTAGTCCGGAGCCGTCTTGTCAGTGGGCTCGGCAACTACAAAGGAATTGCCAGCTCCATCTACCACGGTAGTCTTGTCCCCCGTGGCTGTGCCTGCCGGATCTGGCTTCGGTCCATCGTCGGCGAAGCAAGGTACTGCCAGGGCGAGCAGAAGTCCGGCGGCTATAACGATGGCGGCAGCAATCGATACTAACGACAGGCGCGAAGCGTGCCTGTCGGTTCGTTTTGTCATGTTCGGTTGCTCCTGTTTCTGAAGGCTGGACAAATTCTCGGGCGGTCGTTCAGGAGCCGCAGCGCCGACACAACCGCGCCGGCGAATCCCTGCAGGCAACGGCTTACCGGAAGGTGAGCCGACCCGACGAACCCCATTGCGGTCGATCGCAGTCCTCTCCCTAATCCGCAGACGATAAAGGGCATCATCCACTGAGTCCAATTCATATTTCTTATAGCTCCCATCAGATGCGCCAATACGGTGGGGGAAGCCGTTCCCACGTGGTCGAAGCCCAGTACCTTCGTGCATGCCTGTGGGCCGCAGATTGCTTTCGAGTCTGGGAAGTGGGGTCTATGTCTCGCCAGCATTCCGTCGCAACCCAACAGAATAAAACTGCACGGCAAGAGCCGCGGCAGTCCTCGGCGATCGAAGACCTGCTGGTAAAGGCTCTTCGGCACCACCGGGCCGGTCGCTCGACCGACGCAGAGCGCATCTACCGGCAGATTCTGGGAATCGATGCGCGCCATGCAGATAGTCTGCACTTGCTTGGGATGATCGCATATCAGGAGGGGCGGCATACGATCGCCGTCGAGATGATCGGCAAGGCCATTGCCATCAACAAAACCCGAGTTGCTTATCATTCCAACCTCGGCACCGTCCTTCAGGCACAAGGCAGGCTGGAGGAAGCTGCGGCAGGTTACCGAAGCGCCCTCGCTCTCAGTCCTCAGCTCGCCGAAGCGCACTACAACCTGGGGAACGTGCTCCATTCGCAAGACAAACTGGAGGAAGCCGCGGCGTGTTATGAACGTGCATTGGCCCTCCGGCCGGGTCTAGTCGAGGCGCACTATAACCTGGGAAACGCCTTGCAGTCTCAGGACAAACTGGAGGAAGCCGTGGCGAGTTACGAGCGCGCACTTGAGCTTGATCCCGGGAAATACGAAGCGCTGCACAATTTGGGAAACGCCCTGCAAGCTCAAGGCAAGCTCGGTCAAGCGATGTCATGCTATGAGCGCGCTCTGGCCGTTCAGCCCGCCTATGCCAAGGCGCACTATAGCATCGGCTGCCTTCACCACGCTTTGGGCGACCTCGATGAGGCGTTAGTCTGTTACCGGGCAGCACGGACCCTCGAACCGGACCTTGCCCAAGCCGCGTTCAGCGAATCTCTGGCTCAACTACTGCAAGGCGACTTCGCCGCTGGCTGGCCGAACTTTGAATGGCGCTGGCAAACCAAGGAGCACAACCCTCGGATGAGGGCCTATTCACAACCTCTTTGGGCCGGCGAAAAGCTGGCACGGGGACGCCTGCTAGTCTGGGGCGAGCAGGGGGTCGGTGACGAAATCATGTTCGCCGGGCTCATCCCTGATGTGATCCGTACCGGTACGCGCTGCGTACTGGAGTGCGACGCCCGGCTCAAACCACTCTTTGCCCGGTCTTTTCCCGGCGTTGAAGTGATTTCTAACAAAGATCCCAGAGACGCTCTTGCGGATAATCATGAGCTCGATATCGACGCCCACCTGCCCAGCGGCAGTCTGCCGGGTCTGTTCCGGCCAACCAGCGCTGCTTTTGCAGCGACCAGTTCGCCTTACCTCATAGCCGATGCCGTTGCGCGTGAGGGCTTTCGCGCCCACTACTCGGGCGCCCATCGAAGACGGCTCGTCGGGCTGGCCTGGCATACCAACAACCGGAAGACGGGCCGCGTTCGTTCCATTGAATTATCTTTGTTCGCCCCGTTGATTGCCCGGCCCGGGATCCGGCTGGTGAGCCTGCAATACGGCGACCATGAGGCGCTCGAAAAGCAGGCCGCTGCCGCCCATGCACCGCTCCTCATCGACCGCGGCGTCGATCAGTTCCAGGACATCGACCTCTTCGCGGCACAGATCGCGGCCATGGATATGGTGATTACGATCGATAATTCCACAGCGCATCTGGCTGGTGCACTCGGCGTCCCAACCTGCCTTCTGCTGCCGTTCGTGCCGGACTGGCGCTGGTTGCAAACCCGCGACGACAGCCCCTGGTACCCGGCGATGACTCTATTTCGTCAGCCGCGCCGCGACGACTGGCAATCTGTTGTGCAAAAGGCAGCAGCCTTCTGTGGGTAGGTCTAGCGCGGCAGATTTTGCCCGGTTACGAAAGCTCCCTGAATCTGTGATGCGGTCCCCCAGCGGGCTCGACCCGGTTAGGCCCAATCCGAAATAGAATCGTTCGCGACCTCCGAATTCGCCCGGCCTTGTTTTTTCCCGCTAGCCTGATTCGTTTGGCTATCCTGCTTTGTTCGCTCCTCGGATTCCTGACGAGAACCCAGTCTTACGACACAGTCCTCTCCGGAATCCGCTTCGCTGGCCAGTTTCGAGGCCAACTCCGACAGCTTCTTTCTGGTGCGCTCGGCTTCCCGCTTAGCAGCCGCTTTTTCCGCGGCGTAAAGAGAATCGAGTTGGGTGTTGGGATTGATTTGATTGGCGTGAATATGCACGGCTGCACTCCTTGATCTGCAGGGACACGAGCATGTAGCGGACGTAGAGTGGCTGCGACGCCGCTTCAAGAACATCAAAGTCAACCATAGCAATTAGGGCACCGAACAAATCCATTCGCCTTGCTCTGAGTCATACGCTGTTCCCAATTCCGGTTTAGAATTTAGCTCGTGATCAGAATGGAGTTGACGATCGGCGCCAGAGCGCGCCGCGGCAGCGTTTTCGTGAAGGAGCCCATTTCACTTTGCGCTTAACTCGCCGCGAATTTGCGCAGTCGGCCCTCGCCACAGGCGTTGCGGCTGCCCTGCCCGCCAGCTTTTTCTCGGCGTGTAGCGTTTCATCAAACGCGGCGCGCACCCCGGTTGCCCCGGCGCTGAGCGATTCCCGAGCAGAGTTTGATACTTCGTCCGAGATTGTTTTTCCGAAAAATTTCTTCTGGGGCGCCGCGACCGCTGCCTACCAGATTGAAGGTGCGTGGAAGGAAGACGGCAAAGGCGAGTCGATCTGGGACCGCTTCGCTCATACTCCCGGCAAAATCAAGAATGGCGACACCGGAGACGTAGCCTGTGATTCCTATCACCGCTGGCGCGAAGACATCGGGCTGGCACGAGCCATGAATTTGAACAGCTACCGCTTTTCGATTTCCTGGCCGCGCATTCAACCGACCGGGTCCGGTCCCGCGAATTCCAAGGGAATCGATTACTACAGTCGCCTGGTCGACGCGCTGCTGGAGGCGCGAGTCCGCCCTTTCGTTACGCTCTATCACTGGGACCTCCCACAGGCTCTCGATGACGCCGGAGGTTGGCCAAATCGCGAGACCGCTTCTCGTTTTGCCGACTATGTAGAGCTTGTGGCGAACGCCTTGGGTGACCGCGTCTCCGATTGGATGCTGTTCAACGAACCCCTGACCTTCACCTACGAGGGTTATCTCGACGGAACGCATGCTCCCGGACGTACGAGCCTTCTTGACTTCCTGCGCGCCACCCACACGGTAAACCTGGCGCAGGGCGCTGGTTTTCGAGCGTTGAAGGCGAGCCGTCCGTCGGCGCGGGTAGGAACGTCATTCCTGATGTCGTTGTGCGAACCGGCGTCGGACTCCGAAGAGGACAAACTCGCCGCCGAGCGCGCCCACGCGGTCACCAACCTTTGGTTTCTCGAGCCGGCGCTCAAGGGCCGCTATCCCGAGGCGCTCGCGTTCCTGCCCGAGACCGCAATGGGCATCAAGTCGGCGGACATCGACAAAATGCGGGCGCCGCTCGATTTCATCGGCATGAATTATTACTACCGCACCATCGCGTCTGCGCCCAGCGCGCTGGAGCGCATTTCGCATGCGCAACAATGGTTGTTTCCCGTGAAGATGACAGGCGGCCAGCAAGGTCCGAAGACCGACATTGGATGGGAAGTCTGGCCGCAGGCCTTCTATGAGATGGTCATGCGCATTACGCGCGATTTCAACCGCCCGCAGATTGAAATTACCGAGAGTGGATGCGCCTATAACGACGGTCCTGATGCCAGCGGTGTCATTCGCGACATTCGTCGCATCGAATACCATCGGCAGCATCTGCAGGCACTGGCGCATGCTGTCGCCGACGGTGCGGACGTGCGCGGTTATCACGCATGGTCTCTGATGGACAACTTTGAATGGGCCGAGGGCTTCAGCCAGCGCTTCGGCTTGACCTACGTGGATTTCAAGACGCAGCAACGAACCATCAAACAATCCGGCCGCTGGTATGCGAAAGTGGCCGGAGAAAATCGTGTGGAACCGGCCGCTGACATCTAGGAGAGGTTTATCCAAGTTTCTTGCTTAAGAGTTCATTCACCAACTGCGGATTCGCCTGTCCTTTGGAGGCTTTCATGACCTGGCCGACGAAGAATCCGAGCATTGTTTTTTTACCCGCGCGATATTGTTCGAGCTGCTTGGGATTCGCGGCTAGAATTTCTTCAACGATCTTTTCCAGCGCCGAAGTGTCGGACGACTGCTGCGGGCGGCCTTCTTCTTCGTAGATCTCAGGAAAATCCTTGTTGCGCTCGAAGCAGAGATCATAAAGATCTTTCAGCATCTTGCCGGAGATGGCGCCGCTCTCGACCAGATCGGCGGAGGCCGCTACGCCTTTCATCGAAATCGGAGATGATTCGATCTCCGCGCCCCTGGCCTTGAGACGGCCCATCAGCTCGCTCTGAACTAAGTTTGCCACGCGCTTTGGATTCTTTGCCGCCTTCGCCGCGGACTCAAACTGATCGGCCAGCGATTTTGAAACTGTCAGCACCTGCGCGTCATATTCAGTAATCCCATATTCTTTGACTAACCGTGCCCGCCGTGCTTCTGGCAGCTCGGGCAAAGTCTTCGCGATCTCGGCCTGCCACTTTGCATCGACCACCAACGGCAGCAAATCGGGCTCGGGAAAATAGCGGTAGTCGTGCGCCTGCTCTTTCGAGCGCATGCTGTAGGTCTTGCCCTCGCGTGAGTTGTAGAGGCGGGTTTCCTGCACGATCTCGCCTCCGCCTTCGATCACCTCGATCTGGCGGGCGATCTCATAGACCAGCGCCTCGCGGATGAAGCGGAATGAGTTCACATTCTTGATTTCCGCTTTCGTTCCCAGCTCTTTCTGTCCGCGCGGGCGCACGCTGACGTTGGCGTCGCAACGAAGTGATCCTTCCTCCATGTTGCAATCGCTCACGCCCGTGTAGAGGATGATCTCTTTCAATCGCGTGAGGTATTCGTAAGCTTCGTCGGGCGTGGCGATGTAGGGCTCGCTGACGATTTCGATCAGCGGTACACCGGTGCGGTTGAGGTCGATCGCAGTCTTTTCGTCGGAGTCGGGAAAGCCCTCGTGCAGGCTCTTGCCTGCGTCTTCTTCGAGATGCACGCGGGTGATGCCTATTTTCTTAGTCCTCAACCCAGTTTTCAGTTCTCGGTTCTCAGTTCTCAGTTTCTGGCTTCCATCGTCCGTCTTTGAACTTGGAACTTCGATGTATCCGTGCTCGGCCAGGGGCTTGTCGTATTGCGAAATCTGGTAGCCCTTGGGCAGGTCGGGATAGAAATAATTCTTGCGTGCGAAGATCGATGTCTGATTGATGCGGCAATTCAGCGCCATCGCCGCCAGCGTGGCGAACTCAACCGCTTTGCGGTTCAGCACCGGTAACGCTCCCGGCATACCGAGGCACACGGGGCAAACGTTTGTGTTCGGCGGAGCGCCGAAGCGGGTGGAGCAGGAGCAGAAAATCTTCGACGCCGTAAGCAGCTGGACGTGCACCTCGAGCCCGATGACTGGCTCATAGGTTGTGAGCGTGGCGACCGGAGTCTCGGCGGTACTCGACATATCGGAATTATAAGGCAGTCATCAGCGGCCAGTGATCAGCAGTCAGACCGCGATCTGAACAACAACGAAACACAGATCGATCCGGGTAATATCTCTGGAATCAGCAGGTTGCAGGTTTGAGGTCTGCATGAATCTCTCTAAATTATTGCAATCAAATGAGTTGCTTGCAAAAGCTTTAGTTCCTGAGACTTAGGGGCTTCGCCACTTTGCCATCGAAGAATTGCCGCGAAAAACCCGGGCGACTGGTCGCAAAATCTTGTGTTCACGATGGTTATCTTGTTGCTATTCAGATGTCAAGGAGCTAATGCGTAAGGAGATAGGATTGCAGCTTCGGGAATGGCAGTCAATGGGTTGTTTGGGCATACTTGCGGTTTCCCATCCGTCAGCTCGAACGCGAGACCGGCGTGGTCGATCTCGCTTCTGCCCATCTCGAAAAGCGCGAGAGATTGTGCAGCCGCTCAAGGTCAAAGTCAAAGGCGACGGACAGAGGGGTGTCCGTCCTGCACGTACCCTCTACTTTCCCATCACAATCTCGAAGTACATCAGTTCAGTGCCTTTGGCGTCGTCAACGCCGGTTACGTAGATGTGGGCTCCGGCGAGCGGGGCGGGAATATCTTCCACGTCGAAGAAAAGAAATCCCGACTGAGTATTGTGGGGCTCGACGGCTTTGGCGGCGAATTGCGAGGATTCGATCTCGTCGCGTTCTTTCTGGGTGATCGTTCCTTTCACTTTCTTTTGCGGGATGGGAAAGGGCAATGGCGCGTTGACGTTGGACCGCGGATTGGTGATGCGACGGTAGATATCTTCGGGCGAAGCCGGTGTAAGCTTGTCGCGGTTCCTGGTAGTCAGTGTCACCTGCATGCTGGCGATGGAGATGGGCTGGTCGCCGTCGTTGGTGACGATAAAAAAGATGGGCAAGAATCCGTGGTCGTGGAAGTTTACGGAAAATAACTTCGCTTTGTCGGCTGTGTCGTATGGGTCAGCGGCGATTGCAACCTTCTCGGCAGTGTGGTCGTCGTGCGCGGCGTAGGTCTGGGCGGGATGGGCTGCGGGTTTTACGAAGTCTTTGGCTGCGAGGCACAGCGCGAAGACGGCGACTGCGCACAGAATTGCGGGAACGCGCCGGATGCTCCCCTTGAGATGTAGCAACATGCTTCCGATTATAGAACCGGCCTTTACAGGTGCTTGGAAAACGAGGTTGCAGCGGGGCTAAATTTCCGGTCTGGAAGGCCTGCCCACGCTCCTGATCTTTCCTGCGTCTGAGCCTGCGCTTGAGCACACACCCTTCGGTGGCTGGAGTTTGTTTAGAATGGCTCAACTTGATCTCATCTCTTTACAGCTTTCTGTACAGCGCAGCGCTGGGCGTGGGGATGTTGGCGAGCCTGCCCTACTGGCTCTTCCAAATGGTGCGCCGCGGCAAGTATCGCAAGGGTCTGACGGAGAGGCTAGGCCGGGTGCCCTCGCGGTTGCGGTTGCCGGGGAAAAAGGAGCCGGTGATTTGGATTCACGCTGTCTCCGTGGGGGAAGTGTTGGCGGTCGCGGGGTTGGTGGAGGAGATTCAGCGGCGTTTTCCGCGGCATGGGGTTTTCATCTCCACAACCACCGATAGCGGTCAGGCACTTGCGCGGAAGCGTTTTGGGGAAGCGAACGTTTTTTATTTTCCGCTGGACTTCGCGTTCGCGATCCGGCCTTACCTGAGGACGCTCCGTCCGGAGATGGTGGTGGTTGCGGAAACCGAGTTCTGGCCGAATTTTATGCGGCTGGCGCGTGCCAGCGGCGCGCGGATCGCGGTGGTGAATGCGCGCATCTCGGACCGGTCGTGGCCGAACTACCGGCGATTTCGCCCGCTGCTGCGAAGACTGCTCGATAACGTGGACCTGTTTCTGGCGCAGACGCCGGAGGACGCGGCGCGGCTGCAAGATATTGGAGCCAGGCCAGAACGGGTGCGGGTGACCGGGAATTTGAAGTTCGATATTCCCGTGCCGGCTGCGCCTTCGATTGTGGAGAGTGTGCGCAAATCGATTGCCGCAGAGGGAGCGGGGCCGGTGCTGGTGTGCGGCAGTACCGTTGAGGGCGAAGAGCCGTTGCTGCTGAGGGCGTTTGAGAATTTGCTGGCGCAATATCCGCGGGCCGTGATGATTCTTGCGCCGCGGCATCCGGAACGTTTTGCTGCGGTGGCGGCGCTGCTCAATCAGATGTCGGTTCGCTTCTGCAGGCGATCTTTCTTCCGGCGATCTTTGTGGCAGGGCGAACCTTTGGCCGGCGGTGTTCTTGTGCTGGATACGATCGGAGAGTTGGCGGCGTTATATGCGCTCGCCGACATCGCGTTCGTGGGCGGAAGTTTAGTGCCGCGCGGTGGGCACAACATTATCGAACCGGCGCAATATGGTGTGGCCACGGTGGTCGGGAATCATACGGAGAACTTCCGTGACATTGTGAGCTTGTTCGCGAGCCGGGATGCGGTGCGGATTGCTGGTCCGGCGGAGATGCCGCTGGTGTTACTGGAACTACTGGCCAACGAGGAAGAGCGAAGAGCACTGGGACGGCGCGCGGCAGAAACCATGCAGTCGCAGCGCGGAGCCACGCTACGGACGGGCGCCGAACTGCAAGAGTTGCTGGCGCGGCCATGAAACTGAAGCCCTTATCAGCCATTTACGGAGCAGTGGTTGGGGCGCGGAATGCGCTCTACGACCGCCGTTGGTTGCGCTCGCATTCGCTGAAGGGATTTGTGATCAGCGTGGGGAATCTTTCTACTGGTGGCTCGGGGAAAACTCCGTTCGTTATTCTTCTGGGTGAGTTATTGAAGGCGCGCGGGATTGGTTTTGATGTGCTCTCTCGCGGTTACGGGCGCAAGACCCGCGGCGTATTGCTGGTTGATCCGGGCGGTCTGCCTCAAGATTTCGGCGATGAGCCTCTGCTTATTTCCCGACGGTTGCAGGCGCCGGTGATCGTGGGGGAAGATCGCTATGCGGCTGGGCGCTTCGCGGAGGCGCGGTTCGGCCCGCAGATTCATTTGCTGGACGATGGCTTTCAACACCGGGGCCTTGCGCGCGATTTCGATATTGTGCTGGTGACGCCGGAAGATGCGCGCGACCGTTTACTTCCGGCAGGAAGGCTGCGGGAGCCGCTGGATTCGCTGAAGCGGGCCGATGCCGTCGTTCTGACCAGCGGCGCTTCGGCTGATTCATTCCGGCTCGCAAACAAGACGGTGTGGCGGGTTCGGCGCGGGATTGTTACGGCGGAGGTGCCACCACGGCCCGTGGTGTTCTGCGGGATTGCGCGGCCGGAGAACTTCGTGCTGCAGTTGAGGGCTGCGGGCATCGACCCCGTGGCCGAAGCATTCTTCCGCGATCATCACGCCTACACTGAGGAGGACATTCGCGATTTGATTCGGCTTCAGCAGAGAAGCGAGGCTGGCGGTTTCGTGACCACGGAAAAAGATGCGGTGAACCTGGGCGGATATCTTGGCGCGCTGGCGCCGCTGTCGGTTGTACCGGTCAAGATGGAACTGGCGGATGCAGCTAACGCAGTGGATACCATGCTGCGCGTGATCGAGAAGCGGCGCTCTCGCTCATGAGAAAATGCCCGAGATGACCAAGCATTTGAAAGACGGCGACCGGCTGCGGAAGATTATCGAAGCGTTCCCCAAGGTCACGATTACAGTGCTGGGAGATCTGGTGGCCGATGAATTTGTCTTCGGCGAAATCTCGCGTGTGTCGCGCGAAGCTCCAGTGCTCATCCTGAAGCATCGCGAACGCACGGTGGTGCCCGGCGGCGGCGCTAATGCGGTGAACAATCTTGCGGACCTTGGAGTGAATGTGTTGCCGGTGGGCGCCATTGGTGACGATGAGCCGGGGCGGCTGCTGATGAAATTCTTTCGCCACAAGCGTATTCCCATCAGCGGCGTGCTGAAGGACAAGAGCTACGCGACGGTGACGAAGACGCGCATCCTTGCGGGTACGGCGCATAATACGCGCCAGCAGGTGGTGCGGGTGGATCGCGAACCAGAGAATCCCCCCAACCGGCACCTGACACGCGAACTATTTCTGGCGGCTCGGGAATATCTGCGCGCCTCGGATGCGCTCCTCGTTTCGGATTACGGTTACGGATCCGCGACTCCGGCGATCGTGAATGCACTACGCCAGACTGGGCGGCGCAGAGTCGTACCTGTGCCCTTGATCCTGGATTCGCGGTACCGGCTGCTGGAATATTCCGGCGCGACGGCGGCGACTCCGAACGAACCTGAGGTGGAAGCGTCTCTTGGGGTTCGCATTGGGCAAGACTGGGAAAAGCTGGCGCAGGCGGGACAACAAATTATTGAGAAGATGAAGCTGCAGTCGCTGCTAATCACGCGGGGGCGTGATGGAATGGTCGCGTTCGATCAGGGGCGGACGCCGGTGGACATTCCGATTTTCGGTTCTGACGAAGTTGCCGATGTTACGGGAGCAGGCGATACCGTGATTGCGGCGTTCAGCGCAGCGTTAGCCGCGGGCGCCAGCACGGAAGATGCGGCGCAGTTGGCCAACTACGCGGGTGGAATTGTCGTGATGAAGCGGGGCACCGCAACGGCTTCACGCGAGGAATTGTTACGGGCGATTGAACAGGCTCCGCCGGCGACCAGAGCTCACTGATTTAGACGACCATTGATTTACGACGGAACGAATGACGGAAAAAGACAAAATCCTGGGACGCGCTCAACTTCGCGAAAAGGTGGATCAGTGGCGGCGCGCGGGTGAACAAATTGTTCTGGCCAATGGGAATTTCGATTTGCTGCATGTGGGACACGTGCGCTACCTGCGGGGCGCAAAAGCTCTAGGCGGCAAGCTTATCGTGGCGATCAACTCTGACGAATCGGTGCGTGCGCTCAAAGGTGAAGGACGTCCTGTGATGCCGGCGGAGGAACGGGCCGAAATTGTCGCCGCGCTGGCCGACGTGGATGCGGTGGTGATTTTTCCTGAACTCGATGTGCGGAGTTTGATTGGCGAGATTCGTCCGGACATTCAGGCAAAGGGAACGGACTATACGGTTGACTCTGTTCCCGAGCGCGATGCCGTGGCAGAGTATGGCGGTCGGATAGCGATTGTCGGCGATGCCAAGGGTCATTCCACCAGCGAGATTATTCGCTCGCGGCTGCGGCCGAGGCAGACGTGAGTTTCGACTCTCCGCATTTCGATATTACTTCCGGTGGAAAGATCGAACGGCTGCTGATTGTGCGGCTCGGCGCGATGGGAGACGTGATCCACACGCTACCCGCGGTGCACGCGCTGCGGCGGGCATTTCCGAACGCTTTCATCGGCTGGCTGATTGAAGAACGCTGGGCTGAACTGCTGTGCGCGCCGGGATCACCGCGTCGCGGCGTACGGTCGGCGCTGCGGCCGCTGGTGGATGAAGTGCACACCGTCGACCTGAAAGCCTGGCGGAAATCGCTGTTTTCACTCTCGGCCTGGCAACGTGCCGTCACGGTTTGGAACGACGTGCGCGACGTGCACTACGATGCCGCGGTGGATCTGCAGGGCGCGTTGCGCTCTGCTGTCCTGGCTCAGTTGTCGGGCGCGAGGGTGGTTTACGGAGTCGCGGAGCCGCGAGAGAGCCCGGCCAGCCTCTGGTATAGCCGTAAGGTCATTGCGCGGGGACGGCATGTTATCGAACAGAATCTTTCTGTGGCGGAAGAGGTCATCGAGCGTGAGCAGTATGTAAGGCAGCGCACGAGGTTGTCGCCTCCAGAAATCTCCTGCGATCTTCCTTGTGATCCTCAGGTTGAGGCGCGTATCGAGAAAACACTTTTGGAGCAAGGCATTCGCGACTTTGCCATTCTGAACCCCGGCGCAGGGTGGGGAGCGAAGCGATGGCCGGCGGAGCGGTACGGCGAAGTGGCGCGCCGGCTCGCGAGTTCGGGCATACACGCGTTGGTTAATTATGGTCCCGGCGAAGAAGATCTCTTCCGCGCGGTGTCGCGTGCGAGCGGAGGGACGGCGCAGCCGATGAGCTGCACAATCGCAGAGTTAATTTCGTGGACGCGGCGGGCACAGCTTTTTATCGGCGGCGACACGGGGCCGTTGCATCTGGCGGCGGCTTTGCGTGTGCCAATGGTAGCGATCTTCGGCCCGACGGACCCGGCGCGCAACGGGCCTTATGGGACGCGCAGTATTGTGTTGCGGAGTGCGAAGAGCGTTACGTCGCACGCGCGGCGGGCAGATGTGGACGAGGCCATGCTGGAGATTGGGAGTGAGGCGGTGTTAAGTGCGGCGCGCGAGTTGTTGGGCGCTGACCTCGGGGCTAAAGCCCCCTTCCTTTGTTAGCGGCGATTATGGCGCGGCTGAAAGCCGCGCCCTTTCAAAGCAAAGTTACGCATGGCTGAGTGGGCACAAATCGCGCGGCGGATTCGAGTGCCGCTGGGATTTGTGTTTGGTGTGCTTTACGTCTGGCTCGCGCGGCCTTCATGGCAGTCGATGGCGCTGGGCGCGATTTTGATTTTGCCAGGGCTAATGATTCGCGCGCTGGCTTCGGGGCATGTGCGAAAGAATGAATCGCTCACTACTTCTGGTCCTTATGCTTACACGCGCAACCCGCTTTATTTGGGATCGGTCTTGATTGGGTTGGGATTCGCCGTGGCAGCCCGCAGTTGGTGGGTGGGCGTGGCGGTGGTGCTGATCTTCTTTGCTATCTATCTGCCTGTAATTCACGATGAAGAGGCATTTCTGCGGCGGACGTTTCCAGAGTTCGAAGAATATTCGCGGCGGGTGCCGAGGATTTTTCCGCGGCTTGCGCCGCAGTCGACAGGCGAGAGAGAAGATCGGGCGGGATTCTCCTGGGAGCTGTATTTGAAGCATCGCGAGTACAACGCGCTGCTGGGGGCGCTGGGGATGATCGCCGCGCTGGTGGTCAAGATGACATTGTTTTAAGGTTATCGACTCGGATTACGCGTCTCCGGTGTCCAATCGATTAGTAGGAGTTGCAATTTGGCCCGAGAACGCCGGTTCTGTCTCCTGTTGCCAATCGCGCAGTGTGGGTTGGCAGCCATCTTTGGAGGTTTCGGCTTGTGGCAACGGTCCGCGATTCTGAGCCGATCCTTCTTGGGGAACCAGACTCTGTGGGACTCGACGGCGCGGTTTCACGTGTGGCCGTGGCCGTACAAGTTTGCCGTAATCTGCAACTTCCCTGCATTCCTTTTGGGATTGTTGCCGTCATGGCCTCTTGGCTTTTTCTGGCCCAGTCTGCCCGAGTACGTCGAAACCATGCCGGTTCTTCTTTTCGTTCTGCCCCTGTGGTCATGGGTAGGATCGCGACTCGACCGGCGGTGGCGAGTGACGCACAAGATTCCTTGGATCGGATTGTTTTTCTTTACGCTGATTTCTCTTGGCGGCGCATTCCTCCCCATTGGATATACCGGCTATCTTCCATATGGCTTGGCGCTTTGGTTGGTGACGGCTGTCGTCGTTCGGCTCGTATCGAGACAAGCCCCGGCTGCGAATCGGGCACACTAAAATATGCGGCGGTTGTCGAAACGCCTTGCAAGGCGGAACGTGCCGCACGCGTGTTAAGAGATCGTTCGACGGCGGTTGTGTTTCGCTCTCGCGAAGCACAACCTTCGCCCAGGATGACAGCGCTGTGGTGTTTACTTCTACGCCATCCTTATTGGATCTGCAACGGCTGTTTCAAGGTGAAGGTGTAGGCGGACTGAGCAGCGAGAACCACCTCCCTCTCGTCCCCTTCGGCGCGTTTGGCGAGGCCGCCAAAGAATTTCTTTACCGCACCCTTGGCTTTTATTTTGGGGCCGAAGCTGCGAGCCGCGGTGACGATCGATTGATCGGAATTGTTTATATTGACCGACGTGAGGCGCAAGACCAAGCTGGCCTCGCCCGCGAATCGGCCGTAGGGCTTTGCGCTCACCACCGTGCCTACGACATTCGCGCCGGAAGCAATTGCAGTCTGGCCGTCAACGATCACGTCTTTGTCGAGCGTGGCCGCGAAGGTCTGACCGGTCTGGCTTGCCTTGGAGCCAAGCTCCTCGGTAATTCGTATAGCGAACGGAGTTCCGGCGGCAACGATTATGGGTTGCGGTGTCGCCGCGGGTTCGGGCTGAGCCGGGGCCTGGGGCTGAGCTGCATTGTTATCCGCAGGTGCCGGGTTGCTCTGCGCGGGGGCGGGCGGAGTGGCCGGGACTCCAGCGCTGTTCTCGTTTGAGGGCTGCGATTGTTTGTGCTTGCAGGCGGGCAGTGCCAGTAGGACAAACATCGCGAGAATGGCGAGTGAGACCATACGCGCCTTGCGGCGGCATGAGTTGAGGACACACTGCAACCTGATATTCGTCTCGCTGAATATGGATGGAGAAATCATTCTGGTTCCTCACAAAAAAATGCGGTTCGCTCCTGCTTTCTTCGGCTAATCATTTCTGCGCCACCAACTGCCGGGCGCGGTTCAACTCCGGGCGCGTGGAGCTTGATCCGTCGCAGACTTTCAGCAGTAGCGCGTAGTATTCCGAGGCGTCGGTCTGCTTGCCGGCGGCTTCGGCGGCGCGGGCCG
>Ga0209380_10000913_pt1 | contig 20719 bp, 24 predicted proteins | sample HubBroMetageWFT6_FD_188347 | JGI IMG/M metagenome (GOLD analysis project Ga0209380, IMG submission 188347) | Warmed and freeze-thawed soil microbial communities from the Hubbard Brook experimental Forest, New Hampshire - Hubbard Brook CCASE Soil... | ecosystem: Environmental > Terrestrial >...
CGGCCTCCGCGATCCCGTCGATCGTCGTGGCCCCATAGCCCTGGGCCAGGAAGAGGTCGTGAGCCGCGGTGACGATCGCCCGCCGGGTACGGCGGGCCTGCTCGTCGCGCACCTGCGACGCGTACCGCTTCGGCGGCTGGGCCGTCGCGTCGGGCGCCCTCGTTGCGCCGGGTGGGGGGCTCATCGTGACCCGTCCGGAGCCTTGACCTTCCCCGATATTCGTTGCACTATGAATGCAGTAATCACATCGTGAGTCTACCAAACTCCTGCGCGTAGGCAGACGACAGAGAAGTGGTGAATCTCGTGTCTAGTGCCACGTCCACCGACACCGCCTGGGACCGGCAGCGGTGGCTGATCCTGGGCGTGATCGCCCTGGCACAGCTCATGGTGGTCCTGGACCTTACGGTGATGAACGTCGCGCTGCCGTCGGCGCAGCGGGCGCTGCACTTCACTACGATCGACCGGCAGTGGGTGGTCACTGCCTACACCCTGGCGTTCGGCAGCCTGCTGCTGCTCGGCGGCCGGCTGGCCGACCTGCTAGGCCGCAAGGTCACGTTCCTGACCGGCCTGGCCGGGTTCGCCGGCGTCTCGGCCATCGGCGGAGCCTCAGTCAACTTCACCATGCTGATCATCGCGCGGGCCTGCCAGGGCGCGTTCGCGGCGCTGCTGGTGCCGTCGGCGCTATCGCTGCTGACTACCACCTTCACCGAACAGAAAGACCGCGGCCGGGCGTTCGCCGTCTACGGGGCGATCGCCGGAGCCGGGGGAGCAATAGGCCTGCTGCTCGGCGGCGCGCTGACCCAGTACCTGTCCTGGCGCTGGACGCTGTACGTGAACCTGATCTTCGCCGCGGTGGCCATCACCGGCGGAGCGCTGCTTCTGCAACGCCAGCCGTCGGAGAGCAAGCCCAGGCTCGACATACCCGGCGTGCTACTGGTTTCCGGCGCACTGTTCTGCCTGGTCTACGGGTTCTCCAACGCGGCCGCCCACAGCTGGCACGCGCCGTCCACCTGGGGGTTCCTGGCCGCCGGCGTGGCCCTTGGCGCTGGGTTCGCGATATGGCAGGGCCGGGCGGCCCACCCGCTGCTGCCGCCCCGCGTGGTGCTCGACCGCAACCGGGGCGGCGCCTACGCCTCGATGCTCATCGCCTCGGCCGGGCTGTTCGGGATCTTCTTGTTCCTGACGTACTACCTGCAGCAGACACTCGTGTACTCGCCCCTGGTCACCGGCGTGGCGTTCCTGCCGCTCAGCGCCGGCCTCATCCTCGCGTCCAACCTCTCCACGACCGTGCTGATGCCCAGATTCGGGCCCAAGCCGCTGGTTGCGTCCGGGATGCTGGCCGCGGCAGGCGCGATGGTATGGCTGGCTCAGCTAGGCCCGCATACCGCCTATGCCGCGGGCGTACTCGGCCCGACCATCCTGGCCGGACTCGCCATCGGCATGGTGATCGCGCCGGTGATCAACACCGGCACCTTCGGCGTGGCCCCGCAGGACGCCGGGGTCGCCTCCGCCACCGTCACCGTCGGCCAGCAACTCGGCGCCTCAGTCGGCACCTCGCTGCTGAACACCATCTTCGCCGCCGCCGTCACCTCCTACCTCGCCGCGCACCTCGCCGCGGCCCGGCTCATCGGCCGCCCGGCCCTGACCGGCCTGGCGCTTGCGCACGGCTACGACACCGCGTTCTGGTGGACCGCGGGCATCTTCGCCGCCGGCGCGGTCACCGCCGGCACCCTGCTCCGCCCCGGGCCACTGCGGCGGGCGGGCACGCCGCCCCCGGCACACGCCGAAGCGACAACGGCGCAGGCCAAGGCCGATCGCGCTCTGCCCGGGTGATGTTGCGGCGTCTCTGAGGGCCCTTCAGTCGGGGAGCAGGAGACGGCACCACGTTTCGGCGAGCCAGGTCTCGTAGTGGTCGGCTGTCCACTTCCGCTCGGCGGTGAGCAGGACGTAGAGTTCCGGGCTGTTCGTCGCCCAGATGATGTCGGCCGCGTCGGCGACCGACAGGCCGGGCCGGAGCCCGCCGGCCTGGCGGAGGTCGTCGGCTAGCTTGCGCATGTTGGCGGCGCGCCGGTCGCTGATCTGCCGCCAGACCTCGCGCGCGTCGGGCTCGGTGCTGGCCGCATCGCGCAGGGCGACGAACAGCGGCGCCATGCGGGCAAGCACCTCACGGATGGCGTGAGCGTAGAGCCTTAGCTTCTGCGCCGGGTCCGGTTCGGCCTGCATGGCCCGCACGTACTCGCGGTCCTCGGCGACCACGGCATGGTCGGTGCCGGAGATGGACTGCTCGATCAGCTCGCGCAGCAGCACTGGCTTGCGCCCGACTAGCTCGTAGACCGAGTCGATGTGCACGCCAGCTTCGCGGGCGATCTCGGCGATGGTGGTCGCCCGGTAGCCCCGCTCCAGGATGAGCGCCCGGGCGGCACTGAGGATGCGCTGCCTGGTCTGCCTGGATTGCGCCTGCCGGGCAGCGTTGTCGTAGGCGCTGCGCTTGACCGGCTCTGGCATGGTAGGCATACTAGCTTAATCCGAAGCTAGTTCGGATCAATATCTGCGAGGTTACCGTGACGTACGCATTCACGCAGGACGTCCCCATCGAGGCCGACTTCTACAAGCGCATCACTGACGGCCTCGGTGACACCCCGCCACAAGGCCTCATCGTCCACATCGCCGTGGAGCGGCCCGAGGGCGGCCTGCGGTACCTGGACGTGTGGGAGTCCGAGCAGGACTGGGACCGGTTCGCCGATGAGCGGCTGCACCCGGTCGTGCACCCGCTGCTCGCGGAGATCTTCGGCAACGACCTCCCGCCCGAGCCCGAGCGGCAGCCGATGCCCGTTATCCACGTCTGGCGTCCCTGAGGCGCCAGCGCCTAGATCACGGGCTGGCGGGACTCTCCGGCGGCAGCGGGAAACGAAGTGCCGCGGCCAGGGTGTGCTCCTTGAGGGGCGTGTCCACGTCGACGTGCTCGATCGAGCCGCCCTCGTCAACCACGGCCTGAACTAGCTCGTCGATCACATCCGGGGTGTGCTGCGCCAACTTGCCGCAGAGCGGACAGGTGTCGCCGGAGAGCGCCAGCCACCTCGAGTCCTCGCATATCACGCCGGGCAGGGTGACGCCCTCCTGCACCAGGAGGGTCTGGATCGCGGCGACGCTTCCTGCCCACAGGCACGCAGAGACGCCGACGGCGGCGAGGCCGCCGGCCGCGGCCCGGTCCAGGACCTCGGCCACGGCCTTCTGCTCCTGATCGCCCTCGTATCGCTGGAGGATGGCCTCGGCACCGGCGCGGACCTCGGCCACCGTCGCCGTCGGGGGATCGATACTGAAGGACCCGGCGAGCCGGTCCCGCAGGTCGCGGGGCAGGAACTCCAGGAATGCCGGGATCTCGGAGTCGTGACCTCCGATGATCAGCAGGTCATACTGCTCGGTCCTGAACAGCTCGTCCAGTACCTCAGCAACTCGTCGGTAATGTCGCTTGCTCTGCTCGTTCCGGATCCGGTCCATGTCGCCGCCGGCGTAGTTGTCGAACTTGCCTAGCCGGTCCTTGAAGCTCGTGAGCTCGCGCATCTCGTCCTGGTAGACCTCGAAGGAGCGCGCCCACTCCTTGTCCACCATCACGACACAGGTGCGGTGGTACTCATCGAGCACGGCCAGCATCGGGCGTGCGAAGGCCGCCTCGTCGACCACAATCCGGCCGTGGACGGCCCTGGGCAGCGGGACCTCCTCATAGAGGCCGTGTCCGCTGCAGGAGAAGACCGCAAGCCCCTGGGGCTGCCAGGCCTCCTCCCTCATCCGCTCCTCGATCCGCTGGATGTCGCCGCGCAGGGATAGCCGCGGATCGTGCTTGAGGTCGCGATCCTTAGCCAGGCCGTCGATCTGGTCCACCAGGCTCGTGACCCGCGTATGAACGTCGCTCTGGCTGATCCCAGGCTCAATCGGGACGTAGAGCGAGACGACCGGCAGGCCGTCTCCCTGGAACTGGATGATGCGATTGACCGTCTCGGCTGTGATCATCGGCTCCCCCTTGCCGCTCCCTCACATTCTCCGGTGCCGGGGAACGGGGCACTGGACCGGGGGTCGCCGCTGCCCAGCGGCCCCAGCCTGCGGTGATGCCGCCCTTTTAACTTCCCTCGCAGGTCACGAACGTCGAAGGGAAACCGGTCGAGGTCTTCCCACCGGCGAACCTCGCCCGCAAAGAATCCGCGGTGCCGGACTCGCAGCCAGGTCCCGTCGCGGTTATTGCCGGTCAGGGAGAGGCGGATGACGTCGACGACCCAGTGGCCGTCGCTCGTCACCCACCGATTCCGGACGTGCTGCATGCAGAAAAAGTACTGTTTCGTCCGCTATCTGCCAACACGCAGCGCAGCGACCTCATGGTCCGGGCTGCCCGGGGCGAACCGGCTCCAGAGCAGAGTCGCGAGGATGCCATCAAGCTCGGTCAGGCTCGGCTGTCGCCGCGCGGCGCTGATGGCGGCGAAGTCCGCCGCCGGCGAGAGATCCGCGTTCGCGTCCAGCCAGCCGCGGCCCGTCAGCCTTGCCGCGATCAGGACCACGTCATCCAGCAGGCCGGCAGGCACCGCCGGCGGGCCTCCGACGGTGAAAAGGCACTCGACTGCGGCCAGCGCCTGAACGAAGTCGATGGCGTGGTTGCGGCCGGCCTCGGGCAACTGGGCGCAGCGGCGAACGTACTCCGCGGCGCTCACCGTCTTCGGCAGCGCGACCCTCACCCGGTCACCACCGATCCGTGTCCCAGCTGGCGCAGCCTCGTTCCCGGTAATAAGAACGGTCCCGGACTGGGTTCGGCTCACGCTCCTGATGAAGCTCAACTGCTCCTCCTCATCGCCTCAGCTATCGCTTGGCGAATCAGTGTCCGGGCCGGTTGTGACTTCACAGGGACGTGGTAGTGACCGGTCAGCTCGCGGGCGGGCGCGTCAGCGAGGTCGCCGGCCCGCGCAGTGCCATTGCCAGGGAGACCAGCCAGCCGACGACGGTCCAGCCGAGCAGCGCGTTCGTGACGACGACCGAAACGATGCCGGGCGTATGCCGGAAGTAGCCCACGATGCTGGGCAGCCAGTACAGGAGCAAGACCACGAGGATGAGTGCCAGGGTCGTGAGTAACGCGATCACGTCCATCCTGATCATGTCCGATCTTGCGGGGGTAAGTCCCGAGGCATGCCACTGTAATGGCTCGATGACGGCCGCGCACGACGCACCGCAACCTTGCGGCAACGCTGAGCAACATTGACCGGATTATGCCGATCCGGCCGCGCCGCCGGGGCCTGCCCGCCGGGTCAGCCAGCGAACGGCGGAATCACCACCACCATGATCATTTCCACCGGTTCGTCGCCGTTGTTGACGTAGCGGTGGGTGAGGTCGCCGGGGAACCGGGCGCACATCTTCGGGCCGACCAGGTAGCGATGGCCCGCCACCGTCAGCGTGATCGTGCCGGACTGAACCCAGATCATCTCCCTGGTCGCGGGCGTGTGCGCGTCGCCGCCGACGGTCTCGCCCGGCTCGAGCCTGAAGGTCCACAGCTCGGCCGCCCAGGGTGCGTCCGTGGCCCCGATGATCACGCCGGTGCCGCCCGCCTGGCCGTGCCAGAGCGCGCGGAACGAGCTCTCATCGCTCACCACCACGCCCGGCTCGGCCTGGGTCTCGACCAGGCGCGTCACCGGCACGCCGAAGGCGTCGCTGATCCGCGCCAGCGTCGCGAGGTTCGGGTTCGATTTGGCCTGCTCTATGGCCACGAGCACGCCCTTGCTGACGCCGGCGCGCCCGGCCAGGTGATCGAGCGACCAGCCGCGCTCGGTCCGCAGCGCCAGGACCGACCTGGCGACGGCCGCCGTGACATCGGGATTGCCGCTCATGCAGGCTGATGCTCCTCCCGATCGGTCGGTATGATGTACCACACGGAGCAGTAGACCGACCGAGGACTGGCATTCATGGTAATGATTCTCGCGCTCGCTGCGGCTCTCCTGTACGGACCGGCTGACTTTCTCGGCGGCCTCGCGACGCGGCGTGCGCGCGTGCTTGCCGTCCTGCCACTGTCGGTCACCGCCGGGTCAGCGGTCCTGGTGACCGGCGCGCTGCTATCCGGGCAGTCCCTGCCGTCCGCGGGTCTGGCCTGGGGCGTTGCGAGCGGCGCGTTCGGCGGCGTCGGGCTGATCATCTTCTATGCCGGGCTCGCGATCGGGCCGATGAGTGTCGTGGCGCCGGTCTCCGCGCTGATGTCCACCGTGGTACCGGTCGGCGTGGCCCTGGCCGAGGGCGAGCGGGCGAGCATGGCCGTCTACGCTGGCGCGCTCCTCTGCCTGATCGCGATCGTGCTGGTCAGCTCCGCCAGCCCGAGCGGAACGGCCGGCACCGGCGACGGCGCGAAGTCGTCTGGCTCGAGATTTCACGGCCGGGCCGTGGCGTTTGGCGCGGGGGCAGGCACCGCCTTCGGGCTGTTCTTCCTGTTTCTTAGGAACGCCGGAGAATCCGGAACACTGTGGCCCGTCTCGGCGGCGAAGCTCGCGGGACTGCTGGTCATCCTGATCGCGGCCAGCGTCACCAGGACCAGGCCGGTCTTCATCGGGGCGAGCAGAGGGCTGCTGCTGGCGACCGTAGCCGCAGGGGTCCTGGATGCCAGCGCGAACATCTGCTACCTGCTGGCCACCAGGGCCGGGCTCTTCGGCCTGGCGGTCGTGCTCACGTCGCTCTATCCCGGCATCACCGTGCTGCTGGCCCGCCTGACCCTCGGTGAGCGGCTCCGCTTGGCCCAGCTTGCGGGACTGGTGATCGCCGGACTCGGTGTGGTGCTGGTGACCGCGTAAGCGAGGTAACTAGGCCCAGACAAGCTCGTGCGGCCGGATGCCGTCCTGACGCCATCCAGCCGCACGAACCCCGGGGAAGGGGCCCCAGCGCGCTGACATCAGGCTTCGTCCGTGAAGTCCCCGGACGGAACATCGCCGTCCTCTTCGTCGCTCGCGCTGGACGGGAAGAGCATCCCACATACCAGCAGGTAAAGCTGCTCGGGATACGGAATATATTCAACATTTCGCAGGGCCTGATCCTGGCCCGCCGACTCGACGATGAACTCGCCGTAGCCGAACACCCGGCCGGGGAAGGACCTCTGGAAGCTCATGTCCGTCACCTTGGTCAGTGGCATCATCGCCACCTTCCTGGTGAGGAAGCCGGTGGTGAGCAGGAGCCGCTCAGTCGTCACGACGAAGTAATCGACCGACCAGTTCAGCACCTTCCAGACCAGCCGGAACAGCAAGATCGCCCAGGCGATCCAGAGGATGCCGTCGACCAGGCCGCCGACGACCGTCGCGGTGAGCACGCCCACCACCAGGAGGCCGCCGAGTGCCTGCGCGCTCGGGACAATCAGGACGGCAGGGTGCTGCCGCACGGCGGCACGCTGCTTCTCGCTGGGCAGCAGGTACTTCTGTATCGCTACCGGGGTGCGGGTCGGGCGGGGCTCGGCCGCCGTTTGCGGGGCCATGGCCTACAGCTTGTTGACGAACTTCGACATCGAGTTACCCGCGTCCTGCAAGCCATGCAGCGCGCTCTTCAGGAAACTGGCCGCACCGCCTGGGTCAGTGGCCAGGTAGTAAATGACGAAAATAACGACTGCCCAAGTGATGACCTTCTTCAGCACGTGATCACCTCCCAGGAGCGCTCGCAACAGGCCGTCACCGTTCGAGAGCACTCTGTTGTGCTCGCTCGCGCGATCAGCATAGCTCAGTGCATTTTGCCGACCAATGACCACTAACCCAAACAACCATACGGGATGGGCCAACGGCAGGCGCGCCGGCGCGCGGAGGGCTCGCAAGCCAGGGCAAGTCCATGCAAGGTGCGTACCCGCTCTGCGCCCAGTTCCATGCGCGAGGCCCCAGAGTCTGACACCATTTCCCTTCTGGAACCCAGGTTGCGGAGTGTCGATGACCGATATGAGCGCCAGCGACTTCGCTGTCGTCGTCTACCGGGAAGACGACGTGTGGGACGTCGACGTCCTGCCCGCAACTCTGACCGAGAACCTGGATGGCCTGATCCTGGCAATGCGGCAGCAGCCGAGCATTGGCGGAGCGATCGGCCTGGCGGCCGTGGGCGATGACTTTTTTGTCGCCCTTCGCGTCATTGGCAGCCAAGTTTCAGTCTTCCTCTCCGACGTAACAGCGTCCGTGGACTGGCCGCTCGCCCGACAGGTGCTCGACTACCTGGATATACCCGTTCCCGACGACGAGGACCTCGATCAGGTGCTGCCGGCCGGCGACATGTCGATCTTCACCGATCTGGGCCTGGACGAGATGGACCTAGGAGCGCTTTCCGGGAATCTGGACCTGTTTCCGGACGAGGTGCTCGCCAGCATCGCCAGGCGCCTTGGCTTCGGGCCCGCCATGGAGCGGGCGCTCGACTCGGCCCTCGGGGTGTGAGGTCAGCGCCGGGCGATGACCGGGTACCGGGCGAGCTTCGAGCCGCCCATGCGCGAGGCGCTGGCGGAGGCCAACGCCGCTGAGCCGGACGTTCCTGTGGGGGCGGTCGTGCTCGATGGTGCTGGGGTGATCATCGGCCGCGGGCGCAATCTGCGGGAGGTTAGCGGCGATCCGACCGCTCACGCCGAGATCGTTGCGATTCGCGCCGCGGGCGAGGCCCGGCGGACGTGGCGGCTTGCTGACTGCACCCTCGTGGTCACCCTCGAGCCGTGCACGATGTGCGCTGGCGCGCTGCTCGCGGCCCGGATGCCCAGGCTCGTGTACGGTGCGCCCGATCCGAAGGCGGGGGCAGCAGGCTCGGTCTGGGACGTCCTGCACGATCCGCGGCTGGGCGAGCCCGTCGAGGTCGTGAGCGGGGTCCTCGCGGACGAGTGCTCGGCCCTGCTGCTCGACTTCTTTGCCCGCCGCCGGCTCAGGTAGGCTCTGCTGCGGTGGAGTCGCCTAGTGGCCGAGGGCGCACGCCTCGAAAGCGTGTGAAGGGGCAACCCTTCCGTGGGTTCAAATCCCACCTCCACCGCCGTTGACCTGGGACGATGTGATCTCGCCTCGCTATGCGAGCTGCCGTCGTCTTTGCATTTGTCTCAGTTTTTGGCCACGGCACGGCTGTTGTGCCAGGTCGAGGCTGTATTTGCCGCGGCAAGATAGGGCCTTTAGCTGCGCTACTAGGCGCCGAACGTCTGTTTGCTACTCACATCTCGAAACGCATGCCGATGGGCGTGACCTCCGGGATGAGCAATGGCGAGCCGCTGGGCGAAGGGCGCCGGTGGCCCGGGTTCCCGGTGAAGATGGGCTCGTCCAGCGCCATCGAGATGGCCATCGAGCCCGGACTTGGGGCCGGACAGGCACCGGCTGGCCGCGGGCGATGACCTGGGCGGCCAAGTAAGCCAGCCGGCGTGGTGCCCGGCATCTGGCAGCTATGCACCGGTAACCACGTACACCGGCCACCGGTCTCCGAGCTCGGCCAGTTCGTAGGCGCCGACCTCGGCGAAACCGATTCCGGATCCGGTGAGAAGGTCCTTGACGGTTCGCGAGGTGAGTATCTGGCCTGGTTGCGCGAGCGTGGTGATCTGGTCGGCGATATGAACGGAGATCCCGTTGATATCGTCGCCGACGATATCAACTTCGCCGGTGTGGATCCCGGCGCGCAGCCCGACTCCACGTGCGGCAGAGTCGTCGCGAATGGCGACTGCGCATCGAATTGCTTGCCCGGGTGCGTCGAACGTGGCCAGGACGCGCGATCCCGTGCTGCTGCGAATGCGGCCGCGGTGAGACAGCACATGCTGCCCGGCTGCGCCGAGGTAGGCGAGCTGACCGGCCTGGCGCTGGTTACCGGCTCCCGCGTCGGCCGCCAGATCGCCGGTGATCTCGGCGACCAGGATCGTAGACAGCACTCGGGCTTTCTCGGGAGGCGGCGGCGAAACTGCGAGGAAGTTCTCGATCTCGGCGAACATCCCCTCAAGGTCCTCGGGTCCCGCGACCCGCAGGACGTGGTCGCCGGGCTGCTCGAAGTAGCGGGCGCCGGCGATGTGGGAGGCGAGGTAGCGACCGTAGAACGGGGGATTGATCCGGTCGCCGAGGCGCTGGATCACCAGCGTCGGCACGTGGATCGCCGGCAGCACGGCGCGGACGTCGATTTCCCGGATCATCCGGATCATGCGCAGGAACGCGCTGGGACTGATCGCCATGCGCTCAAATCGGCCGACCATCTCGCGCGCCTGCAGGGAGCTCGACCGGCTGGGGAAGAACCAGTCGATCGTCGCGCCCTGTCCCCACCGGTGAGTCGCGATCTCTTCCATGGAGGCATACACCTCCTTCGCTCCCTCACCGCACGGGTAATCAGGCGCGGGAAACCAGCGGGCAAACGCTGATCCGAGGATCAGCGAGCTCACCATCTCGGGGTAGGTCGCGGCGAACAGCATGCTCATCGGGGCACCCTCCGAGTAGCCGAACAGGACCGCCCGATCTGAGGAGACCGCGTTCATCACCGCCTGCACGTCGTCCATGCGCTCCTCCAGCGGGGAGTCGCCAGGCGCGCGGTCGGACAGTCCGGTGTCACGCTTATCGAAGAGGATCAGCCGTCCGAGCCCGGCGAGCCGGCGGTAGAACTCGGCCGTGCCAGGGTCCTCCCACGCCAGCTCGGCATGGCTCAGCACCCCCGGCACGAAAACAATGTCGCGCTCGCCGTCACCGAGCACCTGGTAGGCGATGTGGACCGCCCCGCTCTTGACATAGCGAGTCTCCGGCCGGGTGTCGTGATCGCTCTCGCTCCGCCGGGCGGCCCGGTATTCGAGCCCCGAATCTTGGCGCAGGATGCGGCTCTCGAGGTCGCGGAGCTCGGGGCCCGGCTCGATCCCGAGCTGGCCGACCAGAATCGAGCGCAGCTCCCGGAACGCGCGCAGAGCGTCGGCCTGGCGCCCGGCGCGGTACAGCGCCAGCAGGCGCTGGAACCAGAACCGCTCACGCAGCGGGTGCTCCGTGGTCAGCGCCTCAAGCTCCGCGATCGTCTCCTGGTGCCGCCCGCAGGCGAGCTGCGCATCGACCCGTGACTCGACGACGTCTAGGCGGTGCTCCTCGAGCCGCGCCTGCTCCGCGCCGACAAAGGGGAGCTCATCCAGGTCAGCCAGGGCCGGCCCCCGCCACAGAGCCAGCGACTCATCGAGCAGCCGCACGGCTGCGGTCGCCTCTCCAGCGGCCAGCGCATCACGACCCGCGGCGGCGAGCCGCTCGAAACGCAGCACGTCCAGCTCCTCGGCCGTGACTCGCAACCGATAACCCGGACGGCAGGTAGAGAGCCGATCGGCCTCGCCGGCCGACCGAAGAGTCTTACGAAGCTCCGACAGACGGACCTGCAGGTTGGCGGCGGCACGTTCCGGCGCGAGGTCCGGCCAGAGCTCGTCTGCAAGCCGGTCGGCGGATACCACGGCGTTGGCGTTGGTGAGCAGCAGTGCCAGCACTCCCCGGGTCCGCGCACCGCCGATGGCGAGCGAACGCCCGCCAGACGTCACCTCGAGAGGACCAAGGACACCGAACTCCATAGTGTTCCCCCGCAGCAGGCCCGCGGCCAGTACGCCCCGAGCGGATCCCAGGGTGGATAAGTCGACGGTAATCGACTCGTGCGTACACGGAAATGACCGGGCGCGACGCTGTTGTGCGTCCAAGTGAACTCCGAGGAGGCACGATGAGCACCATCAACCATGCCAGCACTTCCGGCGTCGCGGGTCCGCGGTCAAACGGGCCGCGGGCAACCGAGGCCGAGCGTTCGAGCGCGGCCAGCCTGCTTCGGCTGATCTGGGGGATCCATATCTCGCGCTGTGTCTATGCGGTGGCCGAGCTGGGGATCGCCGATCTACTCGCCGACGGCCCGGTGAGCACAAAGCAGCTCGCCCGGCGCACCGGCTCCGATGAGCCCTCTTTGTACCGCGTGCTTCGCCTCCTCGCAGCGCTGGACGTATTCCAGGAGCACGATGGCGGCTCGTTCAGCCTGACGGCGATCGGGGAGCGGCTGCGCTCTGACGCCACCCGGGGGATGCGATCGTGGGCCACCTTCCTCGAGGCGATCGGCGGCATCCGCCCGTTCGAGCACATCCTGCAGACCGTCAAGACCGGGACGCCCGGACTCGAATGCGAGTTTGGGACCGGCGTATTCGAGTTCCTCGCTCAGCACCCGGAGAGCGCCGCAACATTCGACCGGGCGATGTCCGAACGGACCGCTGCATACGCCCCGAGCGTCGCGCAGAACTATGACTTCTCCGACGTTCGCGGCGTGGTCGACGTCGGCGGCGGAAACGGGACCTTGCTGGTCGAGATCCTGCGAATGCACCCCCACCTGCACGGAGTGCTGTTCGAGGTCCCGGCCGTGGCCGCTCGCGCCGACGCGGTGCTGGACGCGGTCGAGGTCGGCTCTCGCTGCCAGGTCCTGGCCGGGGACTTCTTCGAACAAGTTCCGCACGGCGCCGACTGCTACGTGCTCGCGAACGTACTGCACGACTGGGACGACGCGCGATCGATCCAGATCCTGCGAAACTGCCGCCGGTCGATGGCAGGCGGCGGCAGGGTCCTGATCGTCGAGCGACTGATCCCAGAGGACGGAACGGATCCCGTCCCGACGCTCCTGAGTGACATCAACATGCTCATACTCACCGGCGGGAAGGAACGATCCAACGCCCAGTACGGCGAGCTCCTTCATGCCGCCGGGCTCAAGCTCGGCACTGTCCAGCCAGTCGCGTTCCCCTATGGCGTGATCGAAGGGTTCGCAGCGTGAACACGCCCGCCAGCACCACGAGGCCGGACCGGTGGCACGTAGTCACCCCTCGGGCGAGGCCAGGAGTCATCTTCAACCGATACATGACTGAGGGACCGAGCGCTTTGCCTGCGTGCTCGCCACCGCGGTCATCCGCCAGGCCAGCATCACCAGTAGCTAAGCCCAGGGTTCAGGGTTCGGGCCTGGGACATCCCGCGATGCCATCCGGACGAAATGGCTGTGGCTCAGTTTGTGTCTCATTCGCCCCTGTCCGCAGCCGTTCACGGGAGGACGCGACCTGTCGTCTGCCCAGGTCGCGGACGCTCGCGGGCCATGACGGACTGCCCAGCGCAGTTCTCGAAAGCGTGTGAAGGGGCAACCCTTCCGTGGGTTCAAATCCCACCTCCACCGCTGTTGGGATGTCTCAAGACATCGAGGACACCGCGAACCCGCGCCAGGGTTCGCGGTGTTTTTGGTGTCGGTCCCGTGAGAGCAGAAACACCTGGAGGTCGCGTGCAGTCTTTGGCCGCCTGGCGGGATTTATATAAGTGAGAACGAGGGCCAGCGGCGGGAGGCGGCATGGACTGGGCCAGGGACGCGGCAGCGAAGCGCCAGTTCGAGGGCTTTGCGGCTGCGGCGTCGGACGCTCTCTTACGTACTGGCTATCTGATGACCGGGGACGGCAGGGATGCCGAGGACCTGGTCCAGGAGACTTTCCTGCGGGTAGCCCGCCGGTGGAACCGGGTGCGGACGATGGATCATCCGGCGGCCTATGCCCGCCGGATCCTGATCAACCTCGTGCTTCAGAATGCTGAACGCCGGTCCCGGCAGAAGGAGGAGCTGGCGCTGCCGGACGCGGGAAGCGACGCTGCTGACCAAGGCGCGGCGCGTGCACTGCGGCACGTCGACGACCTCGCGGAGTTCCGCTGGGCGCTGGCCCAGCTGACCCCGCGACAGCGCGCTGTCCTGGTCCTTCGCTACTGGGCCGACCTGCCCGTCGGCGAGGTCGCTGACATCCTCGGCTGTTCGCCCGGGGCGGTCACTGGCACCGCATCCCGCGCAGCAGGCCGGCTGGCCGAGATCCTTACCTCGCGCGAGCGGCCTGCCACTACCCCCAGCACCCGGCAGATCATGGATGGAGAAAGCTGATGCCCACCGCCGAAGTCGAGAATGAACTCCGCCGGACCCTCGCCAGGACTGCTGCCGGCTTCGAGAGCCTGGACCAGGCCCGCCAGCGGCTGCTCCAGCGGGACTATCACCCCGGGCGGGGGACCCGGCGGCTGGCTGCCGGCATCACCGCCGGAACGGCGGGCCTGGGACTCGTCCTTGGCCTTGGCCTGTCCGGCGTCTTCGGCTCCGCGAGCCGTCAGCCCAGCCATCCCGCTCACGCCCAGCTGGCGGACTGGACGGTAGTCAAGCAGGCTGACGGCACGGTCCTGGTCAGAATCCACGAGTTCCGCGATCCGGCCGGGCTGCAGCGCAGGCTCCGCGCCGATGGCGTCCCGGCCAGCGTCGTGTTTTTCCCGGGCACACTGCGACCCGGCGAACCCCTGACCGACCTCGTCCACTTCAAGGGCAACCCGTGCCAGGAATACAGCGGCGGGGAAAGCCAGGCGCCGAAGGTGGTGACGGGCGGGAGCCCGTTCACGGTCGGGATGTTCCTCCACCCTTCGGCCGTCCCCGCCGGCGCCGGCGTCCAGTTCGTCGCCACCAGCAACGTCGGCTACCAGCAGGGCCCTCAGCACATCGGGCTTGTGGAGTGGCTGGTGCAGGCCGCCGCACAGTGCACCGGTAGCTGAGTCCTTGGCCAGCTCCGGTACCGGGCGATGGACATCTCTTAGCCTTCCTGGCGGGGTCCGACGACGATACGATTTGTCCTAAGCGACCGGATCCGTCGGAGGCGGGAGGGTCACCGACCTAAGCGGGGCGATGGGTCGTGAATCGGCGTCAATGGCGGCGAGACAGATCCCCGACGGTGCGCGGTTTCCGCATCGGCGCCACGTTAGTTATCGTGCCGCTCGTCCTGGCGGGATGCACTTCGACCTCCGAATCGCGGTCGTCGGTCGCAAGCAGTGTGACCCCGGGTTCCACCGCGAAGCTGATCCAGCCGGCGGGTCCGATCAGCGCCCTCCCGGCGCTGCTGGACGAAGCGACGGCGGCCTGCCGGAGAGCGGGCGCGTCCGACATCACGTTGTGCGCGGGCACGATCGACGCCGAGGTTTGGGGCCTGCCTCTCGTCGTCCTGAGTCAGCTGCGGGACACTCTGGCCTGCTCTATCAGGGTGAACGTTCTCTATAGCGCAACGAAGCTGGATGGTCCCGACTCGACCGCGGTGCCGTATTCGAACGACGACACGCTCTACTCGACGGCGTTTCTCGACCTGCGCGCCGGACCGGAGCTCCTCAGCCTGCCTTCGGTGAGCGGACGCTACGCCAATTTCCAGCTGCTCGATATGTACACCAACACGATCGCTGACGTGGGCGTGCTTACCGACGCTGGCCATCGCGGCACCTACGCCTTCGTCGGCCCCGGCTGGCACGGCACCATCCCGAAGGGTGACGTCCGCATTGATGTTCCTACGCCCGATGCGTGGCTGCTCGGACGGACCCAGGTGAAGGGACCAGCTGACCTACTTGCGGCGGTAGGCGTGGAAGCGCAGTACTCGCTCACGGCTCTGTCCGGCCACGGCTCGGGAACGGTCGGCGGGCCAAGCACGCTCACCTGTCCGGCACCAGCGCTACCGTCATCGACGTCACTCGGGTTCCTCGGCAACCTCGAACAGGACATGGCTGCCGATCCGCCCGCTGCCGCCGACGGGCCGGTCATCCGGGCCATGGCTGCGGCCGGGATCGGTCCAGGACGAAAGCCCGTAGCCGCGAACTCGGGTAACGCGGCTCAATATCGCAAGGCTCTGGGGCTTGGGGCTCGCCTCCTGACCGGAGCGGTCGGTGGCGGCTCCACCAGGATCTGGAACGAATACATCCAGGCTGCCGTGGGCTCGTACGGAACTGACTACCTCGAGCGCGCCCTCGTGGCGAAGGAGACGCTCGGCGCGCAGGTCCCGGCCCAGGCTGTCTACCTCGGTGCGAGCCGGGCACGGTCAGGTACGACTACTACTGCGCTCGTCGGAGCCAGCAGTTACGAGATCCGGTTTCCCCGCGGGGACCTTCCGCCTCACGGAGCCGACGGCTTCTGGTCGGTCACGCTCTACAACGCCGCGGGCTACCTCGTGGCCAACCCGATCAACCGCTACTCCATCGGGAACGAAACACCTGGCCTCATGCAAGGTGCCGACGGCTCACTCACCATCATCGTGTCGGCCAGCCGTCCCGCCGAGACGGACGTGAACTGGCTGCCGGCGCCCAAGGGGGCCTTCAGCCTCGTGCTCCGCGTGTACAACCCCACGCCATCGGTACTCGACGGTTCTTGGTCCCCGCCCGCAATCCGGGCGATCAGCTGAACGCGGCGTGGTTCGGGAAATTGTCGTCCTCGTAGACCGTGCCGTAGCCGCTCGCAGGATGGCTCGTCCAACTGGTCCAGTGCATGTGCTCCAGGTCGGCGCCGTCATCGGCGCAGTACGGAGTGAACCCGGCCGGCTTCGTCACCGCCTTGCCGTTGCAGGCGATCACCACGTACCGCGGGGCCGAGCTGGACGAGGCGGAAGCAGCACTGGCGGGCATGGCCTGAGCCTCGCAAAGTTGGGTGTTAGCTGACATCACGTGAGACGACGATGCGTGCCTAATGGCTGGAGGGCTGCATGCCTGATTCGGTCGAGAGTTCAGCGTCGGCAGCCGGTTACATCGTTCTGCGCGAGGTCGAGCCCGGACACTGGCACGTGGTCGGGGAAGTCGATCGCCGGCCGGGCCTGACCGCCAGGCTGTCGCGCGTGCAGGCAATAGCCGACGTGACGAACGAAACCGCCGATCCCCGCGACCATTACGCGGTCCTGCCGCGAAGCGAATGGCGCGTCGCTCAGCAGCTCTGATGCCCTGGAAACCCCGTTGCCGGGGAGCCGGGCAACCCGCGATGCTCGCCTGGTGAAAATGCACGCGGGCCAGCTGACGGTTTCGGTCCAGACGGTGCGTGAGCTGGTGCACGAGCAGTTCCCGCAGTGGCGGGACCAGCCGGTCGCGGCCCTGGCCACCGAGGGCACCGTCAACGCCATCTTCCGCATCGGGAAGCACCTGGTGGCCAGGTTTCCGCTAGAGCCCGGGGACGTCGACGCGATGCGGTGCTGGCTCGCGAAGGAGGCCGACGCCGCCCGCGAGCTGGCGGGCCGGACGCGGTTCGCCACGCCGGAGCCGGTCGCGATCGGAGAACCCGGAGGCGGCTACCCGCTGCCGTGGTCGGTGCAGACGTGGCTGCCCGGCGTCGCGGCGACCGAGGACAGCGTCAGCGGATCGATTACCTTCGCCCGCGACCTCGGCGAGTTCATCGACGGCGTTCGCGGGATTGACACCCGGGGCCGGACGTTTCGCGGGTCGGGCCGCGGCGGCGATCTGCAGGACCACGACACGTTCGTGGCGGACCGCCTGGACCGGAGCGAGCCGCTCCTGGATGTCCCGCCGCTGCGCCGGATGTGGGCGCAGATGCGCTCCCTGCCGCGCCGTACGGCCGACGTGATGGTCCACGGTGACCTGGTCCCAGGCAACGTCCTCGCCGCCGACGGGCACCTGACCGGGGTCCTGGACGTCGGCGGCCTCAAGGCGGCGGACCCGGCGGTGGACCTCGTCTGTGCCTGGCACCTGTTCGATGCCGGCCCGCGCCAGGCGCTCCGCGAGGACCTGGACTGCGGCGACCTTGACTGGGAACGGGGCAGGGCCTGGGCGTTCCAGCAGGCGATCGGGCTGGTCTGGTACTACGCCGAAACCAACCCCGCCATGAGCAGGCTGGGCCGCAGCACGCTGGCGCGCCTCGTGGCCGACGAGTCACGCGGCTGACTGACCCGGCAGGCCGCGCGCGTCAGAGGCTGTAGTCGTCGGTCGAGGAGTCGTTCCCGGCATCGGGCTGCACCGCCGGCGTGGGCGGGTCGTCCAGGTCGAGCACCCGGACGTGCAGCACGGACCGCTGCTGCAGGGCCGCCCGTAGCGCCCGGTGCAGGCCGTCCTCCAGGTACAGGTCGCCGTGCCACCGGATGACGTGCGGGAACAGATCGCCGTAGAACGTGGAGTCGGTGGCCAGGACCGAGTTGAGGTCAAGGACCTTCTTGGTGGTGATCAGCTGGTCCAGGCGGACCGGGCGCGGCGGGATCTCCGCCCACTCGCGGCTGGTCCGGGCATGGTCGGGGTACGGTCGCCCGTCCCCGACCTGCTTGAAGACCACAGACACGAGCTTAAACGAGTAACCGGCCGCGCGCGGTCCGCCACACATCTCACTCGGCGTGCAGCGCGGTCGCCGTCCGGATGCGGGCCGCCCAGCTCGCCGGCAGGAGGGCGCCGACCACCGCGATCACGATGCCGGCCAGCGCCAGGCCGGTCAGTTCCAGGCCGCCGTACACGCTCAGGAAGCTGGCGGGCAGTACGAGGGTTGCCGCCGAGGCCATGGCCGGCAGGACGTACCGGTGCACCTCCATCCCGATCGGCACCGCGAGCACGCCGGCGACCAGGCCGGTGCCCGCGACCCAGCACACCACCATCGCGATCGTCTGCCGTGGCGTCATCCCGACGGCCTTGAAGATGCCGAGGTCGTGCACCCGCTCGCGCGTGTTCATCACGATCGTGTTCAGCACGCCGAGGCCGGCGACCACGGCCAGCATCAGCGTCAGCATGCCGATGATGGCGAGCATCAGGTCGATGACAACCGACTTGCGGTTGCTGATGCTGGTCCCGTAGTTGCTCCCCAGCCGGTTCTGGACGGCCTGGGCATAGCTCACGGCCGACACGCCGGGCTTGAGGCCGACGTCGTACTGGTCAGGCTCGGCCAGACTGGCGCCCGCGGCCGCGAGCGTCTGCGCGCTCGTGACGAGGTCCATGCCCTTGTTGCTGGAGTCAAAGATCTCGCCCACGATGCGCACGGTGAGCTGGCCGCGGCCAAGGCCAACCGTCACCGTGTCGCCGACGGACTTGCCGGTCTGGAACAGGAACCCGTAGGCGACGTCCGCCTGGCCGGGCCCGTCGTACCAGTGCCCGCTGACCATGTCGTAGCCGGTCCAGGACGCGTTGCCGGCGAAGCCGATGACCTGGATCTGCCTCGCCACGCCGGTGACGTCGCCGCTGTCATCGGCCTCGCCCACGAAGTGCGCGGTGCCCGGCTCCGAGCGCAGCGCCGTCGTTATGGCCTGCTGCCCGGCGGTGCCGATGTTGTTGCCGGAGTCGAGCGAGACCTGGACCGGCTCGGAGTGATTGTGTGACAGGCCGGCGATCACCATGCTGAGCGAGCTGCCGAGGCCGACGGCGAAGGTAACGGCGGTCGCGCCGAGCAGGATCGCGACCATCGTGGCGATCGTGCGGGCGGGCCGGGTGAAGGGCGCTGCCAGCCCGATCGTTACCGGCCGCGGCAGCCGCAGTCTCGACAGCACGCGGTGCGCCGCGTAGCCCCGTCCCTGCCTCGGCGCGCGCCCGGCAGCAATGGCCTGTACTGCGCCCATCCGGCCAGCCCGCAGCGACGGCAGGACCGCGGCGACGGCGACTAGCACCAGCATCCCGACCGGCACTGTGACGTCGACCCAGACCGGCACCATCAGGCGGCCGGCGCCAAATACCTCCGCGGTCTTGTGCAGCAGCGGTATGGCCAGCAGGTTGCCGAGGGCCGCGCCGATGAGGCAGCCGACCACCGCGGGCACGGACACCTGGCCCGTGTAGGCGGCGACCACCTGGCCGGGAGTGAAGCCGATGCTCTTGAGTACCCCGATCCGGCGGTAGCCGGCGACGACCGCGGCGCTGACGACGTTCCCGACGATCAGCACTGACATCACCAGCCCGATAACCCCGAAGGCGACGAGGAACGGGACGAACGGGCCGATGTTTCCCGTCTCGTCGGCCTTGACACTGAGATAAGACTGGACCCCTTCGACCGCACCCCCGGGCAGCGCGGCCGCGACGCCGTTCACATCGGCGGAGACCTGGGCCGCGGTCCCGGCGCTGGCGAAGCGATACAGCATCTGCTCGCTGGCGGGCAGCGAGGCCGAGACCAGTCGCCTCATCTCGGCCGGAACGACCCACCCGCCGGCGGTGCTCGTCACCGAGTTGGCGAGGCCGACGACGGTCAGCTGCGTGCTGCCGGCCTTGCCGGTCACCGAGAGCGTGGAGCCGAGCGACATCATGACGCCCTCGCCGGGAGCCGGGTCGCTGGCCAGCACGATCTGACCGGGAGCGGTGGGCCAGTGGCCGGACTGCAGAACAAGGTCGTCGACCGGACCGCCGGGGTTCGCCCGCCCGACCACGGTCAGCGGCCCGAACGGCAGCCCGCCCTGGCTCGGCGCGATCGTCACCTCGGTGAACGGCCCGGCCGCCGCGGTGACGCCCGGCAGGCTCCTGGTCGTGGTGAGCTGAGCTGCGGTGGCGCGGGCCGGGCTGGTGACGATCACAGCGTGCGCGCCGTTTTGCGCCGCGAACGCGTGGTCGAACGGCCCCCGCGAGTCGGCGATGAGGCCGAGGGCCAGCACCGACGCCGCCGTGGACGCCAGCAGTACCAGCCCGATGACTAGCGTCTGGACCCGGCGCCGCTTCAGTCCGCCGCGGACGGCGCGGCGGACCGCTGATCCATTCATGACCGCGCCCGCGCCGCGCTCGCCGCGAGCAGGCCGCCCGTGTCACTGGTGATGCGGCCATCGGTAATGCCGATCGTCCGGGTGGCGTAGGCGGCGGCCAGGCCGGGGTTGTGGGTGACGATGACGAGGGTCTGGCCGGCGGCGTTCAGTTCGCGGAGGAGCGCGCCGATTTCCTCGCCGGTCGCGGTGTCCAGGGCGCCGGTGGGCTCGTCGGCCAGCAGCAGGGCGGGGTTGTTGATGAGTGCCCTGGCGATCGCGACGCGCTGCCGCTCGCCGCCGGACAGGCGGGCGGGGTAGGCG
>Ga0209380_10000914_pt1 | contig 20703 bp, 21 predicted proteins | sample HubBroMetageWFT6_FD_188347 | JGI IMG/M metagenome (GOLD analysis project Ga0209380, IMG submission 188347) | Warmed and freeze-thawed soil microbial communities from the Hubbard Brook experimental Forest, New Hampshire - Hubbard Brook CCASE Soil... | ecosystem: Environmental > Terrestrial >...
AGGCACGGAAGCTTTACGAGCAGATGCAGAAGGCGGACCCGACCGGCCCGGTGGGACAACTCGCCGCACAGAAGCTGCAGACGCTGCGGCCACCGCAACCGTAGAGTTCGCAAACTTGTGTCTAAGTTGAACCGGTCGCGCGCGGCCGGTTTCGTTTTGCACCCACAGCACGCCTCGCCCCTGCGGACTCCCGCGCGGCTCCGCTATAGAATCATGGCAGGCCTGCTCTTCCCATCAGCAAGCGCCTCACCATAATTTTCCAGGAGACGGACTCATGCAGGTCATCGAGAAGTGGACGCCCAAAGGCGAAACCATCTACATGGACGGCAAGCGCTACTTGAATTGCATCTTCACCGAATGCAAGATCGTTTACGGTGGAGGTGATGTCATGTGGGAGAACACCCAGTTCATTAACTGCCAACTGGTGTTTGACGGCGCCGCTCAACGCACAATCGCGTACCTGACCAACCTCGGACTGATGAAGCCACCGGCAGGCATGCCTGCCCCCATGCCTCCGTCCAGTTCCGGTCCGAATTGAGCACGTGCGGGTAGTGTGCCGCGACCCACCGGCCTCGACCTGCATTTGTGTGGTGCCAGTTAGGCACAATAGTTCCATAAGGATGCAACGGTTTTCACATTTCCAACTTACACAGATTACGGTAGAGTCCATTTACCCAATAAATTCAATAGCTTAGACCAACCTTGGTTTGGCGAGTGAATTGCAGAATATCACTACGAACTAGTCTGAGTACACCAAGTCCCACCAGGAAGCATTAGTGAAATCGGTAAGGAGGAAATGAATGGGCAAATCAAGAGTAGTCTTCGCTGCGCTGGCGATGCTGCTGTTCTTCGGAACATTTGCACACGCCGGCATCGTCTACAACAACGGTGGCCCAAACCAGCAGAACGGCAACGAGGCCACGGAGTGGGTCCAGACCGAGGACTTCATGCTCACGTCCGCAACCACCATTACAGGAGTCGAGTTCTGGGACATTGAAACGTCTCCAGGATACGCCGGATCCATTACTTGGTGGATCACCGGCGATACAGGTGGCAATCCCGACTTCAGCAACATCCTTGGCACCGGGAACTTGGCGCTAAGTGCGCACACACTGACGGCGAATGGTTGCACCGTACTTGGCTTCCTTTGCGAGTACGACGACACCTTCGGTCTTAGCGTCGCGCTGCAGGGCGGTGTCCTATATCACCTTGCATTGCATAACGGCCCAATCACCGACACGAGCTACTCCTCCTTCTACTGGGAGACGACAAACCCCAATTCAACACAGACCGGGCTGGAGTGCAACCTGACGAACGGCGCCTGCTACAACAGTTGGTTTAACAATGGACAGGAGCACGCGTTCAATCTGACCGGAGGCACGAGCACCCCCGAACCGGGCACGCTTGCCTTGTTCGGAACGAGCGTGGTGGGTATCGCTGGAATGTTGCGCCGCAAGTTGAACCGCTAAACAGATTAACTACTCTACTCGCTACGGATGCAGGCCGGGTTCACCGAACTCGGCCTCACTTGTCTCAGCGGCTGAGTTTGTCGAACAGTTCCATTCGCGATGCGCGGTTCGCTTAGTTCTTGTCTCCTCCGCCGTGTCTCTGCCTGCACAGTTTGCAAGGGGTCGGCGGCAGCGTGTTGTCGACCGTATGCTTGACCGGCTTGAGGGTGTGCAGGTAGGCAAAGATTGCTTTCAGGTCGCCGTCGGTGAGGTTCTTGTAGACCATGACCGGCATAATCGGGTTTAGTTGCTGCCCGTTCACCGACCCGGTGCGCAGGACATTCACGAAAAAGGCCTCGTCATAATAGATGATGCCGCTAGCATCGGGCGTTAGGTTCGCACTGGCGACGTTTCCCCACGGACCGGGGAAGGGCATACCACCCGCATATTCCATGCCCGGCACGCTCTTGCCTTCGACCCGCGAGGTATGACAGTCGTCGCATCCCGCCAGGTTAGCCAGGTGCGCTCCATACTTCACCGGATCGGAAGCGACGTTGCCGTCGCTCACTGGAGACGTCAAAGGTTCGGGTACGTTGCGGATCAGATATTTCACTGGAAAGATGATTTCCGTCTTGGGTAATGGGTTGCGCACAGGCGTCAGCGATCGCAGATAGACGATGACCGACGCGAGGTCTTCGTCCGACATGGTGCGGAAATGGGTGTAGGGCATCATGGGGAAGAGCGCCCGGCCATCGTGGCCGATTCCTTCGCGAATAGCACGCGCCAGTTGATCGTCTGACCATGTGCCGGCCCCAGTTTCAGGATCGGGCGTGAGGTTGGGAGCGACGATTTTTCCAGGCAGATCAGCATACGGCTGCACGTCGCCCGCGCCTTCCATTCCAGCAACGAAGGGCGTTCCCGGAGCGGCCCACTCATGCGGCGAGTGGCAGTAGATGCAACCCGACAGCGCAGTTGCAATGTAGCGCCCGCGTTCCAACCGCTGCGGCGTGCGCTCGAATGTCCGATCTGTTAACGGACGCGCCCGCGGTCCGATAAACGGACGCCAGCCGACGGTAAACGTGATGCCAATAGCCAACACAGCCAGCAACACGACCCAACCAATCAGTAGTCCTTTCCCCACTCTCGTCATAGCGGTTTCCTCCGAAGCGGTTTGTGGAATCGCTCAGTGGCGATACCTGAGCGCGTCGCCATTTGATTGCGGCGAAAGACTCGCACAGTTATAGATTCAGTTCTTTATGGCGCACAATATACATCGCTTTGTCGTGGCGACGAAGCATTTTCTTCCCGTAACACCGCGCTTGTATCAATAGCGGAAACTCGCGCGCCGACGATACTCTTGTCTGCGCTTGTCGGACCGTGACCGAGAGCGACCGTACACGCCGTCACAGTATTGATAAGCCAATTTGCAGGTCCTCGAGGATGTCATCTACATCTTCAATGCCGACGGAGAGCCTCAGCATCGATTCGCTCACGTTCATTTCTTCCTTTTCGACGGGCGAGTACTCGCAGTAAATCGTAGATGCGGGATGCAGGATGAGGCTCTTGTTGTCGTTGAGGTTCGTTGCTCGCCGGACGAGCCGCAGGCTGTCCATGAAGGCGAAGCACTCCGCTTTGCTGCGGAGATCAAAAGTCAGTATGCCGCCGAATCCGCTCGGGAATTGCCGCTTCGCGATCTCGTGATACCTGGAACTCGGCAATCCCGGGTAGTTCACCGCGCGGACCTTATCGTGGCCACGCTCCAGGAACTCGGCAACCGCCAACGCGTTTTCGCAGCTCCTTTCGGCGCGCAGGCTCAGAGTCTCGAGTCCCAGGGTTTGCAGGTAAGCATTGTGCGGCGACAAACACGATCCCAGGTTGCGGTACACGTCGGCGCGCATCCATGTCAGCAGCGCACTGGATCCGAATTTCGCCACCCAGGGAGCGACCTTGGGATTGCGCCGCCAGTTGAACGTGCCATAGTCGATGATTAGCCCGCCGACCGAAGTCGCACCGCCGGAAATGTACTTGGTGGAGGCCATCACTTCCAGGTCCGCTCCGAAATCCTTTGCCCGAAAGAGGTACGGAGATGTCACGGTGCCGTCCACGATAACGGGCACGTTGCGGGCGTGAGCGACGTTCGCAACTGCCTCTACGTCGATGACCTGGAGCTGCGGGTTGGTGATGGTTTCCAGAAACACCGCGCGCGTGTTCTCGTCGATCGCGGCGCCCAGCGCATCGGCGTCCGACAGATCGACGTAGCTGATATCCAGTCCCCACGGCCGCAGGGTACTCTCGAGCAAGGAATAGGTGTTGCCGAACAGCGAGCGCGTAGTAACGATGTTCGTTCCCGCCTCTGCCAGTGCCAGGATCACATTGCTGATGGCCGCCATGCCTGATGAAACTGCGATGACGCCCAGCGCGTCCGCCAGCAGTCGCACACGCTGCTCGTAGTCTTCGACTGTCGGATTGGAGATGCGGCTGTAGGAATGCGACGGCAGCCGTCCCTCGAAGGCAGCCTGCATGCTCTCGGCGGTCTCGTGCTCGAAGGCAACGCTGTCGTACACCGGCATCCGCAAGGTGCCATGCGCGTCTTTCTTGACCGGCTCTCCGTGAATGGCTTTGGTTGTGAATCCCTTCATTCGTTCACCGTTCTCGCTCTCCCGTTTGTACTCATTCCACCACGATCTCTTCGTCTTCGAACCGTTTGCTAGCCTCGTCGCCCGCTAGCTCGAACGAGTTGGTCTGCACGGCTTTACCTTGTTCGACACTGGTAATCAGGTACGAACACCCCGTCCAATGCGCCTCTGCCAGGTCACTGGCCGACCAGTTCGCCGGGTCGTCGGGGTGCGAATGGTAGAAACCGATGACATCTTCTCCGCGCTCACAGGCTTCGCGCTGAATCCGCACCAACTCTCGCGGGTCGATCTGATACCAGCTCCGCGACGGATCGTTGTGTGCATTGCCGCATTGCACTACCGCTCGCACAATCTTGGCGCCGTCCGGCAGCAGCTCGCCCGTAAGCACGCCGCAGCACTCGTGCGGATAAGTTGCCTCGCCGTGACGGCGCATTTGTTCCATCTGCTCTGCTGTGAGTTTCAAAGTCATGATGTTTGGGCTGCTTGCAGTGTAAATGGCGAGTGGCGAAGTGACGAAGGCCGGAGAGCGCGGGGACTCCCCAGAATCGACGTCTTTGCTCTTGACAACAAGATACCTTGTACTGCAAGGTATAGTTCGAGATGAAGGTGCGAGCGACGGGTGGGCAGGAAACCAGTGACAAATGGGAGGTCCAACTCCGCAAGGGATGCCTGGAATTGGCCATCCTGGCGGCCTTGTGGGACGGAAAACTCTACGGGCTCGAGATTCTGCAGCGGCTGGAGAGCGATTCGGACCTGGTTATATCGGAAGGGACAGTATATCCGCTGCTCAGCCGCTTGAAGATGATGCAGTTGGTACGTAGCGAGTGGGTGGAGTCCGATGCCGGACACCCGCGAAAATACTATGCGCTCACGCCGGCCGGAAGACAGCGCGGCCGCGAGATGGCTGCGATGTGGACGCGGTTTTCATCCAGCATGGATCGCCTGCTCGCTCCACTTGCGAAGGGGAAATAGATGACCACCTCAGGCGATGCGCAGCAAAAGATTGAAGCCTATCTGAGCAGATTGCGGCAGCGGTTGCGCGGCATGAACGACGACGACGTCCGCGAGATCGTCGAAGAAATGCGCAGCCACATCACAGACAAGGCGGCGGCCGACGGAGAAGTCATGGCCGTCGGAGTCGACGCGGCAATCGCCCGTCTCGGTACTCCCGAGGAATTGGCCAGCCAGTACACGACCGACCATCTGCTGGCGCGCGCCGAAGTCAGCCGCTCGCCGTTGCGCATCCTCGAGAGCCTGTTCCGCTGGGCAAGCCTGAGCGCGGCCGGGTTCTTTGTTCTGATGGGAGCACTGTTGGGTTATTTCTTCGGGACCGCTCTCATTCTCTGCGCCCTTTTGAAATCGATTCACCCCCATACTGCCGGACTGTGGGTCATTCCTGATGGCACCGGCGATTACGAGTTCTCGCTCCGGATGGGATTCGGAGGCGTGCCAGCAGGCGGTAGGGAAGTGCTGGGCTGGTGGATCGTGCCGGCCGGACTGTTCGTCGGGTGCGGGCTGGTGGTGCTGACCACCCGCTTCGCCTTGTGGTGTGGCCGCCAATACCGCAAATCAGCAACGCTAACTCTGCAAGAAAGTACTTGTGAGGATTGGAGTATGAACAAACCGATCAGCGCCGGCAAGAGTTTTTTACGACTGGTATTTGGTTCTGCGCCTTCCGATCCAGGCCCACTAACCGTCGCGCAACGCTGGCTCTCGCTGGTCGAACTCGTGGTGGGGAGTGCGATCGTGATCGGCTACAACGTCTATCACGTCGTTCCCAATGAAGTGCCCATCCTTTTTGTCATCGGACTGATCTCGCTGCGAGTGCGGGACGGAGGATGGCGTGTAATCGGACTCGGCTGGCCTGCTTCATGGCGTCGTACCATTTTGTTTGCGCTGGCGGCAGCCGCCGTGCGAGTGCTGCTGGGTCAATTTGTGGTTGATCCCATCACCGCGCACTTCTGGCCACCCGCGATCGCGCCCAGTGGCTCTGACGAGATCACGGGTCACGCGATGGTTGCTCTGCAATGGCTGTTCCTCGTGTGGACCTTCGCCGCGTTTGGTGAGGAGATCGGCTACCGCGGCTACTTGCTGACGCGCGCAGCGGACGTAGGCGGCCGCTCCAAGGCGGCCTACTGGGTGGCCGTACTGATCGTCTCCGTGCTCTTCGGATATGGCCATTACTACAAAGGACCGGCGGGCATGATCGACTCCGGCGTGGCCGGTCTGGTGCTTGGCGCGGCTTACCTCTTGTCAGGACGGAACCTGTGGGTCTGCATTCTGGCCCACGGATTCATCGACACCTTCGGTGTAACGATGGCGTTCTTCGGATGGCAGTCCTAGTCTGGTGCCCCAGGTTGGCGCCGGCTGTGCGGCGCTGACCTGGGTTCATCTTGCCGCGTCACCTACTCCGTTCGCAGCGCCTGCATGGGCTCGATGCTTGCGGCCCGTCGCGCCGGGATGAACCCCGCCAGCGCCGCCGACAGCGACAAGACAACGATTGCAACCACAATGCTCAATGGATCGTAAGGGCGAACGCCATACAACTGGTCAGCCATGAAGCGGCCACCGGCCAGCGCCAGGACAATTCCCAGCGCCAATCCAATGCCCACCAGCAGGAATGCACCTCGCAACACCATCCGCACCACGCTGGCACGGTCGGCGCCCAAGGCCATGCGCAATCCAATCTCGCTGGTGCGCCGCGCCACTGCATACGATGTGATGCCATACAGCCCCACCGATGCCAGCACCAGCGCCAGAGCGCCGAACAACATGGTCAGGCGCGCGATCAGCCGCTCCTGGTTGAAGTTGTCGGCCACCTGGTAGTCGAGCGACCGCAGATCGATCACCGTGAGGTTGGGATCGATCTCCGCAAGCGTGTGCCGCACCAGCGTATCCACATTCTGCGGGGGCTGCTTGAAATGTAGCGTAATGGAGTTGATATAAAGCGACCGCCCTTCAGCCATCACTTCGTTGGGCGCCGTCACCACCAGCTGTTGGTTCAGGGGGCGAAAATACATCGGCCGTACATCTCTGCGCGGATTGGTGTACTTGGCGTCGGCTACAACGCCCACAATCTCGAACGACCCGGAAAACTTCACCTCAAAAACGCCAAAATGGCGGCCAATCAGATCTTCTTTAGGAAAGAACTTCTTGACGAACGTCTGGTTCACCACTGCCACCTTCTGCGAGGTGGCAGTGTCCGCATCGGTGAAGCCGCGCCCGCGAATCACCGGCTGCCCAACGGTTTCAAAAAACTTCGGACTCACCCTGTCCCAAGATGATCCGTTGTGGGCGTTCGGTCCTGGGTCAGGCCGGCCCTCGACGAAGACTTCCTCTCCCCAGTTGTTGCCCTCCAACGTGCTGTACATCGCCAACCCGACACTTTGCACCCCTGGCACGGCGCCGAACCGCTGCTCCAAGGCCTGATACAACGCGGGGAGTTTCTCCGGGGTGTATCCGGCGCCGGAGGGATCGAGGTGCACCACGTACCGGTCGGCCGTCTGAATGCCGAAATCCTGATGTTCCATGTTGCGCAAACTCTTGGTCAGCATTCCGGCACTGACCAGCATGACCAGCGACAACGCAGCCTGGAACACGATCAGCGACTTCTGCGGTAGGGCGGCGTGGTCGCGCGTCGAGCGGTTCACTCCGCGAAGCGCCTCTGCTGGATCGGAGTGCGATGTGATCCATGCCGGCACGATCCCGAAAACAATCCCGGTCAACAGCGATAGCAGAAACGCGAATCCCAGCACCGTCAGTGACGGACTCGCCTCGATCGGCAAGTGAACCGCATCAGGAAATGCCAGCGCCAGAATGGTCTTAGTTCCCGCATAGGCCACCGCCAGTCCCGCGAGCCCGCCCATGCAGGCCAAGAGTACACTCTCGGTCAGCATCTGCCGGATCAGCCGGCTGCGCGCCGCTCCCAGCGCCATGCGGATTGACGTCTCCGCCTTTCTTGTTGCACCCCGCGCCAGGAGCAGGTTCGCCACGTTGGCGCACGCGACGAGTAAGACCAGCGCCGAGATCGCCATCAGGAGATAGAGTCCCTTGCCGGTTTCCTGCTGCAGGTTCTGTATGCCCGCGCCGCCTGGAGTAATCACCACATGCTGCTTCGGAATCACGGTTGATCCGCCATTTGCCGTGTATTCCTCGCGGGTGCCGAGCCACACGCGCAACGTCGTGGACATTTTCGCTTGTAGTGGTCCAATTTGCGTTCCCGGTTTTACGCGGCCGACGGCGTAGAGCCAATTGCTATCCGGCACGTGGAGGAGCGAGTTCTCCCCGTCAATCACTGGCTCGGCCGCCAGCGGGATCCATACCGCCGGCGGGCTGCTGCGAATCCGGTCGCCAAAGAACGCGGGCGGGACAATTCCCACAACAGTCACTGGCTGGCCTTGCACGTAGAGCGTCGAACCCACCAGCGAGGGATCGCCGCCGTAGTCCGACTGCCACGCCTGGTAACTCATCACCACGGCGGGGGCAGCGCCGGTGGTGTCGTCCGTGGGCGTCAACATGCGCCCCGCGAACGCCCCAATTCCAAACGTCGAGAAATAGTTTCCTGACACGTACTCGCTGCGCTGTGCCTTGGCGGGCTCCGACCCACGCCTCACCGTCATCGTGTTTTGCCCAGACTGCATTGCCGCCAATTGCTCGAACTCCGGCGTCGAATCGCGGAGGTGCTTGTACAACTCATACGAGAAAAGATCGAAGTCTCCGTCCTCGTCGAGGAAGCCGCCATTCACGCAGCAGTCATCCTTATCGCCGACACGATAGAGCATCTTCGGATCGACCACCGGCAGCGACTTCATCAACACGGCATGCACTAGCGTGAAGATGGCCGTATTGGCGCCGATTCCCAGCGCAATCGTAAGAATGACGGTCAGTGCAAACCCAGGTGACTTGCGCAATTGCCGAAGCGCGAGGCGAATATCGTGCATGCGAAACTCTCCCTACTATTTGTTACAAGCAGTTACGCTGCCACGTTTCCGGAAGTTCAACTCACGTACTCCATTGAGACTGTGCCCCTGCCAGATGGTGAGCGGTGTTCGTCTCAGCCGCTCACTGCCCAAATCCGGACAACTGATTCAGCTCTTACGAATCTGTCATTCGCGCCCGTCCGTGATCCAATCTGCTGCCTTGACACTGCCGTTTCAGCACTTTATGCTTGTACTTTGCCTTGGTGCGACTCCCGCCTGTCTGTACCTGCCAGAGTGATCCGTGAGGAGCTTGGCCTGCCAGACCCGGTTCCAGCCGGAGGCTTTTGGCTATGCGGGAAGTACTTGTGCACGAAGGGGTTAGGTCGGTGTCGCCATGCTGATTCGGGTCTCTGATTTGCAACTCCAGAAGCTGGAGTTCAACCAGGATTTCGCGCCCGGAGCGGTCGACTTTGGTCGCGACTTCCGCCAGGTCGGCCCGCTACACACCAAGGGCCGGGCGGAACTGATCGTCGAGCATCGCGGCCACAAGGAGAACATCGACGACATCCGCGTGGTTGGCGGACTCGATGTGACCCTCGAAGTTGCTTGCGCGCGTTGCTTAGATTCCGTGCAACACACGGTGAACTGGACGTTTGATTTGCTGTATCGGCCCCTGGGTGTCGATCGTCGGGCGGAAGAAGTCGCCATAACCGAGGCGGACACCGAAATCGGCTATTATGAGGGCGAAGGTCTTCTACTGGAAGACGTTTTGCGCGAGCAGGTGCTGCTGGCGACGCCCGTGAAATTGGTTTGTCGCGAAGACTGCAAGGGACTGTGCCCGCATTGCGGCGCCAACCTGAACGTCGAGAAGTGTGACTGTCAGCAACCCGGCGATCCGCGCTGGGCCGCGCTGAGTGACTTAAAAAACAAGCTGCAAAGCTAAGTTCCGATCGCCACCTTCATTTGTGCGGTCCTGATGCGAGGTTTTTCATGCCGAATCCGAAACGGCGCCATTCCCAGGCGAGAACATCCAAGCGCCGCTCCCACGATCACCTGACGGCGCAGTCGCTGTCCGATTGCCCCAACTGTCACGAGCGCAAGCTGCCGCATCGTGCTTGTCCCAAGTGCGGCTACTATAATGGCCGCGAAGTGATCGAACAGAAAGAAGCCAAGAGCTAACTCACAGGTCCACCGGGACCGGCAGTGCAGTAACGGACTAACAGTTTAAGTATGTCCACCACAATTGCCCTTGACGCGATGGGCGCCGACCGCGCGCCTAAACCCGAAGTCGATGGTGCGATACTCGCTGCCCGTCACTACGACGTGGAAGTGTTGCTGGTGGGCAACGAAGCCGTCATCCGCAAGGAACTCCGACTGCACCCGCTGTGGCAGCGCCTGCCGATTGAAATTGTCCATGCCTCAGAAGTGATCGGCATGCAAGAGAAGGCCGCGCAGGCGGTGCGCTCCAAGCGCGACTCCTCCATGCGCGTGGGGCTGCGCCTGGTGCGCGATGGCAAGGCCGCCGGGTTCGTCAGTGCTGGCAATACCGGGGCGTGCATGGCCACCGCCAAGATGGTGCTGGGCACGCTGCCCGGCGTGGATCGTCCCGCCCTGGCCGCTGTCTTTCCGACCGCGCCTGGCACGGCGACCATCCTCATCGACGTGGGTGCCAATGTCGATTCCAAGCCGCAAAACCTGCAGCAGTTCGCCATCATGGGCGATGTATATTTCCGTACGATTTTCGCCGACCGCTTTCCCACCTCCGACCATCCTCGGGTGGGTCTGCTCTCCATCGGCGAAGAAGAATCCAAGGGCAATGAGCTGACCAAGGAAGCCTTCAAACTGATCAAGGAGCTGCCTCTGAATTTCGTTGGCAACGTGGAAGGCCGCGACCTGTTCAACGGGCAGGCCGACGTGCTGGTCTGCGATGGATTCGTGGGCAATGTCGCACTGAAGATTTCCGAGGGCATGGCCGAGGCAGTGCGCTTCCTGCTGAAGCAGTCGTTGCAGGCCACCATCACGCGACAGGTGGGCTTTATGCTTTCGCGGCAGGCGTTTGTCGACTTCAAGAAGCGCCTCGATTATTCCGAATACGGCGGCGCGCCTCTGTTGGGCGTCAAGGGCGTGTGCATCATCAGCCACGGCTCGTCCAATGCCAACGCCATCAAGAACGCCATCCGCGTGGCCAGCGAGTTCGCCGACAGCGAAATGAACCGGATGATCGAAAAAGAGATCGCCGACGCCAGCAGCCAGCTTGAAAACCACAACGGCAAGTCCACCCTTATTTCGCATGCCGGCTCAATAGGCCGAGGCATGGATTAGCCGGGTGCGCGCCGGTCCCCGTTGTTTACGGCTCAATTCACACTCCAGGTTGACTCGATGAGCCACCACACATCTCCCATTGCCTTCATGTTTCCCGGTCAAGGTTCGCAGTCCGTCGGCATGGGCCGCGAGCTGGCCGCCATGTATCCGGTGGCACAGGAAACCTTCGAAGAGGCCGACGCAGCGCTGGGCTACAAGCTCTCGCAGCTCTGCTTCGAAGGTCCGGAAGACCAGCTCAAGCTGACGGAGATCACCCAGCCGGCCATCCTGACGGTTTCAGTGGCGGCCTGGCGTGTGCTGCAGTCGAAGGGGATCACACCCTCCTACGTTGTGGGACATAGCCTGGGCGAATACTCCGCCAATGTCGCCGCAGGAACGCTGTCGTTTGCCGACGCGGTCAAGACGGTACGCAATCGCGGCAAGTACATGCAGGAAGCCGTGCCCGTCGGAGTGGGCGCGATGGCTGCCATCCTCGCGCTGCCTGCCGAGCAGGTGGAGCAGATCTGTGCCGAAGCTGCCCAGGGAGAAGTCTGCCAGGCGGCGAACTTGAACTCCCCTGATCAAACCGTCATATCGGGCAACAAGGCAGCTGTAGAGCGCGCGATAGAGTTGGCCAAAAAACGCGGCGCCAAGCGCGCCATCCTGCTGCCGGTGAGCGCACCCTTCCATTGCGCGCTCATGCAGCCGGCGCAAGATCGTCTGGCGGAAGATTTGCATACGCTTACCTTCCACAACCCAGAGGTTCCGGTGATCTGCAACGTTGATGCCGCGCTGGTGACTACCGGCGATCAAAGCCGCGACGCGCTCATCCGCCAGGTGACGGGAGCGGTGCAGTGGGTCAAGTCGATGCGGGCGCTGATCGCGTTGGGTGTGGAGAACTACGTGGAAGTCGGCCCCGGCAAGGTGCTCTGTGGCCTGATGAAACAAATCGACCGCTCGCGCTCCTGCGTGAACGTGCAGGACGAGGAATCACTGCAGAAAACGGTGAACCACTTCAGCGTGGCGTCGGCGCATCCGGAATAGATAACTAGTACGGCGAGAACCCCAGCGTCTTGTCCGACTTCTCCACCCAGATATGGGCTTTTTGCGCGATGCGATCGTTCACTGTCACCACCACCACGACGCCGCTACTCGTGACGTCGAACTTGGTGCCGTTTCCGCCCTTTGGTTCCGCCGATCCGTCCACGTGATAGCTCTTGATCAGCCCCCACTCCCCGCCTGGTCCCCAGTCCTGCATGAAACTCTGGAAAGTGTAATTCGAGTACTTCTGAGGGTGCTGCTTCCAGTCTGGATCGTGGTTCCAGACCCCGTAAGCCTTTTCGTAATCCTGTTGCTGGAGGGCCGCGAAAAAGTGATCGACCTGGCGCTCTTCGGGGTAGTGGCGGAAGTTCCAAGCCAGGATCGCGCACACCAGTACGATGGCAATGATGGCGATGATCCGGTTGCGCTTCTTGCGAGCAGCCACGGGATCGTAAGGCGCAGTTTCGAACAGGGTCATAACGAGTACAGTTTACTCCGCAGGACTAATAGAGAAGCGGTCAGCGATCAGAGGGGTACGAGCAAAACAAAAGGCAGGCCCTTGAAGAGCCTGCCTTCCAGTTGGAACTGTGCTTCTTGAATTACAGCCCGAGGCGACGGCGGCCGTAGCCGATAGCGCCCAGCAGGCCAGAACCCAACAGCATGAGCGTACCGGGCTCAGGAGTAGTCGAGCCGCCGTGGAAAAAGACGGTGTCAATGGCTTCGTCGTTGTTGCCATTGATATCCACCACGGAGAACTTCAGGAATGTGATGCCCGGGTCATTGGCGATTCCGATGAAGATGGCGCTGCCATCGCCATTCGCGTTCGAGTTACCGGCTTCGCTGAAGCAGTTATTATTTTGGTCGCAGACTGTGGCGGTGAAAGCGCCAAAGAAGTCAGACTGGATCTGAGCGCCGGCAGCAGAGACAGGTGCGTTAAAGACAACGCCGATCGCGCCGGCGTTACCGGTGAAGTTGTTGACGTCCTGGTTCCAGATCAGCCAGTCATTCGGAGAGAAGTTCCCGTTCCAAGACACACTCTGCTGCATGGACGTAAAGTTGGTCGGGCCCACCACTCCTATCTGACCCGAGTTGGTGGTTGAAGTCCAAGGCTGCGGTGTGGACCAGACCGTGCGCGGCGGTCCAAAGCCGGCCCAGGTGATGTTATCAGTCGGAGCTACGCAAGCCACAGTGGTGCAGAGGTTTGCGGCGAAAGTGGTTGTGGACAGTGCCAGCAAAGCACACAATCCCAGAATTAGCGACAATTTCTTCATGCGACTCCTCCTGAAGCAATCGAGTACTTTCCCTAAGTTTGGACAGGATCTTGAGCGGAACCAACTCAGAACCCTGAGTTTGGCATCAAGGCACAAGACTTACTGTGCAATCATAGTTCCGTTATCAACCCCAATTGGTCTATACAGCGCAATAGCTTAGCTGGAAAGAACCTGACTGCGATGTACAAAATGCGCAAGATTCTGCAGTTGAGTGAGAAGCAGTTTGCCACTATTAGCACGTAAGTGGTTGTCGGTTGACGCTATCTGAGCTGATTGGATTGCTCCGTGGTAATCATGTCACAGTCTTCCTACGTGGATGCTGCCGTCGCCGGTAGTGATCTCCAGCAACTCGCCGCCGCCGTTCAGCTTGCCGCGGACCCGCGAGCGCCCAACGTCTCCGTTGACCATCACCGGGAAGTCGAGCGTAATACGGCCGTCTCCGGTGTGGGCCGAGAGTTCAGCTGCGAAGTCGTCCGGCAGTTTGACCTCCACCCGGCCATCGCCGGTGTGAACCAGCCAGCCGCGGGCCATCTTCGATCCCGGACGCGCTGTGAACTCGATGTGGCCGTCTCCGCTGCTCAGGTATACTTCGCTCACCACGCCATCGACGGTGATGTGCCCATCGCTGGTGCGGGCGCGGATGTTGCCGTTGAAATTGTGTACTTCCACCGCTCCGTCGCTGGTGTCGATCTTCGCTGGCCCCGTAGTTCCATCCACATTAATGTGGCCGTCGCTGGAGTGCAGATCGAGAGCGGTCTCCTGTGGCACCTGCACTTCGATTCGCGCCCGATGGTTGTTCCAGCCAAGGTGAAACCCATTTTCGTTGGGAAAGTGTACGGAAAGCTCGACCTTATCGCCATCCTGATGCTCGGTGATGTGCAGGTCCGCGGCGCCATTCTTGTAGCCCTGGGTGACCACGCGAGCAGAAATCGTACTGCTGGCGCCGCGCGTGACTTCAATGGCTGCGTCGTTCGTATCGACCCGCAGCGAGGGCTTCGCACTCACGCTGTAAGTCTTCGACCAGTCCTGGGCAACAGCCGACAGGGCCAGCAAGGGGAGAGAGAAGGATAGGACCAAAATGAGTTTGCGCACGGGCTCCTCCACCGGGTTGTACGTGAAGAAGCCTGCGTTGGTTCCGTGTAAAAGGAGAGTAGTTTGCGGTGCTCGGGGCATGCGGTTCCAGCGGAGAGGAAGCCATCGCATGCCCCTTGCAGCATCGCTCCCTGCACCGGGATAGACGGAGCACTTGGAAATCGGTTAGCGCCCTCGAAACTTGGAACTTGAAACTTCCTTCCCCTACCGGCTGTACTGGTTCTGCTTTTTCTCCGCGAATCGCTCCAGCCCAAACAGGATAAGCCGGTCGATCAGCTCGGGATACGTCAAACCACTGGCCGCCCACAGCTTGGGATACATGCTGATCGAAGTGAATCCCGGCATGGTGTTGATCTCGTTGACGTACATCTTCCCCGAACGCGGGTCCATGAGAAAGTCCACTCGCGCCAAGCCGGCGCAATCGACCGCCTGGAACGCAGCGATCGCCAGCCGCTGCACTTCTTTCAGCTTGTCCTTCGGCAGCCTCGCCGGAATGATGGGCTGCGACCCTTCCACCAGATACTTGGCATCGTAGTCGTAAAACTCCTTGATCGGCACGATCTCGCCCGGCACCGAGGCCATAGGGCTGTCGTTGCCCAGCACCGAGCACTCAATCTCGCGCGCCTTGGCCTTTCCGCCTCCTACACCCTGCTCGATCACCAGCTTGCGGTCGAACTGCGCGGCCTCGTCCATCGCCGCCGCCAGCTCTGAAGAGTCATGCACCTTGCTGATGCCCACCGACGAGCCCAGGTTCGCTGGCTTCACAAACACCGGATACTTCAGCGCGCCCTCAATCAGCTTGCGCGCCTTCTTCGGTTGCTCGCGCCACGCGCTTCGCAGCACAGTCACGTGCTTCACGATCGGCAGTCCGGCGTCGCGAAACAGGCGCTTCATCACGTCCTTGTCCATGCCCGCGGCCGAGCCCAATACGCCCGCGCCCACGTACGGAATGTCGGCCAACTCCAACAGCCCCTGGATCGTTCCGTCCTCGCCAAAGGTGCCATGCAACACGGGAAAGATGACATCTACATTGACGGAGTTCGTAGCAGTGTGGACCTGCGCAGCGTCGGTCTCAAATGGCACCAGCGACGAATGATCGTGTCCCGGCATCGGCGGGACCACTACACCTTCGCCCTTGGCTAGCACCGCGGCGGCCGAAGTAGTCTGCGGATCGCCCGCGCGCAAGTGGCGTGGCTCCGGATCGGTCGCGGGATCGCCTGTTAGCAGACGTTCGGCATGACCCGCTGTCACCCACCGGCCCTCTTTCGTGATGCCGATGGGCACCACTTCATACTTCTTCTTGTCGATCGCGTTCAGCACCGAGGCCGCCGACAACAGCGACACCTCGTGCTCGCCACTGCGCCCGCCAAACAACACGCCAACCCGAATCTTCTTCATGTTTGCAGTGTAAATCGGCGAGCTGTGGACGGCGTTAGCTGGCGAGATTTGCTGTCGACTTCGGCTTCACTTCCAGCGCTGTCGGCTAAGCGAAGTTCACTCGACAATGATCCGGTCTGCCCATTCCACCAGCGAGACAAAAATCGCCGGACTGCCGAACTTCGCTCCCCACTGATTCAGGTCTGCTTCCGTGACCCCACGGGCCCGGGAACAGGCTCCTCAAGAGAAGATTGGAATGTGCCTAGCCACCACTTTGCTAAGCGTTTCGCTGAGAGGCGGCCAGCCCACCGGCAGAATCGCATCCGCCAAGGACTTTCTCATTAAGGCTGTTGCCTCGGCGAGAAGAAAAATCTGCACGTCGTGTCCGGCTTCCGCCAGTACGAGGCCATGCGCGAATGGAAACGCCGCCCGTGTCGGATCGTCCGATCCCCACGCGCTCTTCATCATGATTTTCAGTGGTTTCTTGGTCTGCTCTGGATCAGTAGTCAGCGCCATCAGGGGCAACCCGGCAAGGAAGGGTAGCCCCGCAAGCTGAACCAGGAACTGGCGTCTCGCCATATGCTTCTCTCCTGAATGTGGAATTTCTGCGACAAGTGGCGCGGAAACAATACACCAGTTTTCAGCCGCGTCCACCACACAAGTAATAATTTTTGGACAGCGATTCGTAATCGAAAAGGTGGCTATTCAGAGTCAAGAAGGGTTTCGCGGAAGCACGCGCTTTGAAAATCCGTTTCCGCTTGCTCAAGGCTCCCGACGGTCCCCAAATCTCGCCAGTAAGCTCCATCCGCCCGAAACGCCACAATTCTCTCGTCGTGAGCGGCGAGGCGTAGATAGCTTTCGATGACCGAGAACACACCTTCTTCCGTCACCATCCTCAGCAGGCGCGGCGAAATCACGTGAACTCCGCAGAACGCCAAAGCCTGCAAATCTGCCGAAGGACGCGCCAACTCGGTGCGATCTTCTCGCTCAAACCGCCGTCCGCACAGCAATCCATTTGCATCGAATAATAATTGCCGCGAGCTTTTCCTCTCCTGCACCGCCAGCGTAGCCAGCGCCTGATGCTCGCTATGAAACCGCGCCATCGCCGCCAGGTCGATCGTGCTCACCACGTCCACGTTATGCAGCAGAAGCGGTTCGTCGTGCAAGCCCTCTGAGAAGAACCACGCCGCCTGCTTCAGCCCCCCGCCCGTGTCCAGCAAAACATCCTCGCGCGAAACTTCAATCCGCATGCCAAAATTCTGCTTCGCCACAAGGTACTCAACGACCATGTCGGCGAAGTGATGCACGTTGACGATCACCTCGCGCACGCCAAACTCCCGCAGGCGCGTCAAGGTTATCTCGAGTAGAGTGCGGCCGCCGATTTCCACCAGTGCCTTGGGCCGTTCGTCAGTGAGCGGTCGCAGGCGCGTGCCGAGGCCTGCCGCGAGGACCATTGCCTTCATTGGCCCGCACTTTCCAGTTCGCGATGCTTCACCACAACATCGACGCCGTCGCGCCCGCGCAAGTGCTTCGCCAACTGCTCGGCCAGATAGACCGAGCGATGTTGCCCTCCTGTGCAACCGAACGACACCGCCAGGTACTTGAAACCGCGCCCCTGATAATTGCTGATCGCAGCATCGACTAGCGACACTGCATTCGAGAAATAATGATGCACGCTCTCCTGCTGCTCCAGGTAGTCAGCGACCAGCTCGTCGCGGCCAGTGAGCGGCTTGAAAGCCTCCTCGCGTCCGGGATTAGGCAGGCTGCGCGCATCGAAGACGAATCCGCCTCCGTGCCCCGTATCGTCTTTCGGCAGGCCGCGATGAAACGAAAAGCTGGTAATCCGCACCGTGAGGTTTTCGGACTCGCCAGCAACCTGCTGCAGCGTCTCCGAGGCCAGCATGCTGGTGAATGCGGCCGTGAGCGCTGGCAACTTAATGGGGAGTGTCGCGTTGTGCAGTAGCCAGCGAATGTTCTTCAGCGCGTATGGAACGCTTTGCAGAAAATGCGACTTGCGCTCGTAGAACCCACGAAAGCCGTACGCGCCCAGCGCCTGCATCATGCGCACATAGACGTAGCCGTAGTAATAATGCAAAAACTCTTCGCGCTGCAGCTGAATAGACCCGGCCAGCGTGTCGAGGTAATGATCGAGCAGTTGCTCGCGGAGTTGCGGCGGCAGGTCGGCCTTCGAGTCGAACAGCAGGGAAGCGATGTCGTATTGCAGCGCGCCCTTGCGTCCGCCCTGGTAGTCAACGAAGAACGGCTCGCCGCCCACCAGCATCACGTTGCGCGATTGAAAGTCGCGATAAAGGAAGTAATCGCGGTCAGCGCTCAACAAAAACTTCGTCAGCCGCGCAAAATCGTTCTCCAGCGCCTGCTCGTTGAAGGAAATGCCCGCGAGTCGAAGAAAATAGTACTTGAAATAATTCAGGTCCCAGGCTATCGATTGGCGATCGAAACTGGTCCGCGGATAGCAAACCTTGTAATTGATATCGTGGCGGACTTCGACCTGAAAGCGCGGCAACACTTCCACAACTCTGCGATACGCCTCAACTGCCTCGGGATAAATTTCGTCGCCAGCTCGATGCTTCGATAGGAACTCATAGAGCGTGGTGTCCCCGAGGTCTTGCTCCAGATATGCACCTCGGCTCAAATCCTCCGCGTAGATTTCCGGTACCGGAAGACCATGGCGGCGGAAGGTGCGGGAGAACTCGACGAACGCGACATTCTCTTCGCGCACACCATACAGAATTCCGATAGCAGTCGCTTGTTCATTGGACAGCCGAATGATGTTGCGCCCGGAGCCGCTGAGTTGCGCCTGCAGCGGGGTCACGCGCGTCGCCGGCGCATGAAAGTGTTCCTCGAAAAGTTTCTTGAGGACGTCCATAAGAATGGTTACAAGGGGTCGAGTCGCAACCAAGGCCGGCGAGACCGCCTCCGCAGAATGTTCTTTTTGTGCTTTGAGCGACTCAGCATGGCCTTGCCGTCAACGATAGACCTCACGCCTGTGCCCGATTTCCAACACCAGCACGACCAGTTCCTCGTCTTCCAATTTACAGATGGCGCGGTAGTCACCGATACGGTATCGCCACAGACCGCCCTTGTCGCCGGTTAGCGACTTGCCCAGTTTTCGTGGGTCGTCGGCTGCCAGTACACGGTTGCGAAAGTACGCAAGTATGCGTTGTCGTGCTGTGCGGTCCAATTTTCGCAGTTGCTGTGCTGCTGAGCGCTGGAACTCAACCGTCCAGGCCAAGTTCGCGCTCCAGTTCTTCCAGCGGGATCCTCGGCTCCTTGCGCTCGAGCGCAGCAATACCGAGCAGGTAGTCCTCGCGGTCCTCCAGATACTGCCGGATGGCGAGCCTCGCGTAGTAACTCTTGCTGCGCCCTGTTTGTCTGGCGAGTTTCTCCAGCCGCTTTTCCAGTTCGGGTTCCAGCCGAATGCCCAACATAGAATTGCCTCTCTGGAATTAGATGTTAAACAAGTTTAACAAGTTGCACCAAGGAAAAATGTAGCTACAGGATCTTCTTCCCGAACGCCGACAGCGCCAGCTCCACCGCCAGCTCGGCCGTCTGGTTATGCTCGTCGAGCACTGGGTTCACTTCGACGATTTCGAAACTCAACATGCGTCCATGGTCGGCGATGATCTCCATCGCCAGGTGACCTTCGCGATAGGTGGCGCCGCCCCACACCGGAGTCCCCACGCCCGGCGCATCTTCTGGATCGATCCAATCCATATCGAGCGAGACGTGGTAGCCCACGGTTCCGCGTCCCGCAAGGCGCAACGCCTCTTCCATCACGGTGCGCATGCCGCGCTCGTCGATATCCCGCATCGTGAAGACGTGCACTCCCGAGCGCTTGATGTTTTCGCGCTCGTGGCTATCGACATCGCGAATGCCTACCAGCACGCAGTTGTCGGGTTTGACCTTGGGGCTGAATCCGAAAATGTTGGTGAGCGGCGAGTCCCACAGCCCCATGATCGCGCCCAGGGGCATACCGTGCACATTGCCGCTGGGAGAGCTTTCCGGCGTGTTGATGTCGCTGTGGGCGTCGATCCAGATCAGTCCTATCTTCTGCTTGAGTCGGCGATAGTACTCCGCCACACCAGAGACGGTGCCGGCAGCGATCGAGTGGTCCCCGCCCAGAACGATAGGAATGTGTCCGCTCTCCAGCGTCTTCAACACCAACTCGGCTTCCTTAGAGCAGGTCTCCGTGATCTCAGCAAGGTACTTGGCGCGCGGATCGCCTTCAGGCCTGGTTTCCAGCAACTCCACCGACACATTGCCGCCATCCTTTACCTGGTAGCCAAGGGCTTCGAGTTTGCTCTCCAGCCCGGCGACCCGGACAGCCGACGGCCCCATATCGACCCCGCGCCGCGATTGGCCGAGATCAAGTGGAACGCCGATGATCCGAATCTGTTTTGGTGTGTCAACATTCTGCAGTGGTTTAGTGGCTGGACTGGTTGCCATATGTCATCCTGAGCGGAGGCGGCCTGCTGTTGGCCGCCGGAGTCGAAGGACCTCTATATCGCTATCAATCTCGCTTCCCGTAAATAACTACGGATACAACCGGTGCAAGGTCCGCGCGAACGGAATGGTCTCGCGCACGTGGTCGAGGCCG
>Ga0209380_10000915_pt1 | contig 20701 bp, 22 predicted proteins | sample HubBroMetageWFT6_FD_188347 | JGI IMG/M metagenome (GOLD analysis project Ga0209380, IMG submission 188347) | Warmed and freeze-thawed soil microbial communities from the Hubbard Brook experimental Forest, New Hampshire - Hubbard Brook CCASE Soil... | ecosystem: Environmental > Terrestrial >...
AAGGGAGAAGCGTTAGTAGTAGCTAATCGAACCGTGACTGAGACGGTAGTCGCAGAGATCATTATCATGAAGGGGTCTAATCCAGCTACTGTCCCTGTCGCCTGGATCGTCCTGCCCAGAGAAATTATTGATGTAGGCGTTCCCGCGCCTGCGTTCAGAACGAAGCCCGACTATTCGATTGAAAGCAGAGAGAATAGAGCTAGACTTCTATTTCTCCTTAAGAAGCTAACCGTCGATAGGGCCGAGCATTCGCTAGAAATAAATAATCTGATCTGTGCAATTAAGGACGGTCTCATATGAAACTCCTCTCCTTCAACCTCGTCATCATGGCCCTCTACACCTGCACCGCCTGTTGGTGGGCCTACCATCGAAGGTGGGCGGATATGTGCTACTGGCTGAGTGCGCTGGCAATCACTGCGACAGTGACGTTCGGATATAAGCATTGATGGGCATCCAGGTTCCTCCCGACGGCCCCGTCCCCGCCCGAGTGATGATCGTCGGCGAGGCTCCCGGCGCTGACGAGGAGCGCCAGCTCGTCCCATTCGTCGGCGCCTCCGGCCAGGAACTCAACCGCATGCTCCATGAGGCAGGCATCTCCCGCAGCGAATGTTTCGTCACCAACCTCTGCCGCGAGCGCCCTCCCAAGAACGACATCTCGCTCTTCCTCCGGAAGAGCGCCAAATTCACCAGCAAGCTCACCAAGGAGGACGAACGCCGGCTCGCCGCCGGCATTGATCCCAGACTATTCGTACCACTCCGCAATATGCTCGTCGATCCCCGCGTGGCGGCTGGATTCGACTTGCTCCAGAAGGAGATCTCCCTTGTTAAGCCTAATATCATCATTACTGTCGGCAATTCGTCGATGTGGGCCCTCACCGGCCGGTGGGGCATTACCAAGTGGCGCGGCAGTATGCTCCTCGCCGACCTTCCCCTCCAGCCAAAGTGCATCCCTACTTATCACCCAGCAGCTGTTCTCCGCCAGTGGGATTGGAGAGCTATCACAGTTAACGATCTTCGCAGAGCTGCCCGCTTTAGAGATGAATCTCCGTATCCAGTTCCCGAGCGTCGCTTCATCCTTCGACCAGACTACAATCAAGCTGAAGCTCTCCTCCGAAGCCTTATCGGAAGAGCAGAGGTGGCTTCTCGTCCATTGCGAATCAGCTTCGATATTGAAACTCGTGCGGGACATATTGCTTGCGCAGGGATCTCGTGGACTTATCTCGATGCCCTCTGCCTCCCTCTCATGTGCGCAGAGAGGAGAGAAGGCTATTGGAGTCTGGGAGAAGAAGCACAGCTCGTCCGCTTGCTCTGTGCCCTCCTTACCCACAGGAATGTTAGAGTCGTAGGGCAGAACATCCTCTACGACAGCCAATACACCTGGAGGTGGTGGCACTTCGTGCCTCGGGTCGACCAGGACACGATGATTAGCCAGCACTCGATCTTCTCCGACATGCCGAAGTCGCTGGCCTTCCAGGCCAGCATGTACGCCGACTACTACGTCTTCTGGAAAGAGGAGGGGAAGGATTGGGAAAAGAACATGAAGGAGGATGAGCTCTGGCATTACAACTGCCTGGACTGTGTATACACCGATGAAGTCGGCCAAGTTGAGCTGGAGACAATCCGCCGTCTCGGCTTGGAAAGGGTGCATGACTTCCAACAATCGATGTTCTGGCCGGTGCTGCAAGCCATGCAGCGGGGGGTGCGGATCGACACCCGCCGGCGAGATGAGCTGATCATGGAGGTTCAGAGCGAGATCGCCCGCCGGGAGGTCTTCCTCCAGACCGTCCTCGGCCATCCTCTCAACCCCGACTCGCCCAAGCAGATGCATGCCCTATTCTATCAAGATTTCAAGATGCCCCTCCAGATGAAGCGAGGCAAACCCGGTGAACCCTCACGACCAACTCTCGATGACGACGCTCTTCAGAAGCTGGTTCGTATTGAACCTCTCCTTCGCCCTCTTGTTACTGCGGTCGCCGACATACGCACGTTGGGTAAATTCCTGTCTAACTTTCTTTGCCGTTCTCTTGATACTGACGGCCGCATGCGCTGTGCTTATAACATAGGAGGCTCCGCCAGTGGCAAGTCCGCCCCGAAGACCTACCGTCTCTCCAGCTCAGAGAATGCATTCGGCTCTGGGACCAACCTCCAAAACATCCCCTCCGAGAAGTCTAAATCACTTGGTCGAGCTGCTGCTCGGGGAGGATTTGACGGAATTGGAGATCCATACCAGTTTCCGAATATCAGGGAAATCTTCATCCCCGATCCTGGCTTTACATGGTTCGATCTGGACCTGGAGAGGGCAGACCTTTTCGTTGTCTGTTGGGAAGCTGAAGATGAATCGCTCAAAAGGGCGATGCGGCTTGGAGTGGATATACATCTCCTTAATTCGTTTATCATCTCCGGCCGAGAACCTCCCCCCCTCGAAGAGCTAGCCGAAACCCATCCCCGATATGGAGCGCACCGTGGCCCGCAAACGCACCTTCGCGAGTTCGCCAAAGTCTTCTGTCACGGGACTAACTACGGGGGAGGGGCCAGGACTATGGCTGGCCATACTGGAAGATCTGTGCAGGAGATTGAGAGAGCGCAGCGCATTTGGTTCGGGGCGCATCCAGGTATCAAGAGCTGGCATGACCGTGTTAGCAAGCAAGTTAAAGAACGCAGGTTCGTTGAGAATCGACTTGGATATCGATGGTATATTTTCGATAGGGTGGATACCGTCATCCCGGAAGCTATTGCCTGGGTGCCGCAGAGCACTGTTTCAATCGTCATCAATCGCATCTGGGAACGCATCTATCGGGAGGTCCCAGAAGTCCAAGTCCTCCTGCAAGTCCATGATAGTCTCTCAGGACAATTCCCTACGGGACAAGCCACAGCTCTACTCCCGAGAATTAGGGAGTGCGCCAAGGTTGTTGTACCCTACGAGGATCCGTTAGTTATCCCGGTGTCTATCAAGACCTCTGAACGAAGCTGGGGGCATTGCTAATGCGCAGGAGCGAAAACTCAAGAGAAGCTGCGATACGTACTCGTGGCTAAGAACGGCAATCTGCCCGAGCGTCATTTCGACGATTGGCTCTCTGCGTACGTGCAATATGCAAGCTTCTCTGAAGCTCCACGCAGGATGCACTATTGGTGTGGAATAGCTGCGCTTGCAGGAGCATTGCGACGACATGTATGGATAGATATGGGTTATTTCCGTTGGTTCTGTAATTTTTACATTATTTTAGTGGCACCACCGGGCGTCGTTTCAAAGAGTACCACAGCCAACATCGCCATGCAAATCCTCCGAAAGATCCCCGGAGTCAATTTCGGCCCCGAAGCTGTAACCTGGCAAGCCCTCGTGGACGCCTTTGAGAACTCGACCGAGACCTTCCAGATTGGCGACGACCACTTCGTCCAGTCGGCGATGACGATCGAGAGCGCGGAGTTTGGGAACCTCATCGACCCTTCGAATCGAGAGCAGATAGACTTCCTGGTGAGCCTCTGGGATTCGAAGGTCGGCTCCTTCCAGAAGATCACCAAGGGGTCGGGAGTGAACAATGTCGAGAATCCCTTCATCAATCTCATCGCTTGTACTACACCGGCTTGGATTGCCGGCAACTTCCCCGAGTACGTCATCGGTGGAGGTTTTACTTCGCGTTGCTTATTTGTTTATGCTGACGAGAAGGAAAAGTACGTTGCGTACCCAGCTCGCCATATGCCTAAGGAGATGGCGGAAGTACAACAGGCCCTTGTACAGGATCTGGAGCGTATTGCAACTCTTCTCGTGGGCCCTTACGGGATCGACCCGTCGGCAACCGCCTTCGGCGAAGAGTGGTACGAGACCCACTGGCAAAACAAGCCCGACGAATTAGACGACGATCGCTTCTCCGGCTACCTCGCCCGCAAGCAGACCCACATCCACAAGACCGCGATGTGTATCGCCGCTAGCCAGCACGACGACATGACGATCACTCGAAAGGACCTGGAGGATGCCAACGCCGCCGTGTCGGGCCTGGAGAAGGACATGGTCAAAGTCTTCGCCCGAATCGGCCGCACCCAGACTTCCGTCCAGGCCGAGCGTTTCATCCGGTTCGTGCAGAAGCGAGGCTCAGTCGACTATTCGTCGGCGTACCAATTCATCCACTCCGCCTTCCCGAGCGCAAAGAACTTCGAAGATATCGTCGCCGGCGCGCGGAACGCCGGCTACATCACTGTGACTCCATCCGCAACGGGCTTTATACTGACGGCTGTGCAGCAGAAGCGTCCGTAAACCCACACACATTATACCGCATATAACATGAGGACATAACCATGCAGATCTGCTACACCGACGACGTCTCCGGCCTGATCGCCACGATCGAGTCCAACCTCGTCCTCGCCTGCAAGAAGGACGCCAAGAACATGCTCCTCACCCAGATGCTCACCGGCGTCCAGGGACCCCAGGGTTTCACCGTCTTCGTCGTCCGCGAGACCCCGATGGAGATCGCCAAGCGGGTCAACGCGGCCAAGATGGCTGAAGGCCATCCCGAGGCCAAGTGGCCAGCCTCGGGAGACCTGGGGTTTCAGGAGAACTAAGGGCTGGAGACCACTACCGTGATTGAGAGGGTGGTGGCGTCGGGGAGGGTAATGACTGTGGGAATCGTATAAGGGACGATATTGCTGAGCGCCCCAGTCTGCCCTCCCGCCGACGCCGATACGGCGAAGCACTCGATCGTCCCTGAAGTCATATTCGACAGGGGAATCGTGTCGGTGAGGGCGGTTATGCCGCTGGCGACCTGGGTCATGCTACTGGCGGTACAGGTCCCGCCGGCGGCGATATTCCCATCCCAGACATTGTAGGTCACACCGGAGAGCGTCGCTCCGTTCGTCCCAATCGTAACCGCAGGCCAGCTAAGCGTAGCGCTGGCGTTTACCGTGGTTGCGGCGGCGGCTGCTTTTGCCACCACCTTCGGAGTGGTTGCTGCCAGAGTGGCTGTGCTGAGGAGCAGCGCCGCCAGGAATGCTATTAGGCGTTTCATCGCTGAAACCCTCCTGCATGACCAATCATAATCGCTACGATTACCAAGACTACCGAGAGGGGTAGAAGGATCGGGCGGCGTACGCTCTGGAAGCTAATAACCGCACAAACTCCGGCTGCAATCAAGAAGAAGAACTCAATACCGATTGATGCTGACATGGCTAAACTCCTACAGCGCCGATTGATTCCAGACAGGCAGCCAGCATGTTCGGCGGGCATTGCTGGGGGGTTACTAATAGGTTAGGCAGCAGGCCAATCTCCCTCACCATCGCCAGCTGCAAAGCGGAGCAGATCCAATATCCACTCCCGCTCGAGATGGGGCGGCCGATCAACAAGCCCAGGATGTCTCTCTTATCATAGGGATCTCCAATCTGCTCCGCTTCAAAACGAACCGCTGCCTCAAGCTGCTCCTCCGTACAGTCCAGGCTCAGCACCTTCCTCGCCGCCCACTTCTCATAGCCATTCGGGCGGAGTTGTACTCCCGGCGGCAAGCCTGCAATGCGGTCCGAGCGGGCTCCCAGACACCCCCCTCCCGGCAGCAGGAAGTCCACATGGCTATACCCTCCATAGCCCTGACCGTACCAGGCGATGACCCGAGAGGCCAGGTCATCGCCCAGTACGAATTGCCAGCGTAGTTGAGCCACGCTTTCCTTCTTAGTTCACTACCTTCGCCGAGGCGACCTTGGCTGCAGCTGCCACTGCCGTCGGAGCCGGGGTGTTGGCTGCAACCGCAGCCGCCAGCGCAGTCGCCGACTGGCTGAGGGATGCCGTCAAGGCCGGCAGCGCCGCGTCGTCACCCGAGCCGACGGCGTTGTTGATCTCAGCCACGAGCCCCTGGATGAGCGTCACAGCTGATCCCTCGACGCTGGTGTTCTGAGCCACTTGGGTCATGAGAGCCTGAAGATTCGCAGAGATTGATACAGACATTTTACGTAACTCCTCCAAAAGAGTGTCGATCTTTCCTTCTATCCGATCTAGTTGGTCAGTGATCCACATAGACTCCTTTCATGCTGCCGGCGGAGGCGCCGGGGTGGGTGAGGGAATTGGGGCCGGCGGCGGAGCCGCAGCCTTCGCAGCCGCTGCATCAGCCGCAGCCTTCTTCGCTGCGGTCTCCTGCGCAGCCTTCGCAATCGCAGCATCGCCGGCGGCCTTTGCATCCGCAGCCGCCTTGTTCTCCGCTGCTGTCTGAGCATCCGCAATCGCTTTCTTCTCCGCCTGATTCGTATCAGTCAACAGTTTCTTCCCTGTCGCCTTGTACCAGGCCATTGCGTACTTCTCTGCATTCGAGACACCTACTGGCGTCCCTGCCATCAGCGCCGCGATGAGCGAGGCGAGAGCAAGCTCTGTCGAAACCGCCGGCGGTGCCGGTGTGGTTGGGTCAGCCATCTTTCATCTCCTTTATTAACCGGCGGGGTGAGCGGCCGCAGCAACCGGAGCCGGAGCCGGCGGCGGGGTGAGCCACTTGGTGAGAGCGGCCTGGATCTCATTCGAGAAGGTTTGGTTCAGTTGGATAAGCTCCGCTGGCAGCGCCGTCGTGAGGTTTGCCATCACTGCGCTCCGCAGAAGGTCCACCTGCGCTACCCAAGCGATCGCGTCTCCCGGACTGAGAAGCGGGTCCAGCTTCACTGTGTTCTGGAAGAACACTCCGAGGGGTGGCAGCACGCTAGCGGCGAGCCCAGCCCGCGCAGCAGCGAAGATCGAATCAAAGAATTGACTTAGACCAGTCGTACTCATGTATGGTTCTCCGATGGTTGAGCTAAAGGGGGCGTCACCGTTGTGGTGACTGTCGGCGGCGGGGTGAGAGGGGCAGTCGTCGTAGTAACAGTCGTTCCGGGCGCGGGCGGAGTCGGGTCCGGTAGCGCTGCCGGCCTCGTTCGGGCGAAGAAGAAATTCATCTGCAGCGTCAGGATCGTAGCCAGCACACTCGTTAGACTCGTGAGAATCGTAACTTCCACACTGGACATCTGGCTCCGATAATAGATCAGCGAGAACACCAACGCAAACACGAAGACAGAGAAGAAGAACGCCAGTCCTATCTGGGCCTTGGCAAGCCAGCGATCGGCGTCATTCATGGCCTGCTCCCGAAGTGTGCGAGATAGAACGCGCCCATAATGATGGTTGCGAGGAGGGAAATGATAGAGACGACTATCGCAGCGCTATCCTTAATCCCTGCCGTCCGACCTGATTCAGCTTCCTTCCTGGTCTCCAGCTTCTCAATCCTTTCTCGTAATCCCTTCACCAAAGCCTCTGTCTCCAGCCGAGGCATCTGCAGTCGGTTGTTGTCGTCGAGGGACTTACGGAACTCGTTCACTCCCTCGAAACGCTTGTCACTGGCCGCTTCGGCCTTGGTGGTCGCGCGGTCTGCAGCGGCCAGCGCGGCGGCCACCGCCTTCTCTATCGCGACGAACTTATCGTCACAACGGTCGGCGAGCGCCTTGACGGTGTCCTTTATGCCGGTTATTAACGCTTCCAAATACAGCCGCAGCGTCCCCAGCGTCCAGTGCTCGCCATTCGGATCGCGGGAGATCATCCTCGGACTCCATCCGGCGACAGCGAATAGTGGTCGAGATCGACGATCTTGAAATCGCCTCCCCACCTGTAGTTCGGCCCAAGGTTCTTCCACCACACTCCCAGTATCCGGTAGCAGCCGCTTGAGTCGTCCGCTTCGTACTCGCCGGCGATGAAGAGGTTGAGGTCGATGGCGAGCCTCTCAGTATGGAGGCTATCCGCCACCCCAATTCCCTTCGCTGCATCCACCGCCGCCTGCTCTGGCGTTCGCCAGGCCTCTCCAAGCGTCACCCCATAGCCCATCTCAGCCGCGTACTGAATCAGCCTCGCCGCCGACTGGGCAAATTCTTCCTGGAGAGCGCTCATGCCACAAAGCCCAGAACATTCACAACGATATTGTTGCCTGAGCTACCCAGTACCGTGGCCCAGCTAGCTGCAGCGCCCGTGAATCCATTCAGGAGCTGCAAGGCGAGCCACAGCTGCGTCGTCCCATTAACATCCACCGAAGTATAGGACGCCTGCACCGTATACGGGATAGTGCCTCCTGAAATATTCACCGAACCAATAGCGGCCAGCACTAGACAGTCACCATCCGATTCCTCCCCGCCCGAGATCCCGGAATTACCGCTGTTGATAAGGAACAGTGACGGTGCGGCAGAACTGATTTTTCCGCCTCCTGCAAACGCCGTGGTAGAGTCAGTACCCGTCGGCGTATTCGTATAAGCAGCGCTCGCACCGCCGATCGCGGATACGAAGTTACTCGCCGTGCCGTTATTTCCCACCGCTGAGATACGATGCTGCAGCGTGCCAGAGCTATTGTTGATCTGTAGAGAGAAGCCCTGAATCGGCTGTTTCTTCACCGCTAGCGTAGGCCCCTGCACGTATTGGCTGTAGCCATAATCACCTATACCAGTCTGCGAGGCAGCCGCGCTTGAGGGATTCGAACCGTTACCGAAAAAGACCCCCGCGCTCTGATCATAAAATACGTGGCTGTATTGACCATAGGTTCCGCTTGAGCCGCCATAATAGATTGCTGGGATGTTCACCCGCCAGTTTTCTGCGTTGCTCGTGACATAGATCAACTCGGTGTAAGTCGCACTCGCGAGCAGGCCAGACCAGAGGGCGTCTATCCGAGTCGCGCCATTCACGGTGAGGAAGATAATCCCACTCGCCGGCGCCTCAATCTCTAGATCAGCAACGTGGATGTCACCGAGGTAGCAGGCTGTCAGATTACTATTAACATCCAGCACGCCAGTCGCGCCGACGACAGAGAGGTTATCAATGTGCGTCCCCGAGCCCAGGACCTGCACTCCCCCAACCGTGTTGAAATAGAGCGTTCCTAGGTCCGCGACGTTGGTTGTTAGGTTGAGCGCGGCCTTCGAGACATTAGCGATATAGACCTGATCAATAGTGCCGCCAGTTCCGAAGGCAACAGAGTTGTTCCCGAGATTGATACCATCAGCAGTAATATTATTGCCATAGACGCCAAGGTTCTTGATTACAATCTTCGCCGCGTTACCTGTATCAACCATCACGTGGGAGCTGGTCCAGCCGGAAGCCACACAGCACAGGTTGGACATCCACATTCCAGCACCCAAGAGGGCGGCGGCAGGAGGGAACTGTAGCTGACTCTTAATTGCGTAGTAATTAGCGCCGAGATAGCAAGGCTGTCCTATGATGCCTAGGGCTGTGTTTATTGCCGGAGCGAAATCTGTCCCTCCATTACCAGCAGTGTTGGTAGCGTAGGTAAATCCAGCTGCAATATACCGCTCGGGATAACCAGGAGGATATTGGAAGTTAGTAGGAATGACGCCGGCGGTATCCTCGGCGGCTGTCTGAGGATAGAGAAGCGCCCCTATGCCCTGCGCGGTCGCCGGGACTATACCCTCGGCGGCTAGGATTGTCACTAGATCCGCTGGGGTGAGGCCAAGAGCAACCAAGATCTGCTCGACAGTCTGCGCCCCATCCAGCGCCGCCGGGCTATTGGCCAGTACATCCAGAGCGTTCAGCCATGTCGCTGAGATCGCCGGCCCGCTCTGGCTCACAAAGTTCTGTGGGTAGCCCATTATCTTATCCTAGTTCGGTTGGCGGATTAAGCGGGTCGATGATAGTCCTACCTGGAATGGAGCAGCCCGGCAGGGCATAGCCTGGGATAGCTGAGATCCCGTTGAAGGTACAAATCTGCACATCAATCTCTCCCATCTTCTGGACGACAGGGATAGCCATCTCTCGGCTGTTGATGCTGTGCACAAAGTCTTGTGGAGGACGCTCTTCATTACACCTGACATGCCGCCATTGCCCCTGCCAGTTCTGGACGGCATCGCCGAACTTCAGCTTCGTCCCACATATCGAACAGATGATATTCCAATCGCCGGGACGATAGTAATCGTATGGGCCGCGTGCCAGCCTACTCATACTTCATCCCCTCCACGAAGTCGTGCTTCTGGAGCATCTTCAGCTCAGCCTCGAGCCGGCTCCCGATGTCGGTGCGGAACATAGTGTTGGAGGGCATCTTCAGCCCCCAAGCTATTGCATAGGCCGCGTCTGCCGCCTGCTTCACAGTCTTCCCCGTGCCAGTGACAACCAAGGGATAGTTCCCAGCAGTGCAAGGCATCGGCATCTGCTCCACCTGATCATTGATCAGCATCGGCACTCGGCCCATCTTAGCCTGTTGCCAGTGGATGTTCTTCTCGACCCGCTCGGAGACTCCATAGATTGGATAGCCCACCCAGGTATCCAGAGTGTCCTTCGGTCGGGAGTCGGATGGACCGCCCCTCGGAAAGTCCCCATGCGTCAGCACCACCCCGACCGCAATATCCATCGAGACCCTGAGCGTATCCCCGCCGGCGATGAGGTCGCCCATCCACTGTACAGGGTCTTTGAGCACAACCGCCTGCCGGATGCAGAAGTCAGGCCAGCCCAACCGCATGGTGAATTCAAGCGGCCACGCCGTGCCCTTCTTGTCGACCATGCAGTTAATGGAACAATCCCCAACATAGTTAACGCTGTGTAGGTAGTCCCCGATCGGTTCCAGCACAGCGTCGAAGAGCTTGCTCTTGACCACATGACGGATAACTGTCCCCATCTCACCAGTGTTCTCCCCGAGGTCGTCGTTCAAGAACTTCTTGTGCTCGAACGATTCCTCCAATGCTTTGCACCATCCACCAGGACCGAACATCCCCGAGATCCCCACCTCCACTCCCTCCACCTTCTCCTGCATCATCAGCCGGCCCTTGAACTTGCCCTCCTTGCGCCAACGCAGGAGGGTGAAGATGGCATCGTCGGCGGTGCTGGCCACATAAGTCATGTGCTTGTCGGCTTCCCCGCCCCAGGGCTTCATCGCGTAGGCCTTGCCTGTCTTGATGACTAGCTCAACCGCTTCCTCGGGCGAGGTCACAACTGTGTAGGGGATAGTCTCCACGCCGGCGCTCTCGAGGACCTGCTGCCCCAGCTCCCGCTCCGTCTCGAGCAGGGTGGCCTTCGGGTTCGAGCCAAAGATCGGATATCCCTTCCCAAAGTACTCCGCCAGCTCGCTCATGAAGACAGTGTTCCCTGTCAGTATGATCAGCTCAGCCCAATCCATCGACGGCCGCCACTCTCGAGGTTTCTCTATCATACCATCCCCGTACGGCCGGGGCAAGCCAGAGCCGAGGAAGGGAGGCAACCACATGCGGACCTCATGGTCGGCGTCCTGGGCGCGGAGGGCGATGTCGAGGCCAGTCCCCTCGCCGGCGTTATCCATGACGAAGACTCTCATTGAGGTGGAGTCCAGGAGTTGCGGACGTGCTGGCGATTGGCGTGGGGGAGGAGGGCATCCACCTCCTCCGGCGTGGCATGATTCAGAACCTTGATCTGTTCCTGCCAGGGAAGGCGCATAAACATCCTCGTAGTCGCCGGCAACCCCGAGTTGAGGCTTCGGATCAATCTCCGCTGATCCGATCCAGAGAGTTCATTCTGCTCCACAATCTTATCCAGCAGATCTCCGTACTTGTCCGAACCGCTCTGATAAGCCTCCCTCAATTGCGAGTATTCTTTAGAGTACTCTGCCTTCTCAAAGGGTGTCTCCTTCGGCGCAACGTAGTTGCGGAACGCTGTCTTGATGTCAGCATCCGTCTTCGACTCAGTGAGGTACTTCGGAGCAGGGGTGAAGCCAAGGACGGACAACGCTCCTGCCTTAACCGGCTTATCCGTCACATTCTCCTGCATCGCCCGCATCGAGATCGGCTCGAGATCCGAGAACGTATAGGCGAGGGTCTGTTCGAGTTTCTTGAAGGCGTCCGAATCTGGGTCACGAATCTCCTGCCCGAACCCATTCACTCCAGTCGCCCACTCATGCATCAGCCCAAACAGCCCCGAGCCCTTATTGAGCACGAGGTCTGATACTCCCTGCGTCATCCCTTCATTCTGGATGTGCTTATACAGGGAGGCAAACTCGCGCGAGTAGAACATTGTGGTGACTCGCTGGGGCGAGCCATCTGGGTTCGTCTCTCCCGTTTGTGGATCAATATAGTCCAGCAGGCTCGAGGGCTGTTTCCCTGTCATAGCATAGGTCATGAGCCCAGCCACCCCTGCTCCGAGGGTCGTGTAGGAGGCGACGAAGATTGGCCGGTCCAGCTGCCCTTCCTTGATGCGCTTCAGCTTCCCTCCCTGGGTAGCCCACTGGCCGAGGTCCATCGCCCCGCCGCCGTATTCGCGGATGAATCCTAACTGCCATCCTAGACTCAGCGTATCCATCACCGCCAGATCCTTCATCCATCGCTTCCAGAACAGGGTGTTGTAGTTCATCTCTCCGTAGCGATTCTCCACACTCTTCCCCAGCTTCCGCATCGCCAGATGCCTCTGGGCAGGATTCTCCACCAGCTCGGGGTTGCGAGCCAGGAGGTTCTTGGCATCCTTCAGCGCAGAGGCTGCCTTGAGTGCAGGAATCCACTCCTCGAAGATCGGCTTCGACATTGCGCTGATCATGGCCCAGGGCAGATGCCAGGTGGCTCGGGTGAGGTCGCCGGCGAGCCCGATCGGATGGCCCTGCCTGAAGTTCGCCCTCGCATCCGTCAGGGCGTTCATGAAGTTCACCCTCGCATTCGACTTGTACTGCGCAGACATCTCCGGCGAAACCCCCATCTCGATCAGGGTTTCGAGCGCCTTCGTATCATTCGGGGTTAATTTCTCCTTCGGAATCTTCCCACGCAGTGCCTGGAGAACTCGCCACCCCGGCGGGTTCGTAACGGCCCGCACGCCGGGCAATTCCGAAAGGGGCCGATACCCCAACCCGGACGCCAACATCTCCCCTAGCGCGCGGTGGACCGGCACGGACCCCGATAGGAGGCCTGTCAGTCCCCGCGTCATGCCGGCGGCCATATCGATGCCCAGGATGTGCAGCGGGTGGAACAGAGACAGTGCCAGCCGGATCGGCACGAGTGCATTCTTCAGACTCATCATCCCCCGGAATCCCGTCCCTACCAGCCCTTGATCCGCCCAGAGGCTCTTCGATTTGAAAGCATTATCCAGGATAGCATCCGCTTGCTGATCCACCCAGAACACATCCCCATTCGGTGCTCGGTAGCGAACCGTCCCCTCCGGCCGTTCCGTCCCCTCAGTCTTCTCAATCCGAAAGCTCATCTTCCCTTCGGAGTCAAGTTCCTTGACGAGCCTCTCGCCCCCCTCGATCTTCCGAGTAGCCAGCCCATAGCTCGCCAGATCATTCAGGATGCCGATATGCATCTCTGCTATATCCGAGGCGTGCTGCCGAGCCAGCATGATGTCCTCGGGATTGTCGAACCTCGGCCGGAACCCCGCTGCAACCGCCTCTTTGTAGAGGTCGAAGCTGCGATCCTTGATAAACCCTGGATCGCCCCACTTCGACCCATACTTCTTCGTGAAGTAGTTCGAGACCCCCTCCGAATCCTCGAATACATGATACAGGTAATTATCCCTCGGCTCGTAGTCGAACCCGAGCTTCTTATCATTCTCCGCGATCTTCCCACTCCAATCCCTGTACTTCGCCGCCAGCTTCGCCAAGATCGGATCGGAGAAGTTCTCTCCCCGCTCGAACCTGGCGATGAATTCCTTCGTCCAGTCCGGCCTCCCCCTCCAGAACTTCAGCCTGGTCCGAGACCCGTGGCGCCAGAGGGCCTCCTTCTGCATTTGCTCGGTAATGCGGCTAGCAACTGTGGCGGCGGCGAGCTTGGCTCGAGCCCCGATCGCTTCGGGAGCGAACGTCCTGAGGAGTTGCTCGACCGAGATCGCGAGGGAGGTCTTGGCGCGACGAAGGTCTTTCGGATCAACAAGTCGGCCGATCTCAACTGTCGCACGATTGATGTCTCCTCTGGTGATGTTAGCGCCGTCTGAGGTTTTCGCCACGACCTCCATGATGGAGCGGCTGCTAGCCGGCTTCTCCTCGGATTGCATCTTGATAAGCTGCGTCCCAACCCGCATCGCATGATGGAGCAGATTCGTCTCCCCCGGCTGCATCCCGAAGTGGCGCGCCAGCAGAGCCCCGAACTGGCTCATCATATTCTTAAAGCGATACCCGGCCGAAGCGTACTTCTCCGAATTGGCGAGGAATTCCTGGAAGTCGGGGTTTGAGAACGCCTCCGCTACGAACTCATACCGGGGAGACATCCTCGCGTAGGCGATACCGCCGGCGGCACTGGCAGTGTTCCGCTTCGACCTATCCCCCTCCAGCCCGTAGAACTCCCTCCCAGCCTTCTGTGCCCGCACACGGGCTTCTTTGATGATCTGATCCAGTTCCTTCAGCACGGGGGAAGAGGGCCGATTGACGATCAGGAGCTTCTCACTCGGGGTCAATTCTCGGCCCTTCTCCGCCGCCATCGCTTTGATGTCTCGTTCAATCAGCGTGTCCATCATGTTGATGGTAGCGGAGTGGACGATCTCATGCACAGCCGTGTGGATGATCTCGGGCTCACCCATCTTGATCTCGACGGCGTGCTGGCTGGGGAGGTAGACGCCGAGGCTATCGGCGGCGGAGCCGGCTTGCTTCTTAAACCGCACCGGCACATTCGGATCGACGTGCTCCTGGAGCTTCTCCAAGAAGCCCTTGGCGTATCCCTCGGCATGGGGAATCATGTCACCGAGGACGGCAGCTGCGGAGCGGGTAGTTCCATTCGGCAGGCTATTGTAAACCGGCCCGACCTTATCCGTGATCCTGCCGAAGCCGGCGGTCTTATCCAGCCCCGCCGCGATGGGAGTGAGCTTGGGCTGGGAGGGCTTCGCCACCTCCTGCACTGCCTGCAGGGCCGTCCGAGCCACAGCCGCAGCTCGCTCCGGCGGTATCTCAATCCCTCTCGTCCCCTTCCCTCCCATCAGCGAGAGGCTCGCCTGTGTCGCCGCCGAGGTTAGTTCTTGGAGGTTCTCCACAGAGTTCTTGATATCCTGCTTATGCACCTTCCATCCGCCGCCTTCCCCTTCTGCAGCGTACTTCTCGATAAACCCGCCCACCTTCTCGATCGCTTTGTTGATCGGCTGCGCTACTGCCACATCCACCAGCGCGCTCGCGGGCGACCACAGCGCATTCAGCCCATCCCAGGCTGTCTTCAACCCATGCAGGGGCATGGACTCGGCGTCGGGCGTCCTGAGATCCTCCTTCACCTGATCCAGGGCTGAATGAATCTGCCGAGTCATCTCGTGGAGGCCGACGGCAAGCCCTTGGCCTTCCCAATTCGCCGCCTGTTTAATCCTCGCCACCGCCGGCGCAAGGGCGGCCTTGGTCTTATCCAGAGCCGAAGGGGGCTTCGGAGCTTCATCCTTAAAGGCCTCCTCCACGCTCATCCCAAGCCGTTTCGGCTTCACCGGCACGGGCGGCGGCGTTGCCGGCTGCGTATCAAAGGCCTCTTCCACACTAATCGGCATCGGGCTCGTCCTCGTCTTCCATCCCCAGTGCGTCCTTCTCGTCCTGGCTCATCTGCCTTACGTCCTCCTGCGAATAGAACTGATTATCCATATAGAGCTGGGGCTGGCCCTTAATCATATACCACTGGTTGTCCTTCAGCTGAGAAGGCTTGTCGGGCTTCGGGAGGGGCTTTATGGGCTTCGACCCTGCGATCGTCGGCGGGACTCGCAGCCCATTGAAGATACCATCCTTCTTCGCCCGCTGGTAGACCCGCACCGCCGCCTCGCTCTCGGTAAGGTGCTGCTCCCGCATCAGCTTCACCATCTCTTCCGCCAGTGGGCGGGAGCGAACTCGAATGTCATTCTCATCCACTCCCTGGAAGTCTCGATCCGCTTGATCGGTGATGGCCTTCAGCTGGCTAGCCTTAACGACCAGCGCACCCTCCTTCTCCAATCGCTTATCCCGGTCTCGGGTAGCGTCCTTCTGCGCATCAATCAGTCCCACCCTGTGCTGATCCACTACCGTGCTCGATCTCGCGTGGGCCTCCTGCGCTGCCTTCAGTTTCACCTCCGCTTTATCCTTGGCCGTCTGGACGCTCGACTGCAGCTGCTCAATTAACCCCGGCCTCCAAGGTTGCCGGGCGATGCTCAGAAACCTCGGATCCTTCGCCACCCCTGGGTCCTCCGCCGCCATCGTCTGTATCGCCAGGGCAAAGCCCTGGGGCGAATCCGGCACGCTCGACAGCACATTGGCGAACTTGCTCAGCCGATCATTCTGCATCCTCCAGGAGCGATAGTCGATCTGGGACGATTTGTTCAGGATCGAAGCGGCTTCGCCGGCGGTCTTGGCCGCGGCGTCCGGCAGCCCCGCTTCCGCCTGGATCATCGAGATCTGGCTCAGCACCCCCGCCACCTGATCCGGCGTATCGGCCTCCGAAGGAGGCTTCAGATTCTGCATAAGACTCAACATCTTCGTCTGCTGGGCGAGCTGCATCTTATCCTGCTGTAGGGCAATCTGTTCCTTTGCCAGCTCAATCGGCGCCATCTCCAGCTTCGCCTGGTTGAGCTGCACCTGCTGCAAATCCAGCTGCGCCCCAACATACCCTTCCGTCACAGAGCCGATGCTTGGCATACTATCCCCAGATGTTGTTCGCCAGATCGTACTGAGCGAGGTTCTTGTAGGAGGTGGATTCCTGGGCGAGACTGGCGGCGACCTGCTGGGGGGTGAGAGGAGTCACGCCAGAGTTCGCCCCTCGAATATCCGCCATGGTCGGGCCGGCTCCCTGGGTGAGGGCGTCCATCGCGGGGCTGCTTCCATCCCCCAGATAGACCAGGCTCGATCCATACGGCCCGGCCCTGCCGGCGGAGATGTTCCCCGAGATCTGGGCTAGGCTCGCTGCGTCATTCATGTTCATATTGTATAGGCTAACCGGGGACACTTCCGACTGCTTCGCATCCAGAAGCCCCATCCCGATTATCCCTCCAATTGCAATCCCTCCAAACAATGCCCCTGCTGCCGCTCCACCCAGTCCCGCCGCCGCATCCGTCCCTCCCGCCGCCGCCCCTGCATCACTCGCTACAGCCACATCCCCTCCTACCTCCGTCCCTGCCGCCGCTCCTGGGGCTGCCAGCGACCCTACCACCCCGGGTGTCGCTAGGCTCCCTCCCAGCGTCCCGCCTCCGGCGGCTGCTCCTCCGGTGGCGGCTTCCCCGCCAGCGGCGCTAAAACCGAACAAGTCGGAGAGGTCTCCGACATCCGATGCCGCACCTCCGGCGGCGCTCGCCCCCGAGATCCCAGCATCAATCCCACCCGAGATATCCGCGCCCTGGCTGGCAGCCAGCGCCCCTGTGGATGAGTCCAGCCCGGAATAGGTCCCTCCCCAATCCAGGCTCGAGGTACTCACCGGGTTCATCCACCCGCTCACGGTGTTGTAGGCATTCCCGAGGTTGTTGCCGAGGCCGGCGATGTTGCTGCCAAAGCCGGAGGCTGCACCGCCCTGGGCATTTATCGCCCCCGTCATCCCAGTCGGGCTTATCCCCGCGCCGGCGAGGTTCCCGAGGACGCCCACCTGCTGGTTGTAGAAATTGCTGGCGAGGCCTTGGCCGAATTGGGTCAGGGCAGCGCCCTCAGCGCCCGACCCAAAGCCCGTACCGCCCGGCGCTGCCGCGCTCCGGTCGATCGCCTGCACACCCTGTCCCATCTGAAACTGATAGCCGGGGAGGCTCGTTATCGAGCTGGGGTTCTGGATCAGATTGAGCAGGTCGGCGGCATAGGTCGGCCGATAGGCCCCCATCGGATTGGACTGATTGAAGGCAGTCTGGGCCTCCTGCATCAAGTTGATGCTATTCGAGATCCCATAGATGTTCGCCCCGAGGCCGAGGGCAGTGGATATATCCCCGCCGGTGCCGCCGATATTGGCTGCGCCGCCCGAGTTGGCAACAACTCCAGTGTTGCCCATCCCCATCGTGCCGGTCATCATCTGCGGAGGAACTGACATTCTATCCCCCTAGGTCGCCGCCGTTTGCGAGACCAGGATTCCATTCTGAAAAACCATCGAGCCGTTCGAGCCGCCGGAGGTGAGCTTCGCTGTCGTGATCGTCCCGGAGAAGGTCTTGGCTGGGATGAGACCGTTGAACCAGGTCCACCAGCGGTTAGTCACTCTCCCGTTGCCGTCTGCGATCGGCTCCCGGATGTTTGGTGCTTGCTGCATTAGATTGTACCGAAGTCCAGCTGGAGGTCGACCGAGCGCAGCCGGAAGGGCGTCGCCGCCTGCTTCTTAAAATGATATGCGCGCCGAGTGAAGGTGCCCTCGCTATCAATATAGGGCGTCCGCTTGTTGAGATTGCAAGTCCGCGCCACACTCCAGTGCTTGTAGTCGTCGTCGGAGTGGCTCACCAAGAGCTGCGCCTGCACCTGGTCGGCGTTGAAGTACATCCGATGGAGGACCTTCCGTCGGCGGGTGCCGAAGTCGGCGTTCGGGGTATAGATCTCCACCGGGACGGCATTCCCATTATCGGTGTTGTAGATGTAGCTACCATCCAGGAGGCAGATCGTCCCGCCCTCGTAGTTCTGCAGGACGTGCTGGCCCGAGCTGTTGAAGGCCGTCCCGATCACCGGCCAGAAATTGCCATTCTGATCGGTCCACTGATACCACAGCTTCTGATCGATGTCGTAGACGAGAGTCAGATTGGCTGAACTCTGCGTGTACCCGGTGTAGGACAGGCCGTAGAATCGATGCCCTCCCAGCTTGAACACCCAGGAGAAGAAGGGGATGTAGGCAGGGTCGTCGGCGGAGAAGGTCGGGTTTGAGTCCAGCAGCCGCTCGACCGGCGGAATCGAAATCACGCTTATCTGCAGATTATCCACCCTCACCACCTGGGGGGAGTTTGAGTAGTTCGAAGTCGCATACAGCACAACATCATCAATCACCTGGACTGTCCCAGGCACCGCTCCGTAGTGGGAGAGTGCGCCGGCGATCGGACTGAGAGGCGACCCGACGGCGTTCGCCGCATCGTAGAAAACCTCCATGCTGTTCTCTTTGAGCGCGAGGACGTAGTTGAGCTGCTGGGCGAGAGCGATCGGCTTGCCGGGGATCGAATTGGCTATGACTACATTCAGGGCATTCCAGGTGGTTGGATCATTGAAGTTACTCCCCCAGATGTTCCCTGCGTAGTCCATGAAGTAGATGGTCTGATCCAGATAGGCGAGGCCGGGGACGATTGCTGCTGTGTTGGGAGTGGTCGCCAGGTTGTATCCCGAAGCGCCGGTCGTCCAGTAGATGCTTTGGTTGTTGGAGAAGATGAGGTGCTGATCGGGGGCAGCGGCCTGGTCGACGACGAAGCTATAAGGCAGTCCCGGTGCCATCCTCCCGAGCCCACCTACCGTCCCAAACGCTGCCCCATCCTTAAACATCGAGGCGCCGGCGGCTATTGAGCTGAAGATTGAAAAGACCGCCGGCGCCACGCCTTGCTGGCTAAACGTATACAGCCCGCTCCCTATCCCATAGGGAGTCGCCACCGTGTAGTCGAGCAGGTAGCCCGCTCGCTGTTGAATAACCCACTCCCCCGTGTTCGGATCCTGTTCCCCATAAGCATTCACCAGCCTCGCATCCTGCAGGAAGCTCTCCCCCCGGTTGCTCGTCTGGACCGCCAGCGGCCATCGCAGCGGTTTCGCCATCGTTGGTGCTTGGGCGTTCATCGCTTGCTGAATCGCTTGGCCTGGAAGAGCCGCTGATCGGGCTGCGGGAAGATGGAGGTGCCCTGCTCCGAGTCCCACTCCTCGAGCTTCTCCAAATGATAGGCCGCCATCGCATCGCAACGGGCAATCACTGAGGCCGGCTGCCCCTGGCAGATCTGTGAACTCAGCCCCCATTCTAGGGTGAGCGCCCACTCAATCGGAAAGTTCATCACATCCGTGATGCCGACGAAGTTCACCACCTGATTCCTCAGAACTAGATGCAGGGTGCCGGTCGCTTCATTCGTATCCGGCACCAGCCAGCAATTTATATTGAGGGTGAGCTGTTGTGGATCGACGAATATCTGCGTTACCGGCCCCTGCTGACTCGTCACCGAGAGCATGTCCCATTCTTGGCGGGAGATCTTGAAGACAGGGCGCTTGGTGGCACCGTTCTGGGCGGAATAGAGATAGTATTGGTCCTCCACTTGGGTGGGCTTAACCATCGGGTTAGTGCCGGCGGGGCCGAGGGTGTAGAGGCCCTGGCCGGCTATCAGGGGGAGGGCAGTGTCCTGAAGGACCCAGAGCCGAATGCCCTGGGTCATGATGAAGTTGATGAGCTGGTTGAGCGTGCGTGTGTACTTGGCGATCAGCTCCGAATCAGGATCCTCCCCTGATGGGAGGAGGCAGGCCTTCCACATTGCACCGCAGAGGATCGAGTAGCCAGTGTTGTCAGTCGTCGGCGTGGTCACGACTCACCTGTCAAAGTCCAGAACAATAAAGAAATGTTTCCAGCTCGCTGTCGGCGGAACAGAGAAGTTAAAGCTCGAGAGATAGATCACGCCGCCCCATCCTTCGGGCGGCGTGAGACCTACATCCAGACGAACACTATTCCTGCTCTCCATCGGTAGGATTGGTGTCTCCTTATCCCACGATAGGATAATCCCGAGCTTCTCCTGGATTACCCAGAGCAGAGAAACTAGCTTGATGTCCTTCTCCTTCAGGTCCAGCTCGCCAAAGGCCAGCTCCTGACCTAATTCGCCTGTTATCTGATAGGTAACATTGCGACGGCCACCAGAGACCTGCTTGAGTCGGATCATCTACCGCTCCTTCGCGGCCAGGATGAAGTCGGCGTAGGCGGTCATCGCGGTGCCCGCAAAGACCAGGGCGGGGGT
>Ga0209380_10000916_pt1 | contig 20693 bp, 16 predicted proteins | sample HubBroMetageWFT6_FD_188347 | JGI IMG/M metagenome (GOLD analysis project Ga0209380, IMG submission 188347) | Warmed and freeze-thawed soil microbial communities from the Hubbard Brook experimental Forest, New Hampshire - Hubbard Brook CCASE Soil... | ecosystem: Environmental > Terrestrial >...
ACACGTAATCGAGATATCCATGCAGTGTCCCCTCTCGAGGCACAGGAGGGCCGCCTGAGGCGTCTCTCGCCGCTCCGCCAATGCTCAGCACGGCAAGGAGAATCCACGAAAGCAGATGCCTCCACCTGCCAGCGGGAACCTGCAACTGTCGGCTTTTCCCTGTAGCCACGCATTCCCCTCTATGGAATGCCCGCTCCTTTCCTATACTTGGGCGGGTCACTACTAAGATGGATGCACGAACGTCTCCGAAAGTCTCGGTTACCAGAGAATTAAACAAGATTTGCGAGGTGGGAGGTAGTGGTGGGTTGGGTAGCTCGCACACGGCCCCTTGCGGGACCGCTGTCCCCGCGCGGCCCCCAACCCATCGTTTGAATAGCTTAGGGTCGCCCCCAAATTCCAACAATGGCCCGATGGCTCCACTTTACGGGGTACCCGGGTCTTAGTACTAGTGGTGTGCCAGTGCCGGTCGCCTAGGCCATCGTAACGGACACATTATAAATGATTTACGATGATATTGAAGAGTCGGGCTGCCCCTCGTCCGTCTATGGTACTTACACGAGTCTTTTTCGATGTCCAAACCGCTATACTGACGCATTCGGCCAAGACGGAGAATTCTGAAGGGAATTTATGGCAACCGGAACGATTGAGACGGAACCTGGACCTCGTGCAGATCCTCCGTTTCCAGTTTCTCTCGCCTGGATGCCGCGTAAGCTCACCGCCTCAGCCTCTGATTCCCTCGACGTGATCCGCGCAATCGCGGCATTTGCCGTAATGTTTGGCCACCTGCGGACGCTTTTTTTCGTAGACTTCCAGCACTTGCAATCCAAATCCTTGCCGCTCCAAGCACTCTATTTTTTCGCGGGATTCGGCCACCAGGCGGTCATCGTGTTCTTCGTCCTGAGTGGCTTCCTCATATCCTCGACCGTCATCCGAAGCCATGTTCTTGGAAAGTGGTCGTGGCGGGACTATGCCGTCAATCGCGCGACTCGGCTGTACGTCGTGCTTGTACCTGGCTTGCTGCTCGGATTTTTCTGGGACCGCCTGGGCAGCTGGCTCTTTGCCGCAAAAGGGATTTACACGCATACACTCAGCGATCTTGGGACTACGGTGCCGCTGAAAAACCTCACCCTCGGCACCTTGTTCGGCAACTTGCTTTTTCTGCAAACGATTCTTTGCGAAACCTTCGGTTCGAACGGCCCTCTCTGGAGTTTAGCGAATGAATTTTGGTATTACGTTTTGTTTCCAGTCGCTCTTGGTGCTGGGTTGGCCTGGGCCAGAGTCCGGCTCCGCGTGGCGATACCATTGACCTGCCTCGCGGTTTTCATTGGCATTTTTCTGGGCCGGGAAATAATGGCCGGATTCTTGATTTGGCTTGCGGGATGCGCGCTCGTATTTTTTTACTCCAGAGTTCAGCTGCGCTCAAGGACTGCCGCACTCGGCATGCTGTGCTTTTTTTCCGTCCTCGCGGGCGTGAGTCTCGCTGCTGCGCGCATTCGGCAGTGGGATCCCGTTCTTAGCGATCTTGAACTCGGGTTTGTCTTTACGCTCTTTCTATTCGCATTGCTCCAGTACGAAGTTCGCGAGGATTCGTCGCCGTACTCGGCCGTCGCACATCGATTCGCCGGATTTTCCTACAGTCTCTACGTTCTGCACTTCCCGTTGCTGCTTTTCTTTCGATCCTGTCTGGTTCCTCCCGAACGCTGGCAGCCGACTCCGCTACGCCTTCTTTGTGCCGCCTCCATAGGCGCTGGAAGTTTGCTTTATGCCTGGCTGGTTTCACGCATCACGGAAGCAAAAACGGACGTAGCAAGAAGGTGGGTGAATCACCTCTCGGATCAGGCTGCGAATATCAGGAATTCGCTTGCTCGGTGATTCCAGTTTTGGGAGAAGAAATTTCAGTCTCTTTCGGCCGCCTGCTAGTGTTTCTTGCTGGCCGGAACTGCCGTTGTAGCGGTATTGCCGTTCAACAATTGCAGCGTAACGGTTTTGGTCTGACTCTTACCCAGCGGAATGTTGCGTTCCCAATCGGAGTAGGCTCCGTTCCGCGAAGCCCTCAGGTCGTAGCTTTCCTGCTTCAATCCTGTAATGAAAAATCTTCCCTTTGTATCAGTGTGTACCGCGCGCGGCTTCATCCCGCTGGAAGTTTCACAGGTTACGCTGGCATTCGCCACCGGCCTTCCGTTGGAGTCCAGAACCGTTCCGGTTATCGTGGCCCCCGTTTTTTTTTGGGTCTGCGCACTAACACCCTGCGAAAAAAGAACGGCTATGCCGAGTATCAGGGGAAAAATCAGTTTGCGTCTCATGGGCCACACACTCCTGTGCGAGCCATTTCAGTGTAGTGCTTTTCCCCAGTTTCGTTTCGCTCACCTAGCCGTGTGTGACGCAGTTCGCAACTGTCTGGCAGTACAGTCGCCCCCCCTGCTGCTCACCCTTACATCTTGAATTGTTGGAATTTTGTGGGCTTTAACGAAGTTTCAAATCGATCGCGTACACGTCCACGTCCCCGTGATCCACAGTTACGTACACGGACCCGTCCGGGCTCAATCCCGTGAAGATGCACCGCGCCGCGCCGGAACTCAGCAAATCCCCAAATCGGGTAACCCGCTCCGCCTCGCGCGTCGCCATCGGTACCCGGAATACCGACTCTTCCACCTCGTCCGTATCCTGAAAATACAATGCATCCCCGCCGGGAGACCAGCGCAGCGTCGAGGGAAAATTCGCTTCCGCCAGCACCGTCCACTTCAGCAATTTGCAGTCATACAGGAAAATCTGTTTTTTCTTCGGATTCAGCGCAGCGATGTATCTTCCGTCCGCCGACCAGCGTGGCTCGATCAACCCCTCCGAGCCCGCGATTGTAGATAGGCGTCCCGATTCCAGGTCCAAAATCCTGATTGTTGATTCGCCTCCTGTCGCCGTGTCTTGCACGTCTAGCACGATCTGCCTTCCATCCGTCCGCCAGTCTCCTGACACGGACGCCCAGCGGTTATCCATCGGCAGCACGGTCTTCGGCGAGCCGCCCTGCGCGGACACCACGTAAAGCCGTGGCTGCTTATCGAGCAGAAATCCCGTGAACAAAATCTGTTTCTGGTCCGGCGACCAGTGCGGCGCGAAAGCTCCCGTGGCTCCCGCCATCAACTGCATGCGATTGCTGCCGTCAATCCGGCTCTTCCACAGCGTGCCGTTTTCCCGCGCGGCATACACCACCCATTGCCCATCCAACGAAAAATCCATATCAGTGGCGCCGGATTCGGCCAGCATCGCCGTTTTCGTCAAAGTTTTGGGGTCGATCCTCAAAAGCTGGTACTCATTATGCGAGCCAATGGCAAACACACGGGAACCCCCGGCCGTTGCCGTCGGGTGATCAAACGCAATCGGTCCCTTCGTCAATTGAATCGGATCCCCGCTGCGTGAACCGAACCAGCTGCGCTTCTCTTCCATAAGCCATAGGTTGGCTTGTGTATCCACCGCCAGGTTCGCCCGCAAATCCTGGCCCGTCGAAAAGGCAAAATAATTTCCTCCCGCCAGCCACGTGCCGCTTCCTTCGTGCGGTCCGCCTTCCTCGCCCGGCAGCACGCGCCGCAGCGATTTTCCGTCGATTCCGATTTCCCACATCGAATCGGTCCCTTCCACCAGGTTGCTCTGCGTGAACCGCAGCCGCTTTCCATCCGGAGACCATAGCAGCGAATGGGGCGCCAGCTTGAACCGCGCCACTTCCCGCGCTTCGCTCCCCTGCGTGTCGGTGATCAGGATTGTTTCGCCGCGCACGAACGCGATCATGTCGCCTTTTGGCGACCAAACCGCTTCCTTTGCCATCACGTCGCCCACGCGCCGCGGCGCTCCGCCCTGCACTGGCCAGAACCACAAAGCAGTTTCTTCGCCTTCGTGCGTAAATTGTCCAATCAGGAATTGCGCGTGGTCGGGCGACAAGTCAAAAATTCGTGTGTTGTCAAAAGGCGTCGGAGTACGCTGGATGTTTCCGCCCTCCACCGAAGTCTGCATCAGATTCCAGCCGGTCACGTCCCTCACCACGAAATAAATCCGGCTTCCGTCCGTGACCAGTTTCCCCCACGGATCCACCTGCCCGGTATGTGTAAGCTGGCTTACCGACAGCACTCTCGGCTCAGGTCGCGCCCGAAGAAAAAAGAGCATCACCGCCGCAAGTCCCGCCGCCATCACGGAAACCTGCCACCACGTCAGCCCCACTTTAAGGCTGCTCCATTCGCGCTCTTTGGGCTCCGCCTCTACTGCGGGGCCCTCTCCGACCAGCGGCAGTTCCACCGATTCCCGGTCGTCTTCGCTCTCGATACGGATCGCCGTCATCAGCGGGGACGGCTCTGCTTCGACGATCTCTACAGGCGCGATGAACCGGTAGCCGCGCCGCGGCACTGTCTCAATGAAGACCGGGTTCTCCGCGTTGTCGTTAAGCGCCGCGCGCAGTTTCATCAACGCCGTGTTCAGGCTGCCGTCAAATTCGACAAAAGTTCCTTCCGGCCAGATGCTCTTCCGCAAATCATCGCGCGAAAGGAGTTCGCCTGGCGCTTCCAGCAGCAGTGCCAGGATTCGAAAGGGCTGTTCCTGCAGTTTGACGGGAGTGCCTTGCCGACTCAGCGTCCCTTGTTCCAGGTCCACTTCAAATAGACCAAAACGATAAAGTCGCCGATCTTGTTGTGCAGTTGTGTCCACTGTGCGACCAGTTGCCTCCGTTTTGAGTGATATTACACCCAAACCTTAGTTGATAGGAAGTCATATCTTTATCGAAATCCAAGGGTTAATGGTTCATAAACGAACCACCCCCAGTTCGTTTGACGTTCGATACCTGTTTTCTCATCCTTGCGCCTAGCACCATCCGCCTGTCCTCGGTCCCACATACCGGGGCTGGCGGTCCCACAGAGGAGGGTCGCTCCACCGTAGCGAACTAACCCTCAATCTCTGAACCAAGGGACTGTCCGCGTCCGGTGTCCTCCGTCAAGAAGTCTTGGACACGGACGCGGCTATCCCAAACTCGCTATCTCCGCTGTCCGGCTTAGCGGCGCCAAAGGGGTAACTGAGGTTCAGCCACAATGGTTGCCTGAGCGTACAATTTACGTACCGGTACCTACTCGCCAGACCTACAAAATGCTCTCTATCTCGTTTCTTTTCTTGCTTCCGAGCACCTTCAATTGCCTGATGTATTTGGCATCGTTCGTGCCCGTTCTGATACCCAGTCGAAGTCCATGATCTTGGAGGTGAGTTCCATCATGCGTTTTCGCACTGCTGTTTCGATTACCACTTTTTTCTTGCTCTGTTTCGCAATCTCTTTGTGGTCGATTCCCGTTACGGCGGAAGTCGAACCTTTGCACAACACCCCGGAGCCTTCTTCGGTTTCCGGCAAGGTTGCCACTGTCAATGATTCCCAATTTACGCTTGAGCTGAATCGCAACCAGAATCCGAACAAGCTCGAGTTCGTCATCGATGCCAACACGAAGATCGAAGGAAAACTCGCCGTCGGATCCCAAGCCACCGTCGACTATCGCGCCGAAGGCAAGCAGCTCGTCGCCACGCACGTCGTCGTTTTGCCTGCCTCTGGTATTCGCCTGCACTAGTGGTTCGCCGCATCAGCACGAAGGCTTGCTGTCTGAATGCACGTCTTCGCTACGGGGCACCCAGCCCGCTCCGCATTTTTCCAGCGTCTTCGCCGGAGCCATTCGAGTACCGCCGGCCGCAGCCTGGCTCCCGCCATGCAATTCGAACTTCGCGGGAATCATTCCTCAGGCTCAGGAGGAACGGAATTGCGAAGGACTCTTAATCTCGTCCTGCCACTGGCAATCAGCGTCGCGTGCGTGTCTCTCTGCTACACTCTTCTCCAGATCCGCACCGAGCGCCGGAATCTGCGAAACGAACAGACCCGCCGGTCCGCGATCGTTGCCGAAAACATCGCCGAAACTATCGAATCGTCACGCGACAAGATCACCTCGAAAACGCTGAGCCATCTTCTCTATCGCTATGTGCCCCGCGAAAGCCTTAGCGGCATCGCTGTTTATGATCCAACGGGCGCCGTCCGCGCCATCACTCCGGGACTCCCCGCGCGATTCAATCAGCCGCCTCCCGAAGCTCTTCGCTCCGTAAAAGTGGGTGCGCCGACCAGCGATTTTGTTGCCGTCGAGGATTCCACTCTCAACATCTATTCGCTTCCCGTGCTCCAGGAAGGCGAACTGCTCGGCATCGTGGTCGTCATCTCGGACTCCAGCTATATCCAGGCCCGGGTGATGCGCACACTGCGAGCATCCTCATTCACCGCGCTCGTCCAGACCATTTTCATCACCATGCTCGCCTTCATTCTCGTGCGCTGGAATTTCATCTCTCCTCTCGCCAACACAGCCCACTGGCTTCGCACGCTCCGCTCCGGTGTTCCGGACAGTTCCCGCGCGCTCCCCAAGGATGAAATGTTCGAACAGATTCATACCGAAGCGCGCCACCTCGCCCAGGATCTGAATTTCGCCCGCGCCGCCGCCCAGGAAGAGGCCCAGTTGCGCGAATCGCAGTCCGCGCTCTGGACACCCGACCGCCTCCGCGTCAGTCTCCAGAGCAAGTTGCAGGACAACTCGCTCTTCGTCGTTTCCAATCGGGAGCCTTACATGCACGTCTTCAACGAACGCGACCATTCCATTCAAATGCTCATCCCCGCCAGCGGCGTCGTCACAGCGCTCGAACCCGTTCTCGATGCCTGCCACGGCACTTGGATTGCCAACGGCTCCGGCAGCGCCGATCGCGAAGTCGTCGACGCCCACGATCACCTGCAAGTTCCGCCGACGCGCCCCACCTACACGCTCCGTCGCGTCTGGCTCACCCCCGAAGAAGATCGCGGCTACTACGAGGGCTTCTCCAACGAAGGCCTTTGGCCGCTCTGCCACATCGCCCACACGCGGCCGATCTTTCGCCCCGAAGACTGGGGCGAGTACCAGCGCATCAATCAGCGGTTTGCCGATGCCGTCGTGCAGGAAATGAAAGACGTCGCCTCGCCTGTCGTCTTCGTCCAGGACTATCACTTCGCCCTGCTTCCCCGAATGATCAAGGAAGCTCGTCCCGACGCCCGCGTTGCGATCTTCTGGCACATCCCCTGGCCGAATCCCGAAGTATTCGGCATTTGTCCCTGGCAGACGGAGCTCCTCGATGGCCTTCTCGGCGCCGACCTGATTGGCTTTCACATTCGCACTCACTGCAGCAACTTTCTCGCCACTGTGGATCGTGCGCTCGAAGCCCTTACCGATTGGGACCGCTTCGAAATTTACCGCCAGGGCCGCGTCACGCGCGTGCGGCCATATCCCATCAGCGTCGCGGCACCTCTCAATGGGGAAACGCCGCATCCCCTTCGTTCTTCGGGTGAAGAGCGCGCCGCTCTCTGCGAAGAGCTCGGCATCGAGGCTTCGCTCCTCGGCGTAGGCGTGGATCGTGTGGATTACACCAAAGGCATTCTCGAGCGTTTCCGCGGCATCGAGCGCTTCCTCGAAAATTATCCCGCCTACCTTCAGCGTTTCAGTTTTGTGCAGATCGGCGCTCCCAGCCGCACGGACATTCCTCGCTATCGGCAATTCCTAGAGGAAGTGGGCGTCGAAGCGAACCGCATCAACGAGCGTTTTCAATCTGGCCGCTGGAAACCCATTGTCTTCCTTCAAAGACACCATTCGCACGAGGAGATCGGCCGCTTTTATCGTGCGGCCTCGGTCTGCCTAGTCACATCTCTCCACGACGGTATGAATCTAGTGGCAAAGGAATTCATCGCCGCCCGGGAAGACAATCGCGGCGTTCTTCTCTTGAGCAGTTTCACCGGCGCGGCGCAGGAGCTTCGCGACGCGCTGCTCGTCAATCCCTACGACGTGGACCAACTCGCCCGCTCCATCCACCAGGCCCTGGAAATGAGCGAAGAGCAACAGGGAGAGCTCATGTCCCGCATGCGCAAAATAGTTTTGGAAAACAATGTTTACCGCTGGGCCGCCAACCTCATTTCCGACCTCAGCGAAATTCGCGTCCGGAGCCCGGAGCGCCAGGTGGCCGCGCACGCGCGATGACTCTCCCCGAACTCACTACCGTCTCAGTAATCCGGCCGGAGTTGCTCAGGGCCTAAATCGATTCCAGGAGGAATGATCGTGAACGTCGCGGAAACCCCATTCGAATTTTTTACCGTCGCCTATCTCACCCGCATCGGCAATCAATCCGCCGGGAATCTCGAAGAACTCCTCGCCGGCCTCGAGCAATGTAGCGACGCCTCCATCTTCCACCACACCTTCCAGACCCTCAGCTCCCACCATTTCCTCACCGAAGGTTTCTCCAACGACTTCGCTCAATGGGCCCTCGCCGAAGCCAATCGCGATGCCCTCGCCGAACAGTTCGCCGCCCTCGACATTCGCGACTACACCTCCATCGCCGCCCTCCGCGCCGATCTCTGCCGCGTGCTCCGCGATTTCATTACCGCCTTCCCGCAATTCAGCCGCCAGGAAGCCCTAGACCGCTTTTATTTTTGCGAAAGCCTGGAAGTAACAATGCCTTTTTCTCTCACCGCATCGAACCTGGACGAGTTTCGCCACGGCGTCGCGACCATCAGCCACGCCAGCTTCCATTTCCACTTCGTCACCTCCCGCCTTCGCCTGCAATTCCGCACCAACGATTTTTCGAATTGGCTGGCCGGCAGCCTCGGCCTCAACTCCCTCGCCGAGAACATCAACCACATCGATATCTACACCAACACGCTCGACAGCGCGCGCGCCAAGATGCTTCGCCTTGTGGACCGTGAAAGGAGAAAGAATGAGCACGATACAAGTCCCAGCCAGGATTCCGCTCGATGACTACTCCTCTGTCATCGGCGCTGGCGAAGTAGCCGAACTCCGTACACTTGCGAAACCTCTCGCCGGCCGCTCGGTCGTCATGATTAATTCCACGGCCGTCGGCGGAGGTGTGGCTGAAATCCTGAATCGCCTCGTCCCTCTTGCAGAGGAACTAGGCATTAATATTCGCTGGGAAGTCATGACAGGCGGCGAGGATTTTTTCGAGGTCACGAAATCCTTCCACAACGCGCTGCATGGCGCTCCCTACCACCCGGAGCCGCGTCACTTCGAAATCTTCCGCGCGTACAACGAAAAAAATGCCAAACGCCTGCCGCTCGACGCCGAATTCATGATCGTTCACGACCCTCAACCCGCCGGCCTCATTTCCTATCGCGAGAAAAATGCCAATCACTGGGTCTGGCGCTGCCACATCGATCTCTCTCATCCGCATCCCACCGTCTGGAAATTTCTGGAGAACTACGTCCCCCACTACGACGCGGCGATTTTTTCCTCGCCGGAATTCGCGAAGCAGCTTCCCATTCCCCAATACCTTTTTCACCCGGCTATCGACCCGCTCTCCGAGAAAAATCGTGATCTGCCTCCGGAATTCATTCTCGACGTTTTGACCCGCTACGGCATCGACCATCTGCGCCCCATCCTCACGCAAATCTCCCGGTTCGACCGCCTCAAGGATCCCGTCGGTGTTATCCGCGCCTACCGCATCGTGCGCCGCTATTTCGATTGTCAGTTGGTTCTCGCGGGCGGCGGCGCCTCAGACGATCCGGAAGGTGCCACCGTTCTGAAGGAAGCACAACATGCCGCCGAAGGAGATCCAGACATCAAACTGCTCGAGCTCCCTGCCTGGGCGCCGCTCGAAGTGAACGCCTTGCAGCGCGCCTCCACCATCGTCATCCAGAAAAGCCTGCGCGAAGGCTTTGGCCTGACCGTCTCCGAAGCCCTCTGGAAAAAGAAGCCCGTCGTCGCTTCCGCCGTTGGCGGAATTCCCACCCAGATAATCCACAAACACACCGGCCTGCTCGCCCACTCCGTCGAAGGCACGGCCTATCAGATTCGCTTCTTGCTCTCCCATCCGGACATTGCCGGGCGCCTCGGCGAACGCGGCCACCAGCACGTAAAGGAAAATTTCCTGATCACCCAAAACCTGAAGCGCTATCTCACCCTGTTTCTCAAGCTCGGGAACTCTTAGCAATTTGTGGCGGCGACTTGGAGTAATTTCGTCCGGACAAAAAAGCGGACAGTGGCGTGTCGCCGTTACTGTCCGCACCACGATCTCTCTTCTACCGCTTGTCGTCTACCGCAACTCCCCCGGCTCAATCCCTTCTTTCTTCGCCTGGTTCTCCAAATCGTCGATGCTCGCCAGCAACTGCTTCTTCTTCTCTTCCAGTTGCTTCACCTGTTCATCCAGCGGAATCATGTTGTAGCCCCGATTCGGATTGATGCCCCCGTTCGGGCTGCTGTCGTCGGCCTTGAAATTCTTCAATTGAGCAATTCGCTCGTCCCCCGCATCGATCTTTTTTCGCAATTCGGCAATCGCAGCGCGGTATCGTTGAATTTTCCCCTGTCGCGGATCAACCGCGGTGCCGGAACCGTTACTCGTGGTTTGTGTCTGGCTTTCCGCCGGACGATTCGTTCCTACCACCGAAACGTCTCCTTTCAGGCTGCCTACTTCCTCATTCGTCCAGATCTTCTTAGGTTTTGTTCCATCCGCCGGCTTCTTCTCTTCTGCCGCTGAAGGTGTTTTCGCGGCAGTGGGCACTTTGCTGCTCGAAGCCGCACTTGCGGAGTCCTGTGTCTGCGCCATCGTTTGTAAAGCCGCCATTGGGTAAACCAACGCAAGGTACAAGGCCCACGCCTTCATAGCGCCATCCTCCAGCTCATTTCAACTGCCCGGACTCAATCCCTTTTTTCCTGGCCTCCTCGTACAATCCATCCATCTGATCTTCCAGTTGTCTTTTCTTCTCCTTCAATTTTGCCGCCTGCTGGTCCACGGGCGTCCGGCTGTATCCGTGACTCATATCCCTGCCACTTTCCGACACAGACTTCCCTTCCGTAAAGTCGTCATACAGTTTCAGTTGCTTGTTCACGTCATCCAACTGAACCTGAAGTTTCTGCAAGCTATTTCGGTATTTCGCAATCGTCGCCGGATCCGCTGGTTTCGTCATCGTATACTTCTGGTTCCCCTTGTCGCCGACAACTGAGACACTCCCCGCGCCTTTCAGGTCCTCATTCGTCCATACTTTTTTGGTTTTATCCGTCTTGGCAGCGGGAGTGGGAGTTGGTTCGGTTGCTGCCTGGGTAGGTTGCTGACTGGCCGCAGAAGGGGACGCAGCTTGGTTGTCCTGGGCAATACACACGATTGGCAGAAAACCGCAGAGCAGGAGAAGACGTGAAGCACGACGGATCATGGGACCTCCGATCCGCTAACTAGATCTAGTACTATTTAACCCATTCTAACAAGGGAAGTTTCAGGGGTCCGACCGATTTTCTCCCAGCTTGTTCAGTTCGCCACGCACCACTTCCACCGCCTCGCTCGGCGGCCCCACCCGTCTATACTGCGTATAAAACGCGCGTTCATGAATCGAAAACGGCACCACGAATTTCCGCCCGTCAAAATCGTACTGCTGATAGCTCGGCAGCCACACGCCCGATGCCATTTCGTATCTCTCCTGCATGAAATAGCTGCCCTGATAGACCTTCGCGAGAAACAATGCCAGCGAAATATCTTCCGTGACGTGCCCTTCGATCTTCGCCAGTTCCGAAGTTTCCTTGTCGATCCACAGCGTGCCGCGCACCTTGCTGAACAGCATCTCGTTTCGCGTCGCCGGCTTGAACGCCGGGTTCCGCGTCATCTCATATTTCACCAGCACGCGGTCTCCCCGCACTTCTTCGCCAATCTTCGTGAACAAAAACGCTTTTCGCGTCGAGTCGATCAGCTCATTCCGTTCTTTTTTCCGCCGCTCCGCTTTCGCATACGCTTCTCGTTGCGCCGGCCCCGTTTCCGCCGCCCAAATCAGCGCTGCCTGTAGTTTTTCCAGCGCTGCCCGGTAGCTCTCAGCGCTCGCGGGTTTCGCCTCCGTTGTCAGCGGAATCCTGCTCATTCCCGTGCCTGCGGGAAAAACCCGCCACACCTTCACCTCGCTAGGATTCGGGTCGCTTGCCGTCTTTCGAATCTCCACTCGTTCCACCCGCTCGTAAACGTTCAGATTCGCGTCCAACCGCTTCTGATTGGCGATCACCCGGCTGAATAAATCGCCATTGCTCGCAGAAGCTTCGGCGGTGGGCTGATCTGATGGGGTGGATTGGCCAAAACAAGGGGAACCTGCAAGCAATATGACGAGTGCGCCCAGTTCAAGCAAAATCACACCATAACGCCTTTTAAATGAGCAGATTAGAACGGGATACAGAGAGCCAATGCCACGTCTTCGGCCCATCACCTGTCCACCAATTTCCACTTCTTCCCCTCCGCGATCTGGTTACAATAGAGACTCTTTCAGATTATAGCCGCCCCGGCTGAAAGCAAATACACATCTAAAACGTCTAACTAAGGAACGATTTGGCTGGGTGGTTCGTCTCTAAGTACACAGGAGCACAGTTTGGGCGTTACCCCCATGGATGGCTTGACCAGCGTCCCACCGCTCGCGGGCCGCGTGGTGGTGTCTGCCTCGCGCCTGGAACGGCTCAAAAAGGGCTGGGTCACCTTCTACGAAACCTTCAAGCTCTCTTTGGATGCCCTGCGCGCCCATAAGCTACGGAGTTTCCTCACCCTCCTCGGCGTCATCCTCGCCGTCACCACCCTCGTCTTCGTCATGAGCGTCATCGCCGGCCTGAACCTCTACGTCGCCGAGCGCGTCGCTAACCTGGGCGCCAACGTCTTCATCGTCGACCGCTTCGGCATCATCACCAGTCGCGACGCCTTCATCAAAGCCCAAAAGCGTCCCCTGGTCACCCTGGACGATTACCGGCGCCTCCGCGACAGCATGAGACTTGCCCGTGCGGTCGCCGCCGAAGGGGACCTCAACAACCAAACCCGCGTTGGCGACATCATCATGGAAAACACCGACATCATGGGTGCTACCCCGAATTTCGCCGAAGTCCGCAACCTGAACATCTCGGAAGGCCGCTTCATTACCCCGGCGGATGACGAGCACCATTCTGATGTCGCCTTTATCGGCTCGGACCTCGCCGCCAAATTTTTCCCCAACGTCGACCCCCTTGGGAAATCCATTCGCGTTGGCACGCACACCTATGAGGTCATCGGCGTCGCCGAAGCCATTGGCAGTGCCTTTGGCCAATCGCAAGACAATTACATGATCATTCCCATGAGCACTTTTCATAAGAGCTGGCAACGCGGGATTGATTGGATCGCTATCTTCATTCAAGCGCCCAATGCGGAAATGATGAGTGCCAGCCAGGACGAAGCCCGCATGCTTCTCCGCGCCTGGCGCCATTTGGACTACAACGCTCCCGATAATTTTGCCATCCTCGGCTCCGATTCCATTATGGCTCTCTGGCACGACCTCACCGGCAACCTCGCTTTCGTGGCCATGGCGCTCGTCAGCGTTTTCCTCGTCGTCGGGGGAATCGTCATCATGAACATCATGCTGGCCAGCGTCACCGAGCGCACTCGCGAAATCGGTTTGCGCCGCTCCCTCGGCGCTCGAAAAATGCACATCCTTCTGCAGTTCCTCACAGAATCCGCTGTGCTCGCTGCCTGTGGCGGCCTTATCGGCATCATTACTGCGTATCTCGCCGTTTACCTGGTGAAGGCCACATTCTCCTTCCCCATGGAAACTCCGCTCACCGCCGTCATCCTCTCACTCTGCCTCGCCACAGCCGTGGGACTCTTTTTCGGCATCTTCCCGGCCATGCGGGCCGCAAAACTCGATCCGATCGAAGCTCTCCGAGCGGAAAGTTAGGCGCGCTTATGCCTCAGTCAAACGGCGAAAATCTCCGGCAGGCGATGGATGCCCTTCGCACCCACAAGCTCCGCAGCGCCCTCACGATTTTTGGCGTTGTCCTCGGCGTCAGCGTAATCATGCTCGTCGCCGCGCTTATCACGGGTTTCGACGCGCAAATCCAGGAGAACGTGAAGCAGTTCGGCGCTGACACCGCTTTCGTCACCAAGTGGGATCAGGGCCGCCACGGTGGGCCACCTCCTCTTGAGGAACGCCAGCGGAAGCCCCTCACCCTCGAAGACGCGCGGGCTCTCGAGGAAAGGTGCCCGGCCGTTAAAAACGTCACCGTGTTTATCACCAGCGACTGGGACGTCGCCCACTCCGTGCGCACCAAGTCCGGTGAAGTCACCGGCATCGATTTTCGCGGCGTGCAGGCCAACTTCGGCCTCGTCTACGCAAACGCGGCCACACTCGCCGGCCGTTTCATCAGCGAAGGCGACGACCTGCACAAGGAAAAAGTCGTCATGCTCGGCGAAAATGTCGCCCCGGTACTTTTCCCCGGAGGCAACCCTATCGGCAAAGACGTCATGATTGACGGCTCCACTTTTCAGGTCATCGGAGTTGTCGAGAAGCCCAAGGGCGGATTCGGCATGGGCGATGAGGATCGCCGCGTCCTGATTCCGTTCAGCACCTTCCGCAAGACGTTTCCTTCGGCGAACGAGATCAACTTTCGCGTTCAGGCCCAACCGAACATGCTCAGCCAGATGGTGGATCAGATCACCGAAGTTCTCCGCCGCCGCCGCAGCGTTCCCTATGACGGCAAGGACAATTTCTCCGTCGCCACCGCCGAGGAGCAGATCAAGGAATTTCACAACATCGTCGGGAAAGTCGCCATCGCCACCGTTGTCCTCAGCGCCATCGGCCTGCTCATCGGCGGCGTTGGCGTGATGAACATCATGCTCGTCAGCGTTACCGAACGCACTCGAGAAATCGGCGTTCGCAAAGCCATCGGTGCAAAAAGCAAGGACATCACCTGGCAATTTCTGTTGGAAGCCATGACGCTCACCGGTTTGGGAGGCCTTATCGCCCTCATTCTCGTAAATGGTCTTGTCCTGCTGGTGCGCGTGGGACTGAAGTGGCCCGGCAGCGTGCCCCTCTGGGCTGCGGTCCTCGGCATCGTTGTCAGCGTCAGTATCGGCCTCATCTTCGGCGTCTGGCCCGCCATGAAAGCCGCCAAGCTCGATCCCGTCGAAGCTCTCCGCTACGAATAGTTGCGCTTCTCCGCGTCCTATCCACACACGTCAACAAAAAACTAACCTTGTCATCCTTCGCCGTCCGCTGTTTGCACGGCGAAGGATCCCAATTGACAATCTATGAATTGTTGGGAGTGAAGATTGAGAACATCGAGGAGAGTGAGGTTCGTTTATGCCGAGCGCAGGAATCGCGCGGCCCGGTTGCGCAGTGATTGCTCCGCGGCTGGCGCCACGGCCGATGGCACCGTCTTGCGCCGCGCCAGCGGATACAACTGCTCCGCCAGCGCGTCCGCTGAAGCCAGCCGTTGTTGCGGATCCTTCGCCAGGCACTTGGCCAGAATCTCATCCAGCGCAGTCGGAATCGAGGAATTCATCTGCGACGGCGGCAGCGGGCGCGACGACAGAACGTGATTGCAAACCTTCTGCAGCGAGTCCGCCGCAAACGGCGAAATCCCCGTCACCATCTCGTAGAGCAGCACTCCCAGCGAAAATATGTCAGAGCGCGCATCCTGCGCCCGTCCCATGATCTGCTCCGGGCACCAATACGCCGGGGTTCCCAGCAGGGAAGTGTCCTTCGTATCCAGGCTCGCCAGCCGCGCCATGCCGAAGTCCGTCAATTTTGTGCGCGATTCGCCGGTCACCAGAATGTTCGCCGGCTTCACGTCCCCGTGAATAATTCCATGCCGGTGCGCCACATGCAGCGCCACCGCCACCTGTGAGGCCCACGCACATGCGCTCGGGTACGGCACGCTCCCGCCGGTAAGAATTTTTTCGAGCGATTGCCCTTCCACCAGCTCCATCACCAGGTACGGAGTCGATGTGGACTCCTCAATTCCCATGTCATGCAGCGTGATAATAAACGGATGAGAAAGTTTTCCCACCACGCGCGCTTCGCGCAGAAATCGCGACCTCGCCTCGCCGCGCGACAACTCCGGCGAGAGTAATTTGATCGCCACAGGCCGGTCAATCAGCGGATCAAATCCCCGCACCACGCGGCTGTGAGCGCCGGTTCCGAGTGTTTCCAATATTTGATAACGTCCGACTTGCACGCGGGCCATCCCTCCGATGGACTCCTGCCTCTTGCCAGATTACGCGATCGCGCGAGCACATCGAATGATGCAAGAGTCCTGATTTCAAAGTACTTCCGTACCGGAACCTTCGCTCTGCACCCTTTTGGTATCGTGCTATCCCAGAAAGTCCACCACTAGATATAGACATCTTGGAAATTTCTTCACCAGATTTTGCGATTTTCTCTTGACACCAACTCTTCCTAGTCCGATACTGCGAATCCAGATTCGGGGGACGTGGAAGCGCCAGACGGACCGAGTCGGGGATAAGTCTTGGTCCGGCTTTGCCCCACGCTCCAGCCCGGTATCACCGCAAAAAACGAGCGCGAAGTAACCTCTCCGCGCAGTCGTAGCTAAGCGTGGAGCCTGCTGTTCGGCCGTGTGAATATTCCACCGGCATTGGGCAGCGCATTCGTTTTTTTCGATGATCTCGGGGGGGGACGCCTTCCAGACTGACCACGAATCGAGTTGCGTTTTCGAGGCGGGAACGCAACCCTCTGCTCGTTAGAGGAGTAAAATAGAAGGGTTCCCCGCTCGCACCACGGGAACCTGTTGCGGGGAGGAATCAGGATGGCTACGGTGAAGCACGCATTGAATGACAAAGCGGTCGGGATTTCGAAATCGGTGGACGCCGCCGGGGTGTCCGGCGGTTTGGTGTTTGAACGGTACTTCACCGATGGGAAGGTTTCTCCTTTCGACAAGGTCGAATGGGAAAAGCGCACCGCTCTGATCGGCAACGAAAAGGGCGCCACGATCTTCAAGCAGGAAAACGTCGAGGTTCCAAAAAGCTGGTCGCAGACCGCCACAAACATTGTGGCCAGCAAATACTTCCACGGCAAGCCTGGCACTTCCGAGCGCGAAGGCTCGGTACGCCAGTTGATCGGGCGAGTGGTGGATACCATCGTCCGTTGGGGCGAAGAGGGCGGATACTTCACCAATAACGCATCGCGCGACGCTTTCCGTGACGAGCTCACCCACCTGCTCGTCGAGCAGAAGATGGCTTTCAATTCTCCCGTCTGGTTCAACGTCGGGTGCCAGCCCAAGCCGCAGTGCTCCGCCTGCTTCATCAACTCCGTCCAGGACAGCATGGAATCCATCATGGGGCTCACGCGCACCGAAGGCATGCTGTTCAAGTGGGGCTCCGGCACCGGCACCAATTTCTCCACCCTCCGAGGCAGCAAGGAAACCCTCTCCGGCGGCGGCATCGCCTCCGGCCCGGTCAGTTTCATGAAGGGCTTCGACGCCTTCGCCGGCGTCATCAAGAGCGGCGGCAAGACCCGCCGCGCCGCCAAGATGGTCATCCTCAATATCGACCATCCAGACATCGTCGAGTTCATCGATTGCAAGGTGAAGGAAGAGAAGAAGGCTCACGTGCTCATCGAGCAGGGCTATGACTCCTCGATCGACGGCGAAGCCTACAGCTCCATCTTCTTCCAGAACGCCAACCATTCCGTCCGCGTCACCGACGAATTCATGCAAGCCGCGAAGGAAAATCGCGACTGGTGGACCAAGAACATCACCGACGGCCAGCCCAACGAAAAGCTCAGCGCCCGCGAGCTTCTCTACAAAATTGCCGATTCCACCTGGCACTGCGGCGATCCCGGCATGCAGTACGATACCACTGTCAATCGCTGGCACACCTGCAAGTCCACCGCACGCATCAACGCCAGCAATCCTTGCAGCGAATACATGTTCCTCGACGACACCGCCTGCAACCTGGCCTCGTTGAACCTGATGAAGTATCTCAGCCCCAACGGCGACTTCGACGTCGAAGCCTTTACGAAGGCAGTGGACGTCACTATCACCGCCCAGGAAATCCTCGTCGACAACGCCAGCTATCCCACGGACAAGATTGCGAAGAACTCGCACGAGTTCCGCCCGCTCGGCCTCGGCTACGCCAATCTCGGCGCACTGCTCATGTCCATGGCCCTGCCTTACGATTCCGATGAAGGCCGCGATGTTGCTGCCGCGGTCACCGCTCTCATGTGCGGCGAAGCCTACGCGCAGTCTGCTCGCGTCGCCGAACGCATGGGTCCGTTCCCCGGCTATCCCGTCAATCGTGAACCCATGCTCGACGTCATCCGTATGCACCGCCACGCCATGCGTGGCATCAAGCCCGATCACGTTCAGTCCGATCTCTACATGGGCGCGCAAAGCGCCTGGGATTCCGCTCTCGCGCTCGGCGAAAAGCACGGCTTCAAGAATTCCCAGGTCACCGTTCTCGCCCCCACCGGCACCATCGGCTTTATGATGGATTGCGACACCACCGGCATCGAGCCCGACCTCGCCCTCATTAAATATAAAAAGCTCGTCGGCGGCGGCGTCATCAAAATAGTCAACAACACCGTTCCGGCTGCGTTGATGAAGCTCGGCTACACGCCCGAACAGACCAGCGAAATCGTCAGCTACATCGATGCCAACGGTAAGATGGACGGCGCGCCTTTCGTCAAGCCCGAACACATTCCCGTTTTCGATTGCTCCCTGGCCACTACCGGCGGGCGTTCCATCGCCTGGCGCGGTCACGTCAAGATGATGGCGGCGGCCCAGCCCTTCCTCTCCGGCGCCATCAGCAAGACCATCAACATGCCCGAGGACTCCACGATCGAAGACATCATGGACGCCTACATCGAGTCCTGGAAGCTCGGCCTCAAGGCCGTCGCAATCTATCGCGACAACTCGAAGCGCTCCCAGCCGCTCAACGCCGCTGGCAATAAGAAGGACGAAAAGAAAATCGAAGCCGTCACCAACGCCGAGCCCGAGCCGGTGCAGCGCGAACTCTTCGCCCGCACCCAGCGCGAGAAACTTCCTGTCGAACGCAATTCTGTCACCCACAAGTTCAGCGTCGGCGGCCACGAAGGCTACATCACTGTTGGCATGTACCCCGACGGCCGCCCCGGTGAAATCTTCATCAAAATGTCCAAGGAAGGTTCCACCCTCTCCGGCGTTATGGACGGCCTCGCGCTCACTCTTTCCATCGGCTTGCAGTACGGCGTGCCGCTGAAAGTTTTGGTCAACAAGCTGGTCAACACCCGCTTCGAGCCCAGCGGCATCACGCCCAACGCCAACATCCGCTTCGCCACTTCGGTGCTCGATTACATCGCTCGCTGGCTTGGCGGGCGCTTCATCTCAGCGGAATATCTGAAGCTCAATGGCGCTCCGATGGAAGGCACCGTGGTCGCCTCGATCCCGGCTCCCGCGCCCATTGCTCCGGTACTGACCCCGGCAGTGCCGCCCGTCGAAACGAAAACTTACTCTCCGGGCAACGCCTTGGAGGATGCGCCCACTTGTTCCGAATGCGGCATGTTGATGGTGCCCAATGGCGCCTGCTACAAATGCGAAAATTGCGGGAGTACCAGCGGATGCAGCTGATGCGGACCACAGGCGAGGAGATCACACGATGAGCTCACTCCCAAGCGGTGCCGCGGTCGCAGTAAGACAAGCCAAAGAACCCCAGAAGGCGCGAGGCTTCCTGCACATCGTTCGTCACGGCGCGGGCGCCAACGCCTTCTACATCGTCTCCTATCACCAGATTGCCCGCACCGGCGTCCGCCCGAAACCCATGCTCGCCGAAGGCGCGCAAGCGCTCATCGATATGCTCGAAAAAGTCGGTGTCGACTTCCGCCTTCGCGAAGTTCGCGGCGCCCTCGAAGACATCCTTCGCCTCGGCTCCGCCAACATCCCCGACCTCTGGCTAAGCGACGAAGAACTCCTCGAAAAAGGCCTCGTCGAATCCTAAGGGACGACGGGAGATCCCCAGCCGTCGTACTCTCCTCCCAACGAGGTAGCCAGGGAGTCGAAATCGTTTCGGATGGTCTCCAAGGCGTCTTCCGTGGGAACCATTTCCTTCGTGGCAAAACATAAACAGGTATCGCCTTGCGCTGCCTTCTTAACCTGCGACTGAAACCCCGCCTCACGAATGCTTGCAGATGCCTGATTGGCTGCAGATTCAGTCGGAAAATAGAGAAAAAATTCAATCGCATGCGGCTTTGCGAGATTTGAACCCGCCTTTTGAAGTTGAGTGATAACCATCTGGTCGGGGCTCGATAGCTTGAATCTTCGGAACAGGTCGAGGATTCCCATGAGAGGCCGCACTCCTGCACGGCCAGTGATTATATGAAATATGTTTATGAAACGTCCAAAAACACAAAGGGCCGGAGGCTGGCGCTTCCGGCCCCTCGTTTTTTCGAGGCTTTCTCCCGCTCAAGGAGGAGTTACATGCCTCGCCCCACGCCGCTAGCGGGGACGCAAGGACGGACGCGGCGCAGTTGCTCTTGGGCGGAATCTCATTCTCGGCATCAACGGCGGGGGCACGTGCCGCAGCGCTTCTCCGCACGCAGGGCAATGGTCGGAGCCAGCGGCATCGGCCCTCATCCAATTCCCCTTCACTTCACATCGTGGATTGACACACTGAACGGTGGAGCCCGGCATCATGGTCATTCTGAACTCCCTCAGCGGCCTCCAACTCACTCAGCGGAAGTGAGCCCCTTTGGTGGCCAGAGATTCGACGAACGGACCGAGCGGACAATCAAATTCTCACTCCGCGCACTTGGGGCGTCAACAGAAAACCACCCCAATCGCTTGTGGTCCCCGAAGAAATCTGTGGAAAAACGATCGACTCCCCATCCTTTCGTCCCCATCTCTAGCCGCTTAGTTACGCTT